>Ga0074198_1000796_pt1 | contig 27247 bp, 21 predicted proteins | sample EPASupsiteSAE323_FD_64527 | JGI IMG/M metagenome (GOLD analysis project Ga0074198, IMG submission 64527) | Bioremediated contaminated groundwater from EPA Superfund site, New Mexico - Sample SAE3-23 | ecosystem: Environmental > Aquatic > Deep subsurface > Groundwater > Contaminated ...
AAGAAGCAGATTATCCCCGTTGTCATCATCCGCCGTCCTGGAAAAATTATGGGAACCGAGATATACCCGTGCGGTCGGTTTGTCGAAATCGATGACGATAAACTTATGATGCATACGAATACCAGGTTTCCCGGAAAGTTCCCGCAGGAAACAATCCGGGATGTCCGCCGTCAAAGCGCCATAGGAAGCCGCAGAAGAAGTCCCGTCCGGTTTTGTCAGCTGCACCTTTTTTACCTGGTTTTCAGAAACGCCATAACCGAATATGCGTCCCCCCTTAGTGATTCTCGCTATCGCCTCCAGAAAAGACTTTTCCAACTGGCTCATAAACGCTAAAGAGTAGAATAAAGTTGACGATACATTGTCCGCGAGATCAACGGCGATCGTCTTCATTGCCCCCTGGGAAGCGGCATGGGGGGAAAACGTCACCTTGGTATCTACATCTTTCAATAGAACATCCTGCCACTGCGCGGCCCTTGAATTTTTGAAAATGCGGGGTGCGTTCTTCCAGTATTCTTCAAAAACCGCCTGAAAGATATCTACAGCGCTTTTACCGTACAGGACCAGCGCGTTATTGGCCTGCACGAAGAAACCCCGCCAGCTGAAATTGGTGGAGCCGCAAACGACGGCCTGTATTTTGGAACCGTTTACAACGATAGTTTTATTATGCTGAAAATGACCCATTTTCTGCCTCATCACATTGCCCTCTCCGGCAGTGGCTTTCAGCCTTGCCGCCGCTTCGTCCTCGGCACATGTTTTGGCTTTCCCGTTGTTATTCCTAATATGATGCGTTGCGCTGTTGTCTATGATGATTTTCAGCCGCCCTTTGAGCGCCTCGAGACGGGATACAATCTCCGGCAGATTCAGGTCGTATGCCACCACTCTCACCTGTGCGGTTTTATCGGCGATAGCTTGGTCAAGGATACACAAGATTTCTCTTCTCGCCTCGAACCCCATCCATGACAAAAGCTCATCCGCTCCTTTCTTGACCGGGGCGAACTTCAGGCCCTCGGCCGCGCAGGGCGGCATCAAGTCATCAATTGAAAAACCTTTGGCTTCACATAAACCGGAAAACGCTTGCGATGATACGAACCCGCGCGTAAAAGTGATATTTAGCTGCCCGGGATAAGTCTCGCGCCGCAATTCAATAGCGGCCTCCTGCGCCTCGCCATAACTCAATTCATCTTCTCCATTCATAAAAACCGGGGTTACTTTGTAGATAAATCTACCGGGCAGTTCCGCATTACGCGGAAAATGCACCCAGCGGAATTTCTGGATCGGAGACAAAAGACTGGATAGCGTCCCGGCTTTCGAATTCTTATCGTTTCCCGGGAATGAAAGCCGGTTTTTCACGGGATAGAATCTGTCCCCTCCCGGTTCTTTGTATTCGATCCCGAAGCCGACGAAATCAAACGGCGGCCTGCCCTTCTTCCAGTTCATAGCTATCAGGACCATCCCTTCGCCGCGGTGAAGTTTAAGGGTGAATTTAGCCGCGCTATTACCGCCATCAACCTGGAAGTCACTATTCATAATAGCTCCTGGATTCATTTTCTATCTGTCTGAAATATTCCCGCCTCAAATATATTACGGACATCCAGCGCAGCTAAAGCGAACATTCTTCTGAACATATTATCCGGATAAATTTCTTTAAGCATTGCTTTTTGTTCTTCAACTATCCTCGGGATTCTCCGCCTATAAACTGAAAATTCCTGCATATTAGGGAACTTTCTACGAACAACATCCAGACAAACATTCTTACTTTTCATGATCATATGATACTCAGATCTAACAGATAGTTGTTGTCGTCCTTTCAAGCATAAAAACACTGCGCGAATAATACTCATTGCCGTTTCTGATTCTTCCTTGGACATACCTTTTTTCATTAAAAATGGAAGTGCCCGGGAAAAAACTGGTTTACCAGCAAGTTGATACAATGGTTTATCTTTGGTAAAATCTGGTGCAATCAGATTCTCGAAATTTATTATCTCTGCATTGCGAAAAAGAGTAAACGTCGTACTCGCCAATAAATCAATGCTCTCGTGATGATTGAATATAGTATCTATTTCAACCGCAATATCCCTAATTGTTTGAGAAGGGAATCCGGAGAAATAAAGACAATAAGTTTTTATCCCTTCCCTTTTAGTCCGGCCAATAACTTTCAGTATATCCTCACAACAGGTACCCTTATTCTCAAGATCAAGAATTCTCTGGTTAAAAGACTCCACTCCAAAACAAATTAGACGGCATCCTGACTTTCTTAGCAAGGAGATGACAGAGTTGGTAAATCCTTTAATGGGACGTGCTAAAAAGAAATATTTGACTTTTATTTTACGTCTTATAATTTCACGGGCTATGCGTTCCGCCCTAACTGGAGGTATTTCACTATCTTCGAATGCGAAGAAACCTAACTTTGAACTTGATGGGATTGATTTTAACCGCATTTCCATCTCATCCACAATATGTTCAACTGTGCGTTGCCGATAACTATGCAAGTAGTTACGGTTGTAATCACAAAAACGGCATTTATGCCAACTGCAACCGCGGCTCGAAAGTATAGGAAAAACAGGATACGGATTGTGATATCGAGTAAGGTCGAATCCATCAAAACATGGAAACGGCTGAGTTTCCACTTTATGCAATGGCAAAGCAATTGTCTGAATAATTCTACCTGTAGATGACCTACTGACTAAATTAGAGATATCTTGAAGTTGTATGTTTTTGCCAAACGATAATCTTTTAACCAAAGATAAAAGAGGAGTTTCTCCTTCACCGATACATAGACAATCGAATGGGCTGTTTTTATAAATAAATGCCTCGTAGCTATTGGAGGGCATCTGAGATACCGCAGCGCCTCCCAAGACGATCAAAGTATTAGGCAATATTTGCCGGATAGCCCGCGCAGCAAGAAAAGATACCGGGATCTGAACTGAATAAAGAGCGGAAAAACCGACTATATCATAACGTCTATCAACAAGACTACGCAGTCCAAGCAAAGATAATAATTCAGCGGCATATTTCAACGGATAAGATGTTGCGGCAGCGTTTTTAAATAGTAATGAAGCATATTCTAAAAGACGCGCCATATATCTGGATAAAGTAGAAAGACTCTTCTGATAAACCCAATCATCGGAAAAGAATGGGGACTCTGTAAACATACGGAATAATGTTGGAAACTCTGTTTTTGATTTTAACATCAAAATAACATCGGGCGGTAATGCATCACTTACCATGCAGAATTTCTTAATCAGAGAAATGGTTATCTCCGGCTTCTCTATTAAGGCATTCAGGAACACAAGATTAGAATCAATAGTCTCTACGTTTGTATCAGGCAAAACAGACTGCAAATATGATCTTAAATATGCAATCCCTAATGGCGGAGCGTATGAAGGGAAATCGAATGTGGGAGAAAACACCAAAGACACTTTCGTCATTATAATCGTGGACTGACACATCCCACAAAGAGCGTGCCAGTCCACCCTAAGCTATATTAGTTAACCTTTTCGTAGTGTGCCCCTGTGTCCTTTAATACCTCATATTCATTCCGCGTCGACAGTTCCATTAAGATATAAATCTCAATGTTGTCAATTTTTTCCAAGATTTTGTAAACCTCATCAATCTTTTTCACAGACTTAGCTCTAATCACAAGTGTCAAATCTTTATTCTTCATACCATATCTCCTTTCTTGTTATGGGTTAGACCTGATAAAATCACTAATTAGCGTTAAGTAGGTACAATCCGATCTATTATAAAAAAACCTCCGCCGGGACTTACCGTCCATAGCGAAGGTTGCGTTATTCAGAGTTGGAAGTGACCGGATTAAGCCCTTCTAACCGACTATCTTCAATAGTGCGCTGTTACATTAATTCTTTATATACGCAGCGCACAGAAAAATCTAAAATAGCAAAGAAACGTTTCAATTGCGGTCAAATCTCGACTTTCGATTTTCAAATACTAAGAAAACTTTTGTAGCGATGTAATAGTTATAAAGATATAATAACCCTAAGCATAAGCATGTCAATCAAATAAATACAATGAGAAGAATTGAGTATAGAAGTTATTTGTATAGAGTAAATACAGAGAATATAAACAGTCCAAACATAAAAAACAGCGGCATCATTGCGATGCCTGAACCTGCTATCCCGCATTCTTTATATATTTCTTAACTGCCCTTAATAAAACATCCATATCCACGGGTTTCACGAAATATTCCTGAATCCCCATAACATAAGCTTTCTTTTTATCTATATCTTTGTTCAACCCGCTCACCACGATGATCGGGGTGCTTGAACCGACGGGGTCTTTATTTAACATTTCACAGGCATCCAATCCGCCGAATTCCGGCATCACCAGATCCAATATTATGATATCGGGAAGAAAACGATGCAACTCGGAGATAACTTCTTTGGCATTCAATAAAGTCAGAACTTGATAACCTTCGCATTCCAAACGGTGCTTTAACAAATCAACGGTGCTCATTTCGTCGTCAACGATCATAACCTTATTCTTCGCCATCCGCCCCTCCAGATTAATCTTCACCTTTTTTAAGATCAGACCATCCGCTAAAGGATGAGCCCCCCAGATTTAAGCCCATAGTTTTCTGCGTAGGAAAATAATACCATTTCGGCATATAAAAATCAATTCATAGCTTTATATTCAACGATACTTTTAACGGAAGATATAGACAAACCGGATAAATCTATTATAATAATCCATCATACGCTTTACCAAGATCTGAATCTTGCAGAATCAATAATCGCATAAGGTCACATTTCCCAGATCAAGGAGGGCTAAAAAATCAGAAAAGCAACGGTTATCCTTTCGCTCGCTCTAACATTAACCATTCCTCTCAAGAATGCCTACCCTTCCGGTTCAGGCGCGTTCCGTCTGGAAGTCATCGACGCCGAGTCCCTGGGCAAAGGCCTCGCCTTCACCGCGCAGGCTGATAATCCTTCCGCCGTATATTTCAACCCCGCCGGGCTCACTCAACTGAAAGAGAAAACATACCTCTCTCTGGGAGCCACTGCGATCCAACCGCGTTGTTCCTACAAAGACAATACAGGAGAACGGACAGACAGACGCATCCAGACATTTATAATCCCGAATTTCTTTGTCGTCAGCGATCTCGGACTGGAAAAGTTCTCATTCGGGCTGGGAGAATCCACTTATTGGGGTCTGGGAACTTACTGGGCCGAAGACAGTTTCTCGAAATATGTAGCCACTAAAAGCGATTATACGACAGATGACGTTATGTTCGCGGGCGCTTATGCGGTAAACGAGAATATCTCTATCGGCGTGGCTGCCGATTATACTAATTCCTACGTGAACAAAAAGAAAAAACTCTCCCAGCAGACCTGGGGCGGCGCTGACGGCGATTTCCAGTTAAAAGGAAGCGATAAGAACGCCTGGGGATACCGGCTGTCTACATTATATAAGGTAAATAAAAAACACAGCTTCGGCCTGATGTACCGCAGCCCCGTGGACGTAAAATACAAAGGGAAGATATACCTTGATGGTTTAAACGGAGTATACGCCTCCCAGGCATATTTCGCAGGGGCCTCCTACGAGACTGAAGCCACTTCAAAAACCACCCTGCCCCAGAGTATCGTGCTTGGCTATTGCTATAAACCGACCGATAAATTAAAACTGGAATTCGACACGGAATGGATGGATTGGTCATCGATAGAGGAAGAAAAGATCGACTATCCTTCGGAAACTAACGCCACCCGCCTCAGCGTGTTAAATGCCGGCAATCCCGTCCCCAAAGACTGGCACTCCGCTTTTGCTTATGCCATAGGAGCGGAATACAAAGTCAGCGATATTCTAAGGTTACGCACAGGATACCTTTTTCATAAAACCCCCATACCCCAGTCAACTTTCGAGACCTCCATACCGGACGCTTCATCCAATACCGTGACCCTGGGCGCGGGAATCGACCTTAATAAGAACTTCACCATAGACATCGCTTACGCGGCGATGTTTTATGACAAAAGAAAGATCAATAATAACGTCGGCTCGCTAAGCGGGGTAAATATTAACGGAGAATATGATACATTCATCAATATCTGCGTTCTCACGCTGACATTTAAACTTTAAAAAGACGGTCAAATAGCCTGTTAGAAATAAATCTTGCGCTTAAGGCATTCCGGGAGCCCTTTATGCAAAAGAAACGCTTATCGACAATAAGGCTGACTGAAACCGCGCAAAAAGAAACAAGTTTAAAATTACCTGCCGCCGAAAAAAGAACCCGCCCAAGGATCAAAGCTGCCCTTGCCGCTAAAGTTACAATCAAGGATAGAACGAACAATAAAACTGCTTGCTTCCACGGAAGGACTATCGATCTGCACGAAGAAGGCATCCGGATGATCTTAGACAGTCCTCTGCCCATCTACTCTTCCGTGGATATCCGGTTCGGCCCCTCCCGGCGCTATGGGGATTTCCAGGCGGAGGCGTCAACGCTCTGGACCCATCCTTACTGCGAAGACGGAGGATTCCAGACAGGCCTGCGTTTTCTAAAAATAGAGGACGCTTATCTCCCCGCTTTAAAAAAGATCCTTGAAGATCATAAATTACTGGATACCGACTTTGCCCTGCTGGTACAGACAATCCATCAGAACCTCCACGGTATTAAAGAATTATTTGATAACTTTGACCGTAAAGACAATGAAGAAAAAAACCGCATCGATTTTATTGAAGCCAACAAACGGGATATCTTTGAACGATTGGACGGATATTTTAACCGGGCCTGGGAAATCATCAATGGTTTCGAGAAAGACAGATACATAATACACCAGGATTATTACCAGCAGGTCTTAGGCTATTTGCTCCTGGACCTCATCGAAACAAACCGGCACGTCTACCGGAAACCGCTGGGCTATTCCGGTGACTATACGATGATGAATTACATATACGATTATCATCGGGACAATTACCTGGGTAAATCATCATACGAGAAACTAATCAACAATTACACCTGCAATATCCCGATCTCCTGCTCCAATATTAAACGCAAGGATTTCCTTAAAGAAAGGATTCTGCGGGCATCGCAGAGAAAAGACGGAGCCGGGATCTTAAGCGTAGGTTCGGGTCCGGCGCGGGAATTAACGGAGCTATTAAAGGAAGGTAAAATAAACAAACCGCTGGTGTTTAAATGCCTGGATCCCGAGAAACTGGCCTTGGATCATATCGAGAGCACTATAAACGGGATAGATCCGTTAAAGAAACGGACGCTTTCCATTGAGTATATTTGTAAAAACGTCATCTCCCTTATCCGGGACAGAGAACTCAAGAAAACGCTGCAAAACCAGGATTTTATCTATGCCTTCGGGATATTCGATTATCTAAACGATAGGATGGCCTCAAAACTCACCGGGGAACTTGTTCAATTACTTGCTAACGAAGGCGAATTGATTATTTTCAATATCAGTTCGCGGAAGAATACCTACCGGGCATATTATGAGCTGCTGGGAGAATGGAATATGATCCACCGGGTGGAAGAACAGATGCTGGCCTGGACGGAAGAAATGCGCGGACTGACGGAAGTCAAGTTTGAAGAACTCCCTGGGGGCAGTAATTATTTATGTTTAAGCATCACGAAAACTCCTCCGAAAAAGCTCTCCCTTAAAACTTTTGAACTAAAACAGGAGATGAAATAATGATGAAAACCCTGGAAACAGAGATTGTAATTGTCGGCTCCGGCCCCGCGGGCGCGACTTTGGCTAAAGGGCTCTCCCTGGCAGGCAAAAAAGTCGTATTAATTGAACGGGGCAGACGGGAAATCAGGCTCGGCAGGATGCGAGATGGCTTGAGGTTCTATGAGAAACACACTTTCCAGAGATCAAAAGAAGGCATTGTCCTTTATGGAACGAATATGGTCGGCGGGACTTCCGTTGTCGCCTCGGGAAACGCGCTCCGTTCTTCACAGAAAGAATTTTTTGATCTCGGGATAGACCTGGAGAACGATTTTCTCGAAGCGGAACGGGAGCTCAAAGCCGCCCCCCTGCCCGATAAATGCATCTCGGAAGGCGCGCTTAAGATCCAGGAAAGCGCGCAGGCTTTGGGACTGGGGCCAAAACGTATCCCTAAATTTACCGATCCGGGAAAATGCAGAATCTGCGGATATTGTGTTTTAGGCTGCAAGTATAATGCCAAGTGGTCGGCGGTGAATTATGTCGATCAGGCGGTAAAGAACGGGGCTTCGTTACTTACTCAAACCAGAGCAATAAAAATACTGTCTGCAAACGGTAAAGTCAAAGGAATAGAAGCTGCCGGGCCTGACGGCCCGGTGACGATTATAGGCAATACCGTAATTATATCGGCAGGCGGCATCCAGACCCCGGTAATCCTGCAAAAATCGGGGATATTAAATGCAGGGAAGAAAATGTTTTGCGATCCTTTTATGACTACTTATGGGCTAAGCAAAAACATAAATCAGACCAAGGGGATAAACGCGCCGATCTACATCCTGAAACCGGGAAGATTCATAGCCTTCCCCTTTATCGATCCGCCGGTCCAATTTATGTTATATAGCGGCGCCAGGACTTTATTCGGAAGATTCCCCCGGATGAGAACCCTGGGTATGATGACTAAGATAGCGGATGAGTCCATAGGTAGAGTGAATGTCGACGGCTCTATCGAAAAAACGATGACTTCAAAAGATAAAGATAAATTCAAGGAAGGCACCGGCCTGGTCAAAGAAATACTGATCAAAGCCGGAGCGGACCCTAAATCTGTTTTCACCATCAAACAAATACGCGGCCCGCATCCCGGGGGAACGGCAGCTATCGGAGAAGTGGTGAATAAAAATCTTGAGACGGAAATAAAAAATCTTTTTGTCTGCGATAACAGCGTATTCCCCAAAGCGCCCGGGCTGCCGCCGATCCTGACAATCATCGCTTTAAGTAAATGGCTGTCCAAAAGATTAATCACTAAATAAAGGATGGAATGAACGCCTTCTCTTTATCTGGATTACTGGTTATAATCTCCAGCTTGTTCTTCGGTTTTTTTGTTTTTTTAAAAAACCCTGGCAACAAGGTCAACCGGCTTTGGATGATTTTTTCTATCGCTGTGGCCTTATGGGGATTGGCCGCTTTTAAAAGCGGCCTGCTGCCTCCCGGGAAAGAGGAATCGGCGGTCCTCTGGTGGCGCATAACTTATTTAGGAATAACCTTCATTCCCGTTCTTTTCTACCACTTTGTCCACGCCTGGCTGGGGATTAAGAAAAAGACACTCTTATATCTATTTTATGTATGGGGCTTTTTCTTCGTTGCTTTACAGTGGATACCCTGGGGCGACTTATTTATAAGCTTAAATACCCTGAAACTGGTTTTTTCATCCTTCTATGTGCTCAAACCTACTCCCCTGTTCAATTTCTTCGTTTTGGGCTGGTTCTCTATTATTGTTTACAGCCACTATGAACTATATAAAGCCTTCAGGAATTCCGTCGGATTGAGAAAAAACCAGATCAGGTATTTCTTTCTTGCCATAGCGCTGGCATTTTTCGGCGGCGGATTCAGCTTTTCAATGTGTTACGGATTGAATATCTATCCATATTCTAATTTTGCCGTCCCGCTCTATCCGGCGATTATGGCCTACGCGATCCTCCGGTACCGGCTTATGGATATCCGGATCGTTTTCACCCGCGCCGGTATCTTTTTAGCGGTCTACACCGTTGTTTTAGGTATGCCGTTCATCATACTTAAGTACACCGGTTCCGGGTTGCTTTCCACCAGCTTTGCGGTCATTTTTGCCACAATCGGGCCGTTAATTTACCGTTTCCTGCAGGTAAAAGCGGAGTCGGTTATTCTTGCCCAGCAGCATCGTTATCAAAAAATACTCCTGCAGACCGCCATCGGTATGGTCACCGAACACGACCTGAATAAACTGTCGAAACTTATCGTTTACATCCTGAAAAATTCGATCAGGATCAATTTCGCCGCGATTTTCATCAGAGACAAAAAGAGCAACTTATATGCTTTGCGGTCGATACGCGGAGAATCGAATATCGGGAAATGTGCTAAGAACTTCTACGCCGATGACCCTTTTATAGTTTATATCAAGAGAAAACTGGAAAGCTCTTTTCCGGAAGAAGCGCCCCGGGAAGTAATGCAGTCCTCCAATATAATTTCCCAGGCAAAGGCCATCATTCCGATATCGATCGGGGATGAGCTTATCGGATTTGTGTTCCTGGGCGAGAAAATCAACAACCAGCCGTATACCGACGAAGATATCAATGTTTTCAGAATACTTTCCCGCCAGGCTGCCCTGGCCATAGAAAACTGTATCTTTTTTGAAGAATCGAAGGATATGCAGCAAAGGATGTTTGCAGCGGAAAAACTCGCCTCCATAGGCGGGATGGCCGACGGCATCGCCCATCAGATAAAAAACAGGCTGAATCTGTTTTCCCTGGCAGGCGGAGAATTGAAACTGGAAATAAAAAGCTTTGTGGAAAAACACAAGGAACTGCTTGGCAATACCCCGGAGTTGAATGAAACGCTCAAATATCTCAATGAAATATCCTCTTCCATCATAGATAATGTCCAAAGGACGGACGGCATTATCAAAGGAATCCTTGATTTTGCGAAAGTGGAGAACAAAGAGAATCTCTTCGGTAATTTTTCCTTTAGAAAAATAATAGAACTCTCCTCCCGTCTTTTAATGCTTAAACACGAAGCCAACTCCCTGCCCCTTACCTTGAGAATAGAAGGGAAAGAAGAGATTTACGGATTCAAAGCGCAATTGATCGAGGTTATCTATAATCTGCTGGACAATGCCTACGAAGCTATCCAGGAAAGGCAAACGCACGCTAACGCAGAAAGTCCGGAACCCTTTGTGCCGGAGATAAAAGTAAATTTGACACATACGCAGGAACTTCATATAATAAAAGTGTCGGATAACGGTATCGGGATAAAAGAAGAGAATAAACATAAAATATTCGCCCCCTTCTTTACCACTAAAACTTCCTATAAATCCGGCTCCGGAATAGGAGTATATGTAGTAAAAAGGATCATAGAAGAAAACCATAAAGGCAAGATACATTTTACTTCAACCTATATGCAGGGAACTACTTTCATTATAGAATTGCCGAGACCGGCTATGAAATAGGAGGAGGAAATGAATGTCCTCATAGTGGATGACGAAGTTGAAGCCGCTAATTTCTTCAGCGGTTTTCTTAGACGGCTTGGTTTAAACGTAGAAAAGGCAAGTTGCGGACAGGAAGCGCTCAAGTTATTCAGCAGCTATAAGCCTGAATGGGTGTTTCTGGATTTCAAGATGTCGGATATGAACGGGCTTGAGCTCTTGAAAAAGATGAAAGAGATGGATGCCGGCATAAAAGCTATACTGATCAGCGGCAGAGAGGATAACTCAATCAGAGACGAAGCGCAGGCGCTGGGCGTAAGCGACTATCTTATCAAACCCATAGATTTAGAAAAAATACACGGGATAATCAGAAAATACATCCCGGAGCAAAACGCTACAAATTAATTGTTCGGGAAACGCCTTTACAACTTATAAAACAAGTTATCTTTACCAACAAAACATCGTTTCTCCAACAACGGAGGCAAAAATCACAATGACACCCGCGATGAAAAAGAAAATACTTATTGTCGACGATGAGATTGAATCGCTTGCCTACCTGGGACAGATACTTATTCGGGAAGATTATTATGTAATTTACGCTAATAACGGCGCCGATGCCATCTCTTTAGCCATACAGCACCTGCCGGATCTTGTTATTTTGGATATGATGATGCCGGGTGTTGAAGGAAGCGAGGTCGCTACCACACTGCGGGAAGATCCCACGACAAAAGATATCCCCCTCCTCATTGTAAGCGGGGCGATACTAAGCAAAAATGACCAAATACCGAATAATGCGCCTGAACACAATCAATACGTGCTGGCAAAACCGATAACTCCCTCGGAGATCATTGATTTAGTCCAAAAAATCCTCTTAACAAAGCATTAATTGTTTCTTATAGTTCCGGCTTCAAGAATAGTTTTACGCGAGTTCCTTTATCGCGCCGATCAACTCTTCAAGATTAAACGGTTTCGTTATATAGATATCCGCGCCGATAACCCTGCCGACAATACGGTCGGCATCGCTCGCCTTACCGGTCAACATTATGACCGGGAGTTTGCTGGAAGCAGGATCGCTGCGGATGCTCTTACAAACCTCTTCCCCGTTCAGTTTAGGGAGCATAATATCCAAAACTACCACATCCGGATTCTCACTCTTTATTTTTACTAACGCCTCTTCCCCGTCAAAAGCGGTGACCACCTCATAACCGTTGGCCTCGAGAATACGCTTAACGATCTTTAAAGAGTCCACTTCGTCGTCAACGGCAAGTATCTTCTTCTTCGTACCGGAATTATTATTCATTTTCTTTTAATCCTTTATACCCTGCAAATCAGAATCTTTGTGGATTCATCTCTCCCGGCACACGGGACCTGTTTTAAGAACTCTCCCGTCAATCCCTGCGCATCGAGTAGAACTTCTCCTTAGAGCAAGGCACGGGCATCTCCTTTACCACCTTAAACCCCCAATGTTCGTATTTACGCACATTGTCCCGGCTCTGGGTAATGAGCGTGCAGGGAAGACTCTCTTTCCCTGCCACCTCCAGCATCGGCCTGATCAACTGCGAGGAATACCCCCGGCCTATGAACTGCGGGCGCACCGCCACTAAGTGCAGATACCATTGAGGCTCTTTTCCCAAGTCTTCGGTCAACGCAGAGATAACGTCATTTACCGCCTGCATCTTCCCCATTGTCCCGGAGCAGGAGAAGTCCCGTTCAAAGAAAGGATCCGCATCTTTGTCTTCGGAGTGGTCCATCCGGGGAGGAAACCAGATGCTCACGGCCTCCATTAAAGTAGAAGAAGCGTGCCTTACTGCCTTAGGCTGACAAGATGTAACAAGAGAACGGAAAAACCGCTTCTTCAGATGAAGATGACCGGGTTCGCCGGCAAAGATAAAGTTTCCGATGGGATCGTTATTGAAAATGAATGCCTCCGCGGACGCGTCGGCCATCTCATTGATCCGGTTCAACGGCACTTCATAAAGCATCTCGTCATCTCCTTTATCTACGGAAGCGGGATCAAATCAAAGTTTCTTTGCCGGCTGCGTCCGGAAGATCATCACGGACAATTTATCTCTTGTGTATAAAAAAGCTGTTCTCATTGCGACCAATATCCCGCCCAAAATCGCTCCGGCCGCGAACCCGCCCGGGCATCCCTGCCTGCCGCAGCAGGGACAGGTGGGGAATATCGCAAAAACCGCGGCGATCATAAGCCACCAACGAAAGATTGAAGATTTCAATAACGCAAAGATTTTCTTCAGCATCCCTTTTATCCTCTCAAAGCATTAAGTATACTCCCGGCTATACCGGCAGCTTCTTCCAGAATCATCCTCCCGATCTGCAAATCATCATTCATATACCTGCCCTGCCCCTTATCATCGCAAACCACTCGTTAAGTCGTTTCTACTTCAGCCCTGTTCCGCCAACCCGTAACAGGTTTTCTTATGTTCTGTGCTCTGTTTCTACTATGGACTGTGGTCTGTGGATTCGTTTATACTCTATACTTACAACTCGATACTCAATACTTAACTTCGAACCCAGAACCTGTCTTTAGTGCTTCGTTATTCCCAGCAGGAATGCCCAAAAGTGTCGCAGTTTAGCGGGTTTGACGATAAAGGCGGGAACTTGCTTCATATACTCCCGGTAGGGCTGGCCGAAACGCGCGATGAGCTCACGCTCCTCCACAAAATGTATATGAATGCAGAAGCCTGCCAGGAAGACGAGATAAAAAATCACGGAATATAAAGTAAATACATAGAACATCCCTCCCAGCCCGATCAACAAAGCCCCGGTATAAGTGGGATGCCGTAAAACAGAATAAATGGCGTGGTTCTGCACTTTGTTCTCTTGTGGATAATACAGATACAGCACGCTCATATAATCTAAGCCGAAGGTAAACAAAGAACGAATGATCATCGTAAAACCGGTGACGGTAAAAAAGAACGCAAGTATCAGCCGGATCACGGCAACCTCTACTCTCGCAAAAGGCAGATAACTTTCCAGCGGCAGAATAAGGAATTTTAACGGAGAGAACATCCAAAAAACCCTGGAGAACCACCAGTAGTGGACGAACATATTCAGTGCCAGAGAAAACACGCAGGAAATACCGGCAAACCCAACGAGAAAAATACTCTGATACGCCAGCGGGCCGTATTTTGCCTTCAGTTTATCCTTCCAGACCCACATCTGCCCCGCCAGCACAAAACCCAGCACGCAAACAATCAGTTCCCCAAGCAGCGGCAAGAGAGCAAACAAAACCGGATTCCCTCCCGTCAACCCAAGCATAACCGGCAGCGTATCAAAACCGATCATCACCGAAATAGAAAGGAAGATTATGGAAAAAGCGTAAAGCGGCAGCAGGATTATTCTTTTGCCGGATAATACGGGGACTTTTTGTGTGAATACCTCGAGGCCTTTAAACATAAAGAATGGGGTGGATTTATTTTTTACGCTTTACGTTAAAGTATTTTATTTATTATAACACAGAAAGGTATTTGAACTTTAAAATAATTATGACCACATTCTTCTTTTATAAATTCAATCACAAATATGAGCCGGATTTTGTTAAAAATACGCTTTAAATGTTTCTTCGTCAGTTGAGAGGATAATCGCCGAACTGTTATAGAACTTGTTGTCAGATAGTAGTGCGCTGTTAAATAAGTTCTTTAAACAGCGCACAGAGTCTGCCGTAGGCAGACAGTCAAATTTCTACTTTCGATTTTCAAATATTAAAGACTTATTTAAAAGAATAGCAGGTTAGCAACAGCGTCTTGTTATTTTACGCTCGCATTCATTCAGGATCGTTCCATTTCCAATTCCTAACTTCCGGCAAATCCAACCCGTATCGACAAATATACTGTTTATGTTCTACGAGTTTATCATTCATCATCTGTTTTAATCTACCCCCCCGAGCTCCCAATCCCGGCACTCTGTTTATCACATCCTGCACCAGATGGAATCTATCAAGGTCGTTTAAAACCGTCATATCGAAGTAAGTTGTAATGGTCCCCTCTTCCTTGTAGCCGCGCACATGAATGTTTTCGTGATTGTGACGGCGATACGTCAACCTATGCACCAGCCAAGGATAGCCGTGGAATGCAAAGATAATCGGCTTGTCTTTAGTGAATAATGCATCGAAGTCTTGATCGCTCAATCCATGCGGGTGTTCCGTATTCGGTTCCAGTTTCATCAAATCAACAATATTGACCACGCGAATTTTCAGATCGGGCAAATGCTTACGAAGGATAGAAACGGCAGCCAAAGTTTCGAGCGTTGGAACGTCGCCACAGCAGGCCATTACCACGTCGGGTTCTCTCCCTTTGTCGCTGCTCGCCCACTGCCAAACACCAATTCCTTTGGCGCAATGTTCAATAGCGGCATCCATAGATAACCATTGAGGCGCCTGATATTTTCCAGCGATCACTACGTTAACGTAATGCCGGCTCCTCAAGCAATGATCCCCGACAGATAGCAAACAGTTGGCATCGGGCGGAAGGTACACGCGCACGACAGAAGCCTTTTTGTTTACCACGTGATCGATGAAACCCGGGTCTTGATGAGTAAAGCCATTATGGGCTTGCTGCCAGACATGGGAAGCAAGCAGGTAATTAAGCGATGCGATCTTTCGCCGCCACGGTAATTCCGCAGTGACTTTCAACCACTTGGCGTGCTGGTTAAACATCGAATCGATAATGTGAATGAAAGCTTCATAGCAGTTAAACAACCCGTGCCTTCCGGTAAGTAAATATCCCTCGAGCCAACCTTCACATTGATGTTCGCTTAACATCTCAACGACTCGGCCGTCGGATGCAAGAAATTCATCATTTTCCGCTATCCGGGCTTCCCACTGCCGCTTGGTAGCTTCAAAAACGCAATTCAACCGGTTGGATAACGTTTCGTCGGGACCGAATATCCGGAAATTCCTTTGTTCCTTATTGAAAGTGGCCACATCGCGCAGGAATTCCCCAAGCGTATGTGCGTCGGATGCCTGCACCGATCCCGGCGACGGCACACTCACCGCGTATTTCCGAAAATCCGGCATAAGCAGATCGCGCAGTAATAATCCGCCATTGGCGTGAGGATTGGCTCCCATCCTTTTCCCGCCTTTAGGCGCCAATTCAGCCAGTTCAGGCAAAAGACGACCGCTTTCGTCAAACAATTCTTCAGGCTTATAGCTTCTCATCCAATCTTCAAGAAGCTTAAGATGACCGGGATGCTCGGAATCCACCAGCAGCGGAATCTGATGAGCTCGAAAGGTACCCTCAATTTGCACCCCATCGACGACCTTCGGTCCGGTCCAGCCTTTGGGAGAATTGAGGACAATCATCGGCCAACGTGGACGAGCGGCATCATTTTTGCCTCGTGCATTGCTTTGTATTTGTCGAATTACATTAATGACTTCCTCCAAAGCGGCGGCCATGAGCTGATGCATCTTTTCCGGATCATCCCCTTCCACGAAATAAGGCATCCAGCCGTAGCCACGCAGCAGTTGATCCAACTCTTCATGCGTGATACGGGCCAGCACGGTTGGGTTGGCTATTTTATAACCATTAAGATGCAAAATAGGCAACACGGCTCCGTCAGTAACCGGATTCAGAAATTTATTAGAATGCCACGCCGTTGCCAGCGGGCCTGTTTCCGCTTCGCCGTCACCGATAACGCATGCAATTATCAGATCGGGATTGTCGAATGCGGCTCCAAAAGCATGGCTAAGAGAATAACCCAGTTCACCACCTTCATGGATTGACCCGGGAGTCGTCGGCGCAACATGGCTGGAAATCCCTCCGGGAAACGAGAATTGCTTGAATAGCTTTTTTAAGCCCGCTTCGTCCTGGGTGATATTCGGATAAACTTCACTCCATGTGCCTTCAAGGTAAACATTGCCCACCAGCGCCGGCCCTCCGTGTCCGGGACCGGAAATGTAAATCATATCCAAATCATATTTCTTAATGACCCGGTTCAAATGCACATAGATAAAGTTCTGTCCCGAAGTAGTGCCCCAATGCCCGAGCAACATCGACTTCACGTGCGATAATTTAAGCGGCTCACGCAGCAAAGGATTGTCACAAAGATAAAGCTGGCCCACCGAAAGGTAATTCGCTGCGCGCCAGTAAGCATTCATCTGATAAAGCAGTTCCGTGGAAAGGACGTCTGTCTTCACGATTCAATTCTCCTTAGCAACACCCGGGATTGACCGTTCACAAGGCATTTTGAATATCGCCCCTGAATCTAAAAGATTAAATCCCTTATCATTATCTTCCTTATCCAATATTACCTACAATGATGACGGAGATAAAACAATTGTTGCCATCTCATTCACCACTTTATTTTAATACTATACCTACTTTTTCATAGTGTAAATCATTTTCTACCTGACGAAAAACCTGCTCCGGGATTAACGGAACATGGCGGGAATCAAGCTGTAATGAAATAATTGTTACGGAGTTTATTGTTAATAAAAAAGAATAGTTCTACCGAGAATTACCTTTCTTAGCTTTTATCAGGATATTATTCCCCTCGCTAAATCTGTTTGTTTAGATATGCCAAACAACCGACGCAGACATAGGCTACCCCAGCGTCTTCCGGAATCCCAGCGAACTCAAAGTAAAAATCAACACTCCAATTAACAAAAGTGTCAGCATTTGCGGCCAGAGCACACTAAAATCACTGCCTTTCAGGAATATTCCCCTGATAATAACCAAGTAATGCCTTAGCGGGTTTACAAACGTAGCGAATTGTACAACTTTAGGCATATTGGCAACAGGAAAAACAAATCCGGATAAAAGCATCATAGGTTGGGCAACCATAAACATAGACATCAAAGCCTCTTGCTGGGTTCTGGCGCGTGCAGAAATGAACAATCCTAATCCTAAGGTATTGATCATAAAAAGAAACGACCCCAGCAAAAGTAATAAGAAACTTCCCCGCAGCGGCACTTTAAGCACCAGGAACGCAACCAAACTAATAATAACAACATCGATAATCCCCACGACTGCAAACGGAATAAGCTTTCCCAGGATAAGTTCAAATGAGCGAACAGGGCTGACGATCAATTGTTCAATAGTACCCACCTCTTTCTCTTTCACAATGGCCATTGCCGTTAAAAGCAGTGTCACCAGCATAACGACCATCCCCACCACCCCCGGGATATAAAAATTGCGTGATTCCAGGTTCTCATTAAACCAACTGCGGCTGCGTAATTCTACCCGGGGAAGAAGGCCCGCGCCATTTAACAATACCTGCAAACGCGCCCCTTCGATTCGCGAAGAATACCTCCCGATTATCCGGTCCGCGTAGCGCAAAATATTCATTGCCGTATTAGAATCCGTCCCGTCGACGATTAATTGCACATAAGCGCGGCGCCCCGCATATAAATCCTGCGCGAATCCGTGATTAATGCGAATTACCGTATTTGCCAAGGATTTATCCACTAAAACTTTCTCATCAACGTCTTTCGTTATATAGAACTTAGGGATAAAATAATTCGAAGAGGTGAATTCGCGGATTAACTCGCGGCTTTCCTTAGAGTTATCAAGATCATAAATAGCCGTGGGAATTCTTTTGACATCCGTGGAGACCGCAAAACTCATAACCATAAGCTGAATTACAGGGGTAACAAACATCACCATCCGCATCTTAGGATCGCGCAAGGCCTGAATAAATTCTTTAACGACTATGGTTTTTATGCGTTCCCACATACTATGCTACCTTTTTCCGGAATCGCTTGTTTATCAATACGATTATAATCAGGGAAAAAATCAGAAGAAACAAAGCTTCTGGCCATAAGATATCAAACCCTACTCCTTTTAAATATATGCCCTTTAAGATGGTCACAAAGTGCCTGGCAGGGATAATATAGGTTAATAACTCAATCGGCTTGGGCATATTTATAATCGGAAAGGCAAACCCGGAAAGCAGAAATGCCGGCAAAAATGTCGTCAGAAACGAAATCTGGCTTGCCATAAACTGATTCCTCGTCACTACCGAGATAAATATCCCCCAACAGGATATCCCGGTCAGGAAAATTGCCGAGAAAACAAAAAATTCCAGAAGGTTGCCGCGAAACGGCACATGAAAAAGAAATTGCGCCATACTCACGGAAATAAGTATATCAACCAGGCCAATCACAAAATAAGGGATAAATTTCCCTAAAAGAAGTTCGCCGGACTTAATGGGCGTAGAAATAAGTTGCTCCATTGTTCCCCGCTCCCATTCTCTGGCCACGGTCAGAGACGTAAGAAGCGCGGCAACAATCATCATAATCACGGCGATCAGACCAGGGATGATGAAGTTTTTGCTGCGCAATGTTTCATTAAACCATACCCGGGGACGCAACACTATTGCCGGGCTGTATTGCATACCGTTACGGCTGTATACGCCGCTTACAAAGACCTGATTATACGAGTTAATGATTGCCTCAACATATCCCAGGCCGATTGATGCGCTATTGGAATCGCTTCCGTCAACGATCAGCTGCACCGGCGCTTTCCGGCCTGCGCCCAGTAAACCGGAAAAATCCTTGGGAATAACTAACGCCATAAGAGCCTTGTCTTTATTTATTTGCGCATCAATCCGAGCGTAAGCGTCAAAATAACCCACTATTTTAAAATAACGTGAATTATTGAAATTCAATATAAAATCCCTGGAAACCGGCGTGCGGTCCTGATCCCAAATAACCAAAGGCACGTTATCGACATCCAGAGTTAAAGCATACCCGAATAAAACCAGCATAATCACAGGAATAGCAATCGCCATCCACAGGCTGCGGTAGTCGCGAAAGACCTGGATGAACTCCTTGCGGATCAACGCTCTAACTCTTACCAGATTCATTATAATGTTTCTCTCTATCGTTAGTTTCTATCAAGGAAACAAATACGTCTTCTAACGAAGGGGCTATTTCCTTTATCGTATAGTCTTTAAGGTTTGACTGCAGAAAGAATTCTCTAACTTTTTCTCCGGTTGCCTGGGCATTGAGAGTAATCAAGTGCGCACTGTCCCCGAAAAGCGCAGCATCTTTGACCGACTCGATGCTGCTAAGCTTCTTAAGCCAGTCATCAATCCCCGGCATACGGATCTGTAAAACCTGTTCTTTCATAAAATTGTTTTTCAATTCCGAAGGAGAGCCGGCGGCAATAATACCCCCCTGATAAATCAGGGCGATACGATCACAATTTTCCGCCTCTTCCATATAATGGGTAGTCACAAAAACAGTAACTCCTTCTTTAGTCATAGCCTTGATAAGATCCCAAAAACGTTTGCGGGAAATGGGATCTGTCCCCGAAGTAGGCTCATCTAAAAATACAATCTGCGGCTCGTGGATTATGGCGCAGCCCAATGCCAGGCGCTGTTTCCATCCTCCGGATAAGGTATAGGTAAAACTTGAGCGAAGATCCGTAAGCCCGGCCATTTGCAGAACCCATTCTTTACGTTTAGCTATTTTGTCCTTAGGGATTCGATAAATCCCGGAGTAGAAATTGATATTTTCTTCTACGGTGAGGTCGTTATAAAGCGAAAACTTCTGGGACATATATCCGATATTTTCTTTGATACGGTCTTGCTGACGAATAATATCGTACCCTCCCACCTGCCCCTTGCCGGAAGTTGGAGAAAGTATGCCGCAAAGCATACGGATAGTAGTGGATTTCCCCGCGCCGTTGGGCCCCAGGAAGCCGAAGATTTCCCCGGGTTTAACGCTAAAGGTTATTTTGTTGACGGCGACAAAATCGGCGAATTTCTTTTCCAGAGTTTCAACGCTCACGGAAAACGCATCATCTGTTCTCATATTTATTTATAATAGAAATAAAAGCTTCTTCCAGTGAACTTACCGCAAACTCATTCCTGATGCTTTGCGGAGACTCGCAGCGTAAAAACTTCCCTTTATGCATAAGGCCGATGCGTTTACACCTCTCTGCTTCATCCAGATACGAAGTCGAGAAGAATATGGTAACCTTATCTTTCAGCAACTCATAAAGAATGTTCCAGAAATCCCGGCGCGACACCGGATCAACGCCATTGGTAGGTTCATCAAGAAAAAGTATCTTGGGAGTATGGATCAAGGCGCAAGCCAGCCCCAGCTTTTGCTTCATCCCTCCGGAAAGATTTCCGGCAAGCCTGTTCCTAAAAGACTCCAGACGCGTAAAATCCAGCAATTGTCCTATACGCTGTTTTCTCTCGCTTAAAGAGGATAAATAGATGTCGGCGTAAAAATACATATTTTCCATGACCGTAAGGTCTTCGTATAACCCGAACCTCTGCGGCATATATGCGATCTTTTCTTTAAGTCTTTCCGAATCCCTGATAATATGACAATCTCCCACCCAGGCATCTCCGGAAGTAGGCTCAAGTATCCCGGTCAAAAGCCTCAAAGTAGTGCTCTTACCTGCGCCATCCGGGCCCACAAGACCAAAGATCTCGCCTTCGCCGATATCTAAATCCAGCATATTAACCGCATGTGTTTTTCCGAAATCCCGGCATAAACCGACACTTTTTATCATCGACATATCTATTCTGCGGTAATCAAAGCATCTGCCGGCATTCCCGGCTTTAGTTCCAAATTGTCATTATCCACCGCTATCTTGATCCTATACACAAGCTTCACCCGCTCCTCTTGCGTCTGTATCTGTTTAGGCGTGAATTCTGCTTCCTGGGAAATAAAAGAGATGCGGCCTTTATAGATTCGGCCAGGATAGGTGTCGGTTTTAATATCCGCGCCCTGGTTCAGCTTTACTCTCCCCAAATCCTTTTCATTAATGTATGCGGTCAGCCGGATATTTTTTAAATCCGCAAGAGTAAAAATAGTCGCACCTGCCGGAACAACTTCCCCGGCTTCTGCGCTCTTGGTCAGGATAAAACCATCGATAGGGGATGTAAGTTCTGCAAATCCCAAACGCGTAACTGCCAGATCCAGCGATGCCCGCAATGCCTCGACATTTGCCTTGGCACTATCTACGGCGGTTTTTGCAGTATCTCTCTTTTGCGCGGAAATCGCTCCTGCTTGGAAAAGATTCTCCGCTCTCGCGTAATCATCCCTGGCTCTTTCATAAACAAATTCCGCGGATTTCAACGATGACTCCGCCTCATTCTTAATTTTCACAAGTTCATCCGTGGCAAGCCTGGCCACTGCATCCCCGGCTTTGATTACGCCGCCTTCGTCAACTAAGAGTTCCATAATCTTGCCCTGCACCCGGAAGGCAAGACGTATATCCGTAGCCTCGATGTTCCCGGAAACTTTGATTTTATTATAATCTGAATTATTTCTGTTACGCACATACCATAGAGAAACAGCGGCGATGATCGCAATAAATAAAACAGGTATGACGATTTTTATCGGCTTTTTCATTATCAGTCTCCCTCCACCATACTTTTTCCCATGGTTTGATTCAAATATGCCTCGGCCATAAGATAATCAAAAATCCCTTCGGATAAATTCTTCTCCACCTGGCTTAATGAAACCTGCGCATCCAGCACATCCAGATTAGTCCCCTCTCCGTTATCGAATCTTACTTCAGCGATCTTCAAAGCTTCTTTGGCTTCGCCTACGCTTTCCCTCTGCGAGTCGATAACCGATTGCGCCTTTTGCAGATCCAGGCACGCCTTCCGGATGTCTACTGCGATCTCTTCGCCTAAATTATCTTTTTGCAATTTCGCCCCGGTATAGCGGGCTTTCGCCGCATCAACCTTAGCCTTAGTCGAAAATCCGTCGAAGATGGGAACGCTCACCGCAATACCTGCCTGCCAGTTATTATGCCGGGTATTGATCATATCTCCCACATCGTTTGAACGATAATTAGTCCCGATCTGCGCATTAATTTGCGGTTTATTCCCGGACCGCGCCATCTGTATCGACCATTTATTTATATCTATTCCTAAAGCCATAAGCTTCATCTCCGGATTATCCAGGTATGCCGACTTCAAAAACTCATCTTCTTTTATTTCTATACGATTATACGCAAAGCTATCTTTTAAGATAAGGTTATCCGGCATTTTAAGCCCAAGTAGTTTCTTCAACTCGGCGTCGATTAACTCTACGGTACTCTTTGCCTTGATAAACTCCGGCTCAAGCTTGGAAACCTGCACACTGGATTGCAAACTATCGAACCGCGAAGCAGTCCCTTGCTCATATTTTTTCTTTACCTCTTCATAATGCGCCTTGGCCTGATCCAGAAGACTCTGCGCAATACGCTGAGTTTCCTGCGCCAACAATAATCCATAATAAAGCCTCTTCACCTCGAACTCCGTAATGAGTTTTTGCGCACGCAGAGTTTCCATCTGGGCATCAAACTGAACCTGCTTTTGCCTTAGATTGGCGGTATTAGCCCCTCCATTGTAGATAATTTGATTTAGTTCTGCTCCCATTTTATTGTCATTACGGTATCCGGTAAAAATCCCCATATCTTTTTTAGTAGTTGGAGTAGAAGACAAACTGATAACACTTCCGGAATGATCATAGCTGAAACTGGCGTTTAATTGCGGAAAGAACACACTGCGCGCCTCTAATATCGCGGCCTTGACCGCTGCTGCTTCCTGTTCTTTGATCTGAATATCCTTGTTATTTTTTAACGCAACTTTTACCGCGTCTTCCAAGGTAAGGCTATACGTAGATGCCGGCGCTTGCCCTTCAGCGATGACGACGAAAACGCCGAAAGAGAAAACAAAAAGACTAATTAACAGGGAATTTCTTCTCATCATCGGTTATAATTTACGCATGATCGCTTTAAAAATCACCAGTTTGACAGTCTTTTTTATTTCAGCTACCGAATTATCCTTCAGCCCAAAATGCAGTTTGATGATATTCAATTGCATCATCCCAAGAAGGCTGGTAGCGATACCCTCTGCGTCTATAGGGATGAATTCTTCAGAGTGGATCCCCTGCATAATGATACTTTCGATAATCATAAGATACGGAAGGATCAGGGTTTTTAGCATAAACGAAAAAGGAATCAGCGTGTCTCCGGACTTACCAAAAAGAATTTGAAAAATATTCACTCTACCGGTAAAGTAATGAAAATGAAAATCAATAAGCTTTTCCAACCTTTCCGACGCATTACCTTCTGCGCCGACCGCATTTTTCAAGCGGACAAAGAACTCTTCAGCGCTTTCCTTAATAACTACGCGAAACAATTCATTTTTCGTCGCAAAATAATGATAAATAATCCCCTCTGAACAACCCGCTTCCCCGGCAATCTCTTTGGTTGTGGCCTGGGTAAAACCGGATTGCGCAGCAATGGTAATTGCCGCCTCAATAATCCTTTCTCGCATGTCGATAGTCACCGGATTTTGCATTGATCTCCCCTATTGAGTGAGCGCTCACTTAATATAAGTGTAATACCCGGGAACCGGCTTGTCAATGCCATTTTTAAAGATATTTTAAATATGGCAGGTTGATGAGATGCCGGTTCTGGGTGTTGGGTTCTAACTCTATTATGGAGTATTGAGTTGTGGGTATCGAGTAAATACACAAAAATACAAATAATAAACAGTCCAAACAACAAAAAACCTTGCTCCGGGGTGAGCGAAACAGGGATGAAATATAAACTACGCGTTGATGATGAAAGAATTGTTGCGGAACTTATTGTTAATAAGTGACTTAGCAACAGCGTCTTGCTATTTTGTTTTGACGGAGAATTAGAGTACTGAAGCTCCCTGGGTTAATCCTTCGGCGGAGTTTATCCTGAGCGGATTCGCTTTTGCTCACCGTTAAAACTTATCGAAAGGCTCAGAACAGACGCCGGGGGTTTCTCTGTTACTTGAGCGAAATCCCTCTTGCCAGGCCATACCTCGCCCCCCGGGTCGTGCCTTCTCTAAAAACTATTCCGGCTTTCACCAACGGGGCTACTAGTTGATTAACCCGCGCACGATTAACCTTCATAATTTTACAAATCTGCGTTGAAGTTATCAATCCCTCTTCTTTAAGCAATTTTAAGACTTCCTCTTGTTTGGGAGTCAAGTGAATTTCTTGCCCCTGCGTGGCACGGATCAAATCATTCGCACGCATAGAAACCTTTTCGACTGAATTCGAAATACCTTGAGCGACATATTCGATCCAATGAGTATAATCGCCATCCAAATTATGCGTCTGCTGAATCAATTCATAATACCGTCCTCTATCATTGGCAAAATATTCATCCACCCCCAGCGTGTATAAAGGCTCAAAACCTTTCTGGAGTAAAATCCAATGAGCGGCGCCACGTGCGACACGCCCATTTCCATCTACAAACGGGTGAATCGCAACAAATTGGTGATGAAAAATAGCGCTGCGCACAATCGGATGCTGCTCAACTGAATTTGTGAGCCAGTTAAACAGCTCTTTCATAAGCGCAGGGACTTTTCTGGGAGCCGGCGGGGTATAAATTACGATGTTTCTGGCGTTTACAATATAGTTTTGCACATCACGGTAATGCCCTGCCCGGGCTTCCGGCAGGACGACCGTAGTCATTATTTGGTGAAGTTTAAATAATTGTTTTTCGGAAAAAGCTTTACGCTTGTTTTTTAATACCCAGCGCATAGCCGTGATGCAGTTCCGGACCTCTTGCTTTTGTTTTTGATCAGTCTCAATATCCTTTTTTTCCGAAAGGGCTGCCACTTGAGCCAAAGACAGGAGATTCCCTTCAATCCAGGTTGACGAATGGACACTGCGGTTAACAGCGTCCCTCTCAAGATTAAGGCGCACCGGCAACTTGATACGAGCACTCTCAATGGTAGCTATCTGCGCGGCAATCTTTTCAAATAGGCTTACGAGAAAAGGCGTTATGCGATATTGAGGATTAAACATAATTAAAGTTTAACATATTGTATATGATTTGTATAGGTTATTGTATAGGAAGGCGGGCAAGGCGATTGCAAACCACTTATTTGCAGTGGATTACATAGCAAGCCGTCCGACAGAATTGTTCATCAGAACTGGGGAATTCTACTCAAGTCTATGAAACCATTATTAATAAGCGGATTAGCAACAGCGTCTTGCTATCTTGTTAGTTTCTTGATCTCACTTCTCAACTCTTCTATCTGCTTCTGCTGTTCTTTTATTGCTTCAATCAAAACCGGGGCGAGTTTTTCATACTTCACGAACTTATAGCCGGACTTAGGGTCGGTCCAAACCAATTCCGGGAACTCCCTTTCTACTTCCTGGGCAATAACGCCTATCTCCGGTCGTGTCCCGGCATCTTTATTTATCCAGTGAAACTTCACCCCTCTGATCTTTTTCAGCTTCTCTATCACACCACCCAAAGAGACTATATCTTTTTTCAGTTTTATATCCGACATCCCGTAATTTGCCATTTTGTCGACCTGAAGAGTCAACGCCTTCAATCCGCCGAAGATCAGACTTGTATAATCCATAGCTTTGATAGCCTTACCGTCATCGGTTACTACAGTTTTAGGAGAATGTTCGGCAATCAGGCCCAAATGATAGGACGAATTTTGTGATTCTTTCTTATAATGATACCGCGAAATATCGTAAGCACGCACTTGATCTAACAAATATTCATAATCTTTATTTGTAAGATACTTAATATCCTTTTTCAACTCTTGCGAACTCGGATAACTGACAGTGCCGTAAATATATGTATACGGCCAATCGGCGCCATGATTCAAAGACAGCGCATTGCCTAAATCCACAAGAGCCCTGCCGGGAGTGCCGCGTCTTCCGCTGTATCCGATCTTGAAATCAGCACATCCTATAGAAACATCAAACACATCACCGACCCTGAACCCGCCCCCCTGCACATCCAGTTTATAGTATGGATTGGATGTCCCGATGCCGACGTTACCGTTTTGTAATACACGAACAGAATTACCATTTGTTGCGGTATAAATGCTTAAGTCACGTGTCCCTTCAGGCCTATAGATAACAATATCCTGCCCATTTGTTTGTTCACCAAAAGATATACTACTCTGATATGCTAACGGTGCGTTGATAGTGAAATATGTATGCCCGCTACTATTCAAAGCCAATTTCGCATTTGAATTGATTTCTCCAGGATTAGTCGTCCCGATGCCGACGTTGCCGCCTTCCGTTATTCTTACCAACTCGCCTGACCCCGACGTGCCTCCTGCAAAGACACGATAAGCATCGGAATCAAAACGTAAAGTCGTCAATGCACTCGAACCTATTTCCATCTGTTGTCCAATATTGGTACTCCTATTACCTATCGTAGAGGTAGCATACAAACTACTAAGATAC
>Ga0074198_1000797_pt1 | contig 27236 bp, 30 predicted proteins | sample EPASupsiteSAE323_FD_64527 | JGI IMG/M metagenome (GOLD analysis project Ga0074198, IMG submission 64527) | Bioremediated contaminated groundwater from EPA Superfund site, New Mexico - Sample SAE3-23 | ecosystem: Environmental > Aquatic > Deep subsurface > Groundwater > Contaminated ...
AAAAAGCAAAAAAAAGCAAAAAAAAGCAAAAAAAAGCAAAAAAAAGCAAAAAAAAGCAAAAAAAAGCAAAAAAAAGCAAAAAATTGTATGGAAAAATTCAATTTACCGCTGAAAATTTAAAGCGGTAAAAAACTTGAAAAATCCCTGAAAAAAAACGGAAAAATATTTAAAATTTTCCAAAAATCCTATAAAAAATCCCACTTTTTCTATTTCTGACAAAGTGCTATTATGTGACCATGGAATTGTTTCTTGTAGAACACAGGGTATTTTTGCCGATATTTTTTGGGAAGCTGGATTTTTCGATTTCAGATTTTTCGCTTTCTGTAGTTTTTTTGCCGATGATTTTGTTTTTAGTTATGTTTTTTGCCATGAGAAAGGCGCAATATCACCCAAAATCTTTGCAGAATTTCGTCGAATTAATATACGAAAAATTTTATGGAATTTTTTATGGTTACCTTCATGAGGCCGGCAAAAAATATATTCCATTTCTGTTTTCTCTGATGCTTTTTATTTTTGTACTGAATTTGGGAAACTTGATTCCAGGCGTTTTTCCGACTACTAGTCAACCGACTTTAACCTTTTCTTTGGGGATCGTGGTTTTTGTCTTGATGACAATAATTGGCTTCGTTTCTCATGGTTTGAAATTTTATCACCATTTTATTCCAAGCGGAATTCCTGGGGTTTTGAAGCCGATTTTGTTTGTACTTGAGGTGTTTTCTTATTGTATTCGGCCAGTCAGTTTGGCTCTGCGTTTGGCCATTAACATGCTTGCCGGGCACGTTATGCTACATGTAATTGCCTCGTTTTCGAAAGATCTGACGCCATATAGTGCTATAAGTATTGCTATTTCAGGAGTTTTGAGTATCTTTGAAATAGGAGTAGCCGCTTTGCAAGCTTATGTATTTGCGGTGCTGAGTTGTATCTATATTGCGGATATATTAAAGGGACATGAATGAAGGAGATTTAGATGGAAGTTCAAGTTGCTAAGATGATTGGGGCCGCTTTGGCGGTTTTGCCTCTTTTTGGGGTAGGTTTGGCTATAGGTCAGATTTTTTCGACTTTGATTAGTGCAGTTGCGCGGAATCCGTCCGTGAAAAATGACGTTTTTCCAATGGCGATTTTGGGATTTGCTTTGACGGAAGCTTGTGCTCTTTTCGCGCTTTTGATCGCGTTTTTGATCCTGTTTTTATAGGATTAAATGGGTATGGAAAAGATTTTTCTGATTGTACACCAAATTTTCTGGGTGCTGGTATCTTTTTGCGTTTTTTATTTTTTGATGCTGAATTTTGTCTTCAAAAGAGTTGATAAAATTTTCGAAAAACGGGAAGGATATATAGCAAAATTGGCCGAACAAGTGGATTCTATCAAGTTGAAAACTTTGGTTTTGGAAAAAAATTCTAACAAAATAGTTAACGAGGAAATTCCGGAAAAACAGCGATTTTTTATAGATAGAACTCTCGAACCTGTGATCGCGGATTTTCGTACGCAAATTTTGGACGAAATGGAAATGTTGGAAAAAAAACTGGATCATCAGCGCGAAAAAAATGCCCATATTCATGGAAAATTCAAGGAAAAAACGGATTTGGCTTTAACTTCGAGTGTTCTTATTGAAAAGATTAACAAAGTCATTGGGGCAGAAAAATGAGCGGAATTGTTGAAAAAATTGTACTTTTTAGCGCACTTTTGGTTGCCTTGGGCTTTTTGCTAAAATTTGCTTTTCCTGTTGTCAAACAAGCGCTCAAAGACCGTAGTGATGATTTTACAAAAAAGCGCCTAGAACTTCAAAATCAGCTCAGAATTGCCAGAAAATCGTACCAGGATGCCAATTTTCAATATATGAGAAGTGTTGAGCAAAAGCTGCGTTGGATGGATGAAGCAAAGAAGATGGTTCAGGTAAAAATGGACGAATTAGAGTCAAAACATGCCGTAGATTTGGGCAATTTGCACTTGCAATATGATTTGAAGCGGAAAATGTTGTTAAGGCAGTCCAGAGAGCTTTATTTGGGCGAAATGATACATACAATTGCGGGGTATCTGGCCAAGGATGCTGATAAAATAGATATTTTAAAGATTGTCAAAAAATTTGATTGATTTTTTTTGAAATTTTGACAAAATTTTTTCGTGGTATTTCTTTTTTTATTTTTTTATAATACAATTTACCTAGTTGGGATGTCGCCAAGTGGTAAGGCACCGGTTTTTGGTACCGGCATTCCTAGGTTCGAATCCTAGCATCCCAGCCAATTATGAGGATATTATGAAAGTTAAAAACTCTTTAAAGTCTCTGAAGTTAAGACATCCCAAGGCTAAAATTGTAAAGCGTAGAGGAAGATTGTTTGTTATTTGCCCGGTACGTAGGTATAATGCAAGGCAGGGATAATGAGCGAAATTAAGAATTTGGAACTGAAAGATGAGTCGATTGTAACTTATGATGAGTTATCCGACAAATATAGTCACTTTGAAATTGCTTATTTGGCTGGTCAGAAGGCGATTCAGTTGATTAGAACTGCGGTATGTTTGAAGCCATTACCTGGGCAAAAGAGCAAATATAGACCTCCAATTGCTGTAGTAGCTCTTAGGGATTTGTGCGAACGGCCGCAAGACGTTCCAGCTTTTAAAGAGGAAATTGTTAATAGTATGTTTTTTTCTTCAGCGGATGAATCTAAATATGACGATTATAACGTAGATGCAGGTCATTTGCCTGCTACTGACTCTTCAGGTGGAGAATGATTTAATTTTTTTGCTTTGAAAATTTTTTATATTTTTTTTGCATTTTTTTTCGATTAATTGTATGATTTTTTTATGAATTGGGTTACTGATTTGTTTGGTTTTATAGCAATGATAACTGTATGGATAGGATTATTGCCGCAAATTGTGAAAATATACAAAGTTAAATCCGCTGATAATATTTCCATTTCTTGGCTAATGAATTACTTAATAGGTTCGATTTCTTGGGCAATTTATGGCTGGCTAATTTCGTCAAATTTCGTATTTTTCAGCAACAGTTTTGGGTTGATAACTTGCTTAATTTTGATTTGGCAAAAATTTTATTACAAGAAAAAATGGGAAAAATAATGTCAAATTTTGAAAAAATTAACCCGAAAAATGAGCAAAAAAATGATCTGAAAATTGACGGGAAAAAGGAAGTAAAAAAAAATATTTCTATTGAAAAAATTGTACAAAAAATTGCAGAAATTTTTCCAGAAGCTCCGAATTTTAAAAGTCTGATTTGTCTGGATGGCAAATTTCCGCTCCCTGAGTTTTTTTTGCCAGAAAATCCAGAAAATTCGCTTATTTTGCCAATTATTGCCGTCGATGGGGCAGCAAATTCTTTACAAAAATATGGCGTAATTCCAAAAATTATTATTGGCGATTTGGATTCTATAAATTCTGCGGTTTTAAATGGGTTTAAAGGCGTTTCTGAGGTGGTTTTGTTACCAGACCAGAATTCAAGTGATTTTGCAAAAACTATGGCTTATTTGAGCGAAATTTCGCATTTGCCGGCCATAATTACGGGTATGAACGGAGGTTGTTTAGATCATGTTTTAAACAATTTGGCAATTTTGGCGGATTTTAATAGTTTTTTCTATGCTGAAAATCAGATAGTTTTTTTTGTCCGAGAATTTGCGGAATTAAATTTGCCAATTTTGTCTAAAATTTCAATTTTTGGCGCTCCGGAGGCCGAGGTTACGTCTGTTGGTCTGAAATGGGAGTTGCTAAATTACGGGCTAAATTTTTTCGATAAAAATTCTTGTTTTAATCGCACGATTTGTCAAAAAGTCAAATTACACGTCATTTCCGGGGCCATTTTGGTAATTATTTATTTGGATTTTGTAGAGGATTTTGGGAGCCAAGAAGCGAAAATTTAGAAAAATAATTAGAAAAATAAAATGAAAATCAGAAATTTTTGGTCAGAAATTTTGGCAACATTTTAAAAAAATTCAATTGATTTTATAAAATTTACAAAAAAAAGCGGCGAAAATTTTGCAATCAGTTGACCACTTTCGCAGATTTTGCTAATATTTACGCGAGGAAGAAATAATGAGACAGACGACTTTTCCAAAAGGTGCTGAAACAGGGAAAAATTTTCAGCGGAAATGGTATATAGTTGACGCCAAAGACGCGGTTCTAGGTAGAATTGCCTCGAAAATTGCTTCGCGATTGTTGGGTAAAGATGATGTGAATTTTACCACGTATGCCAATAATGGCCCGGGAGTTGTGGTTATAAATGCGCGCCACATAAAAGTTACTGGGAAGAAATTTGAAGATAAAATTTTCTATTGGCACACAGGTTATGCAGGTGGTATTAAGCAACGTACGATTCGCGAAAGATTGGAATCGAAGGATCCTACGCATGTGTTGATGAAAGCGGTTCAAAGAATGTTGGGTAAAGGGCCTCTTGGCAGACTACAAATGAAAAATCTACGTATTTATGCGGATGGTGAACATACTCAAATGGGCCAGAAGCCTGAGGTTTGGGATTTGAAATCCGAGCACGAAATGAACGTAAGAAGTTAGAAGGGAATTGGTAATGATAATCGAAATGGAAAACAATGTTCGGTCTTTGAATAGCAGCATCGAAGTGCCGATCGTCGAAGATGCCGTTGAAGAAGAGGTTCAGACTTCGAAACTGGATGAGTTTGGACGGGCAAGGGCGACTGGGCGACGGAAGCGTTCTAGTGCGCGGGTTTGGATTGCTACTGGTGATTCTGTGACCGTTAATGGCCGTAAATTTGAAGAATATTTTCCCCAAGATTCTTTAAGAAGATTTATTCTCGAACCGTTGGCAGTTGTAGGTATGGACAAAATGAAGATTATTACGACTGTAAAAGGCGGAGGTTTGGTAGGTCAAGCTGGGGCAATTCGTCATGGAATTTCGCTAGCTTTGGTAAATTTTGATCCTACTTTCCGCCCGGCGTTGAGGACAGGGAATTATGTGACTCGGGATAACCGTAAGAAGGAACGTAAAACTCCAGGATTTAGAACTGCTCGTAAACCACAGCAATGGAACGCTCGTTAATTTTCGGATTTTCGATTGGATTTTCCCGGAAATTTCGCGATATTTTTGCAAGATTTTTTTCGCAAAATTTGTAGGCCGATTTTTAATTCAAATTTGCTAGATTTTTTTGAAATTTTTTAAAAAATGTAGAATTATTTTTACAAGAAAATTTTTCCGTAAGTTTTTCCAAATTTTTCCGAAATTTTTTGAATTTTTTTCGCCATTTTTTTTCTCAGGGGTTTTGATGCCATTTTTTTTGCAAATTTTTGATGTTTTTCCAAATATTTCCAGATATTTTGGCGAAATTTTTATTGGAATTTTGTAAATTTTTTTCTGCGTACTTAATTTTTTCCATTTTTTCTAAGAATTATCAATTTTTTTCCATCAATTTTATAAATTTTTTACCCAAAATTTTTTTCTCTCAAATTTTTTCCATCAATTTTAAGTGAATTTTTCAGTCAATTTTTTTTCAGAGCGAAAATTTTTTTACAAAAGCCAAAGCCAAGCCAGAGCCAAGTCAGAACCAAGCCAAGTCAAGCCAAGACCAAATCTGAGACCAACAAGCCAAGACCAAGCCAAGTTAAGCCAAACCAAAGCCGAGACAAAGTCAGAGCCAAGACCAAGCCAAGACCGAGGCAAGACCGAGCCAGAGCCAAGACCGAGCCAAAGCCAAGATCAAACCAAGACCAAGTCAGAGCCAAGACCAAGCCAAGACCAAAGCCAAAATTATTCCAAGAATTTTTCGTAATTGCGTTGATTTTTTGAACTATGTAGAATAATTTCATGGCGATTTTAAAAGTTATTTGCGAGCCGAGTCCGTTACTTCATCAAAAGGCTATGAAAGTTGAAATTTTTGACGAAAATTTACGTAATTTTGCGCGAGATTTGTTGGCTACTATGTATGCTCATGATGGGTGTGGTTTGGCCTCTGTGCAGGTAGAGGATGATCCTCGGGTCGCTTTTGCTGAGGTTTTAGATGGTTTTCGGAATCAGCCTGATGTGGTTGCTGTTGATAGGTTTGGTTGCGAGGATGAAGATGCGAAATTGCTCGTAAATGCGCGGATTATAGAGCATTCTTCTGAGACGGAGACCGGTTTTGAAGGTTGTGTTTCTGTCCCTAATTTCCCCGTAAAAGTTACAAGGTTCAAAAAAGTTCGGGTAAAATTTCAGGATATTTTTGGGAACGAGCATGAGGAGGAGTTGAGCCAGACTTCGAACCGTCGGAATTACGATTACATAATTTTTCAGCATGAAATTGATCATCAGGACGGCATTACGTTGATAACGAAGGCTACTGATGGGGTAAATGCGATGCAAAAATTGGTAATTTGGAAGAAATATGAAATGGCTTCGCGGCGGAGGTAAAAATGCGTAAATTTTTGTTCGTGATTTTGGTTTGTGCTGGAGCTGGGTTTTTTTTGTTCAAGAAAAGGGGCGGCTCTGATTCTGGGATTGAAGTCGGGCCAGCTAGTATCAATTCTGCGAACGTGATCGTCTATACAGGTCCGCACGCAAAAGCGCAAAAATTGTGGAAATTACATCAAAAAAATTGGCCGATTTACGTTTTGGAAATTTCGAAAAATTGGGTTCGGATCGTGGATGCTTATAATACCTCTGGTTGGATGCGGAAGATTTACGTCGGCAATCCGTATGTTTTGATTTTGGAGGATTTGGAATTCGCGGATTCTCATGGAAAAATTGAGGTGAAAATTCTCAAAAATAGCCTTGTCCGTTTGGCAAAATTACCTGTGATTGCGGATGGAAATATGGTTAAAATTTCTGTAGATATGCATTTTGGAGCCAAGGAATATTGGGTTAATTCTGATAAAATTTGGATTGGGCCAAATCCGCTGGTTGTAAAAAGTTAAAATTTGTTAAAAAAGTTCACGAAAAATATGGAAAAAATCCAGAAAAAATATAGAAAAATGGGGATTTTTTTTCAAAGGACCTTGAAAAACGTCTGAAATCTGGTTAGAATTTTTTTATGAGATTGAAAAATTTTTCTGCTGCAAATTTTGTGAAAATATTAATTTTGGCGGCGTTTTTACAGGCTGATTCGGCAGTCGTTCGTTATTCGTTGGATCGTGAAAAAAACACCGTGACTTTGTGTCAAAAACTACTTGGTGAACTTGGGGTAAAATCCGAGGAAATAGCGAATTTGGATAGTCTGGAAAAAATTAACGAATTTTTGCAGAAGAATTTTTTACGAAAAAATGAACGGCGTTTTCAGGAAGTTGCAAACCCAGGCGATGCCGAGAAAATACAGAAAATTTTGCCTATTTTGGCCGAGTTTGGGATGATTGGAGAGGCAAAACCTACAAAAAATGATCCGGATTATTTGGTGATTTTGGGCGCGACGGTTGGGACTATGCGAAATCGGGCGCAGTATGCTTTGAATTTGATGTCAAATGAGGTCAAGGTATTGATGGATAAAAATTCGACGGAATTGGCGCCAAAACAGGTCGTTATATTGACTTCTAAGCGTCCGTTAGACCAAAATTGCGAAAATGATTATGTTTTGTTCGATTTACAGTGGATTCGGGCTGGTTGGTTCGCGGAAAAGAGGCCGGAAAATGAGGCTCAGGCGGCTGCTTTTGTCTGGGATCAGCTTCCAAAGTCTTCAGCCATAGACCGTCTGAAATTTGAGGTTATTTCTACCAATGGTTCTGAAGGGACTTTTGAAACTGTGGAATTTTTTTTGAAAGAATTGAAAAAACTCGGCAAAAAAGGCCAATATATTGTGTTTGTTTCGTCCAATCCTTATGTTCCGTACCAAAATCAAGTCATCGAAGAAGCGGTTTTAAAGGCTGATTTTGATGGGGAATTTGAAACGGTTGGCGGGGAGCTAACGAACGAAAATACGAAGCTTAGCGTGCTTTTAGATAACATTGCGCGGTATGTTTATGCCATGGTTCAGGTAAAAAAAATGTTAGAAACGAAAAAAACGGCTTAAAATTTTGCAATTTTCGGTAAGTTTTTGGGAATTTCTATAGAAAAAGGTTGGGATAATTTTGCAGTTTTAAAAAATTTTGCAAAAAAAATCTTAAAATTAAAAAAAATGGAAAAACTGAAAATTTTTGAAAAAAAATCCAAAAAAAAAGTACAAAATCCAAAAAATGTGCCAAAAATTTCTTAATAAAATATTGATTTTTTGTGAGATTTTTGTGTGAAAAGTTTGTTAAATTCGGCCATTTTAGCCGTTTTTAGATGTTATGATTGAGCTTATGAGCTTCCAGGGTGTTATACATCAACGAAGCGACCGTCATTGGGCCAATTCCTCCTGGGACAGGCGAAAATGCGGCTATTTTTTGATGAGTATTTTCGTGAAGATCTCCTGTAGTCCGCCATTCTAGCGGGTTTTCTGGGTTTTGTATTTTCGAAATTGCTATATCTATGACTATGCTTTTTGGATTTACCATTTCAGAAGTGACGAAATTCGGTGCGCCGGCTGCTAGACAAATTATATCGGAATCTTGTAAAACTTGGCCAATATTGCGGGTTTTAGAGTGGGCTATTGTAACGGTCGCATTCTCGTGGAGAAGCATCAGCGCCAGAGATTGACCGACCAAAACCGAACGTCCAACGACGCAAATTCGGCAATTTAAGTCAATTTCATAAGCTTTGAGCAATTTGATCACTCCAAAAGGGGTACAAGGTCTCAAACCTGGCAAATTTAGCGCCAATCGAGCCTGTTGAATATACCCAAGCCCGTCGATATCCTTGTTCGGCGCGATTAGATATAGAATTTGTTTCAAATGGCTAGGAATCGGAAGTTGGACGATAATTCCGTCTATTTCTTTAGACAAATTAAGCTCGGAAATAAGATTGCCGATTGTGTTGAAATTTGTATTTTCGTCAAATTCATGAAGTTCGAATCCAAAACCGATTTTTTCCGCGGTTTTTTTCTTATTTTTTATATAAATTTCGCTTGCTGGGTTTTTGCCAACTTGTATAATTGCGAATTTTGGCATACGGTTTGTAATTTCGGCCATTTTGGCTGCTTCTGAGCTTATTTCTTGCAGGAATTTTTCTGCTATTGTTTTTCCACAAAGAATTTTCACCTAAATATTATATAAAATTTATAGAAAAAAGTCACGAAAAAAATGAAAAGAAATTTGGAAAAACTTGAAAAAAATGCAGAAATTTTTGTTTTTCTAGTGAAAATGGTTAAAAATTATCGAAAAAATTAATAATTGACGTGAAATTTCTAAAATTGTAAAAAAACGGTTAAAAATAATGGCAAATTGATTTTTTTTTGAAAACTTGGTTAAATAATCATACTTTGAAGTTTGTAGATAAGGCGAAAATTTTTGTACAGTCGGGCAATGGTGGGAATGGTTGTGTTTCGTTCCGAAGAGAGCGTAGTGTGCCTGAAGGCGGCCCAGATGGCGGGGATGGAGGTGATGGTGGAGATGTGATTTTCATCGTCGATGGTTCAAAAGAGACTTTGGTGGATTTTTCTCAGGCGGTCCATTTTAAGGCTGAATATGGCCAAAATGGCGGAAGTGCTAAGTGTTATGGTAAGTGCGGCGAGGATTTGGTCATTCATATCCCGCTTGGTACCCAAATTTGGGACGAAAATCGCGAAATTTTGTTTTTTGATGCTGTGGAAGTTGGGCAGAAATTTGTACTTTGTAATGGCGGGAAAGGCGGGGTTGGGAATGTGAAGTTTGCCAATTCTGTTAATCAGGCGCCGAAAATTGCTGTACGCGGCCAGGAAGGCCAGCAAATGTGGGTTTGGTTGATTTTGAAGCTTTTTGCCGATATTGGTTATGTAGGCTTCCCAAATGCCGGAAAATCGAGTCTTTTGAAGGTTTTGACTGGTTCTCAGACAAAGATTGCAAACTACCCGTTCACGACTTTGAATCCAGAATTAGGTACACTTTGGCTAAAAAATAGTGATTTTTCCGAGGAAATTGGCGAGATTGATTTTACAGATGATTTAGAAGTGGATGAGCATACAAAATCCGCTAAAATGGCCGCTTGTGCGAGGTTTGGAAATGATTTTGATTCCGAAAAAAAGGTTAATTGTGATGAGCAAAAAAATTTACACACTGTCAAAAAATTACAAACATCGGATCAGGCAAATTTTTCCGGGAAGCGGATTTTGATGGCAGATTTGCCTGGGATTATCCAAGGAGCGCATGAAAACAAGGGATTGGGGCTGGAATTTTTGGGGCATATCGAGCGGTGTTATGGAATTTTGCATTTGATAGACGTTTCGAATTGTAATTGCGCGGATGCTTTGCAATCGATGTTGTTCGAAATTGAGAATTTTTTGCCTGCTTTGTTGGAAAAACCGCAAATTGTGGCTCTGAACAAGGTGGATTTGGTCGATGAAGAGGTTGTCTGTGATCAAATTACCGAGCTCAAAAAGGTTTGTGATTTTCCGATTTTCCCGATTTCTTGTAAGACAAAACGCGGCGTTAATGCGCTAGTTCAGGCTCTTTTTGAATTGAAAAATTAATTTTTTATCCAGATTTTCCAAATTTTTTTGTTCTGTTTTTTGGATTTTATAAGTAAAAAATTGAGGCGAAAAAACAAAAAGTTAATTCTGAATTTTAATTCTATAACAAAAAGTATGGCAAAAATATAGACGAAATTGTACATTTTTGCGACTATAAAAAAGTGCTGAAAAATAATTTTTATATTATGTATTTCGATGGGCAATGGATTTTGACAAATACGCAAACTCATGAAAGCTATTCTCTGGATAAGGAGACTTTTTGCAAGCTCGCCGACGAAAATGCTGATTCTTATCCTCCGTTTTTGGAAGCGAAAATTGTGGACGATGGCGAGGTTTTTGATTGGCCATTTCGGCCTCTTTCGCGGTTTTTTATGGAAAGTGCCAGGTTGAAAGAAGATGAATTGGATTCAAAAGATGTCTTCGAGTTTTGGGAAAATTACCTAAATACTTCGGAATCTTTGCTCAGACAGACAAAGGCGCGGGATGTTGTCAATTCTGATTCGGTTTTGGATTTGCCAAAAGCTAGAGAAATTCCTGGAACTCTTTTTGAAGCCTTGAAAAATCGTAGGACGATTCGCGAATTTTTTGACAAACCGGTAAGTTTACAGGAGTTTTCGGATATTTTGTTCACGACTTTTGGCCGTTTTCATGAGGGTTTTGGAGAGGAGAGCATGGATGTTGCCGAAAGTGCAAGTTGGCGTCGTTCTTCTCCGAGTGCCGGCGGTCTGCATTCCATTGATGCCTATGTTTTTGTACGTAAAGTTGAAAATTTGCCAATTGGCATTTATTTTTATGATTCGAAAAATCATCAGTTGCGATTTCTAAAAGAAGGCGATTTTGAGGTTGATTTAGTGCGTAATTTTATGGGGCAATACTTCTGTATGGGCGCGGCGTTTCATGTAGCTACAGTGGCAAATTTAAGGGTTGTAGAGGTAAAATATAAGCATTCCAGTGGGGTTTTGTTGCCATTTTTAGATAATGGGCATTTGGTACAGACAGCGATTTTGACGGCGACTAATCTTGGTTTACAAAATTGGATGACAGCGGCAACTTGTGTAGAATTTTTGTCTCGAGCATTGAATTTACGGCCATTTCAGCTGCCTTTGAGTGTTTTTTCCATTGGTCATGGCTCTAAGAGTTCTCTGGGCCCGCGCATCCGGTCTATAATACGTAAAATCCGCGAAAAACGGTTGCTTCATGGCGCGATGGCTGTGAAAGCGGCGATTAGGGAAAAAGTTTTGGCAAACAAAATTGACGAAAATTTGGAAAAATGAAGGAAATTTGATAAAAATGTTAATAGTTTTTGATGGAATTGATCGGGCGGGGAAGACCACTCACTTAAAAATGGTAGCAAATTGGCTGAAAAATGAGGGAATTTCGTTTTTGATGAAGCGGGAACCGGGCGGGACTCCGTTGGCAGAGAAAATTCGGTCTATTTTTCTGAACAATAAGATGGATCCATTTGTGCAACTTTTGCTTTTGAGCGCTTGTAGGTTTGAATTGACTTCAGAGCTGGTTTCTAGGCGAGGGGAATTGATTTTGTGCGATCGGTTTGTGGATTCTACTTATGCCTATCAAGGTGGGGATTTAGATGCGGGTTTGATTGATACAATAGTGAAATTGACGGCCAAAATTGAGCCAGATTTTGTGTTTTTGTTTTTACATAGTTATGGAAAAAGTTTGAATTATATGGATCAAGTGGCCGCAAGTCATCGCCAGGAAATCATAGGTCGTTTTTATGAGAGGGCAAAAAAAAATCCGCAAAAATATTTTGTAATTCCGGATGGGCGGGTGAGGGATCAAAGTCGAATCATTAAGGAAAAATTGGCCGAAATTTTGAAAAATGCGGGTTTTTTGTAATTTTTGGACGGATTTTTGAGGTTTTTTTGCAAGAAATTTTTGTTGGTCATAATCGTGTAAAGTTGGCTAAAATGGCGGGGTTTGCTAAGTCAAATTTTTATATGTAAAATTATATTATGGAAAATTCTGGTATTCAAAAGCGACTGAAATCTTTAAATTCGGCTAAAATGGCGGGGTTTTCTGAGTTTGGCGATCTTGACAACATGGCGAAAAATTCTTTTAATACGGATTTGCGACCGATTGGTTTGATTGGTAATCTTAGCCATTCTGGCCAACTTTTAGAGAATTTTTTGCGCGAAAATGACGAGAAATTTATTGTTTCTGAAGATGCGACGATTGACGAAATTAAGCAATTTAGGATTTGGTTGAAAAAAAATCACACTTTTCGAAAAGTGGCTATTATTGAGCGATTGGATAAGTTTAGTGATCAAAAACAGGCGGTTTTACTGAAGATTTTTGAAAATTTGCCAGAAAATACTGTGGTTTTTTTTACCGCTTCCAGGTTGCCAAATTTTACCATTCAAACTCGTAGCGAAATTTACTATGTGTCAAATGATTTGGATAGTCCTGAGGTTTTGGAAATCATTAACAATATGCGTAAACTCATGGAAAATGGCGGGTTTGACGAGGATGCGCATCAATCTTGGCTAGTGTTTTTGCAGACTGAATCTATGTATTTTGATGGGATTATTGGCGAAAATGAGAAGAAAATTATTTTGAAAAGTATCGGAATTTCATTCCCCGAATTGGCCGAAAAGTTTGCCGAAAAACCTGAAGTTGAAAATAATTTGTAATTTTTTATATTTTTTTATATTTTTATATTTTTGTGAAAATATCTTTTCAAAGTTGGCCAAAATGGCTTATAATACGCAAGTGATTATTGGATTGGATCTTGGGAAACGTATTGGAATGGCGTACGCTGTTGACAATTTGGCAATGCCGTTTTATGTGGCGAGTTCTTTGCAGGAAGTAGCTCAGAAAATCAAGGAAAAACGCGGAGATTTTTTGGTAATTGGCTGGCCTTTGCGTCTGGATGGAAGTCCTGGTGATCAGTGTCAGAAAACTAAGCAAATGTTGGATAATTTGTTGAAAATTTTGTCCGGATTTGGTTTGGAGCCTGAGATTTTTCTACAAGATGAGCGTTTTAGTTCGAAATTTATGAACCATCTTCAAGACGAGCATGCTCATAGTGCAGCCTGGATTTTGCAGATATTTTTGGATAAGAAAAAAAGACAATTGGAAAATGAAGAAAAATTTCGCGAGTAAAAGCGGTTAAAATCGAGTAAAAGCGGTTAAAAATGTACAAAAATTTTGCAAAATCTTTAGGAAAAATCCTTAGGAAAAATTTAGAAAAAACTTAGGAAAAACCTTCAGTGAAATCTGACTATTTGTCATGAGTGAAAATTTGCTAAAAAAAATCGAAATAAATTATCAATTTTGGGGTAAATGTATTTTAAAAAATTGGTGGTATGATTTTTTATATGAACGAAGATTTGGTTCGCGGTTACTTGAATTTTTTACTTTCCTCGATTCGGACGTATTATCTGGGTGGGAATATAATTCAGGAAGAGATTGATTTGTTTACTGACAATAATCTCAAAGATGGGTTGATTTTTTTCCTTTTTGCTTTTGATAAAATTGATTCAAAAATGCTAAAATCCCTCAATTTTGTGGATAAAAGTGGATTGGCGGAATATGTAGATTTGGATTCGTCCAAGACGGAGCTTTTGCCAAAGGGTTTGGATCTCAAGAAATATCTTGAAGAAAAAATTGCAATTCATGTTTCTTTGTTGGAATTTAACGGAATTAAGCCGCAATATTTGGGTAAAATTACGACTATGTTGCGTAGGTTTGAAAAATTTTGGCAGACGATTGTGATTTTTTCTAAGAAACGAGGGTGAAATGAGAATTTTGATAGACTTTTGAGAAAATATTGAGAAATTTTTGTATTTTCAGACATTTTTCATTAGGATTTTCCCCATAAAATTTTGTTTTTTGAAATTTCCAAAAAATTGTTGATAAAAAAGCAAAAAAATCAAAGTAATATTTGAAAAATTTCCAGAATCTAGTAGAATATTCACGGAGCCTTTTTTGTTTGGACTTTTGTATAGGACATATTTTAAGCGGGTGCTGGGATTTGCTGTATTTTTGCAGATGGTGGTGACCGTTTCTTTTGCTTTTTTCCAAGCGCCGCATTTTTTGGGCATTATAAAAGGTATTAAATTTAGCGGGTTGACGATTACTTTCATGATTTTGCTCAGAACCGTGGAATGGCTGAATTTTATAACAATTTCGAGCTTAATTGCCGCGCTTTTGATGGTCATTGGAACAGATGTTAAGAAATTTTACCTTCGAACTTTGATGGTACAAATGGGGCGGCCTTTGACCTTTTTGATCCGGCCGATGCTTATAATTAGCGTCGTTTTTGCAGCATTTTCCATAGTTATAGACGGTTTTTTTATTCCATACGGGGATTTGTATTTGAAAACTAAATTGATTGAAATTTCAAAAACTCAGTTGGTAACGAGCATTCAGCCAAGACATATTGTCAATTTTAAGGGGTGGAATTTTGGAGTTGCTCGCCGGGAAAGTGATACAAATATGACCGGAGTGCTATTGAATCGTGATATTGAGCCAAAAATGACGATTTTTATAAAACAAGCTAAATTTGAAAATAAAGAATTTATGAATTTGGATTTGGATCGTGGAGTTGGTAAAATTGAACTGAAAAATGAAACTTTGCTTTTTGAGTTTGAGAAAGGACATTTTGCCGCCCCGTCAAGTTCTGTCAGCGCTCGTTCGACTGATCGTAATAAAATGCTTTACGAATTGACTAATTGGCAAGAATTTTTCAGGCGTACTTGGATGGCTATCGTTGGTTTGACGCTTCCTTTTGTGGTTTTTGTCGTGCTTTTTGGGAGTTTGCCTTATGTTTTGACTGTTTGTGCGCTTTTTTCGGTTATGCTTTTTATGGCTTTGCAAATTTTGCCGTTTTTTACAATTGTGTTTTTGCTTTGCGGTTATGGGCTTTTTTTAATTTATCGTATTTTTTGCCGGCGGGAATTGGGGTATTGAATGCAATTGGATCGGATTTTTTTCAAAAATATTTTTCGTAGTTTTTTGATTTTGTGTCTGATTTTTTTACCCATTTTATATTTGTCGGATTGTTTTTTTGCTGAAGATTTTAGTCCGCTTTCGGCTTTGGCGAAGCTTCCTATGCGTTACGGTCAATCGATTGGGAATCTTCTGCTTTGGGGGAGCTGGCTTGGGGTGAAAAATGTCCGCAAAAAGTACGGCGATGAAGTTTTTGTTTCAATGGGATTTCGTTTGCGGGATTCTTGGCGGGTAATTTTTGGCGTGAGTTTCATTTGTATGGCCATTGACGGGCTGATTTTGATTCCTTCAAATGAGTATTTAGAGCCTGAAATCGTGGCAAATACGAACTGGGCGATCAAAGAATTCGACGGAAATACCATTTTTGTTTATGACAAAGGGTCAAAAGAGCTTTTTGATTATCGTCTCGTTTTTGATGAAATTAGGGGGAATTTTTGTGATTCTGAAAATTACAAAATTTTTTCGAAGGATTATTTTCATGATAGCGATATTTTTGTAGATTTTGTGAAGAAAAATTTGGAAAATTCTAGGGTAAAAGTGACTTTGGATGAGGAGTTTCGGAATATTGAGGCTTATTGGATTAGTGACGATTTTCCGCTAATTAATAATGGTATTATTAAGGGGAAAAAAGTTTATATAGAGAGCCAAAATGGCCGACTTTTGACAATGAATTTTTATGAAAAAGATTTTTATAACGTTTGGAATGAGCCTAAAAAATTGTCCTGGTCTGGCTTGCGCCGGTGTAAAAGTTACTTGGATTATCAAAAGTTGGATTCGAGCGATATTATTAAACAAAAATACAACTACATTACTCGGATAGTGATGTTAATTGGGATGGTTGTTTGTGGGGTTGTTTTTGGTTTTAAGAACGGAATTGGGCGGATTTTTTTCTGTGCTGTCGGCTCTTGTTGGTTGATCCAGGTGACTATGTTTATGCCGCTAACTGAGTCTATTTTTGCCATGTGGGCGAATGGTTTAGGGTGGATTTTTTGGGGATTGTGGTATTTTTTATGAAAAATTTTGGTTATAAAATTTTAGTGATTTTTTGCGTTTTTGCCTCTTTTGAATCAGGGGCTAAAGTTACAAAAAATACCGGTACAAAACTTCACAAACCCCGCCAAAATAGTCAGATTTTAGAGAAAACTGTTGCGAAAAATAAGGGCAAATTGAATGATATTGTTTACGAAATTTTAACTATTACAGAAAATGAAATTTTAGGAAAAGGGGTTGATTTTAAGTACGAATTTTTGGTTGGCAGGATCGGCGAATTTTCGTATTTTTTTGACTCAGGGAATTTGGAAATTTTGAATTTGCGCTTAAATTTTGATGTAAATTCGAAGATTTTTACGAATTCTGGATTTTTTATGGATTATTATTCCCAAAATTTGGTTTATGAAATTTTTAGGTATGATCAAGCGGAAAATTGGGAGATAAAATTTGATAAAATCAGCCTAAATGGCGGGGAAAAGTGTGTAGAAAATATAGATTTTTTCAATAAAAACGGTGGGAAAATTTTTGTAAATTCTTTGAAATATGAAAATTTTGTCGATAAAAATTCTTTAAATACGTTAAAAAATGCTGATTTTAAGGAAAATTCTTCACAAAATACTGAATTTGATTCAAAAAACGGTGCGGAAAATTTGCAAAAATTGACTGCTTTTGGAGTTTTTGTTAGACCTTCTGATTCTCCTATTTCTTGGGAAGCCAAAGTTGGGAAATTGGAGGTTTTTGAGGATTTTGTAGCTTTTTCTGACAATGTTTTTGGATTTTCTGGGGCGCATATTCCTTGGTTGAATTTGACTGTCGGGCAAAATTACTCTTCTGGTTTTTGTGTTCCAGAATTGAAAAAAGATGAAGTTGATGGTTTTTTGGTCAGTATTCCGTACTATTTTTTTCTTGACAAAAGTGATGTGCTTTTTAAGCCTAGTTTTGGGGCGAGTTTTTCTGTTCATTTTAATATGAGAAGTTTGGTTTACGATGGTTTGTTGCTTAATTCCCGCCTAGATGGCCGTTATTTTTCGTTTGATCAATTTGAGCGCGGTGGATATTTTAATATTTATACAAAAAATTTTGCGGCCGAAACGTTTGTAGATTTGGATTTGATTTTGGCAACTTCCAGAAATTACCTTCGATATTTTGACAAAAAGGAAAATAAAACGAGTAGACAATTTGTCAATTCTCATTTGTATGTGATGCCGATTTCGGAACTTCGCTTAGGAATTGGGCATTTTACAAACGTTCAAAATGGGAAAAATTTACTAATTCCAGTTGCTTATTTTAAGCGAATTACCAGGTTTGACGGGGTTGGAATTCGTACCGATTTTATGGTGAATTCTTTTATTTGTCAAGACGAATTTTTTGCGGATAAAGAGGCAAAAATTGGCGAAAATATGGAAAAAACTGAACTTGGAAAAAATGAAGGAAAAAAATTAACGAAATTATCTAAAATTAATGAGAAAAATGAGGAAAAATCTTCAAAAGCCGCTAAAATGGCTGACAATGCGGAGCGTCCAGAGTCGGAATTTATACAAGAAGCAGCGATTCATTATGAGACAATTTTGGCAATTGTTCCTGAAATTTTGGTCGGAAAGAATTTATTATCGGCCAATCAGGCGGGGTTACATGTAATTTCGACAAAATCTGGGGATATGTATAAAATTTTTGGAATTAGCCAGTCTGTTTTTGGGTATCATACAGCAGGTTCGGCCATTTTAGCGCCTTATTTTGACGTTAAATTTTCGCATATTTTTCGTGATCGGTTCAAAAATGACTATAATGCAATTTCCTATAGTTCCATTTTTAACCGCGATTTTGGCGAGAATATTGGGTATCGTGGGATTGAAAATGGGGCAGCTTTTGGAGTTAGAAGTTTTGTAGGTTCGTTCGAATTGGACTCTGGTTTTTTGTATGATCGGAAGGGTAATTTGGTTTTTGGCGGACAATATTTGTTTAATAAGTTTTTTATTTATGCAAAAGATTTTGTGAGTTTGGAATCTGTTCAAAATCACGATTTGTTTGTAGGAATTGGGCTAAATTACGATCAGGCGATGTTTTTGGTAGATTATGGAATTGTGGAATTTGACAAAAAAATTTACTCGAAAATTTCTGGGAAGTTGAATTTTAAAATTACGGATGATATTTTGTTAAATTTGGAAGGGGTTTTTGGCTTGAAACCGGTTAATCATTTCATTTTTGGCGGCGTTAACCTTGTTTATATGCACCAAGCTTGGCGATTTTCTTGCGGAATGACTTATGGCAATGAAAGTTTGGATGATAATCAGGAAAATCAGATTAAATTTACTTTTGCTGTCGGTTTGAACGGGATGGATCAGTTTGTAGGCTTGTATAATCGTCTTAGTTCGTTGAAAGTTCAGGAGTTGGAAAATGAGAGTTTTGCGGATGTGTTTTCGCGTGGAAAATAGCGGGATTTGGTGTGTTTTATGAGCTTTTTTAAAAGTGGTAAATTTATGAAAAAAATCAAAATTAGGAAAATTTTTATGCAAATTTTGGAAATTTTTTTTACTCCAAGGTGTCCAATTTGCGGCGTTTTCCAAGATTCTAATAACTTTTGTTACGAATGTTTTTCTTCTGTAGAATTTTTGAACGGAGGTTGCCTTAAGTGTGCCGAGCCGTTTGAGTATCCGGTTCCTGGGGTTGAAATTTGCCAAAAATGTGCCGAATTGAATTTGGGTTTTGAGTATGAAATGCGGGCGGCGATTGTTTATAATTCCACGGCGAAAAATTTGATTTTACGTTTGAAAAATCATCAAGATTTTGGGTTGGTACAGTTGTTTTCTCACGTTTTAAGGCCTATTTTAGCAGATTTTAAGGGGGTTTCTGATGTGGTTATAGTCCCGGTACCACTTTATAAAAAACGACTTGTTTGGCGTGGTTATAATCAAACTTCTTTGTTGGCGAATGTCGTTGCCCGGGAGCTTGGGGTACAAGTCGTGCATGCTTTGAAAAGGGTTAAAAATACCAATTCTCAGGCTATGAAGACAACGCAAGAACGGATTGAAAATGTGGCCGGCGCTTTTGAAATTGATAAGAAATTCGCGAGGTTTTTGACAAATAAGCACGTTTTGGTGTTGGATGATGTCATTACCACTGGGGCTACGGCTTTGGAATGTGCTAAAACGCTGCAAAATGGCGGGGTTTACGAGGGTTTTGGTAATAATATTGGCGAAATTGGCGGAAAAGGTTCTGAAGGATTGGGGAAGATTTCTGAAGGAGTCTCAAAAGATTCTGGAAGAGAATCTAAAATCGGCCAAAATTGCGGTCCGCGAATGGTTACTATAGTTGGAATTGCCAGAAGATTGCGTCATTTTAGATAGAATTTTTTGAATTTCAATTGAAAAAAAACGGCAAATTTCGTTGAAAAAATAGAAAATATTTGCAGAAATTTGTAAAATTAAATTTTTGAAGATTTTTTAAAAAATTCCGGTAAAAGTTCTGGTAAATTTTGGCCATTTTTCGTATAATTTTGAAATGTTGCAGAATTATTTGGACTATGTTCGGTCGCTTTTTCAACCTGGTTCGAAGATAGCCGTGGCTATGTCAGGTGGAGTGGATAGTTCTTTGACGGCGGCGCTGATTAGGCGAGCTGGGTTCGAGACTGTTGGTATTACGCTCAAATTGCACGATTACAAGACTTTAGAGTGTGATGTGAACAGGTGTATTAAGGGGGGTATTGACGATGCGAAAAACATAGCTAAAAACGAAAATTTCCTTCATTACATGCTAGATTTTCAAGATAAATTTCGCGAAAAAGTTATTGATAATTTTGTACAAAGTTACGGAAATGGGATCACTCCCGCGCCTTGTAGTTTGTGTAATAAGTTTATAAAATTTGGCGAAATGCTCGATTTTGCGCGTAATTTAGGGGCGGATTTTTTGGTAACTGGTCATTATGTCCAAAAATCTGGGCAGAAAATTTTACGGGCGGCGGAACGGGCGAAGGATCAGTCGTATTTTTTGGCTTTAGTTGAGGCGGAAAAGCTGAAATATGTCCAATTTCCTTTGGCAAAATTACACAAATCTGAGGTTAGGAATTTGGCCGCGCAACTTGGGCTTTGTACGGCTAATAAGCCCGAAAGTCAGGATATTTGTTTTATTCCAGATGGAAATTATCGTGAATTTTTGCGCTCTATACGGCCGGAAATGTTTACTCCTGGGCAAATTTTTTCTGTACATGGAGAGGTTTTGGGGGCTCATTCTGGGCTTGCGAATTATACTATTGGTCAAAGGCGTGGTTTAGGGCTAGGAGGTGGGCCATGGTATGTAAAGTCTCTAAATGCGGCCAAAAATGCGGTGATTGTGGCTCGAGTGGATGAACTTTTGCAGCAGGAATTTTTTATAAAAGATACGAATTTGCTCGTAAATTCTAGTTATTTTTCTAATCGAGAAATTGAAATTCAAATTCGGGCAAGGAATGTTCCAGCTCCGGGTTTTTTCGATTTTGAAAACGGAAAAGTGAAATTTTTATTTCCACAAAATTCTGTTACTACTGGCCAAATTTGCGCCTTTTATGAGGGTAATGAACTTCTTGGAGGTGGAATTATTGTAGGTAAAAAGCTTGAAAATATGTAGTTTTTTTAAAAGATAATTGAAAAAAATCGAAGGAAAAATTTTAGTTTCAATTTTTAAATGATAAAAAATTGGTGCAATTTGAAAAAAATCCCAAAATTCCAAAATCCCAAAATCCCAAAATCCCAAAAAAAACGTAGGATATTTTTCAAAATAATTCAAAAATTCACTCAAAAATTTCAAAAAATTTGCAATTAAAATTACGAAAATTGACGAATTTTGCAGTCTGTTTTAAAAATCTGCAAAAATTTATAAATATTGAAAATTACATTACTCAAAAACTCGGCCATTTAGGCGGCATTTTCAGATGATTCTTCGGCTTCTTTTTTAGCTTTTATTCTCTCTTGAGCTTTCGCTTTAGGAGTAGATTTTTTTGTCACAGCAAAAGTTTTTACCGGTTTTTCGACAAATCCCAATTTTGCAGCTAATGACAAAACCTTTTCAGTCGTTTGCGCGCCGTGATGCATCCAGTGGTCCAGTCTATCCTTATCAATGTGCAATCTAAACGGGTCACCGTCCTTCAAAAGTGGCTGATAATACCCTATTTTCTCTACGAAACGGCCATCTCTTCTAAACTTCTGTTCCGCGACCACGATTGCGAACGAATTAAGATTTCTTCTTCCTCTTCTTGCTAATCTAATTCTTAACATTTATACCTCGAACGGATATTACCAAAATTTTGCAATAATTTCAATATTAATAGATTTGATCCTAAATTTGGGCAAAAAAGATGTAGAATTTTTCTAATATTCAATTTTTTCCAAGAACAGACCACTCGCGGGCGCAGTAGGACCGGCAATTTTTCGATCTTTTTTTTCAAGTATTTCCAAAATCGTTTCCGGGGGCTGATTTCTGGCTATGATTTGCTGAATTGTACCAACCATAATACGGATTTGGTGGTGCAAAAAAGATCTCGCAGTTATATAGATTTTGTGCAAATTTCCGTCTTGTTCGAAGTGGAAGTTTTCAATCGATCGGATCGGGTTTTTGGCTTGACAATGGGAATCGCGGAAGCTCGAAAAATCGTGATTTCCGAGTAAAAATTGTGCTGTTTTTTTGGCTTTTATTTGGTCAAATAGCGGAACTTGCCAGGAAAAATCGCGCAAAAATACGTCCGGAATTCGGCTATGAAAAATCTGAAATTTGTACGTTTTTTGGCGGCAACTAAAACGGGCGTGGAAATTTTCATCTTCTATTTTTTCAACAGAAATTACCGAAATTTCCTCAGTTTTTAAAAGCGAATTCAGACTGTACAAAAACTTGTAACTAACAATTTCCCTGTTTGTCAAAAAATGCGCGCATTGGTCATTAGCATGAACCCCAGCATCTGTGCGCCCGGCCACGAAAAGTACCGCTTTTTCCTTCAAAATAATGGACAATTTTTCCTCTAAAACCCCCTGAATAGTCTTACTTTCCGTCACCTGCGGCTGAATTTGCCAACCTTTGTAATTTTTACCGTTATACTTAATACGAAGTAGATATTTACCCATAGTTTTTACCATTATACTATGATACAATTTTTCCAAGGAGGGGCTATGCAAAAAGATGATTTGCATAAACAAAAAGCTTTAGAAGCGGCCATTGCGAATATAGAAAAAATGTTCGGAAAAGGTTCGATAATGAAGTTTGACAACAAGCCCGTGGAAGAGATTGAAGTGATTCCGACGGGGTCTTTGGCGCTCGATTGTGCGCTCGGTATTGGTGGATTTCCGATTGGTAGAATTGTAGAAATTTCCGGGGAAGAGAGTTCTGGTAAGACGACTTTGGCTTTACACGTGATTGCTCAGGCTCAGAAAATGGGCGAAAATTGCGCTTTTATAGACGTTGAACATGCTTTGGATTTGAATTATGCCAAGCGAATTGGGGTAGATATTAAGAATCTTTGGACTTCGCAGCCAGATAACGGCGAGCAAGCTTTGGAGATTGTCGATGCTTTGGTACGTTCTGGGAGTATGAAGTGTATTATCGTGGATAGCGTTGCGGCGTTGGTACCTAGGGCTGAGCTGGAAGGCGATATGGGGGCAAGTCACATGGGGCTTCAGGCGCGTTTGATGAGCCAGGCTCTACGTAAGTTGACGGGTTCGATTTCAAAATCTGGATGTTTGGTGATTTTTATTAACCAAATGCGGCAAAAAATCGGTGTTATGTTTGGCGATCCTGAAACTACAACCGGCGGCGTGGCGTTAAAGTTCTATTCTTCTGTCAGAATCAAGGTTAAGCCACTGGCGTCCATTAAGAAGGACGATAAAGTCGTTGGCCGTGAAACCGTTTTCAGAGTGATTAAGAATAAATGTTTCGCTCCTGGCGCGGTGGCAAAGACCGTTATCAGTTATGGTACAGGTATTTCCAGGGTTGACGAGTTGCTTGAATATGCTTTGCTATATAATTTGATCCAGAAATCTGGCGCTTGGTATGCAATTGGCGATAAGAAGATCGGTCAAGGACGTGATGCGGCGAAGGAATATCTGCAAAAACAGGCTACTAAGGAATTTTTGGCGGAAATTGAAAAGCGGGCAAAAAGTTCGATGGGATTTTCTGAAAATTCTGCGGCTGAAGATTTTGGCTTAGAAATGGAAGAAGAACCTACGGAAAAAGAGGTCGAACAGCTCGAAAAAGCTGAGTAATTTTTGGAATTTTCACGAATTTTTTTGGGAATTTTTCCATTTTACGAGGTGTTTTTTTGTGGAAAACTGGCGAAAATGGCATTTTTTTTATGTTAAAAAAGTGTTAATTTTTTTTCAGAAATTTTGTCGGGATTTTCCCACTTTTTTCCGTAGATTTTACCGGGATTTTTTTCTAAAATGTAAATTTTTTTGCCGAAATTTTGCCATTTTTTTTGCTGGGATTTTTTTGTAAGAGCTATTTTTAGTTATTTTGCTGGGATTTTTGCCAAAATTTAAAGATTTTGCCACTTTTTTTTCAGAAATTTTGAGGAGATTTTTTTTTGCCAGGGTTTTTCCGTAGATTTTCCAAAAATTTTTGGCTGATTTTTATTTTGGCGCGATTTTTTTGTAGTTTTTTTATTAAATTTTTCCGACAGTTTTGTATGATTTTTTGTATGGCTTTTTCTATAAAAATTTCATCATTTTTTGACAGTTTTTGACTAAAATTATCGTATGGAAAAATCGCAAAAAGTACAAATTGAAATTGGATTGGCAACTAATTCAGCGGATAATGGAGAGGAAAATCAGAAAAATATATCTGAAAATTGCTCGAAAAATTCGTGTGAAATTTTGGAAAATGGTAGTAAAAATTCAAATGAAAATGCGGAAAAAAACTTTCACGATTTTGTACAAAACATGATAAATACGCCCGATAATGAGAATTTTGTAGGTTATGTTTTGGAAACGGTCGACAATTTTGAGAGACTTAAAAGTCGTGATAAAATTCGTTAAATTATTGAAATTATTTGAAATTTTTGGAAAATCTACGTAAAAATCCTGAAAAAGTGGCAAAAATCTTTAAATCTTGGGGAAAAAATCCCAGTAAAATAGCTAAAAATAGCTCTTACAAAAAAATCTCCGCAAAATCCCAGCAAAAAAAATGGCAAAATTTCGGCAAAAAAATTTACATTTTAGAAAAAAATCCCGGTAAAATCTACGGAAAAATTCTGGTGAAATCTACGCAAAACTTCTCACAAAAAAATCCCAGCAAAAAAATAAAAAACTTTAGCGTTTTTTCCACAAAATTTTTAGTTTTTGACTTTTTTTTTAACTTTGTTATACTTATTTCAAATGCGGGGAAGGAAAATTTTTGGCTTTTTACTGACTGTGATTGCAGTTTCAGTTGTAGTTTTGTTTTTGAAGGGGGCTATTCGGCAGGATCCGTTTTTGGAGGACCTGAATTTTATAGAATCTACCATCAAAAATAATCATCCAGGTTTTGTTAACGAATACGATAAAAAGTTTCATACAATTTTGGAAAATGGCGCTCAGAAGGCCAAATTTGAAATCAGGACGGCGAAATTTGATTCAGAAAAAATGGCAGCTTTGGAAAGATTTTTGGCGAAATTTGGTGATCCTAATTTGAGTTTGTCTTGGAATATTCAGCACCCTTTTTTTGGTTTTTTTAATACAAATTTTGATTATGTAATTGACAAAGAAGTAGCTTTTGTGCGCCTTCCGACTTTCGTTTTGCACGGTAAAAATATTTCCTATTCGAATTTGCTGAAAATATTGCCTACTTTTCGAAATTGCAAAGCAGTTGTGTTTGATTTACGGGGTAATAATGGTGGAAATGTTGCATGTGTGCAACAAATTTTGGAAGCGTTTTTTCTCAAGGAAAAAGTTCAAGAAATTAGCTCGAAATTTTGGAGGAATTTAAGGTACGAATGGCGCGTAAGTCGAGGTAATTTGGCATATTTGGAAAAGAGTTATCACGAGTTGAAAAAGAACTCGAGTCTCATAGGTGAACTTGAGCTTCCGTGGTATGAGAAGGTGATTTCTGGGATGAAAACAAGTTTAAAAAGTGGGCAAAATTTTTTTCGGGATGAAAGTTTTTTTGGCAATTTTAGCGGGGTTGAGAAGGCCGTTCCGAATTTGAAATCGGATTTTTCAGCTCATATAATCGTAATTATTGACGAAAAAGTGGGCTCAGTTGCGGTCCATTTTTTGAATTTGTTAAGTTTGTTAACTAATGACTTGATTTTGATAGGTCACAAGGCAAATTTTTATAATGCTTATTTTGATGTACGTTTTGTCAAATTGCCCAAAACTGGCGGGTTTTTTGGGTTTCCAATGAGTGTTTGTAAGGGAAATTTTATGAGTGGAAATTGGCGAATGAAGCCGACTTTGGAGATTGATTTGAACGATGAGGAGTTTGTCCATGAGGCAATTTGGGCCGTTGTGAATCATGGTGGTTTTGAGGATGTGAAGGCGATGCAAAAGTCGTATAAATCCGCAAAAATCGGGAATATTTGCCGTTTTTAAAAAGGTAATAAAAAATCTCGAATTTTATTGACAAAATTTTTATTTTATAGGAGAATTTTTTTTCAAGAGGTGGAGATGCGAAATTCGATTTTTCCTTTGCAAAATTTGAATAGGACAGTTTTTTTGAAAGATATTATTACAAATCCGCAGATTGAAGTTGGAGATTTTTCCTATTATGATGACCCGGAAAATCCGCTAAATTTCGAGAAAAATGTGCTATATTTGTTTGATTTTATTGGTGATAAATTGAAGATTGGTAAATTTTGTCAAATTGCTACTGGGGTCAAATTTATTATGAACGGAGCCAATCATGCAATGGGCGGAATTTCTACTTATCCGTTCAATTTTATCGGCGCTTCAGTTCATCATTTTATTGGTAATAAGGGTGATACAATCGTCGAGAATGATGTCTGGATTGGCTATAATGCTACGCTTTTGCCTGGGATTAAAGTTGGTAGTGGTGCTATCATAGGCGCCGGGGCTGTTGTTACAAAGGACGTTGAGCCGTATGCGATTGTGGCTGGAAATCCTGCGCGAGTGATTCGTATGAGGTTTTGTGCGGAAAAGGTTCAGGAATTGTTGGAAATGGCTTGGTGGGATTGGGAAATTGAAAAAATCCGTGAAAATAGCGATTTTTTGCGTAAATTTTTTGCGTAATTAAGAAAAAATGAAGTTGAAAAAAGTGAAAAAAATGAAATTTTGAAAAAGTTTTGTGAAAAATAGCGAAAATTTGCTGAGAAAATATTGCAAAAATGGAAAAAAAATGGAAAAAAATGAAAATTGCGGAAAAATCGACAAAAAAATTGTAGTTTTTAAAAAAATCTTGAAATAATTTTAAAATCGGGTGAAAAAATCTTGAAATTTTGCAAAAATTGGTGGAAATTGCTGAGAAAATTTGCTAAAAAACGTAAAAAAATATTGCAGAAAAAATATAGAAAACTTTGAAAAAAATCACTAGAAAAAAATCGTAAAAATGTACAAAATCTTTGAAAAAACTAGGCGCTGCAGGGCTCGAACCTGCGACCCACTGATTAAGAGTCAGTTGCTCTACCAACTGAGCTAAGCACCCTTAATCCAATTGTACAAAAAATTTATTTTTAATTCAAGGCTGAAAAAATAGCGAAAAAATTTGCGGAAAAAATTTTAAAAATTATAAAAAAATATGTGGAAAATTTTTTGATCCCAGAAAAATCCCAGAAAAATCCCAGAAAAATCCCAGAAAAATCCCAGAAAAATCCCAGAAAAATCCCAGAAAAATCCCAGAAAAATCCCAGAAAAATCCCAG
>Ga0074198_1000804_pt1 | contig 27026 bp, 25 predicted proteins | sample EPASupsiteSAE323_FD_64527 | JGI IMG/M metagenome (GOLD analysis project Ga0074198, IMG submission 64527) | Bioremediated contaminated groundwater from EPA Superfund site, New Mexico - Sample SAE3-23 | ecosystem: Environmental > Aquatic > Deep subsurface > Groundwater > Contaminated ...
TTGACCACGCAGCGGTCATGTAGTTTGCTTTTCCTTTTACGTTAGACCCAACGAGCAGGGTGGGCATAACACTCATGTACGGCATCGGGCCGAGGGTGATTTTATCCATGTTGGTTTTCTCCGTGATGATGTTTGTAAGGGAGGAAATTAAGAGTATCTTTGCATGACATTCAAATGATGGGCTTTAAGACAAAACCGTCGTGATCCAATGTTCCTGGAAAAAGGGCATTGGTTTTTGCACCCGCAGGATCAATCGAGTTTCTTTTTGATTTCCCGTATGGTCTGGAGCATCTCATCGGATAACGGGGTCACCCGGTACCCGAGATCGTTTTCGATCTGCCAGAACCCGCTCTTTTCATCGATATGCCCGAGGATATAGCAGAAGAGAATGTAGAAGGGGATTGCAAGTGCGATAACCATAGGGATTGTCAGACCGAAGTGGATGAGGAAGAAATCCTCGAACAGTTTGGCATTGGCAGTGATGATACCGAAATTCAAGAGGATCTGGGTCCATGAAGTCCCCCTCGTGTACCGCTGCTTGAAGAGAGCCAGTGAGTAGAGGATGCCGGATTTTTCTTTCATACATTCCGGTTATCCATACAACCATATCAGGTAATTCAATCGGGCAATGAGTACTCTCTGTACCGGTGAGCTCAGGAAAAAATCCCCTGAATCGCAATAACCCGGAGAGTCCCTCCATTACTCTGCTAAGAAATAATCCTGTTTACGGCTTCTGGCTTTTTCTGGTAGATGAAACTATTTTTGACAAAACCTGTTGAGGGATTATCCTGGGTTAAAGAATTGCATTCCCTGGCAATATCAATAAAAGATCTTTTCTGTGGAATCACTGAATCACTATCCGGGATGTAACCGTATGGCAAACCTGAAAATATCCCATGAAGAAGCAATTCTCCAGATTACTGAACGGATCGATGCGATACAAACAATTGAAAAAAATCCCTATGACATTGAATATTACAACTTTATCCGCTGGTGTTCAAAAACCGGGTCGGTGATCGATAGCATCTATGAAGTGGATGAACCCCATCCTGAAGAGATCCTGAGTATCGGGCTCCAGAATTGTTCCCGTAACTCACATACCTGGGCACATATACTTACAGAGGTCTATCATGCCAAGCTGTTGGATTATATCAGGGAAATCCAGGATTCAATGAAGACGACTGCGGGATCTGGATCCTGATTCCCTGAAATCCAGAAAAAAACATACCGGGGTTTTCTCTCCCATAACTCACCCCGTCTTTTTTCCCGGATCCGCTATGCCGAACAGCACCCGGACTATGGGGATTCTCCTGAGGATCTCATAACAGGCAAAGGTCAGCAGAACGCTGAACACCACGATGACAACGAACTGCACTGCCGGAGGAGCTGCCCACATGAGGATATACCAGGCAACTGCCACCAGGATTGGCTGGTGAAGGATATACACCGGGTACGAAGCTGCACCAAGGTATGCAGTCAAAGGGTTGGTCGTGTTCATCAGGTGCCTGCCCGTCCCCAGGAGCGCGAGAACGCCAACCCACCCGGCAAGGGGCGATAGGGGGGATGCAATCACATCAACAAGCGTGAGATTTCCTGACAAGATCCCACCGGAAAACACGATCATGCAAAATGTCAGGAGAAACCAGGCCGCCACGAGAACTGACCAGTACCGCTCCAGCCGCTCCTGAACCGCGTCCTGTGAGAAGAGGTAATACCCGATGAGGAACATAAAAAAATACGCGACCAGCGAATACCCCGACTCCCCGGGACCGAGAGCACTCATGAGCCAGAGCGGAAAGAACAGCAGGACCTGGGCCGGCAGGCTGACTCTCCCGGGATTGAGGCGAAACCATGTCTGCCTCTTACCCAGCAGGATTACCCCGAGCGCCACTACCGAGATGACGAACAGGTAGAGGATAAACCAGAGATGTTCGAAGTTAAATTCACCCGTAAAACCGGTAGGGTCCCGGGCGCTCGTGATGGTGCTGAAGAAATAGATGGCTGCATCCCAGTAACTCCCGGTATAGCCGGTATGGGATTTCAGGCCATAGTATGCCAGCACCGGGCAAAGCAGGACAAGTCCTGCAAGGAACGGGACGAGGAGCCGGGTTACCCGCTCTTTCAGGTACACTTCAGGAGTACGCGACCGAAGTGCAAATTTCGTACTCATCCCGGCACCGCAGAACAGTAGCGGCATCAGCCAGGGCATGATAGAAACGATGATCCAGAGTGCGGCCGGGAACGTGTAATCAGAGGTGACGTAATATCCGAACCATCCTGTGGAGAATACGACAGCAGCGTGGACAGGGAATAACAGCAGGATACTCATCCAGCGCAGATTGTCAAGGTAGTGCAGCCGGGGCATGATGTCTCTCTTTGTGTTTGGTCGGAATTAAGGAATAAGATTATGATGCGGGTCAGTCAGGAGGCGCCGGGCAGGACACACTTTATTCCGCGTTATTTCCTTTGGAGGGGGGTCAGTGGGGGCATATGCATGGCCCGGACCGGGTTCCGAACATCGCTCACGGCTACCTTATTTATGGGAAATTCTCACCGTTGAAATAGCATATTGGATCGCCAGGAACCGCGTAATGCCCGGTCGATCAAAAATATTGTCCCCACTGACCCCCCCTAAAGGCCCTTTCATTTTCCGGTTGATTCAAACCATATTTACACCGGAGAATTATACTAAAATGGGGGTAATGGGTGAAGGGGGGTCGGTGGGGGCATTTCTGTTTGATGATACAATCCCCATCCTGCACCACACTCATTTGACGAACCATAATCCTAACCGGATCGTGACCGGATGAAGAATTCATGCAACTTCTATGGGGGGGTAGTGCGGGTACAAATGAATGGACAGTATCATGCCAGGCCCACAGGATATGGGCACCCATTTCCCGCATATCCACATCTGAGAAATTGGTCAAATGGATGGCCCGGGACCGCATGGTGCCCATGTCGCAATTATCAACTGTACCCGCATGACCCCCTCCCGGCATCATCCGGATCCTGTCATATTTTGGCAGAATTCACACCGGATAATTGCACTTGCATGAGTAAAACCGTGGGAAGGGGGTCGCATGGGTACATTTGAAATTTTCGACGGTTTTTGAACTCATCCAGGTTGGTTGCATGGAGATTGGCATGATAAAACCGATCTCTATAGAACGTGAGAAAGATTACAAGCAACATCCGGTCATGAAAATTATATCACATCCCATGCTCAATGCAAAACCTGAAGATGACAATCATGACAGAGATAAATCCGTACGAGATCTTCCAGAAGGAATGCCCCGAACTTGCCGAACGGTTCAACAACTTAGTTGAGGTGCAACGTACGTTAAAAGGCCTAGACCCGAAAACAAAACAACTGATCAACATCGCGATCCAGACCTCGACAAAGAACTCACGGGGCGTGAAGTTCCATGCGATTATGGCATACCAGGCCGGAGCGACAAAAGACGAGATTATCGGAGCAGTTGTCATGAACCTGCACCTGACCGGGCTTGTCACGGTACTCGAATGCCTGCCAGCCGCGATTGAGGGTGTAGATGAGGCAATGAAAGGTAAGAGTAAAACTGCGATGTCACGCCCGGCTGTAAAAAAGCCAAAGCCCGCAAAGAAACCCGTAAAACGGTAACGTGCGGGAAAAACATCTTCCTTTTTACTATTGCCAAACGACCGGGAATATGCCCGTTGATGCTAATCAGACCAGCAGCTGGCCGGACGATATGTGAACAGCATGCCCCCAGATGATGACCCGATCGCCATTCAGCGTAACCCGTACCGTCCCGCCCCGCACTGAGCACTGAAACCCGTCAAGCTCGGATTTTTTGAGTTTCTCTCCCCAGTATGGCCCAAGACAGCAGTGGGCTGAGCCGGTGACCGGATCTTCCGGGATACCAACAGAAGGTGCAAAGAACCGGGAGACAAAATCAAAATGCGGAAGATCCGACACTGCGGTTACAATGATCCCCCGCGTCGGAATTGCCGCGAGTGCAGCCATATCCGGCTCAAGGGTGCAGAGATCTGCTGCTGACGGGAGCTCGGCGAGAATATCAAAACGGTTCCGCCCTACAAAAAGGGGGGAAACACCCAGGGCACGATCAAGCCCGGGAACCGATGCCGAAGAAGTGACCGGCTCGGCGGGAAAATCAATCTTAATCCAGTCCCCGTCATTTTGGGCAGTAAGCGTTCCTGACAGGGTCTCAAACGAGATCGCTGATCCCGGACTCTCGCGACCGGTTGTCCACAGGGTGAAGGCTGCCGCGAGTGTTGCGTGACCACAGAGATCCACCTCATGTTCAGGAGTAAACCATCGCAGGTTCCAGCCATCCGGGTCGGGATGTACAAACGCAGTCTCGGAATGTTTCATCTCACCGGCAACCTGCTGCATCCAGGCGGGATCGGCCGGCCCGTCCAGGATGCAGACCGCCGCCGTGTTTCCGCGAAACGGGGTACCGGTAAAGGCATCTACCAGATGCAGCTCAGGACTCATAAAAGTGAGATGGCATTCCGTATGCTTATAGATTATCGGGCACCAGAAAATGAGAATCTTGTCATGATTCAGATCTTCAGGTAATTCTTGGATTGTTACATTCCCGTACCGTAAAATAGAGCATCCGTGAACTTTTTTTACGAAAACGAAAAAACCGTTCGTACCTGTCACGGTAAACCGTAAACTACCGGTTAAAGAGTTAATAAGAAAATGTGGGGTTGGTGAGATTTGAACTCACGATCGACGGGTCTCTCCGACATGCATCAGTGCTCCAACGGGTCATCATCTTTTCATCAGTAGACCCATTGTTCATCATCTGCGAGCACAAAGAACGCAAAGACCGCTGGAGCCCGTCGCCATTCCGGGCTAGGCCACAACCCCATGCTGTCCACGTACAGGATTTTCCTGCCGCTGACTCAATAAATTCGCAGTATACAAACTTAAGAGTTTGGTTATCTGCGTTCTCCACCACAAAGCCCATCCTGCACATAATCATTATACTAATGCGTTCCGGAATGGAGGAAATGCAGGAAAAACATGGAGAATACGATCCTCACCTCCCTACGAGGCGTTTATATAGTGCACCACTCTTTTATCAAATTGCACCACAGCCCGCATAAAATCAGTATCAATATATGTCATTCCTGACCCATATTTTACCAATGGTTGAGGGGAGTTATGCAAGCGGAACATCGACCGTTCCTTTACTGGGAATGACAATCGGTGAAATGGTTGACAGTATTGCGGCAAAATATCCGGACAATGAAGCGATTGTATCCGTGCACCAGGATATCCGCTGGACGTATCGCGAGTTTATCGAGCAGGTAAACCAGGTAGCCCGCAGCCTCATGGGTCTTGGGGTGGAAAAAGGCGCCCGCGTCGGGATCTGGGCAATGAATTACGCGGAATGGGTAGTTGTGCAGTTTGCCACGGCAAAGATCGGGGCAATCATGGTCAACATCAACCCGGCGTACCGCACGTACGAACTCGAATACGTGCTCAAGCAGGCCGAGATCCAGACCCTCATCATCCAGGGCCGGTTCAAGACTTCCGATTACGTAGGAATGTTCTACGAGGCATGTCCCGAGGCATTCGAATCCAAGCCCGGCAAGATCTCCAGTGAAAAATTCCCGTTCTTAAAAAATGCTGTTTTCCTGGGCAATATCCCGTATAACGGTATGTACACATGGGACGACCTCCTCAAGAAGGCCGATGAGATCACGATGGATGAACTCATCGAGCGGGGCGAAGTGCTCACGTTCGATGATGCGATCAACATCCAGTACACGAGCGGTACCACCGGATTTCCCAAGGGCGTTGTCCTCACCCACCACGGCATCCTCAATAACGGTTATATTATTGGCGAAGGCATGGGCTTTACGGAAAAAGACCGTCTCTGCATCCCGGTCCCCTTCTACCATTGTTTTGGCATGGTGCTTTCGAACCTTGCCTGCGTAACCCACGGGTCAACGATGGTGCTGCCAGCCCCTACATTCGATGCCGAAGAAGTGTTAAAAACGATCGAAAAAGAACACTGCACCGCTGTCCATGGCGTCCCCACGATGTTCATCGCGGAACTTACCCACCCGAACTTTGCAAAATACGATCTGCGGACACTCCGCACCGGGATCATGGCCGGATCTCCCTGCCCCATCGAGGTGATGAAACAGGTCAACACGCTCATGCACATGAGCGAGATTGTCATCGTCTACGGGCAGACCGAGACCAGTCCCGGGGTTACCATGACGACAACCAAAGATCCGGTTGACCGCCGGGTATCTACGGTCGGGCGTTCATTCCCCCACACCGAGCTCAAGATCATCGATTCCAAGACAGGAAAGATAGTTCCGCTCGGCGAGATTGGGGAGATCTGCGCCCGGGGTTACTGTGTCATGAAGTGTTACTACAACAATCCCTCGGCAACACATGCCACCCTTGACAAGGACCACTGGAACCATACCGGTGACCTCGGCACCATGGACGAGGAAGGTTACTTCAGGATTGTCGGGCGGTTGAAAGACATGGTCATCCGCGGCGGCGAGAATATCTACCCGCGGGAGATCGAAGAGTTCCTGCACCACAACGAGAAGATTGCCGATGTGTATCTCGTTGGTGTACCGGACATCAAGTATGGCGAAGAACTCTGTGCATGGGTGAAGATGAAGCCCGGCCAGACCATGACAGAACAGGATGTAAAGGACTTCTGCAAGGGAAAGATCGCCCATTACAAGATCCCCCGGTATGTGATGTTTGTCAACGATTTCCCTATGGGAGTGACCGGCAAGATCCAGAAATTCCGGATGCGCGAAGAATCCGTCCGGGTGCTGGGATTGCAGGAAGCAGATAAGATCGAGACCGCGTGATACGGTCTGATAATTATTTTTCTTTTTCATCTTAGCCTGACAGAACAGATGAATATCATTCCGTTCATCTCGAACACTTTAAATACCATCCACCCGGATTTCGTCATATAATAATACAAGAATCGGGATTAACCGTATGATCCTGCAAAAATATCCATCCACAACGGAGCAATGATGGCAGATAATCCGGCTCAGGATACACAGGAAAATTGCATAGACCCGTCCTGCTATGACAGGGTTAAAACCCGTGTCAATTTAATCCTCAATACCTACCCAAACGAGGACCGGTCTGCATGGGGAGTAAAGTATTTCCTTGCCATATTTATTCTGGCTAACACTGTTGCAGTGGTTCTCTCCACAATTTCGGATCTTCCACCTCCGGTCCGCAACCTGATTTTTACAATCATTTCAATCAGTCTTACTATTTTTACTATCGAGTATATCCTCCGGCTCTGGTCATGTACTCACAGCCCCACATTTCTGGGCAGGGTAAACGATCGCCTGCATTACGCTACAGGCATCTACATGATAATCGATCTTATATCGATCATCCCCATCGTATTTCCTTTCGTATTCCCCCAGGATTATGCCCTGCTCCACATATTCCGGCTCCTTTCGATCTTTAAACTGGTGCGCTACACCCGCCACAATGATGCACTGCAACTCCTGGGCCGTGTCGTTTTCAAAAAAAGGGAGATCATCTCAATTCTTGTAATTTTTCTGGTATTTGAGATCCTGTTCTCCTCAACGATCATGTACCTTGTCGAGAACGCTGCGCAGCCGGACAAATTTTCCAGTATCCCGGCAGCCATGTGGTGGGCGGCGATGACCGTGACTACCGTTGGGTATGGTGACATTTACCCCATTACGCCATTAGGCCAGACAATCACCAGCATGGTGACAATCGGGGGTGTCTTACTTCTCGCCCTCCCTTCAGCAATCCTTGCTTCAGGTTTTATGGAGGAACGGCAGAAAGAGCAGAGATCTCATGAACATCTTGAAACTGAAACGGGGATTTCACTGCTGGAGCGCGTGGGAAACTTAAAAGAGCGCGGGTTGATTACCGAAGAGGAATTTCAGGAATATAAGACCCTCATCCTGCCACGGTCACGTGATCCTGAAGATGGGGAAATTAAAAAATAAATTGATTTTTTTACAGAACGCCAAACCATGCGACATACGAGATCGCAATCATCACAATAAATATGACAATGAGGATCTTGTACACGCAATTGTGGCAGATGCCACCTATGGATGCCTTGTGTTCAGGATTATGGGATGATGAACAGAGGCGGCATTTATGTCCGGCATGATCATGGTGCTCGAATTGCTGGTGATGGGTCATATCCTCCCCATTGATCGTGCGAGGGAAAAAACATGTCGAAATAAATTACCGGGGTTAAGATCCTGCCGTGCACCATCCTGCGTGACCGACTCAACCATGAGAAAAGGATTTTTTAAAACTTAGGGTACCAACCGCACAGTACCCGATTTTTTCAGATCGATCTGACCTGTTTTATTCGGAACGTGAACGGTTGACAAGTTCAAGGGCTGCCTGTGCCGCCCCGGTAAGGATCTTGTCTTCGCCCGGGATCTCCCGGTTCAGCATCAGGATCCTGCCATCACAGATGGTTGTTTCGACTGCTGAACCATTGCACGAGTACACAAGATTGGAAGTGACATTGTGCAATGGAGTGTTGCATGCTGTGCGTGCGGACACGAGCACTATATCTGCAGGAGAACCCACCGATAATGTTCCCGTACCAAAGCCCAGTGCCCGGGCTCCATTGGTTGTTGCCATCGCCAGCGCTGCTGGTGCTGGAAGGACCGTGGGATCGTTCCAGAAGAATTTCTGGAGAAGCGCAGCAGTCTTCATCTCCTCGAACATATCGAGATTATTATTGCTTGCACAGCCATCGGTCCCGAGACAGACATTTGCTCCCGCCGCCATGAGCGGGCGGATTGGCATTGCCCGGTTGGTGGCAAGTTTCATGTTGCTCGCCGGGTTATGGGAGACCGCAACACCCCGTTTCCCGAGCAGATCACATTCCGCATCATCGAGCCAGCAGCAGTGAGCGGCAATGGTTTTTGGGGAGAGCATGCCGCAGTCGTCCAGCAGTGCAGCCGGGCGTTTGTCGTGCTGGGCAACACAATCCGTGACTTCCTTTTCCGTTTCGGACAAGTGGATGTGGATACCGATATTCTGCTCTTTGGCAAACTCTGCACACCACTTCAGTCCTTCAGGAGATACCGTATAGATCGCATGGGGTCCGGCAGCAGCCTTGATTCGCGGATTATTCATCGAACGGATCTGTGATGCAAGCTTCTCGGTAGCTTTGCACTCGGCCTCACGTTTTTCTGCATTAAAGAGATCGATAAAACCGTAACAGAGAACCGCACGGATGCCGGCCTCATCTACTGCCCGGGCAGCCTCATCCATCATGAAGTACATGTCATTGAATGCAGTAGTACCGCTCTTTATCATCTCGAGACAGGCCAGCTTCGTCCCCCAGTACACATCCTTGCCGGTCAGGTGGGCTTCAAGAGGCCAGATCTTCTGGCTGAGCCAGTCCTGTAGGATCATGTCATCTGCATACCCGCGGAGCAGCGACATGGCTGCATGCGTGTGGGTGTTGGCAAGACCGGGGAGGGCAATCGCACCATCGCCATCAATCACCAGATCGGCTTCACTTTTATACTGCCCCCGGACCCCTTCTCCGGCTGCTGCGATGATGCCCCCGTCGTTCACAAAAATATCTGCCTGTTTTCCATCGATCGTCACATTTGCAATAAGGATCGATTGCTGTCGGTTGAAAATATCGTCCATGGTATTATCCAGTCCTTTCAGGTCATATGCGAAATTATCGTGTTTACCAGTTCTCCGGTACGGTGCCGGTATGACCGTGAGATCTCAAGAATCTCGTCAAAAGTCAGCACACCATCCGCAAGCCCGTTTGCATAATTGTCTACTGTGCAGAGTGCGGTAAAATCCATACCCAGTTCGCAGGCAAGGGTGGCCTCAGAAGCGAGAGTCATTCCGACCAGATCGGCTACCCGTGACAAGGCAAGTATCTCGGCAACGGTCTCAAAACGGGGACCTTTTGTCTGCACGTATACTCCGCCATACCGGGCTTCAGGAATGTGAGAAACAAGATTTTTTGACAGATCCTCATCCAGTACAGGAAGCACATGTTCGATCGCATGGTCGTGGATCGAGGGTATATCGGTCATGCTCACATAATCGGTCGGGATCACGAGTGAACCGGGCGCGATCTCGCGGTTTAAGGATCCCGTGGATCCAAAAGCGACAATCCGGTCCACGCCTTCGATGGCGAGCGCAGCCATGTTTGCCCGGTAATTAATCCGGTGAGGCGGGAGCCCTTGCTGGTGGCGCATCAGCATCACGATATCCCCGCAGAGAAGTTCGGCATTGCCAAACGGCGTGTTCACCCGGCGTTTCCGGAGTTTCGGCAGCTCAGAGAACAGGAGGCTCGTTCCCCCGATAATGCCAAGCATCAGTGCCACATCCAAGCCAGATTCGATCGATTGTCCGCAAACGTATCAGATACAAACTGCATGACTACCTGCGCTGAAGAATGTTTGTCGCGGGAGACACTAATATTTAGCGAATTGTCAGGAGCATTACGCAAGCGTAAATTCCTTCAACGCACTATCATCTGGTATGGGTATGTTCGATACGGTCAGCGATGAGACAATCCGCCGCGGGGAATGCACGGACATCTATTTCGAGCGAACGGAAGAGACACTGAAAGCTGAGGGAATCAATCCTGATGTGGTAATGGAAGTGACCGCATCCTCACTTCCCGATTCCTGGTCGGTTTTCTGCGGACTTTCCGATGTCCTCGTGCTGCTCGAAGGTGTGCCGGTCACGGTTGATGCACTGCCCGAAGGTACCATTTTTTACAAAAACGAGCCCGTGCTGCGAATTTCCGGCAAATATCGTGATTTCTGTCGCTATGAGACAGCAATCCTCGGTTTTCTCTGCCATGCCTCAGGGATTGCAACTGCTGCCGCCCACGTCAAGCTGGCGGCACGGGACCGACAGGTATTTTCCTTTGGTTCACGCCGGCAGCACCCTTCCATCGCACGCATGATCGAGCGGGCGGCATGGATCGGGGGCGTGGACGGGGTCTCCAATACCTGTGCACCCGAGGGGATGCCAGTTGTCGGTACCATGCCACACGCATTTGTGATGTGCTATGACAAGCCCGAGACGGCATGGCGATCGTTTGACAGGCACGCACCAGAAGAAGTGCCGCGTATCATGCTCTCCGACACGTACTGTGACGAAAAATCTGAATCCCTGCGGGCTGCGGAATGCGGCGCAACCGCAGTCCGGCTTGACACTCCCCGCTCGCGCAGGGGCAATATGCGCTCGATCATCGAAGAAGTGCGCTGGGAACTGGATACTCATGGCTACGGTTCCGTGAAAATATTCTTATCAGGAGGAGTGACCCGCGAAGAGGTGATCGCGTACCGGGATATTATCGATGCATTCGGTATAGGGGGCACAATCGCAAATGCCCCCGTGATTGACTTTGCGCTGGATATCGTTGAAATTGAAGGAAATGCAAAGGCAAAACGCGGTAAAAGGAGCGGAGTGAAACAGGTATATGGGCTGGCATCGGGAAAGCACATCGTACTGCCGGTGGGAAACACTGTGCCGGGGGGGGCAATCCCGCTGATGGTACAGTATATAAAAAACGGCACAATTGCAACGGGAACAGACATGGGAGATGCGCGAACAAGGGTGCTTTCCTGGCTGAAATCCGCTACCGCGCCAGAGACTTGATTTTTTAACCTTCTTTTATCCCCGCCATTTAAGCCAATTCTTTTAACCTATGGCATCCTACTGGATAGGAGCGGGCTGGTAGATCAGTGGTAGATCGCTCCCTTGGCATGGGAGAGGCCGCGGGTTCAATTCCCGCCCAGTCCATTCGTTTTTAAAAAATTACCAGAACGGCCTTGGTTTTTTATCATTAGTCACTCATCCCCGATATAATGTGGATTGATATTTGCAGCCTATTCGCAATCAACAGATTTCACCAGACAATCCACAAAATAAAAACAGTTCTTTTTGCTCCAGTCCGCAACTGACGTATATTGAACAGATTATTTTCCAGGAGTAATTCCTCTATACTTTTATCGCATCAGCAACTAAGAGGGATTGTCAAGGTGAAGCGGTATGACGACCCTGTTGCAGTTTTCGGTGGAAGGCATATCCTGTGCAATCAAAGTGGGAAAGACTGTTTTTGTCGAGCGGATGGTCCAGGTAACTCCCCCCCAAGAAAATGGATTTGGGATTGCCGGTGTAATCAATCTTCATGGCAGGAGGGTCCCCGTCTACCAGGTCCGGATACTCCTTGGGTTTCCTGAACAAAAACCCCGCCTTTCTGACGTCCTGATTGTGACAAAGGTAGGTTCCGATTGTGTTGCCCTCTGGGTCGATGAGACATCCGGGATCAGTCAGGGTACCAGTCTTACTCTTGAAGACGCATCCACTCTTGAAGATGAGCCCGCTGTGCCGGGTATGACTATCACTGCCGAAGGGCTTGTCATCATCCGTGACCTGGCGGGTTTTCTCAGGAATTCAAATCCAGACCAGATCCGCACTGAACTTCATACAGGCAAGGGTATCCCGCGCGAGGATACGGGAGAGGATCCGGGAAGGATAACTGCGATCCTTGCGGAACGAGCGCAAAAACTCTCACAACCAGCCGTACGGTCCCGGGGTATAGTCCGCATCGAGATACTGAAATTCCGGCTTGCCTACCAGGAATATGCCGTTGGGATGAAATATGTCCGGGAAGTAGTCCTTACCGGAGGAATCACGCCGGTTCCCGGCACACCGGATTACATATCCGGTATCTGCGCAATACGCGGTGAGATCATATCACTCGTAGACCTCCGGGCACTTTTTTCTATCAGCGGCAAAGGCCTCACAGACTTAAACCGGGTCATTGTTCTCACGGACGGAACAATGACTTTTGGCATTCTTGCTGATTATATCACCGGCATTGCCACAATCCCGGCCAGTCTGCCGGAGGCTCCAGCACCAGTTCCCCCGGAAGGTGCTGCTCCCTTCATGTTAGGTGTTGTGGAAGGAATTGTCGTACTGGATGGAGCGGCCCTTCTGGCAGATTCACGTATGCTGATAGATGAAACCGCTGCATGATACAGCCCGTTATATGAACACCCTGCCTTGTTCCTCGGAACGGAACCGAAAATGCGTGTCAGTAATTAATCAGTAATTTTAAACAATAAGCGATCAGTGTATTCATTACCAGAAAAATGAGCAGGTACTGGAAGGGTGCGGGATATGATGGAGTTTTTTTCTAACATGAAAGTCGGGACCAAGATTCTCGTTATCTGTCTTTTCTTGGCAATTATCCCGACGCTGTTACTCGGGCTGGTCGCTTATACCAGTTCCAGTAGCGTTATCAGCGAACAGACCCAGGCGTTGCTCGAGACCCAGGTCGGAGATATGAAAGGGTGGACCAACGACGTCTACAAGCTGACGCGCAACAAGGTCAACAGTGACCTCAACGTTGCAAAACAGAATTTCTATGGTAAGGGCACTCCTGAAGTCATCAGCGATAAAATGACCCTTATTGACAAGAGTGGCAACCGCTATGTGGTCAATGATAATTTTGAGATTGTTGACCAGGTGCAGGCAATGGTTGGCGGGGCTGCAACCGTATTCCAGGTATACAATGACAGTTACGCGGTTCGCGTTTCGACCAATGTCCAGGACGCAAACGGGAAGCGGGCAGTGGGCACCCGCCTGACAGACGATGTCTACAAAGTGACCGTGAACGACGGAGTGACCTACTACGGGAGGCGTGACCTGTTCGGGAAAAACTATGTCACTGCTTACGAGCCAATCAAAGATCCCAGCGGAAAGATTATCGGCGTTCTTTTCGTGGGGACTGAAGAAGGACAGACCCTCGATGTGGTCAAGACAAGTATACGCGACACCCGTGTGGGTAAAAACGGTTATATGTACGTGATTGACAGCGCAGGAAATGTGCTTGTCCATCCAAGCTCCCAGGGTCAGAACTGGGCAGACAAGGATTATGTCCAGCAGATGTTCAGGAACAAGGAAGGTGCAGTACCCCACGAAGTTGACGGGATGAACGTTCTTGATGCGTATACATATTACGAACCGCTTGACTGGTACATAGTATCACGCGCAGAACTCTCGGATTTCACCGGGCCTATCGATACCATACGAAATACCATCTTTGCCCTGATGGCCGCGTCGATGGCCATCGGTGCAGCCATTGCAATTCTCTTTGGCCGCTCCATATCCGGACCTCTCCAGTCCGTGGTGGTCATGATCAAGGAACTCAGGAACGGTCACCTTTCTGCCCGGCTTAACATCAAGAGACAGGACGAGATCGGGATCATGGCCGCAACCATGGATGAGTTTGCCGACGATCTCCAGACCAACGTTGTGGGAAATATCAAAAAGATTGCCAAAGGGGATTATATCGAAGCATTTGCAGAGCCGGTCGATGAACGCGATGAGATCCGTCCCGCACTGAGGATGATGGTCGATTCACTGGATCACCTCCACAAAGAGACGATCAAACTCACCGATGCAGCCCGGGCAGGAGATCTTTCCGTTCGTGGGAACGAAAATGCATTCCGGGGCGGCTACCGGATGATCATCGCCGGGTTCAACAAGACCCTCGAAACGATCACCGAGCCGGTGAACGAGGCCATGCGCCTTGCCCGCTTCTATGCATCCGGTGATTTTACCGCCCGGTTTGACGAGAAGATCCCGGTTGCCGGTGAGTTTGTCGCGTACCGGGATGCACTCAACACGATCGGTATCGAACTCCAGCGCCTGATGAAGCTGATCAACGAGGAACTCTACGAAGGTGTGTCGGTCCTTTCATCCGCATCGAGCGAGATCCTGACCGTCACTACCCAGCTTGCAACTGCCAGTTCCCAGACCGCAACCACCGTCAATGACACTTCAGATACCGTAGAAGGTGTCAGGAAAAAGACCGACATCGTGATTCTCAAGTCGAAATCCGTGTCGGAGAAGGCCATGAAGGCCATTACGGTCTCCGGAGAAGGCCAGAAATCCGTGCAGGAGATTCTCGATGGGATGAACCACATCCAGCGGCAGATGGACACGATTGGTATGAGTGTCATCAAGCTCTCTGAGCAGAGCCAGGCCATCGGCGAGATCATTGCAACGGTTACCGATATATCAGAACAGTCCAACCTGCTTGCCGTCAACGCATCTATCGAAGCAGCAAAAGCCGGCGATTTCGGAAAAGGTTTTGCGGTAGTTGCCCATGAAATTCACAACCTTGCCGAACAGTCAAAACAGGCAACAGCAAACATCCGCACGATCCTGACGGATATCCAGCGGGGGGTCTCTTCAGCAGTGGTATCAACCGAGCAGGGTACCCGGTCCGTTGCAGATGCAGTCCGGCTGACTTCCGATGCACGGGAAGCAATCGAGGTCCTTACCCGGTCGATTGCTGACTCCTCCAGAGAAGCTATCGAAATTACCACTTCCATCCAGGAACAGGCTGCCGGTGTCGACCAGATCTCGCTTGCCATGGAAAAGATCCGCGATGCTGCACAGAAAAACCTTGAAATTACCCGGAAAGTGGAAAAAACAGCAGAAGACCTGCATGAACTTGGCGTGCGGTTAAAGAAACTCACTGTCCAGTACCATGTCTGAAATGCCCTGCCTATGACCGGTCCGGACGATGAATTCCAGAAAAAACTCCTCGCCACATTCAAAGAAGAAGCAGAGGAATATGCAAACACCATCACCGAAGGGCTTCTGGAGTTGGAGCGGGACGGGATCGAAACCGGAAGCCCGGTAACCGAGAGGGTTTTCCGGACAATTCACAGCCTCAAGGGTGCTGCACGCGCAGTGAACTTAAAAGAAATTGAACTGGTCTGCCAGAACCTTGAAAATGTTTTTGCTGCGATCAAAAAAGGAGAATATCTGCCTGACGCCGATGCATTTGATGTCTTTCACCATGCTCTCAAGGTAATCCGGGCACAATTACAGGATTTCCCCGCTTCACCGTCAAATTCTGCTGAGATCATTACTGCGATTCGGGGGCTGCTTGCCCCGAAAAAAAGTACGGTTGAATCACCGAAAGACAATAAACTGACCGAGGGTAGTGCCTACCCCCATGCATCACCAATTATTCGCGTTGTTGCCCCTACTGAACCGGATGCTGATGCTTTCAGGAAAACAGGCACTATTTCAGCCGGTTTTTCAGAAGAAAAATGGCCCGGTGCACCAATGTTGTTGCCAGTCCAACCGGCAAACCAGAAAGGTGGAATTGATCAAAAAACAAAAAGCAGGGCCACGGTAAGGATTGCTGCCCATAAGCTCGACCGGTTAATTGCCGGTTCCGATGACCTCCTCACCACCCGGCTTTTTATTACGCACCGGATGCGGGAGCTTGAAGAGATGATGACCCGTTTTTCACAGTGGCGCTGGAACCACGCCCTGATCTCATCTGATCTCTATTTACTCAGGGAAGCTATTGCCGGTACCAAAAAGACCACACTCCCCCCGGATCTTGTCGTCCCGCTCCACCACATGCTCGAGTTTCTTGAGTATGACCGGGAATTCATGGTATATCTCAGGCACGACCTGGGAGCTCATATCAGGGCAACGGAACTTGACCGGTCTGCACTTGAAACGAGCACATCAGAGATATCCGACCTGATCCACGATGCGGTACTGGTGCCGATTGCTGATATCCTGTTGCCATTTTCCGGGTTTGTGCGGGAATATTCGCGCAGCACCGGGAAAAAAGTAGATCTCATCATAGAAGGCGAAGAAATTGAGATGGACCGTCGTATCCTTGAATCCTTAAAAAATCCCATCATGCACCTGATCAATAACAGCATCGATCATGGAATTGAGTATCCGGATATCCGGGCGGAACAACACAAACCGGAACGGGGGATTGTCAGGATCCGTATTGTCACCCATTCGGGCAGTAAAGTCGGTATAGAAGTATCAGACGATGGTGCCGGGATAGATTGCAATAATGTACGGAACGCCGCAGTAAAAAACGGGATTATCACAGCAACAGAGGCCGGAAGGCTGACTGATGAAGAAGTAATATGGCTTATCTTCCGCTCCGGGCTATCCGTAAATCCTGAAGTCACGGATATCTCAGGAAGGGGTCTCGGCCTTGCTATAGTCGAAGACACGGTGACGCGCCTTGGTGGAAACGTGATTCTTTCTTCCCAGTTAGGCAAAGGCACCAGTATTACCCTGAGAGTCCCGGTCAGGCTTGCGACATTCCGCGGCGTCGTAGTCCGGTCCGGAAGTCACCGCTATGTCCTTCCCATGCAGCAGGTCCGGCAGGTATTCCGGGCAAAACCGGATTCAATCATCTTCCATAAAAAACGGCCGACAGTTACTCTCAATGGAGAGGTTATCAGGGTCATCCGGCTTCCCGATGCCCTGGGCATAACCAAATATCACCGTACTTCTGAAATACCCCCACAGGTACCGATTATCATTATTGCCTATAGCGCGGGACAGATTGCCTGTATGGTAGACGAGGTACTCCAGGTGCAGGAAATCGTAGTACGCCCCCTTGGCAGCCAGTTGCACCGGGTAAAACGCATAACAGGAGCTGCAATCCTTGGCGACGGGACCGTAGCTATCGTGCTTGACCCGATTGAACTTATCCAGGAAGCGATCAAAACGGATCTTCCTGTATCCAGTGAGGAGCAGAACGATACGGTTTCGGGAAGGATCCTGGTTGTCGAGGATTCCGTGACTTCCCGGATGTTCCTCGCAAACATCCTCGAACAGGGGGGTCACCAGGTGACCACGGCACGCGACGGCATGGAAGCCTTCGCGATGCTTAAAGAAGAGACATTTGACATGGTCGTGTCAGATGTGGATATGCCCCGTATGAACGGCTTTACCCTCACCGAAAAGATCCGTGCCGATACCCGGCTTACGTTCCTGCCGGTAGTGCTGGTCACTTCTCTCGATACCCGCGAGGACCGTGCCCATGGCATTGCTGTCGGGGCAGACGTGTACATGGAAAAAAGCGGCTTTGAGAAGGAGGCTTTTTTATCCATTATCAATGAACTGCTCCATGGGGATTACTAAAATGCATGGAGTATATACTATACTTATGGAGCAAGCCCTTCCATGAACGGCACAATTCCCAAAAACCCAATGAAACTTCTCGTGGTCGAAGACAGCAGAACCCAGGCAGAATACCTGCGCCATATCCTGGAAAATGAAGGTTACCGGGTAACTCTTGCAGTAAACGGCGTTGAAGCACTGGAGCAGATCAGGATCGACCGGCCGGCACTGGTTTTATCTGATATTATTATGCCGGAAATGGACGGGTACGAACTTTGCCGCAGGATCCGCACCGATCCTCTGCTGGAAGCAATTCCGGTTATTCTCGTCACCCAGCTGTTCGACCCCGTAGATGTGATCAAGGGGCTTGAAGCAGGTGCTGACAACTTCATTATCAAACCCTTCGAACCCCAGCACGTGTATTCACGCATCCACAGCGTACTCGAGGTGCTCGCCCACCCGGACCCGGACTGTCGGGCCGGCACCGGCATCGAAGTCTCGTTTGCCAACAGCAATCATACCATCACTGCCGGCCGGTTGCAGATTCTCACTATCCTGCTCTCCACCTATGATCTTGCCGTAAAGAAAAATACCGAGCTGCTCGAAACCCACGAGCGGCTCAATGCTGTGAACGAGGAACTTCAGGTAGCAGTAGAAAAACTCAAACTGGCCAATGAGGACCTGTTCAGGGAAAATACCGAACGACGAAAGGTCGAGGATGCGCTGGAAAAAGCCAACAAGAAACTCCAGCTGATGGCAAGTATCACCCGGCACGATCTTCTCAACCAGCTCATGGCCCTGCACGAATACATTGAGCTTGCCCTGGTGACAAAAACGACCGATGCGGAAAATGCCTGGAGACAGGTTGCCACCGCCGATGGAATTGTCAACCAGACCATCAATACCGTGCAGTTTACCGGGGATTACCAGAAGATCGGGGTAAAATCGCCCGTATGGCATAATGTCAGTACCCTGTTGGGCAATTCGTTGAAACACACCTCGCTTGGCACGGTAACGCTGGAAAATTCCATTCCCCCGGAACTGGAGATGTTTGCCGACCCGCTGATCGAGAAGGTCTTTTCCAATCTCATCGAGAACGCAGTACGATACGGGAGTAAAAAGATCACAACGATCCGGTTCAGTTATCTCTGTAAAAACGACACCTGCACGATCGTCTGCGAGGATGACGGCCCGGGCGTTCCCACGGATGAGAAAGAGAAGATCTTTACGTACGGGTTTGGCAAAAATTCGGGTCTTGGCCTTTTCCTTTCCCGGGAGATACTCAACATTACCGGTATCACCATAAAAGAGACCGGAGAATTCCACAAGGGGGCACGGTTTGAAATTATCTGCCCGCGGGCAGCTACGCGTTCATCCGGATAGCACTGAAATAGTTCCTTTGAATTCAATGGATCCGAAGGAGGAAAAAAATTTAATGGACTGAGATACTGGCCGCTTCGGGGCAGGGTGTGACTGCCTCCGGCCGGTTTTTCCATTTTCGCTAAGACAATCTTTTTGCCTCTTTAAAGCAAACCAAAGAAAAAGCAGGTGCCTTTCGGAATGAAGACCTTATTATTTTTCAATTCTTCATCCCCGTTCACCCGTACACGTATCATCACCCTCGGCGTTACAGCAGGTATTGCGTTAGGGGTAAACCTTGTCGGCATGTTTACCGGTATCACGGTCCTGCTCTCGCATGTCATATACATCCCCATTATTCTTGCGGGGTACTGGTTCCCCCGGCGGGGACTTCTTTTTTCCACGCTCATCGCAGTTGCCTATGGTGCACTGGTCACCCTTATCCTGCCCCTCGATCTCCTCCTCATCATATCCACCCTCTTCCGCATGACCTTCTTTATCATTATCGGAGGTGCCGTCTCCTATCTCTCTGCAAAACTGTGGGAGTCGGAACAACAGCTTCACGAGATCATCGAATTCCTGCCTTACCCGACGTTTGCGGTTAACCGGGAAGGGATCGTGATCGCATGGAACCAGGCGGTCGAAGAGTTAACCGGGGTTAAAAAAGCAGAGATCCTCAATAAAGGGGATTATGCCTATGCCCGTGCATTTTACGGGACTAAACGTCCTGCCCTCCTTGATCTGATTCTAACCCCCGGTCCTGAAACAGAAGCCCTGTATCCCCAGATAAAAAAGGAGGGCAAGAAACTTGTCTCTGAAATTTTTATCCCCCGTTTCAAGGGTGGAAGAGGGGTGCATCTCAGGATCGCTGCCACTGCCCTTGTCGACAGCAGCGGGAATATCACCGGTGCGATCGAATCGATCCGGGATATCACCGAACAGGTCATGACCGAATCGGCACTCCAGAATACCAGCAGCAGGCTCAATACGATTGCCGGGATCGTGCGCCACGATATATCAAGAAAACTTGCAGGATTGTACGGGATTCTTTCCATAGGGGTAATGAAATTCGATGATCCTGACGTATTGTTCTTCATCGAAGCGCTGAAGGATTCAGCCCAGGGAATCCAGCACCAGATCGATATATCCCGCGAATTCAGGGATATCGGCACATCGCCCCCGGCATGGATACCTGTGCAGGCCGCCGTGCTCGACGCTGCTGGTCGTGCAGGGTCGGGCGGAATCTCGTTCAGGGTTTGGACGGAACGGCTGGAAATCTTTGCCGATCCGCACCTGCCAGCAGTATTTTTCCATATTTTTGATACCACGATAAAAGAGACCGCCGGGGTAACTACCGTGGTGATCACGTACCATGTACAGGAAAACGGCTGTGCGATTCTCGTGGAAACGGATGGTGCCGGTATTGAAATGAGCATGAAAGAATCCCTGTTCACCCAGCGCGAGGAACGGTTCGGTCACGGGTTGTTCCTTGCCCACGAGATCTGTTCGATCAGCGATATGACGATCAAAGAGACGGGGACACCCGGAAAAGGCACACGGTTCGAGCTCACGATTCCCCCCGAAGGATACCGGATATTATGATCGCACCCGACCACGTCACCGCAACCGGAAAAAACGGCCCGCACGTCACCCGGGACACCGTGCCGGGGAATGAGGAGCGCCCGGATACGAAAATACGGGTGCGTGAACTCAGGGCAGATGAGTTCCCGGCAGCAGATAAAACCTGGGTGGAATATCATGAGACAACGGGCGATCCCGCCACCGACAGGATCTTCGCGGTCTTTTCCAGGGACCGTATTGTTTCATTGGCCCGTTGCCGCCGTCACCCTGATGGTATGGACGTCGACGGCATTTTTACCCCCGTGGAATATCGCAGGAAAGGCTATTCCCGGCTCGCAGTCAGCGCACTGGTGGAAGCATGCCATAACGACAACCTGTACATGCACGCTGTCCGGCACCTGACCGGGTTTTACGCGACAATGGGATTTGTCCCCATCGAAGAGAAAGAGTTGCCCCCGACCATACGCGAGCGGTACCTCTGGGCGGGAGGAAACCTGGAAGGTGCAGAGGTCCAGCCGATGTTCCGGAAAGCAGGACTATTCCCGGATTAACATTTCTATAAACAGGCAGCCTTTCTCAACTGCTCGCCCCGAATCAGGAGAGGTGTTGTTTCACCCCCGTATTGCCCACGTTTTTTATACTTGGCTGTCAGAGGGACTATTCAGACTATGCGCATCCGTGACCTGATTCTCCCCGAAGATAAGAATTTTTTTATTCTCTTTAAAGAAATGGCCGGGATGATTTCTGAAGCATCTGCTACCTTAAACGAGATCACCCACGAACTTCCGAATGGCACCGAAAAAGCGCACAAAGTCCGGCAGCTCGAGCATAAATGCGACGAAATTACCCGTCATTTATTCGAAAAACTGAACGAATCGTTGATCACCCCGCTCGAACCCGAAGAGATCTCCCGGCTTGCGCCGGTCCTTGACGATGTCATGGATCGCATAGACCGGGTCACCCAGCAGATCTGCAATTACGAGCTTCCGGGGAGTAATGAGACATTAAAGGAATTTTCCTACCTGATCATGATGTCTGCCGCAGAGATCGTAGAAGCGGTAGATGCCCTTGAAAGTCTCAAAAAACCTCAAGACGTGAAAAGCCATTCAATCGAGATCAACCGGATATATAACCTGTCGATAGAATTGCAGGCAAAAGCAGTGATCGATCTGTTCAAGACCAAGGACCTGCTGCTGATCATCAAGCTCAAGGATGTCTACGAGGGGCTGGGACGGGTGATGGAGAAGTGCAACGATGTCGGGCACGCACTCAATGACATCGCGATGAGCCATACATGATCGGCCTGGAACCCATCATCCTGTTCGGGATCATCCTCGCTCTGGCTCTCAATTTCGTCAATGGCCTCAACGATGCCTCGCATTCGATCGCAACGGTCGTGGCCACAAAAGCGCTCTCGCCGATCAAGGCAGTCTTCTCCACGGCGATCTGCAACATGATCGGGCCGTTTCTCTTCTCCACAGCGGTCGCAGCAACGATAGGGACAGCAATTGTCACCAGCAGTGCGCTCACCCCGCTCTCGATTGTTGTCGCCATGGGTACATCGATTGTCCTCGTCTTTGTTGCTACCCGCATGGGAATCCCGATCTCCAGCAGCCATGCCATGGTGGGAGGATTGCTGGGTGCCGGCATAAGTGCGATCGGTTTTTCCGCACTCATCCTCCCCGGTGCAGAGACCATATACCAGGTTTTTTTCTCTGCGGTTCTCGGCGCGATCCTCGGGGCACTCGTACTTGCAATCATCTGTGCGGCTTTTGAAGGGGATGTCAGGTTTGGCATCCTGCTGGGGAGTGTCTGCGGGGCAGGAATAATCATCCCGGTCCTGATGGTTGCCGGGGTAATCCAGATCCACGGGCTGCTTGCCATCGTACTCTTCATTTTTATCTCACCCCTCCTCGGCATGACAGGAGCATTTCTCTTCAATGTCCTTGTCACCCAGTTAATCAAAAACTCGCGGCAGAGCAGGGCAAAACACATCTTCCAGCCCCTGCATGTGCTCGCATGCCTCGGCCAGGCAACTGCGCATGGTGCGAACGACGGACAGCACGCGGTGGGCGTGATCACCGCACTGCTCGTCTCTTCCGGTATTCTTCTGAGCTTTGAAGTGCCCACGTGGGTCATACTGGCTTCAGCCATTGCCATCGGCCTTGGCACCTGTTTTGGCGGGTGGCAGGTCGTCGATAAGATGGCAAAAGATATCACCAAGATCCGCCCGTACCAGGGATTCTGTGCGGCAACCGCGAGCAGCGCGATCCTCGTGATGGTCACCCAGCAGGGTATCCCGGTCTCTTCCACCCACGCGATCAATGGTGCGATTATCGGGGTCGGGGCCACGCGGGGCAGGAGTGCGGTACAGTGGAAGGTCGTGCGCGAGATGATGACTGCCTGGGTGATCACCATCCCGCTCGCACTGGCGGTATCCTGGGTTGGTTACCGGATCGTCAGCTTCGCTCTGACCGTAGTATAGAGCCCACAATATTTCGCTATATTTTTAAGATCTACCGTCGATTACCAGTAGGTTTGTTATGGGTCTTCGTGAATTGCTGATACCGAAGGATAAGGTTTTTTTCGACCTGTTTGAAAAGCAGGCGGGGGTTGTAAAGGAGGCGGCATGGCAGCTTGTCGCCCTGACCGAAGATTTCACCAATGTCAAGGACAAACGCCACGCGATCGAGAAGCTCGAACACAAGGGGGACCAGATCACCCACGACATTTACGAACAGCTGAACAGCTCGTTCATTACGCCCATTGATCCTGAAGAGATCTCAAAACTCGCTTCAGCCCTTGACGAAGTGCTGGACTATATCGATGGCGCGACCGAGAAGATGTACTACTACGGCATAGGATCTACCGATTCCCATATGATCGAGCTGGCAAAACTGATCCATATGTCCACGGTTGAGATCGAGAGTGCAGTAAAAGGTATCCGTTCCATCAAGGACCCGCGCTATATAGAAGAACGCTGCATCGAAGTGAACCGTCTCGAGAATCTCGCAGACGATGTGCTTGCGCACGCTGTGACCGATCTTTTCAAGACAACCGATGCGATCACCATCATCAAATTAAAGGACATCTACGAGCACCTCGAGACTGCCACGGACAATTGTGAAGATGTCGCAAACGTACTGTCCGACATCGCTATCCGGCATTCATAGGGAGCAACGTCACGTAAGGAGTCTGCATGATAGAGGCACCGTTCATCCTGATTATTGCCATCATCGTCATCGCGCTGATCTTTGACTTTACCAACGGGTTTCACGATTCAGCCAATTCGATCTCAACGGTTGTCTCTACAAAAGTTCTCTCCCCGAGAAATGCCGTAATGTTCGCTGCTTTTTTCAATTTTATCGCTGCATTCGGGTTTGGGGTCGCCGTTGCAAGTACCATCGCGAAGATCATCCAGCTGGAGATTGTCGCAACGGTCATGATCCCCTACATCATCCTCGCTGCTCTTACCGGTGCCATTGTTTGGAATCTTATCACCTGGTTCTTCGGTCTCCCTACCTCATCATCCCATGCCCTGATCGGAGGATTGGCAGGCGCCGGTATATCGGCAGCGGGACTGACTGCAATCAAGTGGTCTACCGTGCAACTGGTAGCGTTATTCATGATCCTCTCCCCCATGATTGGCCTTGCGATCGGGTTTTTGTTCATGGCACTCGTGCTCAACATCACGAAAAACGCCCATAAATCAACGGCAGAATCCCATTTCCGGCGGCTCCAGCTCTGCTCGGCGGCAGCCTACAGTTTCAGTCACGGTACTAACGATGCCCAGAAGACGATGGGTATTATCGTTCCGCTGCTTTTCTCCATCGGCTATTTCGGCGCTGCGGTTGATCCGAACCAACTGCCGGTTCCCCTGTGGGTGATCCTCATCGCCCATGCGGCTATTGCACTCGGGACGCTCTTTGGAGGGTGGCGGATCGTAAAAACCATGGGCTATAAGATCACCAAACTCCGGCCCGTGCATGGGTTTGCGGCAGAAAGTGCGGGTGCAGCAACGATCATCGGGGCTTCCGTTGCCGGTATTCCGGTAAGTACCACGCATATCATCTGTTCATCAATCATGGGCGTAGGTACGACAATGGGAACCAGTACGGTGAAATGGGGGGTTGCCCGGAGCATCATGATCGCATGGGTGCTCACCATCCCTATCAGCGCCCTGATCGGTTTTATTGCATTTGTCGTGATCCGGCTGATTGTCGGATCATAAAACAGACCGGAAAAACCGGTGATTATTTACTCTTTTTTACCGTCGTCGCGTAATACCGGCACAGTTCTCGAATCGGGCATACGTCGCAGAGCGGTTTCTTCGCATCGCAGGTTGTGCGCCCGTGAGCGATCAGGACATCGGTGAGATCGCCCCACTGCTCCTGCGGGAAGAGTGCCATGAGATCGTGTTCGATCACCGCTACATTGTCGGTATCGGAAAAGCCTATCCGCTGAGCCAGCCTGCGGACATGCGTGTCGACAGCAATCCCTTCGTTCCGCCCGAGTGCATGGTAGAGCACGATGTTTGCCGTTTTCCGCCCGACCCCGGGAATGGTGAGCAACTCGTCCATCGATTCGGGTACCTTTCCCCCGAAGGTTGAGAGGAGCGCCTGGGAAGCGGCGATGATATTGCGTGCCTTTGCGTGAAAATACCCGAGGCTGTGGATGATCGTTTCCACATCTTCCGTTTTTGCCTTCGCGAGCGCAGAAGGGGTTGGGTATCTTTCGAAGAGTGGTCCCCGGACCTTCAGCACCGCCCGGTCGGTAGTCTGGGCTGAAAGGATAGTAAGGACGAGCACTTCAAAGGCAGAACCTTTCGAGAGGATAGCAGGAGAATCACGGGCATCAGGATAGCGCTTGACAAGAAGAGAATAAATCTTCGCTGCGTCCTGTTTGTTCATAGCCAAATGGGGTAGGGCGGATTCGAACCGCCGTCAAAGCGTCCCAAACGCTCTAGGATGGACCAGGCTACCCTACTACCCCGCGACATCATAGATGTGCCGGGATGATAAAAATAGGTAATGGTCTCCGTGATCAGACCGGGAGAGGGGATTTGCCCGATTCAGAAACAACGGTGCCGGTAAAGGTTCCCTTCAGGATCGCATCTGACAGGTTCTCCGGTTCCGTCCCGTCCAGCACTACGAGGGGGATATGGCTGCGTTCGACAATGCGGGCAGCGATGATGTCGAGGACATTATTGGACCCGGCACCGAGCCCGATCTGGCTGACAATCTCCAGCAGCTGCGGGGGGGTGAGCGTCTCGAACCGCTTCGCACCCTTGTGCTTCTTCGGGTCCTTGTCGTAGATGCCGTTGACCGACGTTGCGTTGATGAAGACCGAGGCCCTCACGCGTTCGGCAAGCACCGCAGCAACCGCATCGGTGGTCTGGCCCGGCGTGATACCGCCCATCACCACGATCTTATTGGTCTCGGCAAACTTCTTTGCCTCTGCATGGCTCTCGGCAACTTTCGGGTACGCTGCATCACCCAGGGCTGCGATAAGCAGCGTTGCATTGAGCCGGGTGACCAGGATACCAATCTCATCGGAGGTTCCCTCGTCCACGCCGAGTTTCCGGGCAGCTTCGATATAATCCCGGGCAGCCCCGCCTCCGCCGACGACAACAAAGAGCCGGCGGCGTTCTGCGATCGCCCTGAGTACCGGGACATACGTGCTGATCCTGTTCCCGCTGAGGGTCGGGATCAGGATCGAACCTCCCAGCGAGACGACAATAGTCCTCATGGCATTAGTTTTTGTACCTGATGCCCATATAGAGTTGTTTACCATGTTTTACTGCCCGAAATGCAAGAGCCAGGAAGTTTTTCCCGTTGCCGGCGGATACGTCGGACAGGTGTATCTCTGCAAAGACTGCGGGTACCGCGGCTCGTTCGTTCTCGAGATCGATGACGCAGATGCATTCCGGGAGATGGAAAAGGAAAAGAAGCACCATCGCTAATCTCTCATCCGGAGAAACAATGCACGAGGCTCACCAGTATGCAAAACTGGAGAACAATGCGGTGAAATGTTCGCTCTGCAACCACCGCTGCACGATACAGGACGGCAAGTACGGTATCTGCGGCGTGCG
>Ga0074198_1000806_pt1 | contig 26990 bp, 28 predicted proteins | sample EPASupsiteSAE323_FD_64527 | JGI IMG/M metagenome (GOLD analysis project Ga0074198, IMG submission 64527) | Bioremediated contaminated groundwater from EPA Superfund site, New Mexico - Sample SAE3-23 | ecosystem: Environmental > Aquatic > Deep subsurface > Groundwater > Contaminated ...
TGAGTTAATACTCGAGTTTTACCACTTCCTGCTCCCGCTAAAATTAGAAGGGGAGAACCCTCATGGGTTACAGCTTGAAGCTGAGCTTCATTTAAACCTTTTAAAATATCAGACATGTAGATCTACTATAATTGGAAAATGTAGGTTTTACCAGACTGAAAAACAATATGAGCATTTAATTTTTCAAATTTAGAAATATCGATTCGACCATATTTTTCATATTCTTTATCGCCCACAAAAATATATTTGACATTATATTTAGTCAAAATAGATTTAATTTCATTAAAGTTTGATAATTTATAAACTTTTTCGACTTCTTGTTGACGAGCAGCTGGTTGATCATAGCCACCACGCCAAAGCCATTCGTGAACAATCCAACCTTCAATAGTGGGTAATCCAGTAGAAATAGATACTTGATTGAAAGTGGTATAACTGTCCCCAACTGCTTCAAGCATTACTGGTTGACCAGAAATATTTTGATTGATCCAGTTTATGGCTTTAAAATTGTCAGGATATAAATTTTTTAAATAATTTAAACCATTTAAACCTTCATATTTTTTGAATGAGTAGTACGATTTAATGGCAAAATAAGGATAAATTAGATGAGATATTAAAACGATAGAAAAAATAATTTTAAAAATTGGATTTAATATTTTTGATTTTATTTGGGATAAACGAATCAAAATATAACCAGAGGCAAGAGAATACATAATAAAAGCTTGGTAAGTAAGTTTGAACATAGTATTGGCTCGACGATGTTCAAAAATGTAAATATCTTTTAAATAAATAAATTCCGGGATTAAAACTAAAAGACTGGCAGTTAGAATTAGACTAATGACAAAAATATCAGAAGTTAGTATTTTCTTATTTAAACAAGTGTAAATAAAAAATGGTATTGAAAACAACCAAAAACCACCATAAAGAATTAATATCTGATAAAAAATTGAATGAGAATCGACTAATTTTATTCCTTGAGTCATGGGGGTAAAATTGGCTGAAAAAGGTAAGGAAAATATAAACCAAAAAATAATTATAAATATTCCGGTTAAAATTGTTTTGTAAAAAAAGGTTTGCTTATCGGTTTGATAATTTTTTAGAAAAGTAAAAAAAGCTAATAAAATTCCATAAACAGCAAAATCCCAAGCATTAGTCATGTATTGAGCAGACAGAAGGAAACCAGAAAAAATTATAAAAAACCAATCAAATAGTTTTTTATTTGTAGATGACAAAGAACTAAATAGAAATGCCATGAAAAATAAAACAATAGGAATATCGTTCATATGACCATGAAGATCGGCAACGACAAAGCTGTACAAGGGAAATTCATGGATAGTTTTATTATTAGTTTCAGGGTCAAAACCAATAAATCGAGTAGCGTCGGGATACCAATAATTATCAATAGTTAAATGGTTTAATTGATTTTGGGTAAGTTTGTAAACAGTATGAAGATTGCCGCCAAAAGTTAATAAAAAAGCAGAAATAAATCCAGCTAAGATTATTTTTTTAAAGTCTATCTTTTTAATAAAAGAAAAAACTAAATTTCCGGATAAAGAAAAAGTGGAAACAAAAGTTAAGGCACAAACAGTAGCGATAGAAAGATTGTAAGTAACAACAGAATTTATTCCAGAAATTTTTGTTAACAAAGCAAAAAATAAGTGGCCAAAATAATAATAATTAATAGAAGAATTGGCAAACCACATGTCTTTTGGAGGAAGAAAATCACTTCTTAAAATTGAATTGATAAATCCCCAATCCATATATTTTTCCAATCCTTCAATAGTTGGTGAAAAACCACGGACAAATGACCAAACAATTAGAATAAGAAAAAATATTAATTCCTCAAAAATAATAATTTTGTAATTTAATTTTAAAAAATCTAGTAGTTTAAGATAGTTTTTATTTCTGATTAAAAAACCCAAATCGACTAAAGCTAAAATTAATAACAAAATAGAAATAGATAAATAGGAAAAAGGTAAAACTTTTAGAACTCCAAATGTTAGAAGGAAAAAACAAAGAAGGATTGGAGTAAAAATTTTGGAAAAAATATATCCTCTGTCGAAGAATTTTTTAAAAATTAAAAAAATTAAGGGAAAAGAAAATAATCCAATGACAAAAATAGTCAGCCACCAAATAAAAATAAAATGAAAGTCAGCTAACATAAATCAAAACCCCTCTCCCTCGATGAACTCGGGATCTTCCCTTGAGGGGATAAATAAATATTTTCATAAAATATTATTTGATAAAGAATATAAAATTAAAAATTGGTTGAATGAAATCAAGTAAAGGTTTGGGGAATTGAATTTGAATAATTAAATATCCAATTATTAATCCAATTATAGTTCCACCAATAATGTCTATTGGGTAATGTAATCCTAAAATAACCCGAGAAATAAGTAATATCGAAGTTATTAAAATAAATACCCAAAGTGGAAAATTGATAACACTATTGATTATAAGGACGAGAAAAAAGAAAACCTTAATAGCATGTCCTGATGGAAAACTGCCTTTTAGATACCAACCTTTGATAATTCCTTTTGGTAAAACATTTTGACGTAAATGAAGAGGACGTGGCCAGAATTCCTTAGATTTTAGAACTTTTTCAACGATTTCACTTAAAATAGTAGCCAAGAATAATTGCCAAAAAATATTAATATCAGTTTTTATTAAAAGGTAAGAAATATAAAAAAGAAAAATCCAAAGACAGTAATTAAGAATTAATAAAGTTAAATGGCCATGTTTTTTAAAAGAAAGAACTTTAAACCAATCAATTTTCGGTTGCCAAAACAAAATCTTAAGATCAGTAATTTTCATATAGTCTATTATAAACGACTAAAGATAATAACTTTAGGGTGATCATATACTGTAAATGATTCTTGAGCCAAATCATCTCGAAAGTAAATACCTGGATATAAACACTTGTTGTCAATTTCAAAAAAATAATTTTTGGCTTCTTTATAAGGATAATTTGATGGACCAATCAAAATACATTTTTTTATAAAAGGTAGATAAAATCCTGGATAAGAATATATTTTTTTAATTAATTTATATTCTGTTTTTCTATCAAAAAGATTTTGATAAAAAACAGAAGTAATAGGATATTTTTGAGAATCTTTTGAAATTGATCCCCAAAGTCGATTGGAAGATAAAATTAAATAATCAATTTGATTTAATTGCTGATTAATTTTTTGCCATTTTTCATTTGATTCAGTATCGTATAAAGATAGTTCCTGATGTTGATAAAGTTTTGAGAAACATGAAGAAGAATTAATTGGGAGAGAATCATCCCAAATTTCTGATGATAATTTCCTATCAGTAGAAACGTTTTGACAAATCCATTCAGAAGCTTGATAACGACTATGAGGAAATAAATAAATATTCATAAAAGCAAAAGTAATAAAAATATTTACAAAAAACAATATTTTTAATATTTTGGGAAATGAATTACTAAAAACCAATCCAGCAAAAATAATTAATAATGGATAAATCGGATAAAGGTATCTCATATATTGGGCCAATAGTGAACTATGATATATAAAAATAGTAAGAATAATAGTTAAAAGTAAAATAGCTGACCAATTTTTTAGATTTTTTTTATTTTTTAAAAATTTAAAAATAGATATGATAAAAAATAAAGAAGTTATCGAACCAAGACCAATAAAAAATAAATTACTAATTGAATGGATAAAAGGAATAGTATGTTGCCATTGAACGTTTGGAGGATAATCGATTTCACCAGTAATCATTTGATGAGCCTCTTGAATACTACTAATAAATTTTGGCGATAGTTTTGTTAGACCATCAAAAGCGTAAGGTTGAAAAAGTCTAAAAGCGATAAAGAAAAATACACCAAAACAAAGACAGGGGAAAATGTTTTTTAATAAATTTTTATTTTGAAAAAATATGTATAAAAAGAAAAAAGGTAAAACAATACTGATAGAGGTTTTACTAGCTAAAGCAATACCAAAAAAAAGGCCTGATAAAATATTTTTTTTAGAAATTAATAAATAAATAGATAAAATAAATAAAAAAACTGTAGTGGCGTCAACAGTAAAGAAATGAGATTGTTGAATTGGAAATATACAAATAGCGTAAAGAAATGAACTTATTAAAGCTGGTTTATTTTTTTGAAAAACTTTTTGACTAATTAAATAAATTAAAAAAATAGTTAAAGAATCAAAAAAGGCTGATAAAAATCGACCAATTAAAAATATTTGGTCATAAGAATTTAAATTAAAAATTCGAGCAAAAACTTTGGTGATCAAAAGAGGAAAAGTCCCATAAACATAAAAATCAAAACCATTGTTGTTAGGATTAAAATTGGAAACATTGGTATTGAAATACTCCCCTATGGTTTTGGGTAAACTAATAGTTGAAGAAACCATAGTTAAGAATCTTTCATCTGGATGAAGATGTTGACCTTGATCCCAATTGAGGCCAACAATACGAAGTAAAAAACCAATAACTATAATTAAAGTTAAAACCCACCCAGAAAATAATTTTTTATATTTTTTATGATTTTTCATTTTGATATTGATAAATTCTTATAGTTGGATTATCAAAAACCGACCAGGTTTCTTCTGCATCTTCAGAATTTAATAAAAAACTGTTATTTAAATAAAAATCTTTAATTTTCACAAAACCAAGATCGCCTGAAAATAATCTTTGATAGTAATCGTGACTTTTTGGAAAACTAGAATTGTTTTGATTTTTAAAAACTCGACGTGATGGAATAAAAATATAATTACAAATATTTATATATGAATAAAGTAAATTTTGCTTTTCAGGGCTTTCGTCTAATTGATAAAAATCAAAATTGATAACAGATAAATTGTTACTCAAAGGTAAATTGATAACGTTACCTGATTCGGAAAGAATACTTGAATTAGAAGAAATATTTTGATCAATCCATTTTGAAGCTTGAACTCTAACGTCGGCAACAAAATATTTTTGAAAAAAAATAACTCCTGGAATCAGACAAATTATTGTTATTAAAACTATTAATAATTTCTTTTTAATTTTATTAATAAAAAATGTGGTCAGGAAAGGAGAAATAAAGAAAATTGGAGCTATAAAACGAGTCCATTTAACAAAAAGTTGTCCTTGATAAAGAAAAAAAACTAGACTAGGAATTAAAACTAACAATAATCTTAAATCAAATTTATGTTTTAAATATGATTTTAAAATAACTAAAAAACCAAAAAAAGAAAATAACAACATAGGAATACCATTGGTATAAGGAAAAATTTTTTGGAATTGGAAGATATATGGAAGTGAATTTATAAATTGGCGAGTGTAAAAAACTGGAATAGTTCCATTGGCAACTCCTATTTCATAAGTCATTGATGACTTGAATGATGCAAAATCTAAAAAGTTATACGGGGAAAAAATAAAACTAATTGTAAAAATAAGAGAAATAAAAAATAAAATACTAATTATGAATTTTAAGAACTTTTTATTTTTTAAAAAAATAAAAAATATGCCAAGAAACATTGGAGATATTAAAATAAGGGATGAAATTTTGGTGGCTAAACCGATACCAGAAATTAAAGATGACAAAAAGATAAAAATTAATTTTGGTTGTTTTAAAAATTTTAAAGAAAGATGAATATTAATTAAAAAAACTAAAATTAAAATTGATTCGGTAGTTCCAAAATGAGCTGCTTGAATAAGACCTGGAGTAAAAATAAAAAGTAAAACTGATAAAAAAATTATTTTTGATGATTTGATAAATTCTTTGATAATTAAATAAAAAAATAAGACTGATAAGGAAGAAAAAATAGCTGACCAAAATCGAAGAGTAAGAATAATTGTGGAAAATTGATGTTTTGGAGTAGTAAAAAAAGTCAGAAATAAGGGAAATTGACCGTAGGCAAAAAAATCTGGATGAAGATTTTTTAAACTCATTTGTTCTATTGATATGGCCATATTATTTTCGTCTGGATGAAAATAATAACCGTTTCCCCAATCGAGATTAAAAAAACGAGTAAAAATAGTAAGTATAATTAAAATTGTCCCTAAAAAAAAAGGAAATTTAGATGACATAGATAATCATAATCATCAGTAATCCCCAAAGGAAAACTGATAATAATAGAGGAATATCGGTAGCAATAACTCGTTCTGGTCTTTCCCCTTCCTGCATTTCAAAAATGATTTGACCATAGCGCATAATTCCAAAAATTACAGGAATGATGGTTACCATATACCATTTTCTATCTAAAGCTCCAGGAAAATAATCTAGTAAAAAATTATGGATTACACCTTGAAAACTGACTTGTTCAGCAAAAAAAGTAAACATAGAATAAGTGATTAAAGTACAAACTGCAAACATGGTGGTGTAAAAATTTAATAAATTTTTTCCATAACCAGCTAAAGCACTCCTAGTTAGAACACCGGTACCACCTAATTCACTTCGTCTTTTGCCACTGGCCAAAAAAAGTGATAAAAAAACGACTGCTAACATAATCCAAATTGGTAGATGATATCCGGTAGCAATTTCACCAGCATAGGCTCTAATGGTAAAAAAGAAAGCAATGCCAATAATATCAGCAACTGCTTTTTTCTTGATTAAAAACGAATAACTATATTGTAAAAGAATAAAAATTAAAGAAATAACAAAGAAGGCAGTATTGATAAACAAAGAGATAAAAAGACCGGTAAACAGTAGTAAAAATGATACAAAGATAGCATCTGTTTGGGTTATAGCACCACGAGCTAGTGGACGATTTTTCTTAATTGGATGAAGCTGATCTTTTTTTAGATCCAAAAGATCATTAATAAGATATGAAGACGAGGATAATAAACAAAAAGCAAAAAAAGCTAATAAATTTTTTAAAAATAAAGGAAAGTTGGTTAATTGACCATTTAATATTAAGGCAGCAAAAAGGCTTAAATTTTTAATCCACTGAATTGGACGGAGAGATTCAAATATAAATTTAAGTTTATGGCTAAAATCAGTCATAATGTATGATATCAAAAAAAACGGATGAAAATTAGTTTTTGGAATAAAAAATCAAACCAATAGCAAGAAAGGATATTGCCGATAAAATCATGACTAATGTTGGCAATACGGCTCCGGTTGTAGGAACTCCTGAACTAGTGTCTGGATTTTCAACCCTAACAGTAGCAGTTGTTGGCGTAGGTGTAGGAGTATTCGTTGGAGCTATGGTTGGAGTTGGAGTAGTGGCAGATGATGAAGCAGTGAAATTAGTATTTCCTTCGGCAGCTAAAACTACAAAACTTCTAGTGATGGTTTCTACCAAACCAGTGGTTTTATCTTTAGCAGTGATAGTGATGGTATGTTCTCCTGGAGTAAGATCTTTTGGAACTGACCATTCCCATGTACCATCTTCATCTGAAACTGTTTGGCCAGCAATAACTTCTGGTGAGTGGACTTCTATGGTAATTTCACTATTTGATGGAGCAGAGCCAAAAAACTGAGGTTTTTTGGTAGAGATGGTTTCATTATTTGAAGGATTAGAAATATTTAATTTTTTGTTAGTGTCATTAATATAATCCCCAGAATTTGGTAAAGATCCAACTGAATTTTCGTTGGCTTTAGGACTATTAAGATTATTTTGACCAATAACAATATCAGCAACTGGATTATTGTTTGAAGTATTACCAATTACTTGAGTAATTGATTGATCCTGGCTAATGACATAAATATTTTCTTCAATATTAGCTAAAGGAGTAAATAAATTGGTTTTGTTTTCATTAAAACTAGTTGAAAGAGGGATGTTCCAATTACCTGAAGAAGTGGTTAAAGCTGATAATGGAAAAGCTCCTGGTATATTGAGATAGACAATAACTTTTTCGGCAGGTGATCCATCACTTTTTAATACTTTTCCCCAGGCTAAATCTGAAGAAACTGAACTAGTACTAGGTTTTTGGGCAGTACTAACTTGATAACTGTTTGAGGTATATGTGTTTCCACCACTAATAATGGAATAAGTGTAATCAGAATTTTCTTTCAAAGAACTGATTTCAAAATAATGTATTTTTACGGATTCGTCATTTTTAAATAATTGATTGTTGATATTAATACTGCTTTGACATTCACCGTTTGTAGAGAAAGAAATTGAAGCAGATTTGTCGGTAACATTACTAACTTGTGGATTAATTGGTTCACAACTACCACTAGCTTTTGACCCAAGACTTGATCTTTTATTGGTTAAAATTACACCACCAAAAACAGCTACTAATAGGAGTAAGAGACCAATAATAGTGGGAATTCGTTTTGGTTGTTTCATGGTTGTTCTGAAGAATTAGTAGATACTTCAACAGAATTAATAGATAAACTATCTTCATTGAAATTAACCGGTTTTATGGCAATTTCTTCGATAATTTCAAGATCTAGTTCTGGATTAATAACTTTCCCTAAGGAGGGATTGGATACTTTATTGATTGGATCAATAAGATTGGCATAACTTTTTTGAATGATAACTACCAAAATGGTGGCTAAAGTGAAAAAGGAAATAAAGACAAAATATGTAGAAAATTTAGTTTTTTTCATTTTTCTTCTATAGGTGAATATGGCACATCAACATCTAAGTTTATATTAATAATACTAGAACCGGTAGTTGTATTGCTATCTTTTGGTTGACTAAATTGAATAGATGAAATATTAACTAAACGACGATTATTAAGCAAATCTTTTATAAACGAAATTACTGATTGATATTGACCAACAGAAGAAAAGTTTATTTTGTAAGATCTTATTTGAGAGGTATCGTTATCTTTTTTATCATCAATTAAATTAAAATTTAATTGATTAACTTTGAGAGATGAATTTTGGGCTAAGGTAGAGAAGTTTACTGCAGCTTGATAAAATCCAGGATTACTAGGGAAACCAGATTCGAGTATCGAATACTTTTCTTGAGCTTTTGCAAAAGAATCTTGAGCTTGAATTATACTGTTTATTCGAGCAGTCATTTTTTGACTAGCAATCTCTTTAGATTTTATTTCTCCAACAAGGGAAGAAATGGCTAATGCTGTAGGTTTAATAGCTAAAAATAAAAAAATAGCAATTAAAACAAAAGTGGCGGCTATCTCCATATACTTTATAGCTTTTTTATTTTCAGCTTGTTTTCGTAAATATTGATAGAGTGGTCTTACTCTTTCTAGAGTGTCTTTTTGGGTCATGTTTTGGAAGTTTTTGAATTAAAAACAATAGATATTAAAATGGTGTAATTATTTTCTTTTGGTTTTTTTTCAATTTTATTGATATCAACGGTTTTAATATCCGGATTTAGCATTAAATTACTTATGAAATTAACGATAGAGTCCTCGTTGGAGGAAATTAGAGATGCAGTAGTAGTTATTTCATTATCAGAATTTTGCTTGGTAGAAATAGAATCGTAAATTAAATCAGGTGGAGTACTCTTAATAAGAGAAAGTAAATACCGATCATATTCTGGTTGATTGGCATAAGCCTGACGAATAGTTTTTAATCTTTCTTGAAAAGAAGTAAATTCTGATTCAAAATACTTAGTGCTATCGAGAATTGATTGTTGCTGACGAACAACTTCGGAAATATCAGAATTTCTCCTGTCTAACCAAAACCTAGAGACAAAGGCAACAATAACTATTAATTCGGTTACAACAATAACCCATCTACCAACTGTAGTAATCCATTTAAAAAATAGGGCACTAAAAGAATTGGGATTTTCCGCCTCAGGCAGAAGGGATATTTCTTTTTTAATAGCCATATATAAAGTATATACAACTATTTGTTTAAAAGAAAACGTTTCAGTTTTGAAAAATACACTTGATAATCTTTAACTTCTTCAATATGAAGAAGGTTGGCAGATAGGATATAAAAAATCACTCCAACTATACTGGAAATAGTAAAGATGGTAATAACAGCAATAGTTTTACTAGTATCTAAAACAAATAAATCTAAAACTTTAATTGATGCCCAAGTGGTAACCCCAAAGATTAAAGAAGAAACTAATATTTTATTAACCTTTTTTAAAACAGTGATCCAATCAAAACCATCAACAATTTTGATAAACATAAAGAGGAGTCCAGATAATTGAACTAAGTTACCAACAGAAGAACTGATGGCCAAGCCAACAACTCCCAAGTCGGTGAAATTGATTAATAAAAAACTAATAATAACGTTTAAAGTTAAAGATATTAGAGAAATAAAAAAAGGAACTTTGGTATTGTGGAGGGCATAAAACGAACGAATCAGGATTTGAATAATGGCCTGACAAAAGATTGCTGGAGTTAAAAAAGCCAATGTTTTGGCAGTTAGTAAAGTAGCTGCCCAAGGAAATTGTCGAGAACCAAAAAGAATACGAACAATAGCCAAACGTTGAACCAAAATTAAAACCGATATTGGCAAGGCAACAAATAAACTTTGAATCATAATCCGATGAACAGTAGTTCTAAATTGAGATAATTCATTTCTGGCAATGTTTTTCGAAAGAATTGGTAAAGATGCTTGGCCAACAGTAGTACCAAAAATACGACTAGGTAAATACATTAATTGAAGGGCTAAGTTTAGAATAGAAATTGAACCAATAGTCAACGTACTAGCAAAAAACAAAGTAACAGTATTTTCTATTTCACCTAGGCCCAAAGACAAACTCCTGGGAAGCATAAGACGAAAAACTTCTTTTACTCCGGTAGTTTTATAGTTAGCTTTTATAGAATACTTAAAACCAATTCTTCTTATAGATGGAATTTGGATAATAAAATGTAAAAAAGCTCCGAAAACAGCACCATATACCACACCATGAATTCCAAATCTTGGGGCTAATAAAAAGATACTAGCAATAATGCTTAAATTGTAAATAATAGGGGAAAGAGCAGGAATAATAAAAATCTGATTAACTTGAAGAATGGCGGTAATAAAATTACTAAGTAAAAAGAAGATCTGAGCAATTAAAAGTACTCTGGTTAAACTGACCATTAAAACAATTTGATCGCTAGTAAACCCGGCGGCTATTAATTTAGTTAAAGGTGTAGTAAAAACCAGAACTATAACTGCAGCAAAAATAAAAAGAACAGAAAGAATATTAATAATAGCTGAGGCCAACTTAAAAGCTTTTTTTGGGCTTTTATGAAGGTAGGTAGAGAAAACTGGGATGAATGAAGCAGATAAAGCACCAGTAACTAATAATTTAAAAATAAGGTCAGGAAGACGGAAAGCAGCATTGTAAACATCTAGATCGGCAGTACAACATTTGAAAAATTGGGCATATAAAAAACGACTTCTAAGAAAACCTAATATAGCTGAAATTCCAAATGTAATGGCTAAAACGATAGATGCTGAAAGAATACTACTTTGGCGTCGATGTAGTAAATTCGATATTTTATTTCTGATTCCCATAACCTTATTATAAATTCTTGTAAATGTTTGGTATATAGGATAGAATACTTTTCATGCCAATCAGTTTATCTGCAAAAAAATCTTTAAGAAAGTCCTTGAAAAATAGAAAGGATAATGTTTCTTTTAAAAATAAGCTAAAAACTACCGTTAAAAAATTTTTAGCTAAACCAACTGGAGACAGTTTAAAAGAAGTTTATTCCTTTTTAGACAAGGCAGTGAAAAAAAATATTTTTCACAAAAATAAAACTGACAGACTTAAATCCCAATACTCCAAAAAAGTTGGCCAAGAAGTTGTCAAAAAAGTCATATCTAAAAAATCTATTGCTAAAAAAACAGCTGGTAAAAAGGCTGTTAAAAAAACAAGCAAGAAAGTAACTAAAAAAATGTAATAGCCACAAAGTTTGGATTTATTCCAAATAATGTGGCAAAATCAAAGAGTACTGAAAAGTACTCTTTTTTAGTTGGAAACAAACCCTTTGTCCCGCGGAGCGTGACATTTCCCTTAAAAAGGGCAATTTAAAACTTAAAATTAAAAAAAATGAATCAAAAAAAATTTTTTATTACTACCCCAATTTACTATATAAACGATGTGCCCCATATTGGACACACCTGCACAACAGTGGCGGCTGATATTATTGCTCGCATTCATAAACAAATTGGAGATGATGTTTTTTCTTTAACAGGAACAGATGAACATGGTCAAAAAGTGGCCGAATCAGCAGCGGCTCAAAATTTAACTCCGATAGATTATTGCGACAAAATATCTCCCCGTTTTAAAGATGCTTGGGAAAATTTAAATATTGGATTTGATTTCTTTATTAGAACCACTGATCTAAGACATGAAAAAGTAGTGGCTGATTTACTGCAAAAAATTTATGACAATGGCGATGCTTACAAAGATAAATATGAAGGTTGGTATTGTGTTGGTTGTGAAAAGTTTTTGACTGAAACTGAATTAGTTGATGGCCACTGCCCTCTTCATCCACCAGAAAAAACAGTTAAAAAATCAGAAGAAAATTGGTTTTTTAGATTGAGTAAATATGTACCTAAATTAATTGAATTAATCGAAAACGATAAAACTAATTATATTTATCCAGAAGGCAAGAGGTCTGAAATATTGGCTAAACTTAAAGCAGGGGTTAGAGATATTTCTTTATCTCGGGAAAACGTAGAGTGGGGAATTAGTGTACCTTGGGACCCTAAACAAACTGTCTATGTTTGGTTTGACGCTTTAATTAATTACTATTCAGCCACTCAGTTTTTAGATGGCAAAAAAGATTTTTGGCCAGCAAATGTTCACTTAATTGGTAAAGAAATTTTGTGGTTTCATACTGTAATTTGGCAAGCAATGTTGTTGTCGGCAGGATTTACAGTTGATCAATTACCAAAGAAAATTTACATTCATAGTTTTTATATGATTGATGGACAAAAGATGTCTAAATCACTTGGTAATGTAATTTCGCCACAACAATTGGTGGATTTATTTGGAGTTGATGGGACTCGGTATTTAATTGCCAGATCATTCCCTAGTGAAAATGATAGTGATGTGGGGATTGAAAGATTTAAAGAAAAATATAATGCCGATTTAGCCAATAATTTGGGAAATTTAGTCTCAAGAATTACTAAATTAGCTGAAGGAAACCCCTCAGCCTCGATTGAAATCGAGTCAGCTCCCCTTGATGAAAGGGAGCAATATATAAGTCTTATTGATAATTGTCGATATGATGAAGCTATCGGTTTTGTTTTTGATAAATTTATTAATACTTCAAATGCAAAATTAAATGAAGTAACACCGTGGAAACTGGAAAAAACAGATCCAAAAAGAATTGAGGTATTAAATTTTTGTGTTGATAATTTAAAACAAGCAGCAAATTACTTAAAACCAGTAATGCCAACCATAGCTGAAAAAATTGAAAAATGTCTTAGTAGTGAAGTCAAACCTTTGGAAGCACCTTTGTTTCCCAGGATTTAGCAATTTCGCGATGAATACATTTTTCATCAAGAGCTTTGCTAATATCGATATTGTGTATTTTGGCGTTAACTAAGACAATACTTATTATGTCGGCAAGTTCATAGCCTAACTTTCTTTTGGAGACTTTGTTGGGAACAAACTTACTTTCTCGACACTTTTTTTGATGAATTAATAAAGCTTGAGCAAATTCTCCAACTTCTTCCATTAATTTAACCGCGGCAAATTCTGGTGTAAATTCAATATGATGTCTTTTGCCATAAGCTAAAACTGATTTAGTTATTTTTTCTTCTAAAACTTTTAAATTCATATTAATTAAGTTAATATACCACTTATGATTGATACACACGCTCACCTATCAAGTCGCTTTAGTGAAGAGATAAAAATTGCCGGATTAGACTGGATCATATTATCAGCAAGTTCAGTCCAGGATTCAAAAGATAATTTGGAATTGGCTAAAAATAATAAAAAATTATTACCAGCAATTGGGATTCATCCACAAGAAATTGATGATAGTTTTGAGGAGCTGGAAAAATTGGTAACGGATAGGGTAGTGGCTATCGGAGAATGTGGACTAGAATTTACGGACGATATTAGTGAGACTGATAAAAAAAAGCAGATAGAACTTTTTAGAAAACAAATTGTAATGTCGCAAAAAATAAATCGACCTTTGATTGTTCATAGTCGTGAGGCAAGTGATGAAATGTTGGAAATATTGCAAGAATATAAAAAACTATCTGGAGTAATTCATTGTTATAGTGGAGGTAAAAAAAGGATTAGAAGATATTTAGAATTACCAGGTGAGTGGTATTTTGGAATTGATGGAAACTTAACTTATGAAATAGGACTTGAAGCAGTAGTAAAAAATATACCCAAAGATAGACTTATTTTGGAAACTGATTGCCCTTTTTTGACACCAGTCCCCTTCCGAGGAGAAAAAAATTACCCAGAGTATGTCAAATATGTATATCAAAAAGTATCAGAAATCTGGCAAATGAGTTTTGAAGAAACTGAAAAAATAATTGATCAAAACGCCAAAAAATTATTTAAAATAAAATAAAAGCGGAGTCATTTAATTCCAATAAAGGAATAAATAAACTCCGCTAATTGTCGGTCGGGTAAAAAAGAAATAAGGGACTTATGATTTTTATGTGATTTGTTTGATGAAATCGAGAACTTGTTGCTGTGCCCATTCAGGTACTTCGTTGATAGTTTGGCTATTGATAAGTTTATGGTTTACACATGTAGTATCAGTGCCGAAACATTCAGGAGAAAGTTCTCTGTGATTCCTGCCGATTTTACCAGCCACACCCATAATGTCTTTGTCTTCTTTATCGTTGATAGTAATCATACCGACTTTTCTACATTTCCCGCAAAACCAAATCTGATGATCCATAAAAATACCTCTTTCTTTTTTTCTTTTTTATTTATTTAAGAGAGCTTTTCTCTCAAATTTATGTAAAATGTGCATATATAAATTCTAATTTTGGATTTATATGACTTATATATATCAATAAATATCATTTTTGTCAATATTATAGGTTTTATTTACGACTAGACCTTGAGTAAACAAAAAAGAAAATTGATCAAAATGCAAAAAGATTATTTAAGATCGTCTAGTTCCCCACCAACAATAAAGATAATCAAAAAGCCAAGAAAGATAGAAATAAGATAACTCCAGAGTTCGTTATTGGGAAAAACAAAAAGATCTAAAATTCCCCAAATCCCCCACCAAATAGCAATAGCACCTAGTAATTCAAATAGAACTCCGAGACGACTTCTTTTTTTGAGAAAATTTCTGATTTTTTTAAGCATTGATTTAAGATTCTGAAATAATTTTTTCCAACTCTTTTATGTTTGGATATTTATCAATTAAAGCCACTTCCCCATCGACAAGAAGAATTGTTTTTCCCTGAAGACCCATACTATAAACTCGTGACATATCGTGAATATATTCTGGATCGTAATCAATTTGAAGGCGACCACAAACATTTTCTAAATCAGAAAAAAGTTTTTTACCTTGGGGTGTTCCCCGATCAAATAGTTGTATTCGCATAAGCTATTTTTTTATTTTTTGAAAAATTAACTTTAATTTAAATTTAGTTAAAACATAAATAATCAAACATATTGTGAAGAAATATATTGGAAAACCAAAATGAGCAAAACTCCAAACTTTAATTGTTAATAATGTAATACCTGAATTTAACATTCCAAGAAAATATATTTTATTACTTTCTGTTTCGGGATTATGATAAGACTTTATGATTGTGGGAATAGCGGCAAATCCGTCAGCTAATATGGAAAATAATATTGCGATATTTCCCTCCCCTGTTATTTGCCAAAGAATAATACCTACTAAAGCCAATATTCCATAAAAATAATCTATCTTATGTAATTTCCAATAAGATTTTTTATTTATAAAAGATGCTAAGAATATCAACAATGGACCAAATCCAACGGAAAAAGTCATCCAAGATTGCAAACCAACTCCTTTTTGAATTTCAGCTGCAAAAGCAATCAAAGGAGCAAGTGTCCAAAAAAACCAAGAAACTCTATTTGGTTTTGTTTTACCTTTAATGGTATTGATTAAATAATCTAAAGCACCGTAAAAACTGAGAATAACACCTAAAAATACAAATCTATCATCAAGCATAAGTTATTCTAACAAATTTGGGCATGAAAAAAGCACTGAAGGATTAAAACGAGTCGGTTGACCCAATTTCAATTATTTTCAGTGCTTTCTTGGTGATTTCTTTAATCTTTTTTAAGGAATGATGAAAGTAAGACTTTCAGGTTTCTCAGGTGTTCCTTCTTTAGTTACCTCCCAGTCTTTTTTGTAAAGATAGGCAATGTCCACCCAGTCGATTTTTTTTACATCTTCAGGATTGAGTCCTCTTTCTTCAATAAGTTTATCTTTGATATACGATATCTTTATTGTGACTTTACCACAAACCATATTGTCTTCGATAAATCTATTGATGATGGTAAAAATTGACTTATAAACTTCCCTTTCCATCCGTCTTTTTAATACTTCTCCCGGGCTAATCGGCTTTACGTCCATTGACGACATAATATCTCTTATCTCCTTTCTTTAAAAGTTCTTGTGAAAATCACCAAGTGAAGTAATTTACTACTTTGACCTACAAATATCAACTGTGTTGGAAAAAAGGGAGGCAATGGTCATGGGACCGACACCACCTGGAACTGGAGTGATAAAAGAAACCATATCCTTGATCTGGTCAAAATCGAAATCTCCAGTAGTTTTACCAGTAGTTGGATCGGTGGCATAACCAACATCAATAACTACGGCTCCTTCTTTGACATATTCCCTACCTAAATATTTTGGTTTACCAATTGCTGAGATTAAAATATCAGCTTTGGAAGTAATTTCTGATAAATTTTTAGTAAAGGAATGACAAATAGTAACAGTGCAGTTTTTATCCATGAGTTGGGCAAATAGTGGTAAACTGACATCAGGACTTCGACCAATAATTACCGCATTTTTTCCGTCTAAATCAATTTGATATTCCTCTAACAATTTCATGATTCCAAGAGAAGTAGCCGAAGCAATTCCATTAGATTTTTTTTGAAATAAAAGGCCAAGATTTATTGGACTTAAACCATCAGCATCTTTTGAAGGGTCAATAGTTAAAAGAACTTGATTAGTATCAATTTGAGAAGGCAATGGAAGTTGAACCATTAATCCAGTAACTTGAGAATCTTGATTTAATTTTTGAATAAGATCTATTACTTCTTGAGTAGTAGAATTTTGAGGAAGACGATGAATTTGACCACCAATTCCAATAAAAGCAGCTTTGGTGTTTTTTAATTCAACATATTTTAGACTAGCAGGATCATCCCCTACTAAAATAATATCGAGATTAATTTCTAATTTCGAATTACTAATTTCTAATGATAAATCAGATAAAATTTTTTCAGATAATGTTTTACCATCAAGAATTTGCATAGTTTATTTTACACAATCTCCCCTAACCCCTCTTTGACAAGAGGGGAACACGTGAGGATCTCGTGTCCTGTTTGAGTAATTAATATTGTGTGTTCAAATTGTGCTGAAAGTGAACCATCATAAGTGCGAACTGTCCACCCGTCTTGACGATCGATAGTAACGCGAGGATCAGCAGAAGCATTGATCATTGGTTCGACAGTAAATATCATGCCTGGTTTTAGAACTACATCATCTCTTTTTATATCATAATGAAAAACGAAAGGATCTTCATGAAACTTAAGACCAACACCATGACCACCGAGCTCACGGACAACACTAAAACCATTTTTTTTGATTAAGCTTTCTATATTTTTACCAACACAATCGTTTAAAATTCTGCCTGGTTTTAGAGATTTAATAGCTAAATTAAATGCTTGTTTGGTAACATCAATTAATTTTTGGGCAAAAGGATAAACTTTACCAACTGGAAAAGTGGCTGAAGTATCGCCATAATAACCATTTAAAATGGTAGTGACATCAATATTAACAATATCCCCTTCTTTTAAGATTTCATTTTTTGAAGGAATACCATGACAAACAACATTGTTGATAGAAGTGCAAATACTTTTTGGAAAACCTCCGTAATTTAGAGGAGCTGGAATAGCTTGGTGATCTATTATAAATTTATGACCTAATGAATTTAGTTCTTCGGTCGAAATCCCCGGTTTAATAAAACCAGAGAGATATTTTAGAGTAAGAGCTGCTAATTGAGAAGATTTTCTAATACCTTCGATTTGAGCAGGAGTTTTAATAATAACCACGAGTTAATTATACCGCAAGATAGAGAGTTTTGTGTTATTATCAGATTGTGAAGAAATTTAAAGTTGAAAAACTGATTAGAGACAAAATTTTGGACAATATTTTATCTAATAAATTAAATAAAGTTGATTATCAGATTTTGAATAAAAAAGATTTTTTGGTTAGTTTAAAAAATAAATTTATTGAAGAACTAAAAGAATTAGATTTAAATAATAAAGAAGAAGCAGTAAAAGAATTGGCTGATTTGCAACTGATAATTGATACATATTTAAAAACATTAGACATTAATAAAAATGAATTTAGAGAAACTGCCAAAAATAAAAATAGAAAAGTTGGTAAATTTGATAAGAAAATTTATGTAAAAACTGTTGAATTGGATGAAAAAGATGAATGGTTTAGTTATTATGTAAAAAAATATAAAGAGATAAAATAATTTATGCAAAATACATCTTGGGAAAATTCGAGTAAATGGTATAAAAAAATTGTTGGTGATGAGGGTCATTATTTTCATCAAAATATAATTTTTCCAAAAATCAAACAATTAATCGATTTTAATAAAATTAAATCTGTTCTTGATTTAGCCTGTGGTCAGGGAGTTTTTGAAAGACAATTGGACTCTAAAACAATATATCTTGGGATTGATATCGCCAAAAGTTTTATTGAAGAGGCTAAATCAAAACAAAAAAGTTTAAATCATCAATTTGCCGTCGGTGATGTAAGTAATGCTTTACCAATTAAAAAAACCGATTTTGATTTGGTGTCGGTTATTTTGGCATTACAAAATATAAAAGATACCGATGGAGTTTTTAAAAATGCTAATAAATATCTAAAAACTGGAGGTAAATTTTTGATAATTTTGAATCACCCAATTTTTAGGATTCCTCGACAAACTAGCTGGGGAGAAGATCAATATAGTAAAACTCAATATCGAAGAATTGATCGATATATGAGCAGTTTGGAAATCCCAATTGCCACAAATCCAGGACTCCATGAAAAATCAGAAATGACATGGACATTTCATCATCCCCTGTCAGAATATTCAGAACTGCTTTTCCAAAACGGATTTTTGATAGAAAAAATTGAAGAATGGGTGTCAGACAAAAAAAGTACTGGTGGAAAAGCCAGAATGGAAAATCGATCACGAGAAGAAATCCCGATGTTTATGGCTATCGTGGCAGTGAAAAAATAAATTATTTTTCAACAGTTTTGAGTTGTTTACCAAAAGCGACGCATTCTTGGATCATATCGACTAGAGCAAAACCATCAAACTCAAGTGCTTCTTTAATTGTTTGATTGAGGGCTGGAATATCCTTGCAATCAACTGATTTAACAAAAACTTTTGGATTGACTGATTTTAGAAGTTGGACTGGATCTATAGGTAGATTGATATTTCCATTTGGAGTTGATTTGGTGTGAGCACCAGCAGGAGTGGTTGGACTAGTTTGACCAGTAGTAAGACTGTATAAAAAATTATTGGAAACAAAAATTTTAATATTGATATTGCCACGAGCAGCGGTGATTAAATGATTGAGACCCTCACCATAAATACCACCATCGCCACCAATGACTAAAACATTTAATTTTGGGTTGGCAATTTTTTCTCCCATAGCCATAGCAACGGATCGACCATGAAGAGTATGAGCACCATAGGTCTTTAAGAAATCAGCCATATTACCGGCACAACCAATGTCGTAATTAATAACTAAATTATTTAGATCGATATTTGAGTCAGTAAAGTTTTTTTGAAGAGCAGCAAAAACCAAATAATTATGACAACCTGGACACCATGTTGGAATAATGTTTGATCTGTAGTTTTGAGACATATTAAACCCTCTGTCCTTTGGACATCTCCCTTAAAGAAGGGCGACTTTCTAAAATTTTAACAATTTCTTCTGGAAAAAATGGACGACCGTCATTTTTACTAATAACTTCGATCGGGTTGAAATCAAACTGAGATTTTAAAAGAGTAACTAATTGATTAGTACCGTTATTTTCGATGACAATAATTTCTTTGAAAGCATTAATAATATTTTTTAAATCTGGATTGATTGGCCAAACAGTACGGACCTGCAAGAACGCAAAATCAGATTTGTTAGATAGATTTTTTAAGCTCTCTAAAATTGGACCTTTGGTCGAACCCCAAGAGATGATTAATTTTTTAGCGTCTTTTGAACCATAAAAATTTGCTTTTGGAGTTAATTTAAGAGCTACTTTATTTTTGGAGATTCTTTTTTGAAACATTTTTTCTGAAAGAATGGCGTCTTCAATTGAAAAACCAAATTCATCATGTTCATAACTATTGGCTAAGAATTGGCCGTTTTTAATACCAGGAATACTTCTTGGTGAAATTCCATTTTTAGTAAATTGATATCTTTTAAATTCGACTGCTGGTTTTGATTCGATATCCCCTGTCTCAATTTTGACTTTAATTTTGGAAAGGTCGGGGTTACTAGCACCAGATTCGGCTAAAAATTTATCAGAAATAACTAAAATTGGAGTTTGTAATTTAGCAGCAAGATTTAGAGAATCGACGGCGTCATCAAAAGATTCTTGAATATCACCTGGAGCCATAACCACTTTTGGAAATTCGCCATGACCAGAATAAATAGCGTGAAGAAGATCACCTTGAGCAGTCCAAGTTGGAAGTCCAGTGGCTGGACCTGGTCGGGAAACTAGATAAAAGACTAAACCTATTTCGGCAACTCCACAATAACTGACAGCCTCATTCATTAAAGCAAAACCACCACCACTAGTACCAGTACCAGCTCTGGCACCGGCAAAAGCCGCACCAGCAGCAATATTAGCGGCACCAATTTCATCTTCAGCATGAACTACTTTTAAAGTATCAATAGTAGTACTTTTGGCAGCCAAAAAATGCATAGCACCGGTGGCTGGAGTCATAGGATAAGCACTATAAAAATTGCCTTCACCTTTTAGAAATCCCCAACCAAAAGCATCATTACCTTCATATAAATGAGAGTCGGTATTTTTTTTGATATGGTCTTGAAGATTAATTTTAGATTTAGAAAAATTAGTGCTGGCGTATTTGAGACCTGATTCAAGAGCTCGATAATTTAAGTCAGCAAAATTTTTGTAAAAAGTACAAACAGTTTCAGTACAAATTTTGAAATCTAAACCTAAAAGATAAGTGGCCACCCCTAAGCTAATAGTGTTGGCAACGACTGGGCTACCAATTTCATTAGCTAATTGCTTGAGGGGTAAATTATAAAAAATACCTTTTTTTAGGTCTTTTTTATCTATTTCTTCGTCAGAAAAAATTAAAGTTTTTGAAGTAAATTCATTAATATGTTCTTGCCAATGACCTCCCGTAATTGAAAAGAATATGTCAACGGTATAATGAGGAGCAAAAACTTTATCTTTAGAAAAAGAAATTTGATAAGTATTATGACCACCACGAATTAGAGATGGATATTCACTATAATCAGCAACGGTAAAGCCATGGTCAATGAGGATTTTGGAAAAAATTTGACCAACTGATTTAATACCTAAACCGGCCGGACCAGCTATTTTAATAGTGTAAACTTTATTCGCCATAAGGCTATTTTACACGATTTTGATGACTATTGGTTGTTTAAAAGACTTTTTTAAGATATAAATTTCTTATGGTAAATATTTTTTCGAAACTAAGGAATAAACTAAAAAAGATTGGGCCGGGATTTATTACTGGAGCGGCAGATGATGATCCATCAGGTATTGCAACTTACTCAATTGCGGGAGCTCAATATGGTTACAAAATGAATTGGATGACAGTGTTTTTGTTGCCGGCGATGATAGTAATACAGGAAATGTGTGGAAGAGTAGGTAAAACTTCTGGTAGAGGTTTGGCAGGAGTAATTAAAAAATATCACTCAAAGAGGTTGCTTTTTTTAGCGGTGTCTTTGCTGGCAATTGCTAATACTATTAATATTGGAGCTGATTTGGGAATAATTGCCGCGTCCATGCAAATGATTTTTGGATGGAAATTTTATATTTGGTTGATTGTAGCTGGGATAGCCATAATTTTAACTGAAATACTAGTCCCCTATAAAAAATATATGAATATTTTAAAATGGTTGGCTTTGAGTTTGTTGGTATATGTAATTACCGCTTTTATGGTGAAACAAGATTGGGGTCAAATAGCACTTTATACTTTGATACCGCATATAAATTTTGATTTGGGTTATATCATGACCATGATTGGATTTTTGGGAACAACTATTTCTCCTTATTTATTTTTTTGGCAAGCATCTGAAGAAGTTGAAGAAGAAATTGCTGAAGGAGAGATTAAAGATTTTAATGTTCACCCAGAGACGACTAAAGGAGAAATAAAAAGATTGGGTTTTGATACTAAAGTAGGAATGATTTTTTCAAATTTAATGACATTTTTTATAATTTTGACAACAGCAGCGACACTAAATGCACACGGAATAACCAATATCGAAACACCACAACAAGCGGCTTTGGCACTACGACCATTGGCAGGTAATTTTGCATATATTTTGTTTGCCGTGGGAATTATTGGAATTGGCTGGCAATCGATTCCGGTATTAGCGGGATCAGTTGGTTATGCCTTATCTGAGGCAATTGGAGCAAAAGAAGGGTTGTCTAAAAAATTTAATAAAGCAAAAGTTTTTTATATCATTATTGCAATGGCAACTATAATTGGTTTAGTGATGAATTTAGCTCAAATTAATATTATGAAAGCGCTATATTATGCGGCTGTAGTTAATGGAATTGCGGCAGTACCATTGATTGCCATAATTATAAAATTGGCTGATGATGAAAGAATTGTGGGTAAGTTTAAGACTAAAAAACGAAGTAAAGTGGTGGCTTGGATAACTTTTGGGTTTATGTTGATGGCAGTATTGTTGATGATTTATCAGATAATAATCTAGTTTATTGTAGAGACGTTGTTAGTTTGTTAGAGAGACGTTGTTAGTTTGTTGTAGAGACGTTGTTAGTTTGTTGTAGAGACGTTGTTAGTTTGTTGTAGAGACGTTGCGCGCAACGTCTCTACTGAATAAATTCAAAAAAATTGCAATTAAAAATGGATATGATAGACTACAAGCTGATTTAAGCAATTGAAGAAATCTTTTTAATATATTGCCCGGTCACAAATTCTTGTGAATTAATATTTTTTGGGCATTGTTAGTCTTAAGGTCACGGCCAAAAGACGTTGCTGCTCAAAAAATTATTATGTACAATAACAGAAGTTCGTCTTTTGGACGAAGAAATAGAAATAATTCCTCTGGTGGAAGTTTTAGAAATTTTAGTGCGCCTAGACCAAATTTTGGCTCAAGACCAAGTGGTGGAAGCCGATTTGGAAATGCAAGAAAACCACGAAGATTTGGAGAAAATTTGGATGCCTCTTTGTTTATTAAAAAGGCCTCAGAGATTGTCACTATAGAAGAAGCAGAAGTCCAACATAACTTTGATGATTTTGGTTTTGACCAAACACTACTTAAAAATATTAAAGATAAGGGTTATACCAAACCAACTCAAATTCAAGATCAAGTAATTTCTTTGGTAATCTCGGGACAAGATGTCTTGGGAATTGCATCTACAGGTACTGGTAAAACAGCTGCTTTTGCTCTGCCTTTGATTGATCAAATTGTAAAACATCCTGAAAAAAGAATCATTATTTTGGCTCCAACTCGAGAATTGGCCATGCAAATTAGACAAGAAATTAGATCATTTACTTTCGGATTGAAAGTTTATGTATCTTTGGCTATAGGTGGTGCTTTTTTGAAAGAACAAATTATGGATATTAGACGCGATCCTCATATAATTGTGGGTACTCCAGGAAGAATTAAAGATTTAGGAGATCGAAGAGTAATTAATTTTGCCAAAATGGATACTTTAGTACTTGATGAAGTTGATCGAATGTTGGATATGGGATTTATACATGACATTAGAGAAATAGTGCAAAAAATCCCGGCTAATCGACAAACTTTGTTTTTTTCGGCAACTATGGATCGAAAAATGGAAGGATTGGTGGATTCATTTTTGAATAACCCGGCTAAAGTTTCGATTAAAGCTCAAAATACTTCAGACCATGTGGAACAAAATGTAGTGATGGTAAATCGAAATAATAAACAAGAAGTATTAATTAAATTACTTCACCAAGAAGAATTTAAAAAAGTACTTATTTTTGGAGCCACCAAAAGAATGGTGGAAAATGTATCTAATAATTTGATTGATTGCGGATTTAAAGCTGGTTCACTTCATGGTAATAAACCTCAAAATAAAAGACAAACAATTTTAAGAATGTTTAAAGAAGACCAAATTAATGTCTTAGTGGCCACTGATGTAGCTGCAAGAGGTCTGGATGTGGCAGATATTACTCACGTAATTAATTTTGACAAACCAAATAATTATGAAGACTATATTCACCGAATTGGAAGAACTGGCCGAGCTAACGCTAAGGGTTATGCTTTGACGTTTGTGGAAAGTAAATACTAAGACAAAACCCACCCTACCCTCCCTTAAAAAAGGAGGCAATAAAAATTATATTTGTTTTTTGGAATTGTTGTACTTACGGCCGGTGAGAGCTTTGGAGAGAGCTTCACGATAAGCAATCTTTGGTAAAGAGTCTTTGTTATCTTCTAAATATTTTAACAATTCATCTTTGTGAAAAGTAACAAGAGATCGAAGTAACCAAGAAATAGCTTTGGTAATTAAAATATCTTTTTCAAGTTTTAGATTTTCAATATTTTCAAAAGCTAATTTAGATAATCTTGGGTCATCCGATTGTCGAACTGATTTGGTAAGTAAGACTAAACTAGCACGACGTTTGTTGATATTAGAATCTTGATTAAATTTTTTGAGAATCTTTTTCCATTCAGTCCATTTGGCCAAAACATTTTCGGCAGTAAAAATTGACTGACAAAGAACATCATCTTCTGCCCAACCACAGGTATAATTTAACCATAAATCTAAATTCTCTGGATCAAAATTTTTTAAAGCTTGGGATGAAAGAGATAATATAGTGGGACCAATAACAATTTCAGTGTAGCTAAGACCATATTGATAAAGGGAGTTAAGAAGTTGAATAATTTCTTTAGAATCTAAACGGTTTTCTTTAAATATTTTTTTGGCGATATCATAAATTTGTTTGCTAGTAAAACCATGATAAGGCTTGTTAGTACCAACATATCTTTGACCAAAATCCAATCTCCCTAAATTCCTCTTTGACAAGAGGGATTTTTCTAATTTATTGATTTCTTTTAAGATTTGACGATGAATTGGATGAAGATTAGTCATTTTGTAATTCGGCAATAACTACTAATCTTTTAAGTGTAGTACCTGGTGGCCAACAAGTCATTAAGGTTAATTGATGTTTGGATAAATCCTGATTCATAAATTTAATATCAGTTGGGGCGACAAATTTTAGTTCTTTAACTAAATAAGTATATTTTTTATTTTGATAATAAATAAATATCTGATCATTAGTTGTCAGTTTATTAAGAAGATAGAAAACGGCATTGTATTGATTGGCTTGATACCAATTTCCGGCTGAATGAGCAAAAATAAATGTATTACCATTGACATCAGGAGTAGCTGTACCTAAAGCATGAGCCACACCCTGAGTAAGGGCATATTGATAAACCGATGAATTATAAGGATCAACATTTTTGACAACTTTGGCGTTGGCATTAATCTTTGGGACAATAATAGAAAAATCTGTATTTACTGGAGTAGGTTCGACAGGCTCACTATTTTTTTTATTTAGCTGATAATTAATTTCCGACTTAATTACTGGAGCAAAAGTTCTGACAGGAATTAAAAGTGATAGTAAGACTAATATTATGCCAACTAAAACAAAACCAATCTCCCTAAATCCCTCTTTGACAAGAGGGACTTTATTATTTATTTTTGACGTTCTTCTTGGCAGATACCTTTTTACTTTGTCTGATTTTTTTGAAGGCATAAATGATTATACCTAATATCAAAACTGCAATTAGAATAGTGGTAATTGGATGTCGAGAAAAGAAATCTCTTACTACTGTTCTAGTACCGAGAACTTGTCCAGTTCCCTCTTGTTGAGTTGTATCAGGATTAACTTGATCACCTTCACCTTCTTTTGGAATAACAGCACCGCCAACAGGAATTGCACCTGAATTGGTAGTGGTGGAAGTGGTGACTGTAGAACCATCAGTGATAGTGGTGTAAACTTTATCGCCAACTAAACCTGAACCATTACCGGCATTATCAAAAGCTCGAAGGGCAAAATAATAAACTTTTGAGCAATCTGGAACATTATTCCAAATGTCTTTTTCTTGATTGGAACCAATATTAGTAGAAACGACTAATGATTCATTATTGGCAGAAAAGTTGGAATCGGTTGATCGATATAATTCAACTTTAACTGTTTTACCACTATCATCGGCAGTTTTAAAATGGATTTTAAAATCACAATTATTGATTTGTTCTTTACGATAATCAATTGGAGTACCTGGAGATGAAGTATTGTAATCAAGAGAGACAACATTACTAAGTGATTCTTCTCCACCAGCAATAGCTTTAACTTGGAACTGATAAGAACCATTGTCAGTAATTGCAGACGAAAGAGAACAATGAGAAGAGTTACCATTGGCCCCAGATAAAGTTTCAGAACTAAATTGAACGAAGTCAGAATCTGTTGGACCTTTTTTAAGACAATAAGCAGTAACTCCTCGTCCTTGAATATCAAGAGTAACATATTTCAATTCGATTTCTTTAATTCGAGATGGAGTTTTTGGTTCTTCTAAACGAACAGAAAGATTGACACTTTGAGCTTTGGCTGGAGTAATAATTAGTCCAAAAGTTAAAAGAGTTAATAAAATAGTTAACATAGTTTTTTTGTTAAATTTTAAAAAACTGAAACCAATCAAGCCTAAAAGTCCACTAATGATAAGCCAAATAGTGGCGGCACCAGT
>Ga0074198_1000807_pt1 | contig 26970 bp, 43 predicted proteins | sample EPASupsiteSAE323_FD_64527 | JGI IMG/M metagenome (GOLD analysis project Ga0074198, IMG submission 64527) | Bioremediated contaminated groundwater from EPA Superfund site, New Mexico - Sample SAE3-23 | ecosystem: Environmental > Aquatic > Deep subsurface > Groundwater > Contaminated ...
TGATAGTGCTTTCAACTTCAGCAAGCAACAGTTTGAGCTTGTCGTTTGCTGCATCCACTTTTGCTTTTGCTGTAGCAAGTGCATCGGCAACCTGATGGTACAGCCCAGCATGTTCCTGGCACTCATCAGGAAGTCTGTACTTGTTAATCTTCACCATCTCTGCAAAGTTCATTCGTCCGTATCCTCCCCATATTCATCAAACATTTCATCAAACTCATCATCAACCATGTCTCCATCAATGAATGGTTCATCCTCCTCAATGTCTGGTTCATCTTCATTTGGATCAAATTCTTCCTCATCAAGAAAATCATCCTCTAAATCTTCCATAGGTTTCTCCTTTTCTGGGTCTATTAAACTATTAGCCAACTCAATCTGCACCTTGCCCCCATTTCTCTTTGCTTTGATTGCAGCAGCAGAAAGCTGCAATTTTGAATCCGTCTTTCTTTCTTTTGGTAAAACATTTCCAGCCAACTTTACAATATATGCAAGAATTGATTCAAACTTCTTAGTTTCAGTTTTTGTAAAATCAGTCCCATTCTTTCCAGCAGTCAGCTTAATTCCAAAGTAAGTGGCTATCTCTCGAACTAATGTAATAGGAACTTGATACTTTTCTGAAAGCTCTTTACTTGTCATTTGCTCACTCCTTCTTATACATATATTATATCACATTCTTTAAGAAATTGTTCGCAAACATGCTAAAGTTATTCCAAATTTTCCATTATTGTAGGTTGGCTCGGAAAAAGCTTCAAGAGCCAGCATTGCTCGTGGACTTTTCTTTCCATTCAAAAGCACTGCATTCATGTAGCCAAGCACTGCATACCGCACATTTTCTGAATCAGCAAGCTTGCCATTTGCTGAAAGTTTCTTCAATAGAGATGCAATAGCTATCCAGTTACTTCTCTCATCAAGCAATGCTCTGCATAGCTCAATCACTTCAGCATCATCTTCTGTAATATGGTTATGCTTGATAAACTTTATCTGTTCTGCTTCATCAAGCTCTATCACTTGTTCAAGCAACACTAATGCTCTTCGTGGGCAGCCATCTGAAGCTATTGCAATTTCTTCAAGCACTTCCTGCGAAATGGAAAGTTCTTCAAGTTTTATTACTCTTTTCAGCAATTTTACAAGCTGTTCTTCCTTCAAAAGCGAAAACTTCACTTCTGTACATCGTGTTTTCAGTGCAGGTATTAGCTTTTGTGTATCAGTTGTACAAAGAATAAAGTAGACATGAGCAGGAGTTTCTTCGAGTGGCCTGAGCATAGCATTCTGAAAATCTGCAGTTGTTTTCTGACATTCTTCAATAATATAAACAGTACAATCACCGGACATAGGTGTCATTCTCATCTGCTGGATAATCTCTCGTGCAGTATCAATGCCTCTGTTATTTGAAGAATTTATCTCGTGAATATCGATATCATCTGCTCCAAGTTTCTTTGCAATGATTCGTGCTATGGTAGACTTCCCAGTTCCGGCTGGCCCAGAAAGAAGGAATACGTGTGGCCTATCCTTTCTCTCAAGCAATGATTGAAGTGATTGCAGTGCAAGCTCATTGCCAATCATCTCACTGAAATCAGTTGGTCGATACCTCAAATACAAACTAGCCATGCTCTACTCCTCACTTAGTAATGTTTTCTTTCTGCTATATTTCCAAGGTTGCTTGTAAGCTGAAGCTATTCTTTCACAAGCAATATCAAAGTACTTTTCTTTAATCTCAATTCCAATAAATTTTCTATTCAGTTCAGCACAAGCTACACCTGTAGTTCCAGAACCCATGAAAGGGTCAAGCACCGTTTGTTGCTCATCACTTGCTAATTTTACACACTTATACATAACCGCTAAAGGCTTCTCATTTGGATGTATATTATCCTGCTGAGCTGGATATTCTATATATCTTGACCTATCTCTATAATCCCCATAAAGATGACCAGATGTAAAGGAATGAACTATATACTCAGTATCAGGAAGATAATTATTATTGACTAATGGTGTTGGATTAGGTTTGTTCCATGTAATGAGCATCCATCTTCGCACAGAAGCATAGTGTAGCAATTTTTGAAGTTGCTGTATAGAACAAAATACCATCCAGTTATCAAACTGTTTCAAAATATCCATATCAAACCCAGAATCAGTAAAATTATGAATATCAGAAAGATATTTTCTCCTGCTACCAATACCACCACCAGTAGAAACAAGTTCATATGGTGGGTCAGTAATAAGAACATCAATAGATGATACTGTTGAAAGCAAGGAGTAACAATCACCTAAATAAAGCGTGGCATCACCGATATGCTCTACTCTCATTCTTTCAACATCCTTCCATCATGCATATCCGCCCATGAGCCATCAACATCACTTGATTCCCTCTTTATCAGTAGTGGTACAATCAGCCAATCAAACTCATCTTGTATCTTCTGTGTTCCATACAGCCACACAAGGTGGTCAAGCACATCTTCTTCTTCTGGTTCAGCATCTATGAGCATAGCATCATGTATTTCACTGATTATCTTACTCTTCATTCGTTGCTTTTCCATTCGTTTTGTTACATTTGTAAATGTCCACAGCAAGCAATGAAATGCTGTCCCCTGTGTCTGATAGTTAAGTAGCTGGTTGATACTCATTGGTGCTTTGTACCGAAATCCTAGATGAGAATCAATGTAACCTTTCTTCTCAAACTCCTTTACTGTTTTTTCCTTCCATTCATATGCTGCAGGAAACATATCACCCCAGAACCAGTTTTCTATTGTTCTCATGTGCTCAGTAAAATCATCAAGATTAGTAATGCCATTCTTTTTCAGATGTAGTTTTGTTTCCATCTCAATCATTTCCCAGATATTCTTTGCTGTATTCTTATACCATGAACCATAGATAGTAGGAAACACAAAACCGTTCTTTGCTGAAAATCGTTCTTGGTCAGTAATGAGATTCTTTTCTTTCAGGAATATTCTTGAAGCCATATCCCTATGCATATCTGTCGTTGGATCAGACACATATGCAATCCAGTGTGGGTCTTTATTGTAGGTTGCAACAATTCTTGCTTCAAGTGAATTGTAATCATACTCAATAAGCCTATGCCCTTTTCTTGGCTTTACTGTTGCTCTGAACATTCGTGCAACAACATCATCATGCTTCGGGGGGTTCTGCATATTTGGGCTATCAGAACTAGAGCGGAAGGAATCAACATTATGCAAGTTGAAGGTGGTATGGATAAGCCCATTCACAGCTTCCCGTGCATAGCCTTCAAAGTAAGTAGTTTTTGCTTTTGCCCACCGTCTCCAGTCAAGCACATAGCTCACAATAGGGATATTCTTATACTGTTCTAGAGTATCTGCATCAGACTTTGGCCTTCCTGTCTTTGTTTTATTCTCTTCTGTACATTCATAACCTAATACATCAAACAGTAAATGAGTAATATCACCTGGGGCTGATACTCTGAATTTCTTATCCTTATCCCAACTCTTCAATTCATCAGATGAAAGCACTATCTGTTCAATCACATCCATTTTCTTTGCAATTCGTGCTTCAGTCTGCTTTGATAGTTCAACATCATAGATAATACCATTGTATTCAGCATGAGCAAGTGCAATGGAACCTTCTGTAAAGAACTCTATTGCTTTCTTCATTTTCTTTTTTACAATGGAAAGCTGATACTCATAGAGCTTATAGGTAAACAAACTATCAAGTGCATTGTACTTCAATAGTTTATCAAGTGGAGCTTCTTTTATTCTATTAAGTGCATTTGAACCATATAATTCTTCTTCTTTCTTTACTGGTTCAATGTATGCATCAATATCATTATCATATCCAGCAACACCAAATGCTTTGTACACTTGATACTTTAAGTTTACTCTCTTCTTATTATCAATAATGTGAGCCGCAAGCATCGTATCCCACACCACAGATTCAGGCCACACACTTTCAGTATTATGGAAACCCCCACGAACTTTTACCCACAAACTATCAAACTTTATGTTATGCCCAACCTTCTTGACATCTGACTGCATCAGCTCTTTCCACTTCAGCCTAAATGCCTCATCATCAAAGAATGGGAATGAGTAAGAGAATAATCCATCACTCACTGAAACAGTAACTATTTCATGCCCATCACGGTATGGTTTTCTTCCCGTTGTTTCTGCATCAAATGCTACCACATCTTTGGTAAGCATTTCATTGATAATGTTTATAGCTTCTTCTTTTGTTTCAATCGCATAACACTCACTTTCATAATCAGTTTTATAGAATGGATGATATTTTTCTGCAAGTGCAACAGCTTGTTGAATATCATCATGAATTTGTTTTCTCAATACAGTATCTTCATCTCCCCCATTTCGCAATATGTAAGAAGGATGCCACGTTGGGCAGATATATGTTTGTAGCTCTTGGTCAGGAATCACACATCCTTGCCAATCAGTCATAGAAAGTCCAGATAATCTTCCTGTCATTCTAAATCCGACAAGGCTATCCATTGCTATTTTACCAAGCGGGATAATCACTTTCGGTTTCAGCTCCTCTATTGTTTTCATCAAGTTCGGTCTGCATGAAGCTATCTGAAGAGGAGTTGGTGTAGCATTATCTTTTGGTCTACAAATGATGGCATTTGTTTTCCAGAAGTCTCTGTCTAAATCAAGATGCAATTCTGAAAGTACACTGCGTAAAAGCTGTCCAGAAGCACCAACAAGTTGTGTTCCTTCTTCATCTTCAACTTTGCCGGGTGCTTCTGCAACAATAAGTATTGACAGCTTTCCTTTTCCAGATGGAGGCATTTTAGGAGAGATACAAGTTTTGTAGAGACCACATTCTTCACATGAGCCTTGCAGTATCTTTTTCTGCTTTGCAAGAGGCTCATCACCACGAACTATTGATGTATCTTCTTCTCCAAAAAATCCTGTCATTTGCCCACCTTAAAATTATTATCTATTAGTATTACCAACCAATGATTCTGCTGTTATAGTAATCCCACCACGAGATTTCTGATATATTGTTACCTTCACCCAATATGGCTTACATGCATCAAAAATATCTTGAGCTATTTTTGATGATAAACTTTCACAAAAAGCCCCTTCTTCTCTAAATGACCACAAATACAATTTAAGACTTTTGCTTTCAATACAAAATTTATCAGGTTCAAATTCAATGCAAACCCGCTCCCAATCAGGTTGCCCTGTTACAGGGCACAAACTTGTTACTTCATCACTGTCCAAAACATCTCGTTTTACATGTTCAGGAGTTGGAAATATCTCAAGCTTCCTCATAGGTGTGGAAACTTTTTTACCCAATATCTCAAAATTAAATCCTTCCATAGTACCCTCCAATCAAAATAGTTTTCTTACAGATAATTTAGTACTATACTCATCTGGTATTAGTACCTGGACATATTTCATTACATAATCTAAGGAAAAATATACTCTTTCAGCCAATCCACGATTGTCAGATTGTGTTGCTATATCATAATCCCTACCAAATTCCTTGAAAAAATTTCTTAGATATTCTTCTCCAAATCTATGTTTCCACCACTTGCCTCCTTTAGCTCTTTGAGAAATAGGAACCATTTTACCTATATGAAATGGCATATACACACCACCATACCTACAAGTAATAGCAATTGCAGATGAATCAACTGATAACCAAGGGTATCGCTTCAATATATTATTAGCCATAACACCAAACCCATGAAACCCAATCTTATCCCTATTAGGAAATTTTCTAAAAATATCATCAATAAAAACAATTCGTGATTTTGTAGATTTATATGCAACTGCACCCAATCCTACGTATGAGCAATTGTCTACATACTCATTTAGTATATCAATATCCTCACCATCATGGTAAACTGGTATGGGGAATAACCCATGCCTTCTCATTGCCCTCCAGTTCTCTAAAGATTGCTTTCCATTACCAACAACATCCAATGAAGCATATCTTGTTATTTTATCTTCATTTCTTTTAATAAAGTCAATATAGTCATTTAATCGTACATTTGCATTGTTTTGAGATACGGAAAAAGCTCCTGAATCAACAAACAAATGACTATACCAACTTTTCCATTCAATTTTGCCCTTTTTGCTGAATTGATCAAAAGGGATAAGTACAGGAATTTTCTTATCATATCCTTCCATGATAAAATCGTGGAATACAATTGAAGCACCACCAAAATAGATTATTGGTGTAGTATCATCAGGTTTTTCATCATTTCTCATATCAGCTCAATGTAGACATAATCTGTTTGCTTACTTCATTATACAGCACAAGATGCTGAGTCATTGCTTTTCCTTCACCTTTTGTTTTGATGAAGAAATTCTTGTACTGCTTCAGCCCATTCATTATCATGTTGGAATCAACATTTATCAGCACCGCCTCAAACTTTTTGCTTGGCTTTACTTCCCACGGAACTTTTTCTGAATAGTTTCCTGCACTTCGTTCTGCATAAACCTCAATCCCATTTGTGGAGAATGTGAGTTTTACCACAGCAAATGATTCAACATTTATCGAAAACACTGATGCTTTCTCAACAACTTCCTGCAATGTTGATGGCAGTACTCCACTCACATCACCATCTTCAAGAACATGCTCATCTACTATCTTCTTTATCTTTGCAAAAGGATAGGCTTCTTGTTGGAGTAACTTACAACTGAAAATAACATCATCTGATGTTCTGAAGTGAACCCATGACTGATTCTTTGCAATGGCATATTCCTTTATACCATCCATTTTCAACAACTCTTTCATTGAACTATCCGAAATCCAAAAAGAACTTTCCATTGATGGCTCAAAGGTACTAAACTGTATTCTCTGCTCATCAGTGGACATCATCATGTTGTCTTTCACACAAATTCCAGATAGTGTTGAAGTATTGCCCTGAAAGATGCCTAGTTTTGCTAGTTCAAAAAAGGCTTCCGGCACTGCTTTCCATTCAAATTCTTCCTCAAACAGCTTTGTGATGTAGTTGTACACATCAGAATTGATGTACATTATTTCTATTCGAGCATTTCCTGACTTTAGTATCCACCTATCTTCAAGCACTTGTATTTTCAACACTTGCTCTTTCAGTTTGTTGAGGAGTGCATATAACTCCATTGCTCGAACAGAACCAGTCAGGTCTTTAATCGTTGCATCAAGATGCACAGTAACACCTATATCATTATTATAAGTATAGATGTTGCCATTAGTAAAGATAAATGTATCTGCACCAATGATAACACTACTTCCAGCATCAATGCCAGGAAGTGCCTTCTTCATGGCTGAAACAAGTAATTCTTTCTGGATTTCCATAAACTCACCTTATTTATTTACATAAAAATAAAAAGCATACTACAATAATATTATTGTAGTATGCTTTTGCCTATTCTTCCTTCACTGTAAATGGGCTATATGAATTTGCTCCGACAATATCAATCCCTTCATACTTCTTCAGCTTATTGCAAATAAGATAAGTAACAGGGGTCATAACAATTTCAACAGTACATTTTACAGCCCACTGCACAAATACCATTGTGATAACAGCATTAAGTGGCATAACACCCAAAAAAGCTCCAATAATGAAAATAAGTGAATCAGCAAATTCTCCAACAATAGTTGAGCCGATAGTACGTAGTGCAAGATACTTATGATTTGGGTCCCACTTTATCATCCATTCCTTCATTCGTGCCATTACAAAAGCATTTGCAAATGAACCCACCCAATATCCAATGATTGAGACAACAACTATTCTAGGAACAAGCCCTAAAGTTGCTGAAAATGCAGACTGCCCAGTATAAAAAGCAGGATAAGGAAGTGCAATTGCATACCAAAACACTAATGCCATGACAATGTTTGCACCAAATCCCATCCAGATTATTCTCCTGCTCTTTGCATACCCATATACTTCTACAATAACATCACCAAAGATATAGGTTATTGGAAATAGATACATGGCGGCGGGCCCGACAATTCCAAACAGATTCCCAATCTTTGAAGCTATGATGTTTGATAGCAGAAGCATTGTAACAAATGCAACTGTAATCACATCAAGCAACTTGTAACTCCTGTTCTCTTCCATTTTCTTCCTCCATAATAAAATTTACAAATTGGATTTAACAAACCCAATATGTTTCTCTTCATTTAACAACTTCTTTAGTGTACCAAATTCCTGCTCAAGATGCAATAGCTGTTCCTTTTGCATTTCAGTTTGGTTTTTAAGTTCCACAAATATAAGCTGTAGCATTGTGGTGAGAACTTTATTTACATAAACACTATCAGCACCACGTGTTTGCGCCCCATGAACGCCCTGCCGATATGCGGCAATAGCTTTATATTCATCTTTCAATATATTATAGTTTTCCCTATATATCATTCCTGCTATGTATGTTGCATCATACACATCATACGGGTTATATTCACCAAACTTTCTTGCTCGTTCTTTGTGAAATGCCTCATTCAACTGCATCCTCCCAATGCTTTTTCCATCATCACCGATAGCATTATCACTTTCATTTGACTCCACAATGGCAATAGCTTTCAGAAGTAAGGAAGAAACTCCAGTCTTTTGCTCTGCACGCTCATATGCTGTTGGTGCAGGTTTCTGCTGTACTAACGGCTTTTCCTGTACTTTTGGAGAGCAGGCACATATAAACACTGAAAATAAAACTAAAATAAAAAATTTCATCACATAATCTCCTTAAAATAAAATACACTCGTACTTCGTGGTTTACTCAACCGTTCTGGCTCGCTCTCATTGATTGGTTTACTCGTCTGAAGTGGCTCGCTCATTTTTCATGGTTTACTCTTTTTACATGGCTCGCTCTTCCATGCTGGTTTACTCCCGCCTGCTGGCTCGCTCTACTTCTTTGGTTTACTCTAAGCAAATGGCTTGCTCTTCCCTTCCCTAAAAATGTAGCATCTTTTACATAACCTAAACCATTTTGATGCCTCCTTATACTCATTCTCTGTACACTATCTATTATATCACATTCTTTGAAAAAATATCACAAAACCAAAAAATTCTTCATTTTCCTCTCACTTTTTTCTTTTTTTCTTCTTCCTCACCTTTTTCTTTAACCATTTCTTTTTGTAATTTGCTATCAAGACAAGGTTTACCTATATCCAAACACTGTAGCACCACCGCTTGTTCAAAGCATTGCTTTCCTTCCCGAACTGCAAGCTGGCTTATCCGTAGCACACCTTTTTCTGCTTCGTCTTTCCTCTGGTTCAAGCCTATCCCTGAAGTTATATGGTTCATCTTCCTGCCATCTTCCGATGAATCTGCTTGCTGTACATCCCTCCCGAATGTCTCCTTATTTGTGTGGGATGCAGTAACCATCAGCAAGTTCCTGCTCTGGGCAATAGCTCGCAGTCCTTTCCAAATATCATCAAGTTTATGCCGGTACTCTTTCCCTGCTGTTCTACTTGCTACAAGTAAGTCAGCATAATCAATAACCACCACATCAGCAACAAAATTATCATAATGTGCCATGTTGTCTAGGTGCATTTCAATCTCACTAACTGTTGCTTTTGACCCAGCTAACTGCACTATTCGCACATCCCCAGTTCGCAACAGCCTCCGTAGTTTCTTTTGCTTTTCACTTACTACATTCTTGTCAAATCCTTCTTTATGTACAATCCTACTGCTTACTTTATACAAAGGAGTTCCATCTTTTGCTTCCTGTGCTACTTCAAAGTATGGTATTACAACATCCATAGGCTTTACTGGCTCACCAATAATTGAACGCCATGCCCTTCGCACCATTTGTCGTTTCGTCATTTCAAGTGTGAACAGTACCACCTTCAGCCCTTTGAACATTGCCGTTTCAGCAGTATACAGCAGATACCAACTTTTGCCACGCTTTGCAGGGCCAAAAAATGAAAGAAAATCACCTCTATGCAAATCACCAACAACTTCTCCAAATGCTCCAGGAAATCTGAACAACAGCTCTTCATCTTCCTCAAACGAATCAATAATTTCTTGTGTATCATGAATAATGCTCACGCCTTCACCTGATGCCACCTCAATTCGTTTGTAGTTTGCAATTTCCAGTTCAGCTTTCACTACATCTTTTCTTGCCAAATCTGTAGCTACTGTTTCAAGCAAATACTCTAATGAACATTCCTTGAGATAGTTCTTGCCTTCATCAATCGTAAACTGAATGTTGTTCGGTTCGAGTTTTTCCCATTCTTTTGAAAGATACAGAAGATAGTCTCGTATTGCTGTAGCTTCAACATCATCTCTCAATGTATCCTTTTTAATATTGTAAATATCCTGAATTGCTGTTTTCGGTGCGGTTCCATACTGTTCATAAAACTCACGAATCCACATTCCTACAGTACGTGAAAATGAAGATTTCAGTGTAAGCGGGTTGAATACAGGAATTAAATTTTTGCACACCTCATCTGATACAATGAGCTGGGTAAGCAATTTTCTTTCAACATCAAGATTCACCTTTTCTATCTTCATTTTGACCTGCCTGCCTTCATCCTATATTGCTTTATCATGCTCTTTACAAAGTCATCATCTTCACCACCAAAGAAGTTCACCTTTTCTTTCCCATCGACAAGTTTATTGATGATGTTGTACTTCTTCTGAATGAGTTCCATGATTTCCATTTCCACTGTACCTTCAGCAACAAGGTAGTAGGCTTCAACCGATTTTGCTTTCTGATTTACTCTATCAACTCTAAACTCAAACTGTTCGTGGTCAGCACTTGTCCATGCAAATTCCACTGTTGCTGTAGCACTTGCTGCCGTCAGTGTAAGCCCTGGAGCTGTCTGTATCTGGCACAATATCAATCTGCACCATTCCTGATTCTGGAAAGTATCAACTGCTTTCTGCCTATCCTGTGCAGAAACAGAGCCATCAATAAATACAGCAACTTTCTTGAACACACTCATCAAATCATGCAGTGTTTTCTTATGGAAAGTACCAACAACAAGTTTGTTCCCACTTGTAAGATAATCTTCAATCCACTGCACCACAGAATTTCTTTTTGCAATGTAGGCAAGCTGTTTCAATTTTTCAAGCTGTGTCTGTGCTTCAATACCATCTTTCAAATGCTGTCGTAGCCACTCCAAAAATTCTTCATTTGCATCCTTGTAGTTCTTTGATTGTAGTTCATCAAGTTCCATCGGAACAATGATTCTTCGCTTTTCAGGCAGTTCAAGTGCTATATCTTCCTTTGTTCTTCGTATCATCAACGTGGAAACAAGTTCATATAGTTCATCAATATTGCTTGCTCCTGTAAACTTCCAGCCATAGCCATTGTGATAAGGAGCACAATATCTGAAGTTAAATCTATATCGGTTTGGGAAAAGTTTCGGGGCAATCATGTGAAGAATGGTAAAAAATTCCGCCGGCCTGTTCCTGATGGGAGTTCCAGAAAGTGCAATAAGTGATTTCAAAGCTGGAGAACGTTTCAGGTATAGTACAGATTTCGTTCGCTTTGTAGTTCCTGATGAAAGCATCTGGCACTCATCAATTATCAAACCTTTTATTTTCATCTTCAATAGTGCATATAGCCAGCTTGTTGCAAGAAATTCTTTCCCACCAAGTTTACTATCTACTTGTTCTGCAACTATATCATAGTTCACAATGTAGAATGGAACATCAGGAACCGTAAATGCTTTATAGCCGTACAGAATAAACGATTCCTCACCAAGCCATTTCATGATTTCCCGTTGCCAATTCAGTTTAACTGATGCAGGGCATACAATAACTACAGGTCGAATATCTTTGTGCAACTTGAAGTAAGAAAGAGCTTCACACGACTTGCCCAAGCCCATTACATCACCGACAAGTCCATAGCCATTATGCTGTTCAAGCCATCGTACTGCTATCTTCTGGAATGGGTACAGTTCAGGAAACAATGATTCATCTATTTTTGGAAGTTCCTTATCTTTGCCCAGTATAGCTTCCACATCATTCATAAACACCCAGTTATCAGCTTTCAATGCAATAACATTTTCTTTCAGCGCTGGTATTGTCCATAGTTTTGTGCTTACATCAAAGTTCCATCCTTTGAGTTTACTCTTAATAAAAGCAATTGATGGAGTAAAATCATTGCCATTAAACTTCAACTCTAGTACACCTTTATTGTAGCTTACTGATTTCATAGATGCAATGCTCTCTTTACAATATAAACTTCTTCTGGTGTCAACGCACCCGGGTCATGGTTCCATTCCATATCAACAACATAGGCTTCAATTCCATATGATGCAACCTGTTCAGCTTGTTTCTTTGCTCGTTGCTGTGCTTCTTTTTCTGCATCAAACAGAAACAATACTTCTTTGAACCTATCCTTCAGTAGTAGTATCTGTTCTCGTGTCATTGATGTTCCTAATGTTCCACACACATTATCACCAAGACGCATGACATCAAACGGCCCCTCAACAACAACCACCCTATCCTGTGTACAGTTATCAAGATTGTATAGAACTGATTTTGGATTCATTAGTGATTGCTCTACTGATAATGTTTTGTATCGCAACATGCCGCTTTTGATAGCTCTTCCTTGAAATGATACTACAACATTATTGTATATTATTGGTATAATTATACGAAACTTCCATTCTCCAGTATAGTCAGTACCACGAAGTTTATACTTCATTTCAAGATAGTCTGGGTCAAAATTTCTATGCCGAAGATACTTCTTGTGCATCTCCTGCAAAGGGCCACCTGGAAGTGTAATTGATTGCTGTGAAGCTACTTTGTTATTCATCTTGTTAAAGACAAGAACTCTACTACTATATTTATGTAGAAGCTCATTAACAGTGTAGGTATCAACATTCAGCACAACTTTCAAGCTATTCTTCAGCGAATGTCCTCCGCATTTCCAGCAATGAGCATATTCTCCAACTGGATTAAACCCAAGATGAAACTTCTCATCACCACAGAATGGGCAAGCTGTATTTATCCAGCCTCTACTTACATCTGTTACATATGGAATATGATATATATCAAAAATAGCTTGTATGTCTATCATAGTTCTGTGTCATCCAACTCTGGGCAATTTGAGCTGCAAATATCGGATTTTCGTTTTGGTGAAGTACATCTTGATAAACATGCAGTCTCCATAAACTTTTTTACATCAAAACTTTGTGGGGGAAAAGCAGGAAGAATTGACATTATATCTGCATCTTTTGGAAATGGCACTGTTCCTTTTCGATATGTACAATTTTTATACTGTTCCCTATAGTTTGCCATTTAATCATTCCTATATCGTTCAAAATCTCTTAAAAAAATTTCTCTTGGGAGCACATAGATATTACCTGTTTTCTCTTCTTTGACAATATAGCTATCATAGCGCATTGGTTTTTTACCTGATGAAGTATTTACTATAATATTTCCATTCATATCAAATTCAATTCTACCATCAGCTAATGCTTCTTCTACCCAACCAGGCATAAATTTTCTATTTATGTCATCAACCAAATATGCATCAAAAAATCTTGGTTTGGTTTTATATAACATCCTTTACCTCCTGCTTTCAATATGTACAATCATTCCTCTACATCATAGTCATCTGTTTGCCAAGGAATTGGTGTCAACTCCATGTCATCTGGCACTTGTTCATTCCAACATTCTTTACATGTTCTACCTCTACATCCTGTAAAATACATTGTGTTGCCTTCAACTTTATACGTTGCTGTATCAAGGTCAAAATCATCGTGAAATTCTTCAGCAAAAATATCAGGGCATAAAGCATAGTAACCCGCCCAAAATGCATCATCTTCCAATCCAACCAATGTACTTTCTACCATCGGAAGGATTTTTCTTACAGCTTCTAGTTTAGTCATTCCCCTTATCTCCTTTGCTCTCCTTGCATAAAATAAGAAGCCCTGGGCAAAAAAGAACCTATTTTAAGGAGGCAGAAAAATAGATTCAAAACACAGCCCAGGGCTAATTACCAAATACAGGCTAGGCTTCCACTAGCATCACCGAGTTCACGGCTTTCGGCGTACTCTGTACCGATTAGCCTCCATAATAGTATGTGGCTAAAGCTCCCTTGAACAAAATTGTTACACAAGGGCTTTTATAATGAGCTGGCATACCAAACTCATTATCTTTAGTATACAACAGATGCAGTAGCCCATGCAACTGCTCACTCATATTATATCACATTGTTGCAGATTTTGTTCTAGAAACTTTGTTTTTCTCTGGCATTATAAGATATGTTCCATCGGCATAGGTAGAAATAAGCAAACGAAGTAATTTTCCAATATCAACTTTTCCATCTTCAGATGTATAAACTGATTCCACTTGTGCCCTGCGAATCATTCCATAAAATATTGCTTCATCAATGTCCGTGTACACTCGTTTCATAATACCCATAACTGTTTCTCCTTCACCAAATATAGTAATAGGTGTTCCACCATTGTGCAAGTTCTTTCAATGCTTTTTTTATTGAACACAAAGAGTATCCTCGCTTTCTGTATTCTTGAAGTAAAAACCTATTTGTCATTCGATGTACAACTGATTTCCATTCGCAGAGCAATAAGTATTCCAATATATCTTTCGCTATATCAGAAAGCTCATCAGATGAGATGGCTTTTTCTAGTGCATCAGTAAAATCATTTTCATTACACAAATAAAGATAATCATCAATATTTTCAAAAAGCAACTTCTTTTCTGTAATAGCTTTTGTATTTGATACATGATGAATGTTGGCAAGTTTCTTTGCATATCTTGAAAGGAGCTTCAGCTTCCAGTAGAAGTAGGTGCTGAACTTTGACATATCATCACGATAGTAATGGAGTGCTTCTACAAAAAGATAGTACCCCTGATTTACAAGCTCTTCATACTCAACATGGTATTGTTTGGAAATAGCATGAGCTTGTTTGAAAATCATTGGCTTTACTTGCTCAAGTAATGCAACATCTGATTCCATCATCCTGCCTCCTTATTTTTAAGCCAATTAAAACCGCATGTTTTTTCGATTCCAAATCACTAGGTGGTATCTACATACCTTTTTTGCTATTGAACTCGTTGAACCCCACCGTAGGTTCAGTTATTTTGCTTGTTTTTGGCATTTTAACTTGATGGTTTCCATGGCCTTTCAGACTTGGATTATGCCCAAAACGGAATTGATGTAATTTGCAGTTTTCTATCTTGCAATCTCTCACAGAAGCGTAGTTACCTGGCTCACCACAAGCAAGGCAGTAGGCTCTTATTGCTTTGAGCGGGGTCATTGTCTGATCTGCATTTCGATGCCCATTCCGATATGAGTATAAAATACATTCAGTGACAGTACAGTTAGCAACTTCAGTAGCACTCCCAAGACAACAATCAAGACAGTGTTCACGAATTGCACGCCGTGGTGTCATAGCTTTGCCTCCTTACCCATCTACTTCTCTGAAAACACCAAACTGAAATTCAGCCAATTTCCCACATTTATTACATTTATACTGATAGATAGGTGGGTCTGTTGTAAACACAACTCCTGTAGGAAAAAATTCACCACCACAGTCGTGCATTGGGTACTTTTCATATTGTATATATCGAATTTTACGCCGTTTCATTGTAATCATTTTTCTACCTCTTCCTTGCACACTTCATCAAAGCAATTAAACTTCCTAGAGCTGGCACCGAGCAATCATGCATTTGACTTTGCTAGTGATTTCTTTAATTAACTCATTATTAGTATCTAGTATACGACCAAGTAGTGTCAGTGGATTCTCTTTGGGGGAACCCCCATCAACATCATTGACCTCTGGCCCAATCACTGGGCTAAAGTATTTCTCAAGGAGCTGAATTTGGTCTTTGAGAAAGTTAAGATTCTCTGTCATGTTTGATAAAATTCTCTGAATTTCTTTCGGTGTTTCCACTTCATTATTGTTCATCACTTACCTCCTTCTTCCAACATTTATTCTCCCAACATTCCTTGCAAGTAATTCCACGACATCCTATCAATGTCCCTCTCTTAGAAAATATTGCTTGCTGTCTATAAATAAGAATCTCACCATGAATAAACTCACCAGGGCAATAATATTCCACTAAATCTTCTTTTTTTATGCAAAAACTAACATCTCCTCTATCTCTAGCTTCTTTATATACTTTTTCAATCCGTGTCATAATTCTACCTCCTTACTCAACTTCTATTTCTATTATATCACATTTTCTGCAAAACAACATCAAAAAACTAATTTCTTTCATAGAAGGCCTACAAGCCACTTCAAAAGCATAATTTGATAAAAAGTACGTACCTTCATTAGAAAATGCAATGTACACCCTGCTATCTTCAACTATGGGCAAATTATACATCATTGCATTGCTTCCTGCAGCAATTCAGTTACATCTGTTTCTGCCATCACATCTACATCACTATGCATCCACCTGTCGAACGCTTTTCCTTTCGGCCCAATAGCCCACGGTCGCAGGAACTTTTTCGTATTTGAGCCGTAACATGTTTTCAGCCATTCAAGATATTCTGTCGTCCACCTTCCAGCATCATCAGGATGGAGCCACAGCCTAACCATATACCCATCAGCTACTTTTGCAAGCTCACGTTCCATCTTCAGCACATTGTTTACACCAAACCAGAACAAGTTTACATCGTGGTTATTCAGCGAGGGCCACAGCTCACGCTTCAATTCCTTTGCCTTCATGTATACAGTATCAGGAAGCATCTCAAGTATATCCTCAACGAACTTATCTTCACATAATGGTGGTTCTTTCTCAACACAGGCAAGGAAGATAGATTGATGCATGAACCCATCATACATCCATTTTACAATGTTTCGATACTGAAGCAAAAACTTTTTCGATAATGGCTCATGGCCTTCATCAAACCAGAGCATGAAATTCTGTGCAGCATGAAGAAGTAATGAATAGATTTCATTCCAGTTTCCTTTGCAAGCTCGAATCCTTGCCCAATGCTCATCATCAATTTTGTTTCTTTCGATAAACTCTGGGGAAATATCATAGTATCTACGGTTGAAGTCCCCATTATATATCTGTTTTACTATATTAGAAAAAGTTGTTTTTCTCTTTACTTCTGATGATGGTCGGCAATAGAATAGTGGGATGTAGGCATGGTCATAGATAACTTTTAAACTCATCAGCATATCCCACAAATGGGAAATTTCAACAGGTATCTTGCCAGATTTAGGAATTTTATCAGTTACTTCATTCTTATCAAATAATGGACTCGGATTCATAACAACACCTCCAAGTAAGTTTTGGACTGTATCAGTAAACTTATAGAATACTCTTTTCTTTCCACTAATAACGGCACAAACACTTTCAAAGATACCTTTTTGCACAAGTCTACTGAACTTCTTATTGATACATTCATACTTCTTGCCATGAAACTGAACTATATCTTCAGCTACTTTTGGGTAGTATACCCAATAATATGTTTTACTGTTTTTAATTAGCTTTCTTTGCCTACCTGATTCTGAAAAAGTTTTGAACCAGTCTACTATGTAAAACTCTCTTACTGAAATTTTATAGTTAGCTAAAACTGTTTTTATGGTCTGGTACTCCATGCTCTACTCCTACTATGCTGAAACTGAAACTTGAAGCAAAGCTTCATCTTTTCTTGCCCACAAATAATTCATTCCAAAACCATCCAAAGTAAATTTTGAAAAAATTTACAATTAAGTTATACTTAATACGAAGTATTAAGTATAAGTTAATCTACAGTAATGAGTATCTAGCTGTAATATCATTCTGACATTTTGCCATTTCCATTCTGACATTTTTTCGACCATTCTGACATTTTTTGCCTCATTTTTGACACAACTTGACATTATCTGTGAACCTATAGAACACTCTTTTCTTGTTATCAACCAAAGTACAAGTTCGTTCAAAGACACCTTCTTGTACAAGTTTACTAAACTTTTTACTGATGCATCCATACTTCTTGCCATGGAACTGAACTATATCTTTAGTTACTTTTGGGTAGAATACCCAGTAATATTCTTTCTTATTTTTAACTATCTTCTTTAGATTCCCAGATTCAGAAAAAACTTTGAACCAATTTATTATGGCTATATCATCTAATGATAACTTGAAATTAGATAATGCTGTTACTATGGCTTGATATTCCATGCTCATCTCCTTCAAAAAGAAAAGGCATCATTTCACGGTAGGATTGACTAGTCCTTTTGCTGTGAGAGTAAGCTCACACTGTAAAACAATGCCCTAATAAACACGTTCACCCACTCTTACTCGTGGGGAAGTTATAGGTCGTCATCCCATAACTCATCATATTGTACAGCATTTCAAGTTACAAAACAAGTAGCTCTGCTTCTTCCAGTATTCTCATTGTGCTATCAGAAAAACGATAGTAGGTAGCATGTTCTGTCGGAACCCTTACCCGCTCAAATACTCCATTCTTGCTCATGCGATAGAAGTCCTGTGCAATAGACATGTAAGGAAGTTTCTTTCCATTCACTTTTGCTACTTCCTTACTAGCTTTTGCATAGTCCATCTTGTAGTACAGCTTCCCATCAAATTCTTTTGTTACAACATCAGGGAGCATCATGTACTCTTTGAACCAAAGAATAAACTGTGCAGTGATAGCTCTCATCTCGAAATTCCAGTTACACTTTCTGATAGCTTCAATAGTTTCCTTATCCATAGATAAACCTCCTACTGTATATTTATACATTACATTATGCATTATTGCTGTTTTCTGCAATGTGGGCAGATAGTAGCTTCAGGGTCAATATATTCTTTGCAGTATGGGCATTGCTTCTTTTCACCCCTTGCTTTTAGTTCAGCATTATGCTGTTTCTTTTTATAGTCAAGAACCATGCCTATTGGCAAGCCAATCATCATAGCTAACCCAAAGAAAACAAGAAACAAGAAAATTCCAAATACTAATATAGCTAACATAATTATGCCTCCCCTATTCTAATACTGTAAGTTTAGTACAACGAATCTTATCACCATTTTGTACTACTCTTGCTACATCTTCATAATAAATCTTTACTTTTACAATAAGCCCAGAATTATTATAACTTCTTGCACCTTCTTCCGTCCATGCTGATAAACCAAAAGAGTTTTCATGGTTCGTAAAATCAGCATGAGCTTCATATGTTTGATTAGGTAAATACTGATACTGGAAATTATGATGAGAATATCTATCCCAGCGAATTGCTTTATAAGCAATAAAGTAATCATCAAAACATTCATATTTCATTGTTTTCATAACTTGTTTTTTCTTGAAAGCTGTTGATTTATAAAGCCATAAATCATTATAAAGTTTTATGTTATGTTTTTTAATAAAGAGTTTTGATAGTTTTTGATAACTTGAGACTAACTGCATACTAAGTCTGTTGATATTGCGTTCCATAAAATCTTCTGATAGAATTTGAAAAATTGAAACCAAATCTATATTAAGTCTGTTGATATTGCGTTCTATAAAATCTTCCGACAGAATTTGGTATGAAGAAACACTCATCCAATCGACATCGTTTCTATGCTTCTCAATAAATCTGTAGGATAACTTTTGGTGGGCGGAAGTAGCCACCCAATTTAGCCTTTTCCTATGCCGTTCTATAAAATCCTCAGATAATTTTTGGTAGGCAGGTAAAAAATCCCAATAAATATCTTTTGTATGTTTTTTGATAAAAGTCTCTGACATAGGTTGGAACATAGTAATTAAACCCCAATCCATATAATTGGCATACTTTTCTATAAAATCTTCAGATAATTGATACTCTTTTACTAATTTATCCCAATCAAATACATCAGCATGTTTCTCAATATACTCTTCTGTATACTCCATATTACTGCCTCCTTACATATCATAAAGTGATGATGGCTTATATTCTTTGCCCCAGCACTCTTCACACGTAATGCCTCTACAGCCAGTTTTGTATTTTCTATGAGCTGTAGTATTTCTTTTCCACACTGCTGTTGCCCCATCTATGCTCATGCTTCCATTGATGTAGTTCTTGTTTTTGTAAATTATTTCAAATGAAGCTGGGCAATAGTCCCTAATTACATAGTTTGCTCTAATGTAACTGTTGTGATAGTGCCAACGAAGCACTTGCTGTAGCATTGTCATAATATTTGCCTCCTTACAAATGAATTACAGTTTTTTATGGTGAAGTGATAGTAATGGTGATAGTATCACTATATACATCATCAATATACAATTCCGTGTAGCTGTCAACTTTGAACCCAACCGGGAAGTCTTTGCCCACAACTGGAGTTTTTTTGTTGAATACAATGCTTTTTGCTGTAGTGAGCTGGGCATAGTCTGAAAGAGCATTGCTAGTTACGTTTGCACTCCAGCTACTTGTATCGACTTTTATGTAGTATGGAATTTCCTCAACTCCAGCTTTCAATATTCCACTGTTTGCTGAAGAAAAAGCAACAGTATAGTTCTTTCTTGAAGAAACTATTGTTAATGTTGCTTGTGATGCAATATTTATTTCGCTACCACTGTTATTCATTGCTATGTTCCATGTAGTGGGGGCAATTGCAACAGACAGCCTTTGTGCCACTGTTACAGAAAGAGCAACAGAAGTAGTGGTATCAGCAAACACTGCAATGCCAAGAACCATCATCAAAATACATACTATCTTTTTCATATATTCCTCCAGTGTCAAGTATACTTTATCTCACCGTTCGTGTCAAGTATATAATTTATTGTATATACAATGTATATACAGCTTTTCTTATATTATGCTTTCTTTATTCCAATACTGTAAGTTTAGTGCAACGAATCTTACCACCTTTGTGCACTACTCTTGCTACATCTTTGTAGTAAATCTTTACTTTTACAATAAGCCCAGTATCATTATAATTTTTTGCTTCTTCTTCTGTCCATGCAGATAATCCAAAGGAATTTTCTTCATCAGTAAAATCAGCATGAGCTTCATAGGTGCTACCAGGCAAATACTGGTATTGAAAATTATAATGAGAATATCTATCTTCTCTTATTGCTTTATAAGCAATAAAATAATCATCATAACATTCATACTTTCCAGTTTTTATTACTTTATTTTTCTTGAAACTTTCTGATTTATATAGCCATGTAAATTTTGGAACTTTGATATTATGCCTTTTCATAAACTCTTTTGATAGTTTTTGGTAATGTAAAACACGATCCCAATTGATTATTTGTGTAAACTTTTCAATAAAATCTTCTGATAGTTTTTGATATTTGGAAATGCAGTACCAATCAACTTTACCAAAGTATCTTTCTATGAAAGCTTCTGATAGTTTTTGATTTCTGGAAATACTATTCCAATCAACTTTATCAGCATACTTTTCAATAAAAGCTTCTGATAGTTTCTGGTATTCTGAAATTTTCGGCCAGCTAACTTTATCAGCATATCTATCAATAAAAGCTTCTGATAGCTTTTGATGTGTGGAAATGAAATACCAATCAACTTTATCGGCATACTTTTCAATAAAAGCTTCTGATAGTTTTTGATATTTAGAAATACTATGCCAACCAACTTTATCGGCATACTTTTCAATAAAATCTTCAGATAGTTTTTGGAATATTGAAATATTCTGCCAATCAAATTTATCAGCATGTTTATCAATGAAAACTTCCGATAGTTTTTGGCATATTGAAACACTCACCCAATCAACTTTATCGGAATACTTTTCAATAAAATCTTCAGGTAGTTTTTGATATATAAAAATGTTTTTCCAATCTACTGTATCAGCATTCTTTTCGATATACTCTTCTGTATACTCCATATTTTTGCCTCCTTATTGTTTTACCATTGGCATTACAAGTGCAAAACTGTTATCAATGTAGTTAAACACAATGGCATGGATAAAATCTGTATATGCAATGAAGTGAACTGGAAGAATAGTAAGGGCATGGTTAAAGAATCCCTCATTGATATACAAAGTATTTTGCTCTTCATCAAAATATTCATTCTTGAAACCATACCACTTCATTTCTCCAAGCACCATATCATCATACATGTTCTTTACCTCGACAACTGAATTTTCTTTTGGGTATATAGCAATCTTTGCATAATCCCTTACTGCCTTCCCAAGCTTTTTATAAATAGCATGAATGTTGTTCCACTCATTGATGTTTGGTGCTGTAAGCTTGTAAACTGGATATTGGCTACTCTCCATCTTTATAAGGTTGGTATGCCTTTCTGGAACTACATTTTTCCAGTTTGGGAAATGCCCATCAATTGTCTGCATTGCATACTTGAATGTGTTTCCGCAATAGTTAAATTCAAACAGTGCATACTTTTCATATATAGCAAAATTTATATTTTCACCTTTTTTCAATATGGTATCCAGCATCTTTGTGTGGGGAAGTGTTACACTTGGGAATCTATCAAACCCATCTGAAGCATACAGCTGCCTGCCATCTGTGGCAACAATGTAAGGTTCGTCAAAATGTACACCTTCTATGGAATGTCTTGTATCATCAGTGCTGATGAATGTATATGCAATGAGCATTTTTTCAGCCTGGCTTTTTGTGATGGATACAGCTGAAGAAAAGTTTGCATTCACTAAAAAATCGGTTTCTGGAAAGTATTCTACATCTATTGTAGCTTTTTTTGCCAATTTTTTGTATGCTTTGCTTGTTGCTAATTCATATACCCCATCTTCAGTATTTTCCAGTGCTTTATCAAAAAGCATGAAAAATTCCTTTCCATTCGTTACTGCAAGAGTATCCTTATTCTTGCAAGCATAATTGAATAGGCTTACATTGTTTTTTACTGAGCCAACATAGCCAGCCAACTCCAGGAATGCTTCTACTCCATCTTTTTCAATAAGTTTCATACTTCTACCTCCTTAAAAGTATTGTAATACCGATAATGATAATAATGACTAATGCAATAACTAATAACCACACCAATATCATTGCTACATCATACAAAAATAATGGTATATCTTGTGTTGCCCCACTTGTGATGAAAATAAAAGCAAGGAAGCCAATTGCAACTACTGCATAAAGACTGTATGCAATAGCTGAATGTTTTTTCCACCACAATTTATGCTTTTCTGCCTTCCAGGCAGCTCTTGTTTCTGGGGTCATTGTTTTGCCCCCTTATTGGCAAGTGTTGAAAACAGCATCACTTCATGCTCCTTTCTATAAGAATCTCCTACATGTTTTCCAAATTCTGGTTCTACATAACTTATTTGGAAATCTCTTTCTCCAAGCTCTTGAATGTAGTAAACATATTCCTCCCCCATATCCCATGAGTCTGGCAATTCAACATAGACCCCTCCTACAGTATTTCCTTTAAGAAAAACAACCGTTTGTGCTACTAAATCATCAAATCCATTGAAAAATTCACCAAATTGAACATCCAGACCCATTCCATTACCAATCCTGCCTTTTGATAGAAACTCTACCAAATTCCTACCTAAACCTTCTGGATAACTGTCATGATGATTATACAATGTTAGCATTGTTTGATTATCCATGTTCTTGAAATGAATTAAACCTCTTGTACTCATAATTACACCTCCTTATGCTACTACAATATCGCCAACATTATGATTGATAAAGTTAGGATTTACTCTTAATACAACTGAATACATACCATTTATGTCATTCAGTTTTAGACCTCTTTCAAATGCATATGGTAAGCTTTCCAACATTTTTAATGCCTGCCTTCTTGAAATAATGACTGTTGCATAATCATACCATGACCGTTCTTTCACAAATGCATCTCTTTCTTTTTTGCTCGTGAAAGCAATGGCGCTTTTTGTGTTTGCAAAACCACGGCCTGGATTGCTTTCCCTTACTGTCCAGTCATACATAGCATAATAAAATTTCATAATTACACCCCCTTCCTATAAAATTTCAGTCTCTAATTCTCTTTCTGTAATAACTAGCCTCATATTCTATGGCCTTTTTCCCATGGAGAATTATAAGCCAATCGGGAAATTTTGGGTCATTCACCAATTCTTTTGTGGTCATGCCATACCGTATCGTTGCCATATTGTCTGGGTATTTGTTTGGCAGCCACGAAAGCATTTCTTCTTTGCTTTCAAAAACATCAATTACATTCGACCCCCTTTCAGTAATGCCATATTTCATACTATTGCCTCCTTATCATTATCTTGATTGGCTTCTTGTATTAGCTCATCAAATTCTTTTCTTATTTCATCGATACTTTCATACACACCTTCCATCACTTGTCGAGCAGTGCTGCATATGTAGTCATAAAACCCTTCACTTTCCCAGCTAGGCAAGCAATCCATGAGAAGCTTTTCAATAGCTTCCTGTAATGCTTCTCTTGGAGTATTATTTTCACCATAGGTTTTGCTATCTTGGAGTGCTTCAACAAAATAATCTCCAAATGCCCTTTGCTCTTCAGCTGATAGCGATCTGATAAAGTCCTTCATACTCTTACCTCCTGTTTAACTTTTGCTTGGATAAGTTTACTGTAAATAGTTTCTATTTCGGATGTGGAAAGCTTATGATGCAATCGGATGTAATCAATGAAATTTTTATTATAATGAAGCTCATTCGGTGATATCCTGTTTACAGTATTTACAAAATCCTCCTCATAATCAATAGCAAATACTGTATAGGAAGTTATGTCATTCAGCAATTCGCATGATGTTTCGGCATTATGCATTGATGAAAAATCAAGCAAAATCCAGTTACGCTTGTCAAAATCTAATGCTACACTGATACATGAATGATTGTATTTATTCATACTTCTACCTCCTTGTTCCAGCAATCTTTGCAACTAATGCCCCGACAACCAACCACTTTATTGTGCCTTATTTTTAATGCTTTCTTGTTCATTTCCATTATTGATTCACCATCAATATAATTACCTGGGCAATCATCTACAATGGAACTTTTTAAAAATAATGTATCAAGTCGCCAATTTTTCCATTGATTTTTATTATTATCCAGCATTTTCAGTACTGCCTCAATTCGTGTCATATTCTTACCCCCTTGTGCCACCAATGCTTCTTTGTAGCATATGGGCTTTTTATGATCTAACTATAGTATCGTCTACTTTTTTAAGTATGTCAAGTGTTTTTTTAAAATAAATTACACTTTTTTGTTTTGAATTACACTTTTTTCAAAATAAATTACACTTTTTGAATTACACCTTTAGCTCTTGCAATTTTCTATCCCTTCATTTTGCTATATACTCACTTTTCTATATTCACTTTTTACTATATAGAGCATTCACCGCTTGACACTATTTGCTATAGTGTCAAGCTGGAAATGCTCCACCTTGTTCCTATCAAGCGAACTGCCATAAACCTACAGGATGTTTGCCGTAGTCCTGTTTCCATGTTCCATATCTACCTTTTTTGTTCCACACTTCACCTGTCCTGGTGCTCAGTAGGTAAAATGTTTCCGTTGGGTACATGATTAAAAAATATCTTTTTGCAATTTTTGTTGCCTTCTGCCTTGCCGCCGTGAAGCTTTTTGCTTCAAAGTATTCCCCTGAATTGTCTGAAAACACAACTTCATACTTTTCCATAGTACCTCCCTTATCTATAAAATTTTGAATACTTCATTAGATATTTATTGCCTATTTTCAAGATATATTGTCATTGTTCCCAGTGTGCAGCTGTTGTAATACTCCCATGCTGTTGTAAATTGTTCTAAGCTATCCCATCCAAGCTCCAGTAATTTATTTACTGTTGCTGGAACAGTAGCACATGCAAAACCGGAATGGAAGTGATTGGGGCTTACTTTGCTGCCTACCAAAAAGAATTTCAGGCTGGGGTCTTTTTTCAGACTTTTTAGCGCAGCATTTTTACCTTCCCGAATGTAGTTTATTCCATTCAGGGTATAAATTTTTTTTGACTCTTTCATTCTGCCACCCCCTTATCTATAAAATTTTGAATACTTCAAGAGTATTCACCGCTTGACACTATTTGCTATAGTGTCAAGCTGGAAATGCTCTATTAATAACGTATATACTCCAAGAACGGCAGCCTATCGGCTCGAATTACCTTATACTGCCCTTGGAAACTTTTCTTGCTTCTCCATCGATAGCATTGGCTTCTTGTACCATAAAAACAGTCTCCCTTTACTTTCATTTTGTTTTTGTACATATCCGACGGCACACAATAGATAACGCAATAGTCCATATTCAGCCCCCTTATCCATAAATATGAAATTTACTTCTTGGATTATTTACAATTTCTGAAATTATAGTATCAATCCAATTTACAATATCAGTCTCAGTTTTTGGATTATCAATGGAACCTTGCAAATAATATCTATACTTTTTCCAAGCATAATTGAAAAGCTTTTCTCTACAATCGTTGAAATACTTTTCCCGAATTTCCTTTCCCTTGTACTGCATATTGTACCCCCTTATCTATAAAATTTTGAATACTTGTAAAAGTATTCACTGCATGGCACTATATTTCAAGTGCCATGCTGTTAATACTCTATCAATAGTTTTTAATGATGATACTGTTTTCAGTCAATCCTACAGTATCTGATCGGGATGAAATATAATCTTCAATTTCTTGTAGTGTTTTAAATTTTGTCCCATAATCAGAATTAAATTCATCTAGTGTGTATTCTGTATAGGTGCAACAGATATCAATGGGGTCAAATTCTATTTCCTCCCCCTCTTCCTCTTCCTCACTTTCTAAATAGTCGAAAATCAGTTTCAATCCATCATATGAAAACTGATCTTTCCTATCCAATTTTGTAAATCCATCTACAAAATCAGAAAAATTAACCGTTGTTTTCATTTTCTTCCTCCTTCTTCTTCCATGATAATAGTTTCAATGGCGAACCTATCGCCACAACCTAGGCTTCGAGCCTTTCGCTCAGCCTTGGTATGCGCCTCTTCCCACGTTGATGGCCTACTCCGGTAAACTACTTTGTTTTCATTCATTCTGTCCTTTACAATTCCCAGGTACCTTGTATTCATTATATTCCTCCTGTATGCCCCGGCTCCCTATCGTAGCCTGCAGGCAATTCCTTTTCTTTCAATTATAGTATCGTCTACTTTTTTAAGTATGTCAAGTGTTTTTTTAAAATAAATTACACTTTTTTGTTTTGAATTACACTTTTTTCAAAATAAATTACACTTTTTGAATTACACCTTTAGCTCTTG
>Ga0074198_1000808_pt1 | contig 26955 bp, 11 predicted proteins | sample EPASupsiteSAE323_FD_64527 | JGI IMG/M metagenome (GOLD analysis project Ga0074198, IMG submission 64527) | Bioremediated contaminated groundwater from EPA Superfund site, New Mexico - Sample SAE3-23 | ecosystem: Environmental > Aquatic > Deep subsurface > Groundwater > Contaminated ...
GGGGGGTGGGGGGTGGGGGTGGGGGTGGGGGTGACAAAGGGGCTGGAAGGGTTAACCTTCCAGCCCCTCTTATTATGGTTTCTATTTTTTTGTTTAGAGAATATTAATTGGAATAACCAGTTCGGTAAATGCGTTTCCTTGATACAAGTATCAACAACAGACCAACTACTAAAAGTGCCAGGGTCCATAGCGGATACTCAAGCGCGCAGACCAGGGGTGTCAATAGCCAACGGGTCAACAAACGCAGGCTGTCGTGTTGCGCTATGATTGCGGCTACCGGCGGGCTGTTGTGGTAATAGAAGTTTACAAACGCCCGGCCCCAGTTATGCTGCAGCAGCACCTGGTCGCGGAACTGCCGCAAAACCCAGACATGGGGATCAAGGTAACTGCCATAGGCAGCCGTGGCAATAAAGCAACCTCCTTTAAGATCAGGGGCTACTGAAAAGACTATGGTGTAAACCTGTGTCTTGCTGCCATCTCCGGATACTACAGTCAGTCGGGTGGTTCTGTCTTCCTCAGTACTTGAACTCACACTCTTGGCATTTTGAATTGATACCGATGCGTTGGCATTATTAAGCGTATAAATTACTTCCGGTGTATCAACGGTTCCATTGGGTAGCTCCGCGTTGTATTTATACACGGTAGAACTAAACACAGGACTCAGTGTTCCGAGTTTTAGGCTCAGACTCTTCAAGCTGGCATCAGTACCGGTAATAGCCTGAGCTAGAACCAGGTCAACATGATACCAGTATTCACTGTTATCCCAGATGACGGTATCCGGTGAAACCGGATCAGCCCAGCGTCTGACACTTCCATTGGTCCAGCGAAAACTAACCGCCTTACCCATCAGATCAGACAGCCCGCCCCCCACATTGAGCAATTTGGGAGAACCACCATCCTCTGGATTAGGACAGTAGTAACCCTGACTGTTCAATGCCGCCTGGTTGCTGCAGACACTGCCATCGACAATGGCTTCGATATAACCAGTGGTAACCGGCTGGCCATTATCACTGACTGTTCCCCAATAGCTGGCCGGAAGAACGGGTGATGCCATGGATATATCTACCGCCAACAACATTATCAGAATAAGAATGGTTGTCAGGCATATGCCTTTGCGCAATAATCTCACCCTCTTCGGGTTTATTTCATGTTTTGTGGCAATGATACTACCACAGGCCCACTTTCATCATATATCTTTTTACCATAGCTGCCCCTTCGGCTCGAGTGGCGGTTGCAGTCGGAGCCAGTCGGTTACCGGGATAACCCTGCAAAAAACCAGTCTTTATAGCTATGGCCAGATCTTGATCAGCCCAGGAACTGATTTGCTCCTTATCCGACCAGATTTTTAACTGGGCATTTACATCCTCGCCCGATATAGCCGGGGCTTTTCCACTCTTCTGCATAGCTCTGGTCAATAACACTGCCATTTGTTCGCGGCTGATCTTGGCATCCGGGGCGAATTCAGCAGTACCAACCCCGTTTACTATCCCAGCCTGATAGGCTGCCATTACATCAGTGTAATACCAATCACCGGTCTTAACGTCCTTAAACGCCGCGTTAGCTTGTGGGGATCCTAATTTCAGAGACCGGGCCAGGATGGCAGTGAACTGGGCCCGGGTAATACTGGCATCAGGGGCAAAGCTATTGGCGGAAGTACCCTTCAATATACCCCTGTCTACCATGGTCTGAATGTCAGAATAGGCCCAGTGACTGGTGTTCAAATCATTATAACACTTTACATCTGCACCGGCAGAAACAGTAGCTGGATTACCGGCGGACGGGGAAACGGAAGCCGGGCTGCTCTGCGTCTGAGTCCCGGAACCGGCAGTGGATGATCCCTGTGAGCTGCTGGTACCGGAATTGGTGCTGCTTGTGGTAGTCGTATTTGTTGAACTTGAACTGCTTCCCCCGCTGGTACTGGTGGCAGTTCCCGAACTGGTACTGCCGCTTCCGGTCTGGGTGGACGATGTTGTCGGGCTGACCATATCCAGGTGCAAATCTACCTCGGTCAGGTCCCCCGCCTGCCAGGAAATACTGTCCTTGGCCAGCACTTCAGTGCTGCCAATCTTGACTTTAAACTGAACCGTTTCACCGCCGCTAAGGCTGCTGTCCTGTACCACCAGCCGTTTACCCTGACCATACCCACCGTCAGCAATATCTATCGAATTGCATACCTTACCGTTGATTATTGCTTCCACGGTTCCGGAGGTCACCGGCTTCTGATCACTATAGAACACACTGCCCCAGTAGGCAGCAGGCACTACGGGCGGGATGGCGGCCAGTGCCGCCAATCCGCCAAAACCCAGTATAAAAATGCCTGCTAATATCCAAGTAAACTTTTTCATGACTTTACCCTTTTTTAGTTACATACAGCAATGTTCTTTACCGGGGTATAGCTGAATCCGGCCATATCATTGCTGCTCTTCAAAAATACCCAGTAGCCTCTGCCCGCCATAACCGGATAGAACTGCTCATAATAATCATTGCTGGCAGCAGAGTAGGTTCCAGGAACGTACGCCCAGGGACTCTGACCCATGTTGGGGCTTACTACCTGACTGTATTTGTCGCTGACACTGGTAAAGTAGTTAGACGCCGGCATGGCAAACTGATTGCTGCCGTACAGGTTTTGACAACTGGACAGGTCAATGGCTACCCCGACCAGGTTCCATCCTGCCTGCAGGGTTTTTACATAGGGACCGGTAGTGGCATCAGCCGCCCAGAACTTGATTTGATTGCCGCCCCTGGTCATGACGTAAATAGCGTCCATTGGTTTAAACTTATACTCAAGATCCGCTTTGGCTGCATCAAGATCGTCAACGTACCACTTGCCGTCGGTGGTCGATTTGTAGATCTGCAGGAATGTGCTCCCGTTCCAATAATAGGCCAGCTTGATGTCATCGGGATTGGCAACCACCTGATTCAGGGTATCCTTGCCGCTGGCCAGAGCCATTGGCGTAGAAATAATGTTCCACCCACGGTTTATACTGGTACACCAGTAGGGGTAGTTCCCCACCGTCAGTTGAGCAGTACCGGCGGTAAATCCAGTAACCGTAGTACTGGCCGAAAGGGGCAGATTACCTTCAGTGCTGCCGGTTGCTACCCAGAGCATCGCCCCCCAGTAGCCGGCCGGTATCACAATCTGAGTGATCTCGGTGCTGGTCTGGCTGTTGGCAAAGAACGAAGCCCCACTCAGGTTGATAGTAATGTCTTTATCCAGATAAGCCGGGTGCCCGGCGGCATCGGCCGGACCAACCAGGACCCGAATCCGGTTATTCTTCTGGGCATTGCCGCTTCCCGCTATCCATTTGCCGTTGTCGGAGGATAAGAAATAGATGTTAAAGGTGCTGGGTTTTAGGACCGCAATGTTCAGGTTGCCGGTGAGCCCGCCAGCATTGACCGACAGTTCACCGGTCCCTACGCCGTCAGCTGCAAAACTAACCGTTTTCACCCATTCTCCCGCTGCCAGACGCACCTGGGTTATGCGGGTGGTCCGGGGTGCTTCCATGTTGAACTCGTAGAATTTACCGTATAAGGGTGCAGTCGTTGCCGGTAAATTAATAGTCAACGGATTCGTCTGCGCGCCCGGGTTGCCATATTTATCAACTATGGCAATGGGCATCGGGCGGTTAATCCCGCTGAGCAATTGTATGCTCTGGGGTTCCGGCAACTGAATATTGATCGGGACATCCCAACTGCCTGGTGAGCTACTCAGATCGCAGAATCTTAATTGTACATCAGTAAAACCAATGATACCCATACTGATCTTATCCGGTGCGGCAGCTGTAACCGATACCGGAATTAAAACCGGGTCAAACGCCAGTGAGCCTGCCCCGATTTTCAGATCGCGATCGAATCGGCCGTCAGCCAATTCACAACCGGGATAAGTAGCCCGGGTATCCACATAGTAGAACTGAGCTGAACTCTTGCCCTGTGCTATGGTTATAGTGTCAATGGTATTGCCTTTGCTGCCGTCGGTGTTTATGGCATAGAAGAACCCGGTAGCTCCAGTTGCGAGAGGATTGCTGTCTTTCATCAGCAGATTAAGGATGGTGGGACTGCCGGCATTAACATTGTTGCCATATTGATCATGCAGACCGACCGTAAATTTCTTGGGCACTCCGGCTATTATGCAGGGCTGAGGATCGGTATCCATGTCCAGGAAGAGGTTTACCGCTGACTGGGTGCTGACAGTGAAATTAGCCTTGATATCTTCTCCTTCCCAGGGTCCGCAAACCCATGAACCAAGCTCACAGCTTCCTGCTTCAAAGGGTTCAAAGTAAACTTTGACCTTGGCCGGAGTCAGGCCTGCCGGGATATGCACAAAAGAGTATGGGTATTGTTCATTCTGGAACAGGTTTTCTCCATCAATCGCAGCACTCCAGAAGGTTCCCGGAGCATTGTTTCCCAGGCCAATGTCCAAACCCTGGCTATAGGCCGCCGGGATGGTATAGGGTGTGTCATCGGCATTTTTTAACTCCACCAAAACCTCGCCGCGGTTCTGTATAGCCCAGGTGCCTGTCTGTGGGGTCAGTACCACCTTGGCCGGGGTCGGTACTATATTTACCATGAAAGGATCTGATAGCTGCAGATAATTGGTCTTGGCGGTAATAGCGATATCAGTGCCCGCTTCCGGATCGAGGTAGAAGAATCTGGTCTTGGGAGAATTCTTTAATACCTCTATCTGAGGAATGCTGGCTGTGCGGGTAACAGACGAATAATAATTATATAACTCCAATTGTATGCTGGAAACTCTGCCCCAGGCTTGAGGTATCTCTATCCACGAATCCTTGCTGCCATAATACGGTCCAAGCTCCTTTGCACCTGCTTGTGTGCAGAGTTTCACCTTTACCCAATCACTATAATTATTGGCGGAATAGACGAGAAGAAAACTGCGCATTTCACTGTCTATATTCCATATTTCACTGGCAACAGTACCGGAATAGCTTGTGTTCTCAAAATAATAAGAAGTGTCTAACTGTTCAAGACAGGTTTGCGGTAAGGTGATCTGGGAAACTCGCTCGATGTAATCCTGACTGAAAGAGCTGAAGAAACCTCCCTGGCGAGTTCCAGCGTTGGCATAAGCCAGCAGCTGCAGGTCACCCGGCTGGGGCTCTGCCATGTTGCCGAACTGATCAACCAAATAGACATTTAAGGCCAGAGGTAAATAGGCCATACCGGTGGTACTGCCATTCTCTTCTGCTGACTCCAGCACCGGTTTTACCGAAGGACCGGGGCGAACCACTATCCCTCCGCAGCTGGCTTCCCGGTCACCGATGATATGTCCGTCCTGGTTGAGGCTGATCGGCCACTTCGCATGGAGAGTTACGGAGTAATCGCTGGTGGTGGTGGCTTTGGTGTCGTAGTAATAGACCTCCGCTGAGGTTTGCCCGGCGGGTATAGTTACAGTGGATATCATACCCGCCTCAGGATTGGGTTCTGCTATGAACCTTCCGGTATCACTGCCGTTCTCGGTGATTAAGTCCACTTCAATTTGGATGCTGTCACCGGTATTGACCAAATCCACCTGATTATTGTATTGGTCCTGGTATCCGGCATGAATGAGGACTTTGCCGGGCTTGCCGGCTTCGAAGTAAGGATCTGCCGGTTCGATCCAAATAACACGGTTAATTCCTTCCGCTACCGTACTGGTTACCTCTACCGTGGTCAGGTTATGGCAGGGAGCCCCAAAGGCGTCGGTAGTAGCTGTTAAGGTATGGAGTCCAATATCGTCATAAGGCTCATAGTACACATCAACCGAGGTCTGCCCGGCCGGGATGATCACCTGGGTTATCGCCGGTTCATCCGCCGGGGTTGCACAGAATTTGCCGTTCTTATCAGTGGCAAGATCTACCGAGACGTCAAATGGTGCTTGATATGCAACGTCGTTTAGGTTGGCCAGGCTAATGGTTATTTTATCCCGCAGATGGGTTTCTACTGTATCCTGATCTTTGGTCAGGACCAGCTTTGGTGACAATACCTGCAAATAATTACTGTACGAAATACTAGTCCCGCTACTAATACTGACGTAATAATAGTCATTACAATAAGCTGGGTTCTTAATATTGCTAACCTTGATGGTTATAACCTGCCCGCTGCTTATCGGGACGGGAGCCACAATACTTATTTCATTGTTATTGATGGTGTAATGGTCAGAGGGCAGTATACCACCTATGCCATTCAAATGGAACTGGATTCCGCTGACTGATGATAAATCAAAGAGACGATTTGTATCAGTTGAACTTGGAAATGTAAGTAATATCGTATCACCACTGCTTACGTTACCATTACTGTTAATGGTTATATTGAGATCGTTGTCTGCTCCGCAATAGGGGTTGCTTAAGGTAAAGCTATCCGTTGCACCCGATGCTGCCAATGGCACGCACATTAATAGGCTCAGCACCAGGGATAGCAACAGCAGGTGATAGCTGTGTCGCTCACGATATTTGTTAATCCGCTTCATTATAATCAGATTCTCCTCCTTTCCCTGAATCAGGGGGTAATGTTTTCCAAGCAAATACTGAACTATTGGACAATCCACCTCCTATGTACTGGTTTCCTCCAACCTCTTTTCAGAGAATACTTGCTGTAAATTCATAGAATAATGTCAATTGATACGGTTTTTAGGCCGGATATAGATACTATTATCCTAGTTTCCATGATATTCTTCACCTGGATGAAATACAAGTCTTAAAATGTGATATTGGCATCTTTGAGGATTTATTGGAATTATTGTATGTTTTCGTTCAGGTTTTTTAAAAGCACACCATGTATTTATATTCAATACAATTGGCCAATATGACAAAAATAAAGCAAGAACATGCTAGCGTCGTGTTCTTGCTTTTGTTGGCCTGTATTCAACTTTTTGGATTGCCGCGTTGCTGCGCTCCTCGCAATGACAAATACGTGAGCAATGACGCAATATAGCTTAGTTGTCATTGTTATGAAAACGGGGGATGATTGCCGCGCTGCGCTCGCAATGACAGAATAAAGGATTGCCGCCCCGACACCCCACCCTGTCATTACTACGAAAACTCGCGATCTTGTCTTTGCGAGGAGCGTTAGCGACGCGGCAATCTTCCCCGGCCATGTTACGTAAATGGAAAATGGTCTAACGATTTTCGTTTATCGTGGTGGGTTTATTACCCGTGAGAATTGCTAGCTAAGGCGTGGCAATCTTAAACACTCATGATATCTTGTTTATTAGTACTTTAACGGCACCCTGAAACGGGGACCAATCCCCGTTATTAAAGATACTATTATGAAGCACCTCTATCCATAAGATTAGAAGCTTACATATTCGCTATAATCCTCGCTGCCTGAGCCCGGGTCACCACCCCGGCTGCCTGGTAGCTGCCGTCGGGGAAGCCGCTTATAAGGCCTTTTTGAACGGCTTGCGCCACATAGCCCCGGGACCAGTCAGGAATACTGCTGCTATCTTTGAAACTAAGCGTGGTATCCAGTGTTTTTTCCTTCAAAGCCTTTATGGTCAATACCGCCAGTTCCGCCCGGTTTATATTATTCTTGCCCCGGAAGGTATTGTCATTGTACCCGCTGATAATTCCGGCATTAACTGCCGCTGCTACATAGGGTCTGGCCCAGGCGGATATTTGCGCGCTGTCGGCAAAACCGGGTGCGGCATTATTATCCACTGCTAATCCTTTAGCCTTTACCACCAGCACAGCAAACTCCTCGCGGGTTATTCCCGTTTCCGGCCGGAAACTGCCGTTGGGATCGCCGCTGGCGATTTTTAAGCTGGCCAGTTTCATGATATCGGCTTCAGCCCAGTGGTTGCTGCAATCAGTGAGAGAGGGGAAACCGGGCCAGGCTAATAACGCGAATACGGTGAAATGCTGGGTAGCGGCAGTAGCTACATTGGAACCCGAATTTATGGTAGTGGGCAACGCTATCCATTGTTTGGTCCGTTCATCCTGATAGCATATCTTCAGGTTGTTTTCAACTGCTGTCCCCAGTTCTTGATCGTTGTATTTCAATTGTAGAGATAGCGGCTTTTGAAATTTAGTAACCGCTTGCTGCTGCGCATTTAAGGCTTCCAATCTGTATTGCGATTTGCCGATCTGGATTTGACCCGAGCTGAGAACGGCTGATGTGTTATTCATCGGTGTAATAGTAATATTTAATGGTGCAGCCGCCGCTCCGGTTGGAACGGAAAGACTCGCCTTTTGGTCACTGGAACTCAGGGTGGCGGCACTGCTTGTGCTTACGCTTATGGTGCTGGCTTGATTGGCGACATTCGTATTTGTAGTATTGGTAGTCGTGGTATTTGTAGTTGTATTTGTGGTTGTATTTGTGGTTGTATTTGTGGTTGAAGAACTGGTAGTGGTGGAACTGGACGAACTAGTAGTGCCAGAAGAGGATGATCCCCCGCCACTGGTTGAAGTATTGGCATTTTTTGCTGCCAGGCGGGCTTCCACCTCATTCCTGACTATCGCCTTCATTTCAGTGATCTGTTGCCGATATGCTGTCTGATTATCCATCTGCGCCACTAAGAAATTAAGCAGCTCCTGGTTATAGCGGGCATCACCCAGCAGCAGGTTGGTCACGGTATCGTTTATTTTTTGATTCAAATCTTGCCCGGTTTGATAGTTTGCTACTACTGTCGTAACCACATCTTGCAGAAAGGCTTCCATTTTATCAACAATAGCCTGATCGGCGTTAGAATAAAGCTGGGGGTATTTCTGCTCGAATTTTTTAACCTCGTCCTGGAATGCAGCCATACAGGGATACGGAATAAGTATTAATATAAGCACTAAAATAGCAATAATTTTTCTGGACATAAACTACACCTCATTTACCATATTCGCCCTTTATTCTATCTGATTATAGTACTTTTTTAAATAGTTAAATCTGGAATTCACAACGTGAAACGTGAGATGTGAAACGTGAAACGTGAAGTGTTTTATGTTCGGGAAGTTGAACGTTTCGTCGAAAGAGGTAAAATGATTTTTGTCAACTTCCGCAGTTGACAGGTTAGTTCGGTAAAGAAATGCTTGCTTTGCAATTCTCACGGGTATTAACCGACCACGATAAACGAAAATCGTTAGACCATTTTTCATTTAAGCAACAATGGCCGGGGAAGATTGCCGCGTCGCTGCGCTCCTCGCAAAGACAAGATCGCGATTTTCGTAATGACAGGGTGGGGTGTCGGGGCGGCAATCCTTTATTGTGTCATTGCGAGCGCAGCGCGGCAATCATCCCCCGTTTTCATAACAATGACAAATACGTGAGTTTTCATAACAATGACAAGTTCGCGAGTTTTCGTAGTAATGACAGGGTGGGGTGTCGGGGTGGCAATCCTTTATTGTGTCATTGCGAGTGCAGCGCGGCAATCATCCCCCGTTATTATAACAATGACAGGACGATGGCCCTTAGGTCGCAATGGCATTTCAGCAGCTACCGTATTGTACCGTATTATAAGTTAACTGCGAAAGTTGGTAAGCGTAAAACCCTGGACACCTACACCTTATGAATCACTTAAAGTAATATCATCCTTAAGAGGCATCCTGCATTCCTCGGGTAGATCATCTGACCAGGGCATCAAGCCGTCTATGGCAGTTTGATCAGAGGTATCAATATTAGGCAGTTGCTCAAACAGATAAACCAGATAGTCATAAGGCTTTAGGTTATTCTCCTTGGCTGTTTCAATAATACTGTAGATTATTGCACTGCCTCTGGCACCCCTGGGAGTGTTGGAAAACAGGAAGTTTTTACGTCCAATGATAAAAGGCTTGATCGAGCGTTCGGCACGATTATTGTCTATTTCCAGGCGGCCATCCAGCAGGAAAGTATTTAGGACATCCCACTGGTTCAGGCAATACGTTATGGCCTGGCCAAAAGTGCTTTTAGGCAGGGTTTGTTGCCGTTGTCTTTTCAGCCATACATGGAATTCATCAAGTAACGGTTTGGATAAATCCAGCCGTTTTTCATAACGTTCCTGGTTGGACATATCTTTAAGCTGCCGTTCAATAGCAAACAATTTATTGCAATAATCCAATCCAATGTTGGCGGCTACCGCTTTGTCCTTTTGTTCAGCTGGCAATACCTTAAGGGCATCGGTGAATTTTCTGCGCGCATGTGCCAGGCACCCGACCAGCGTAACGCTGGCCAGCTTGCCATAACCACTATAACCATCGGTTTGCAGATAGCCCTTGAAGCCAGACAGGAAATTGTCTGGATGCTTGCTGGCTCTGGTTGTCTGGTAATCGTACAGAACAATTGCCGGACCATCCCTTCCGGTACGGTATAGCCACATATATGATTTAGATTCGGCCAAACGGCCGGGTTCTTTCAGCACCTGCAGGATCGTTTCATCAGCATGCAGGATATCCCGCTTAACCAAATGTTCATGCATCCGGTCGTAGATTATCTTAAGCCACGGATCCGCAGCAGCCAGTAACCAATTAGCCATCGTCTGGCGTGACAGATCAATACCCAGACGGGAGAACTGCTGCTCCTGACGGTATAACGGCAGGCTGTTGGTATACTTTTGATCCATAATGTATGCCAGAGCCGAGGGGGAAGCCAGATTGCCCGGTAATATCGGCCTGGGCATTTCAGCCTTGATTATCGGGGTCGTGATTTCTTCCTTCTCACACCGGCGGCAGGCATATATGTACTGGACATGCTTTACTACTTTCACTTGAGCTGGTATGACCTTGAGTTCCTGTCTTACCTGGGTACTCATCTCATGCAGCTTACCCTGGCAGTAGGGGCATATTTGCTCATCTTCTTCCAGCCGGTATTCTATTATTTCAACCGGTAGATCATGGAGCAACTCTTCTTTGTGACCAACCTGCTTTTTCCGCCGCTGATAAGTGACGGTTTCTATGGTTGCTTCTTCAAGCTTCGGATTAGCACTGTCTTCAGCCTCATTAAACAGATTGATCTGTTCTGGCGTAGTTTTCTCGCTGGAAGCGCCAAACTGTTTTTGGCGACTCAAGCGAAATTGCTCCTCAAACCACTTTACTTTGGCATTAAGTTCAGCAATCTGTTGTTCCTGAATAAGGATCTTATCATTAAGTTGTTCAATGATCTGGGCCGAGTTTTCTTGCATATCCATAGGTATTATTATACCAGAAAATCGGCGTTTTTTCGCCCTTAAAAGGCTGGTATATCCATGTATACAGCCGTTTTTTTGTTAAAGAATTGTCCGCTCTTTAACTGCTTTATGAGCCTGCTTTTGCTTTAGTGACAAGCCATCCAGCAGCCAGCGGAATTCACGGTAGCTGATACTGACTACATCGGTTTTATCGCTTGGCCAGTCAAATTTACCTCGCTCCAATCGCCGGTAATGCAGCCAGAATCCATTATGCTCCCACTGTAGTATCTTGAGCTTGTCTCGCTGGCGATTACAGAAGACAAACAGACACTGGCTGAACGGGTTCAAGTCAAAGGCTTCTTTAACTAACACGGCTAACCCGTCAATGGATTTTCTAAGATCTGTGCTGCCGCAGGCCAGGTAAACCTGCCGGCTTGATATTTCGCTGATCATATCGTCTGCAAGACCTGTACGATCTCGCGAAACAGGTGCTGATCAAATCCCTTGCGGATCTCAACTGTTACCCGGCCAACATGTACTGCTATAGAGTCTGCAGCAAGACCAGCTGATTTACGAAAGTCATGATTCAGGGATATCCATTTTACTCGTTGATCCATGCCTGATTGCGCAGACCGTAGCTTTTTGCGCCAATAATAGAACTGACGCGGCGTGATTGACTTTTCTTCGCACCAGACCAATACGCTCTGGCCGCTGGCCTCGTATTCTTCTAGACGCTGTTCCCACAATCTTAGCCGTTCTTCAATAGTCATACCCGAACATTCCCTTCGTTGTTATGTCCAGGTTAGTTTATCTTCTTGGCTGATTGGTTCAAATGTGTGATGTTTTTGACGCTTACGCCGCGTCGCTGCGCTCCTCGCAAAGACAAGATCGCGATTTTCGTAATGACAGGGTGGGGTGTCGGGGCGGCAATCCTTTATTGTGTCATTGCGAGCGCAGCGCGGCAATCATCCCCCGTTTTCATAACAATGACAAATACGTGAGTTTTCATAACAATGACAAGTTCGCGAGTTTTCGTAGTAATGACAGGGTGGGGTGTCGGGGTGGCAATCCTTTATTGTGTCATTGCGAGTGCAGCGCGGCAATCATCCCCCGTTATTATAACAATGACAGGACGATGGCCCTTAGGTCGCAATGGCATTTCAGCAGCTACCGTATTGTACCGTATTATAAGTTAACTGCGAAAGTTGAGTAAATAATATAGTTTCCGCAACATAATAAGGTAGGAACAATCCGGAGATTATGTCCCTACCCTATTAATAAAATCACACCATGGTTTTCAAAAACTTTTACATCTTCTCACGTCTCACGTCTCACGTCTCACGTCTTACGTCTCACGTCTCACATCTCACGTCATCGCCCAACTTCCAGGGTTTTGGCAATCATCGTCGCGGCTTCGGCCCGGGTGGCATTATCCGCCGGCATGAAACGATTTCCCGGTTTTCCGTTGATGATTCCCTTCTGAACCGCCGCCTTCACTGATGGAGCGGCCCAGGACGGGATTTTTTGAGCATCGACAAAGGTAAGCGCTTTGCCATCAGAAGATTTAATGGCCCGGGCAATCATAACAGCGATTTCGCTTCGGCTTATATTGCGTCCCGGCTGGAAGCTCTTATCACTATAACCGCTGATGATACCCGCATTTACGGCTGCACCGATATAAGGCCTGGCCCAGGCATCTATTTTAGCGCTATCACTGAAGGAAAGGTTGACATTGGGATTTATCGGCAGATTCAAGGCTACAGTGATCAGCTTGGCAAATTCAGCCCGGCTGATATTATTATCCGGCTTAAAGCTGCCATCCGCATAACCACTGATTACCTTCCTATTTATTAGTTTCTCAATGTATGTTTTGGCCCAATGATTCTGAATATCTTTTACCTGGGTTGACGAAGGCTGGCTGGTGTTAGCCCCGGTTGCATTACCGGCAGCTGGTTGGTTACTGGTCGGCCCGGGTGGTGCGCTATTAATAGTAGGATTAGTACCGCTGGCTGTTGTAGTAGTGCTGGTCGGTCCGACCGGTCCCACCGGACCAGTCCGGGCGGTTGTATATTGTTCAGCAGCCGTCGTGGTGCCAGTAGATTGATTCTGCTGGGTTGTCGTGGAAATGGTTGCCGAAGAACTTGTGGCTGAAGTTTGACTGCTCGTCAAAACCTTAATACTTCCATCAGCCTGAATGACTGAAACCGCTGTCTTGCCTGTTCTCAGGTCAGGTACCACTACACCGGCCAGGTGCAGGCTGCTGCTCTGACCACCTTGGGTAGTGGGTAAAACCAAGAATTTTACCACTGCCACCGTGCCACTGCCCTGGGGGATTAGTTTGCCGGCCGGGCTGAATATGGCCAGGTGCAAGCGCGAAGTCAGTTGATTATGGGTGACGGTAAAGTCCTGAGTCAGACTGCCCTTCTCACTACTAATACAGTTTAATAACTGGGTATCATATTCCAGGTCGAATTCCACCCGGGCAATATCTCCGGAACTGGATAGATTGATCGGCCATTCTATGGTCTGTCCGGCTGCACCTTCCAATTGACCCAGGCTGACGCTGGCGGTAGTTTCAGCGTGGGCAGGATAGGTTACAGCAAAAGGGCTCAAAACGCATAGCATAAAAGCAATTACAATAGTTGCCAGTCTCGTACATTTTTTTCTATTCACCCGTTTTTGCCTCCTTTCAAGCGTCCGGGTAAGACTGAGGTATTTCCTGCATAAAATTCTCATTAAACCAGGAAAGCCAACCCCTGAGGAGCGGCTTCCTGGTTATTTGATTTACTTAATCCCGTATGCTGCGCCAGTTCAGGGATACTAAATTGGCGGGGTATTGGGCGGATAACCACCGCCCATGGTCGGTATGGTAAACGATGCATTAAAATACTGCACAACCCCGCTGTCCGGTTGTACCTTAAGCCACACCTTGTACTGAGTTCCCGCCGTTGGGTTGCTCACTCCTGATAACATTATGGACTGAGTGACTGGCGTATTTGTAAAAATAATCGATTGTGTAGCCGTGAATTCGCTGTCGGCAGGTTGCCCAGCATTCATATCCTTGATCAAGTAGAATACCGTTCCACCCATATTGGCCTGGAATGTCAATTGTGGTGGCATTGCCGTCGCCATGATCGCCGGAGAACTTATGAATCCGAAACTACCGGCAGCCGGGGCTTGGCCTGACAGCGGTACGGAGATCACACCGGTCTGCTTGGTGTCACTAACGGCAATCAAGAACAGTGTAGACTGACTTGGATCAAATCCTGCCAGATTGAGCGGTTCCTGCAGCTCATTTCCCATGGTGACTCCGACCGAAGTACAATCACCGCCAGACAAGTATTCAGGCGTTGGCACTTCGTCGGTGGACGCTCCTATCACATAATAAACCGTAGCATCCTGATTGAGCGTAAGCTTCAGGGTCAAGCTGGCGCCACTGGTAGCTGATTCCACTCTTGGCTGCATAAGGAACATGAGAGTATCGCCACTGCTGGTTCCGGTACCTGGATCTGTATTGGTGCCGAATACCAGGTTCCCGCCTGCCTCAAGTGACCCGTTCAAAGTGGCCTGAGCAACTATATTAGTACCCATTTCATCAGTCATGAACTTGACCTTCATTTTGGTGATATCCTGCTTTTCTGCCGGGATACTTATACTGGTGTCAAGGGCGACCGGGCCATTGCCCCCAGCCGGGGCAGTGCCGTCATAGCACACATTATAGTATGCATCTGCGGCTGGCAGATTCTGAACCGTTATGGAGAAGAATCTGGAGCCATCGGTGGCATTAGCTGCTGAGAAACTGAAGGTCCCCGTTGGCCCTGTACCGGTCTGCTGTCCTAGCTGAGCCGAATTGGTGGTGAGGACCCCGGACTGGTTACCGGCGCCGTCCTGCAGAACCAGATAAACCCGGTAGGATATACCGGTTTCGAGTCCGGTTAGTTCAAAACTGCTCTCTTGCGTACCCACCAAAATTGTCGTCGGGCTGGTTAGAACATCGGCAACGCTGGGTGTCGCATCCGCCAGCATCACAGCATAATACGCAGTTGCGGCCATGGTCGCCTTGAGCTTCAACATCATCTTGTTATCAGTCGTCGGTACCAGCTGAGGATATCCAGTGACAAAGGTTAGGGTATCCTGGGTAACCGGCGGGTTAGTCACATCGATGATGATTTCCAGAGTGGCAGGGGAGGCTATGCCGCCTGCCACACTGAACGGTATATTCTTGGTATACACCCTCCCCGGTCCCATACCCACGTCAACCAGGGTATAAGACCCGTCGGGGAGTTTAAATGAGAAGTCTCCATTGGCATTGGTCTGGGTCATGTAGGGCTGCTGGGTACTGCTGACATCCGCCAACTTCACCTGAATATTGGCCAGCGGTATGCAGATGCCGGCAGTATTTTTAACGGTGCCGAATACATTGGCGTCTGCCGGTGGAGTTATAGTAGTATCAATTATAATATCCAACCTCTGAGAGGCAACACCATTAGTCACACTGAACAGGGTATCCTGGGTGTAGACTGTCCCAATGCCTACATCAACCAATTTATATTCCCCATCAGCCAGTGCAAATGAGAAATTACCAGCAGCATCGGTCCTGGTCCAGAAGTACTGTTGAGTACTGCCGGCAAGCATAGACTGTACCTGAATGTGGGCCTGGGGCACGGGGTTTCCTGCCGAATTTTTCACACTGCCAAATACATTGGCGTCAGCTGCCGGTGTGGTTGCCAGGACATCTACTATCAGTTGATCAGAGGTTACCGTTACTCCATCAACGGTAGTTAATGCCCCTGCCGTTACTGAGAACTTCTTATCCAGCTGATACCATTGGTTGTTGTCGCTTACACCGTCGATCTGGTAATCCCCATCCGGCAGGTCAAAGGCAAAAGCGCCCTCGCTGTTGGTGGCGGTAGTGAATATTTGCATATAAGTGTTACCGCCAGCAGCTGTCGCGGATGTCATATCCATGGGATCGATCGCGGTGTGTGCAGTAATATTGGTGTTGGGCATAGGCTCCGTGCCTTTCATAAGCACGCCCTTTATATTCCCCGCCAGTGGCTGGTCGGCATAGACATCGATGGTTTCCGGACTGGTCAGGTTGCCAAAGGGTACAGTTATAATGCGGTTTAATACCCTCCATTCCCCGTTCCAGGTCTCCACCGGATTAGGTATCCACACACCATCGATCTTGTAATTTCCTTCCGGCAAGCGTAACTTGAATATTCCCTGCTCATCGGTAGTAGTGTAGAACCATTGGTCTCCGGAAACATCCGCCTGAGCTTGATGCAGGTTGATACTTACATTGTTCAGCACCCGCTCACCTGCTACCAATTTGCATACCAGACTAACACTGGGCAACATAATCTCCGCCGGCAGGTCAGTCAGCAGAGTATCATTACTGCTAACCACGCTGAACTTCTGTCCGATCGGAATATTACCCAGGTTAACGCTGTTTACTTGTACCAACTCGTAATCACCAATGGGGAGATCGATACCAAAGCGACCGGCCGTATTAGTCTGAGCTGAGTACAAATACATCATATCCTGAGTGCGAATCTGTACATTAGCATTATCTGCCGGAGTGTTGGCGTCTGCCTTGATAACCGCCTGTACATTGCCCTGGACCGGGACCGGCGCCAGGAGATCAATCAGCAGGCTGTCACCGCTTACCGGCTGTTGGTCAATGGCAGTCAGGATGCCACCCGCTACCGTAAACTGCTTGGCCAGCTGATACCACATCTGGTCGTCGTTTACCCATACTCCGTCGATCTGGTAATTGCCGTCCGGCAAGTCGAAGGCGAATCCGCCCTGATTATTGGTGCGGTTCGAATACCATTGCTGCATGGCATAGCTGGTATTAGCGGGGTCATTAGTGGGATCAGTAGCCTTATTATCCACAACACTGTGAACATTGAGGTCTACATTGGCCAGCGTGGCTGATCCTTTAACCAGGCTCCCCTGGACATTACCAACCAGTGGCTGCTCAGCATTGACATCAATGGTTTCCGGACTGGTCAGGCTGCCAAAGGGTACGGTTATAATCCGGTTCAAGGCTTTCCATTCCCCGCCAGCCATAGTGTCTGTGCTGTTCGGTATCCATACTCCGTCGAGCTTGTATTTGCCATCCGGCAAACGCAGCTTGAATATTCCTTGCTCATCTGTTTTGGTCCAGTACCACTGTTCTCCGTTGGCGCCCGCCTGGGCTTGATGCAGGTTAACATCAATATTGACCAGGGGCTGACCGCTGGCTGCCAGTTTGCATACCAGACTTATGCCCGGTAAGGTTATCTCAGCCGGCAAATTAGCAACCGTATCACTTGAGACGTTAAACTTTTGACCGATCGCCGTTGATCCCTGATCGTAGCTACTGATATTTACTATCTCGTAATCTCCCGCTGGCAAGTCTAAACCAAACTGACCTGCGGCATTGGTTTCGGCCCCAAACCAGCTCATATAGTCCTGGCTGCAGATCTGTACATACATGAAGGCTGCAGGATTGCCATCGGCTTGCAGGATCTTGCTCTGAACATTGCCTTTGACCGGAAGTGGTGCCAGGAGGTCGATAAGCAGACTGTCACCGCTTAACGGCTGCTGATCTACCGTTGTCAGGACGCCCCCTGCGACTGCAAACTGCTTGGCTAATGGGTACCATTTCTGGTCTGAGTCAACCCATATACCGTCAAGCTGATAGTCGTTATTCGGTAAATCCAGCCCGAACTCGCCATTGGCATTGGCCTGGGTGGAATACCACTCCCACATCTGATCAGGCTGCGGCGCTCCGCTTCCAGAGTGAACGCCTACCCAGACGTTACCCACTGCCTGATCCTTTTTGACCACCTGACCCCTTACATTGCCGCTTACGGGGATGGTGTCATTGACTTCAATATTAACTGTACTTGGGCTGGTGGTCACCAGGAAGGATCGGTTCAAAACCTTCCATTCACCGCCCCAGTTATTGATGTCGCTGGTAGTAGGAATCCATACTCCATCTAATTTATACTTGCCCTCTGGTAAGCGGAAGCTAAACTGACCGGCGTTGACTCCTTCTCCGGTCCGCGTCCAATACCATTGGTCCATATTGCCCGACTTGCTGTGCAGGTTGATGTCAATACCCGCCAGCGGGGTTCCACCCTGGGTCAGAGTACCTGTCAGATTCTCTCCGGGTAATACCGTTTCCGGCAGGTTCAAGGTTATAGTATCCGAGGTTACTGAAAACTTCTGTCCGATCGGCACTACACCCATTTTATAGTCACCAACGTCAACTATTTCATAGTCGCCGGCTGGCAGGTCCAAACCGAAGCGACCGGCTGAGTTGGTAGCTGTCCAGAACCAGTTTGCCATGTTCTGGGTTCTGATTTGGACATTAGCCATAGCTACCGGTGTGTTAACATCACTTAAGACTCTGCCCTGGACATTACCGTCGATGGGGGTTTCCTGGCTGATATCAATTACTGCGGGGCTATTGATATCGCCGGTAACCGGAGCCTCTATCGGCCAGTTCAGCTGCTTCCATTCCTGGGTAGCGGGCAACCAAACCCCGTCCAGCCAGTATTTACCGGCCGGAACCCGCAAAGAAAACTTACCTTGATCATCCGTCATGACCCAGTACCAGTTCCAGCCATCCCGTGATCTCAGGCTGATACCGATACCAGCCAGAGGCTGATCGCCGTTCATAAGCACTCCGAATAGATTCTCAGCGGGCAAGCTAACATTCACAGTAGCAGATGTGCTTACTGTAAACTCCTGATTGAGAGATATATACCCCAAATCATTATTGCAGATGCTAAAGATTTTATAATTCCCATCCGGAAGATCAATGCCGAACTCCCCGGCAGCGTTAGTATCGGCATTATAATAGTAAGAACTGTTGCTGCTCATAATCTCCACTCGCGCAAAACCAATCGGGGCGTTTGCACTGTCTCGGAGGGTTCCCTTTACATTTCCTTTTACCGGGGGTGGCATATTTATATTGACGGTTAATGTCGCAGCAGTAGTTGCCTGACCGTCAACTGATGCCAAGCTTCCTCCTGTAATTGTGAACTGTTGGGCCATTGGATACCACTTATCTTCCACTCCCAACCATACGCCATCAAGCTGGTAGCCGCCGTCCGGCAGATCGAGGGTAAAACTACCGTCTGCCTGACTCTTGGCACTGTACCAAAGCTGATCTTTTTCAGCCACACCAATGGTGTGAACATTTAGCCATTCGTCAGCAATGGCATCGCTCCCTTTTAGCAGTTGCCCCGATATGCTGGAAGACGTTGTAACTGCGGATGCAACGCCGGCGCATACGAATACAGCACACATTACTAATGTTAATAATAAAAGCCATTTTGTCTTACGCCAATTTACTCCAACCATTCGACAAACCTCCTCCCATAGAACTCAACTGAGCCTCTCCCTAATATCAACAACCCAGCATCCCTCCTGCTCTATTGATTGTGGACTAATCAAATAAATCTTTACTCCCATTTATATGCTGGACATTCCTGGTCTGAATCGCCTGACCAGCATCACCCCCAGAATCAGCAATAGGAATACTCCCAGATATGCAGGATACTCCACAGCAAATACTATCGGAGTAAGCATTAACCTGGCCAAAAATCGCAGTGTGCTGTTATTAGCGATTACTGCCGCCAGCGGTGGGCTGTAGTGATAATATTGTTTTACAAACCATTGACCCCACCCGTACTTCATAAGAACCTGGTCTCTGAAGATCCGTAAGGCCATAACGTGACTGTCCAGATAACTGCCGAAAGCGGCAGTGGCAATAAAGCAATCGGAAATTGGAGTAAGCGTCAGCGAGATCTGATCCGAATTGGCGAAGCCCGACTCTGTGACCGCGCTGCCCTTAATTACTACGGTTATAGTAGTCGGTGTGGTAACAGCATTTATAGCTGTTCCTGAAATGGTTAATTCAATGGCATTGGCGGCGGCGGCCTTGGCCACGCTAAAGGTGAGATTAGCCGGCAACCCGGTTACAATTACATCCGCCGTAGTTACGGATGACCTGACCGTACCGCTGCTCAGGGTAATCACCCATTTGTTGTCGCTGCTGTCTATGGCAGTATTGCCGGGAGCGAGCTTAACGCTGGCATCGGTAGGTGTTCCAGCAATCTTAGTGGTGGCTGCTAACGCTATAGTTGCCGGGATAGCGGATGAGTCCAGCATACCGCTCTCACTGACGGCGCTATTTTTCACCACCACATTTATGGTAGCCGGTGTCGTTAAAGCCGGGTTTGCTGTACCAGCTAACGTTATTTCAATACTGTTGCTTCCGCTGCTCTTGGCGACGTTGCTAACATTCAGGCCATTGGGCAGGGTTAAACTTATATCACTAGTTGTTAATCCTGAGGTCTTAACGGAACCGGACGTCAGGTTGATCACCCATTTATTATTGGCGGTGTCGACCTGCTGGTTGCCGGCAGTCATTTGTATACTGCCATCTGTAGCGGTTCCTGCAACCTTGATAGCTGCTAATGTGATTTTTACCGGAATGGCTGATGAGTCCTGCATGCCGGTCTCTATGACGGCACTGGCTTTGACCACTACATTAATAGTAGTCGTTGTGGTTAAGGCCGAACTTGCCGTTCCAGCTAACGTTATTTCAATACTGTTGCTTCCGCTGCTCTTGGCGACCGTTCCGATGCTTAGTCCGCTAGGGAGGTTGGTTACCGTTAAATCACTGGCTGACAAACTGGACTTGACGGTACCAGCGGTCAGGCTGATCACCCATTTGTTATTGGCTGAGTCGACCTGCTGGTTGCCAGCGGCCATTTGTATACTGTCATCAGTAACGGTTCCCGCAACCTTGGTGGATGCTAAGGATATGCTTACCGGTATGACGGATGAATCCTGCATGCCGGTCTCGCTGACGGCAGTGCCTCTCACCACCACATTTACCGTGGCTGGTGTCGATAAAGCCGGGTTCGCCGTGCCAGCTGCCGTTATTTCGATGCTGTTGCCGACACTGCTCTTGGCCACAGTGCTGATATTCAGGCCATTGGGCAGGTTGGTTACACTTATATTGCTGGCTGTTAGACCTGAGGTCTTAACCGTTCCGGCGGTCAGGTTGATCACCCATTTGTTACCTGAAGCGCTGATTTGCTGGTTGCCGGTAGTCATTTGAATGCTGGCAGTTGTAGCTGTTCCCGCGACCTTGGTTGGTCCAAGAACGATGTTTACCGGAATGGCTGATGAGTCCTGTAACCCGATTTCACTCACTGCACTGCCTCTAACTACCACATTAATGCTGGTTGCAGTGGTTATGGCTGGACTGGCAGTCCCGTCAACTGTAATTTCAATACTGTTATTGCCGCTGACCTTGGCAACATTAGTAACACTCAAACCGGTGGGCAAAATTAAGCTCAGGTCGTTAACGGTCAATCCAGTTGTCTTTACCGTCCCGGCCGTCAGGTTAATTACCCATTTGTTATTGGTGGTATCAACCTTTACATTGCCGCCTTGCATTCTTATATCGGCATCCGTGGCGCTGCCGGCCACTTTGGTTGGCGCCGGATTCAGATTAACCGATATGGGGTCAGAATCCTGCAAGCCAGTTTCAGTAACTGCGCTGCCCCTGACTACCACGTTTATTGCCGTTGGGGTAGTAATTGCGCTGGTAGCGGTTCCGGTTACTGTCAGTTCGATAGCATTGCTGCCAGCAGCCTTGGCTATGGTGGCAACACTTAGATTGGCCGGAAGCGAAACGTTTACATCGGTCAATGAAAGGCCCGATTTAACTGTTCCGGCACTCAGGGTTATCACCCATTTATTATCAGTACTATTTATGCTGGTATTGCCGCTGGCCATTTTGATATTAGCGTCGGTGGCGGTGCCTATTACTTTGGTCGGCGCCGGGTTCAGGTTAACCGTTATAGGATCAGAATCCTGCAACCCGGTCTCATTCACCGCGCTGCCCCTGACTACCACGTTTATAGCCGTCGGCGAGGTTATAGCGCTGGTAGCGGTTCCGGTTACCGTCAGCTCGATAGCATTGCTGCCGGCAGCCTTGGCTATGGTGGCAACACTTAGATTGGCCGGAAGCGATACACTGACATCGGTCAGGGAAAGACCTGCTTTAACTGTACCGGCACTCAGGGTTATCACCCATTTATTATCAGTACTATCTATGCTGGTATTGCCGCTGGCCATTTTGATATTAGCGTCGGTGGCGGTGCCTGTTACCTTGGTAGCGGATGGAACCAGGCTGCATGCGATAGGAAGTGAATCCTGCAGACCGCTTTCACTTACCGCAGTACTCTTGACTACAACATTCACCGAAGTAGTTGTGGTAATGGCGCTGGTCGCGGTACCGGAAAGCGTAAGTTCTATAGCATTGCTGCCTGAAGCCTTGGCTATAGTAGCTATGCTAAGATTTGCCGGCAACGATACTGTGACATCGGTTAAGGACAGACCTGATGCCTTTACGGTACCACCTGTCAGGGTTATTACCCATTTGTTATTACTGCTGTCGATACTGGTATTGCCGCTGGCCATTTGTACGGTTGAATCCGTGGCGGAACCTGCTACCCTGTTCAGGGCCGGATTTAGGATTACGGCAACGGCTGCTGAATTCTGGGCCTGTGATTCAGTAACCGCAGTGCCGTTTATCACGATATTTACCGTTGTGGCCGTATTGACAGCGCTAAGCGCAGTACCGGCCACCGTGACTTCAAGGGTATTACCGGTGCCCTTTGCCACGCTGGCAATGTTCAGGTTGGAAGGTAAATTGGTGACCGTTATATCACTGGTTTGCAACCCGCTGGGTTTAACCGTTCCGCTGGTGACATTGATGACCCATTTGCTGTCAGTGCCGTCAATAGTGGTATTGCCACTGGCCATTCTCACACTATTGTCAGTGGCAGAACCGGCTACCTGTATAGTGGCTGGAACCAATCTCAGACTCAGGGCACCGGAGTTGCTGTAGCCCGAATCCTGAATTGCACTAGCATTTACGGTCACACTGACTGTAGTAACTGAACTGATGGTGGCGCTGCCCGTCAGTGTAACTATTATTGAGTTCTCCGACGTGGCTTTTTGCGCAGACAAGACTAGTCCGCTGGGTAATCCCTGAACGTCCAAGTCATATTCGCTAACAATATCCTTGACGGTTACACCGCTCAAAGAAATCTTCCATGTGTTATCGGTAGGATCAACCTGATTGCTACTGGTGAGTTTTATCTGATCATCCGTGGCTGTACAACTTATTGCCGCCGCACTGGCTACCCCTGGCAGACATGAAACGATGAATAACATCGCCAGCAGCAACGCTATAAAGGGATGGTTGAGCCGGTTCAGGCTCAATATTGATGGAATGAATGCTCTGCCGTCTTGCATAATGATGTGTTTTGCCCCCCTAACATATTAGTGTTTCGGATTGACTAAGGATACTAACGGCGAGAAAACCTTTGGCAATTAAATTCAGGTTATCTCAGGACAATCTTCCGCATAATTGCAACACTAGGAGCGGTATGTAACATTGCTATGTATATGGTCCCAATACATTTCCTCCCCTTTTTAAGGTTTTTTGGTAGTTTTTGCCTGTGCAAGAATAAATTGACCTATACTAATTATCTGATAATTCCTTAAAAAAGTCTATGCATTTGAATGAAGTATTTTCTAAGGGAAAGCAGGAATTATTTATCAATCTGTAGTATCTATAATAAGATAAGGAAACTTTTTTTAGGCAATTTATTTCATGTAGCCAATTTTCAATCAGGTCTATTAAATGTACAAAAACGGGGATAGGCAGGTGAGAGCATAAGATTTTAAAAATCGAATCCTGGAAAATTTATTAGGAAAGGTGGAGGAAATATATTAATGAAGAAAAAACTTATCTTGTTGATTCTGGCCATGTTTATGCTGGGCTGTATCCTGCCCCAGTTTATTGCACAGGCTGAACCAACTGCTACTCCTAAAACACAAACTTTTTCGGATGTAAATGAAAAAGAACCCAACGCCTTATTCATTACATACCTGGCGAAACGTGGCATAATTGGCGGTTTCCCTGATGGCACCTTTCAGCCCAGCCAGGGTCTGACTCGTGCCCAGGCGGCAGTGGTTCTGGTTAAAGCAGCTGGCTTAAGCCAGGGAAGCGGCGCCAGCGGCTTTAAGGATGTGCCGGCCACTCATTGGGCCAGTCCCTATATAAAGGCCGTAGTCGATGCCAAACTGGTCGCGGGCTTTCCTGATGGCACTTTTCAGCCAGAGGCGAAATTGACCCGTGCTCAAGGTATCTCGCTTATTATGCGTTTATCAAAACAGGACAGCAAAGCTAATCTCCCCGCCCTCACCGATATGAACGCAACTCATTGGGCAGCCAAACCGGTAGCCGAGGCATTAGCTGCTCAAATGATCGGTTTGACCGCCGACAAAAAACAGTTTTTGCCCGACTCACTGCTGAGCCGTTCCGAGCTGGCACGTTCGCTGGCGGTTCTGTTAACCAGCGACGCAAACCTTTACACCGTACCATTAAAACCCCAGATTACTATTACCGGTAACGGTGTTACCCTGACTCGTGCAGGGAAAACCCAGGCTTTGACTGCGAACACGGAGTTAAAGGCCGGTGACAATATCCAGACTGATAAAAGCAGCTCGATCGAATTAAAGTATCAGGATGGTTCCAGCTTATTGTTCAAAGAGAACAGCAGCCTGATTATAAAAGAGGCTAAAGGCCGCAACTATATTGAGAAAGACGGAACTCCCGGTGTTGCGGTTGATTCGTTGCCGATTGAATTAAAGGTCGGCACCATGTTCGGTGGTCTGGCCGCGGCCAAAGAGGAAACCACCAGCACAACCACTGAAAAGAAAACCTCCAGCATACTTACGGGCCTGGCTTCACGAAGTGACAGACCTATGCTGCTGGCCGCAGCGGATGCTGCAGCCCCCTGGTATGCCGCCAAGGATCAAAAGAAGGTAAAAGTAAAGGTTGACATGCCCTGGGGTGTTGCCGCCATACGGGGAACCTTCTGGAATAATATGGTCTCCACAAACGGTGCTTCTACTACCGCAGTTCTGATTGGAACTGCAGAGGTTACCAATGCTTCAGGTACCATTCCCGTCAGCCCCGGTCATCAGACATCCATAACCTCAGCCACTGCACCACCGCAGCCTGTGACAGTTATGGCCACTTCAACTGTGCAAGCATTTGCTCAGGTCCAGACCTGGATTCAGCAAACTGCACAAATTATGGATCGAGTTCAGGCAGCTGTAGCAGCACCGCCTCCGCCAGTAGTAGCAGCACCGCCGGGCACTGTGGTCCAACTGGTGGCACCGCCGGTAACAACTGCCCCGACTACCGTGCAACCAGGACAGCAAACGACTGTTACCCCTACAGTTCAAAGCACCTTGAACTCTGTAACCAGCGCACTGAGCACTGTTGCCACAGCAGCAGGGGTAACCCTTAGCACGGTTACCACGCCGACGCCGACAACAACCACAACAACCACTCCAACCACCACTTCCGGAGGCGGCGGTGGCGGCGGTTCCCCTGCAGTAGTAGACGATACGACATCTGCATCTATTGCCCGGGTAAGCACCTATGCTGAGCTGCAATCAGCTCTGGCAGGAACCAAGCGTACTGTACAATTGCTTAACAATATTTCAACCAGCGGTGACACCCTGACCATAACCAGAGTAGGCGTGATAGTCAATGGTGCAGGATTCACCCTTACTGGTAACGTTGCGGTGAATGTAACCGGTGTTACATTGACCGGCATGACCATAACAGGTAATCTAACTGCCGGATCCGGCATCGGCTCCGGTGATCTGGCCCTTAGTTCCGTAACGGTAAGTGGCTGTACAACCTTCAACGGTGGCGGCAGCAACAGTATCAACCTGACAGGAAATACGGCATTTAATGGGGCTATGACTTTAAACCATGCCGGTCTGCGTCTGAATATAGCGGCGTCCACCGTCAGAATCAACGGGGCTGTCTCTATTATGACCCCGGTAATCCTTTATACTCCCGCTAACGTTACCGGAGTATTTGGCGCATCATCATCAATTACCATTGCCTCGGGCTTTACCGGAACGGGTACTGTACTGATCCAAACATCACTTACGGTTCCCCTGACCATTGCTGCTGCCGGGGTCCATGTCGATATTGCCTCGGGAGTAACGGTTTCCAATATTACAGTATCGGCGACCGGTGTTTACATTCAAAACCTGGGTACCATAACCAACGTTAATGCCCAGCAACCGGTAACTATCGCCGGAAACACAGCTACCAATCCTACTGGCACCATTACCTACGAGGTATCAACTCCGGTTATTTCCCCGGCAACAGGGACCGAGCAGGCTCAGGGGGCCGCTATTACTATTACATCCAGTGAAACTGGTGTCAGTATTTATTACACCACCAATGGTACCACCCCGACCACGGGTGATACCCTCTATACTGGACCGATTACCTTAAATTACGGCTCAGCCAGCACGTTTGTGATAAAGGCTATTGCTGTAAAAGGAAGTACGTTAAGTTCCATAGCCACTGCCACTTATACCAAACCAGTAACGGCAGTGACTTTAGCGGCCATCACCAATCAGACTGTTGGCCGAGGCGGGACCCAGCAGGTTACAGTTACGGCAACACCGACCGGTGCCACTATCACCGCAGTAAGCGGCACTGCCTCCGTAGCAACAGTCAGTGTCAGCGGCGATGTGATCACCATCACCGGTGTAGCAGCCGGAACTTCTACCATCACGGTAACCGGGACCAAGTCCGGCCTTACCAGTGCTACCACTACCTTTTCGGTGACGGTGCCTGCTGGACCTAGTGGCCAATACGCTATTGCAACCTTCAATGCATTCAGTAAGAGATTGACCTTATCAAATATCTCCGGAGTAACCAATGCCAACTATTTCAACGTATACCACACCACCAACGGTGCATTAAGCAC
>Ga0074198_1000810_pt1 | contig 26898 bp, 32 predicted proteins | sample EPASupsiteSAE323_FD_64527 | JGI IMG/M metagenome (GOLD analysis project Ga0074198, IMG submission 64527) | Bioremediated contaminated groundwater from EPA Superfund site, New Mexico - Sample SAE3-23 | ecosystem: Environmental > Aquatic > Deep subsurface > Groundwater > Contaminated ...
TTCCGTATACAGTGACGTTTCCTTTCCCTGCAATTCCAAATAGACTGCACTGCTCATTCGGACATGCTACATCTAAGAATCGAGGCTTTGGACCTCTTTTTCCCATTTTGCTACACCCCGCGTAGCATATATGAATAGGATATATAAATAACAGCCGATTGCAGAACCACGACCGACTGCGCCGATCTTATTTTTTATCAGCTCATAAAGGAATTTATCGATTGTCTTTCCCTCGTAGCCGATGGTAACGATGCCTGATGAATTCCGATCGTAATCCATTTTCTTCCGGTATTGGCTGAATATCGTGTACTCAGGATGCTCGTCGTAAATATAATCCAGCAGCATCTTATCATCGAGGGTGGAAAATCTCTCCAAGTTCATTCGAACTATATTTTTTATTTTGGGATCGACCACGGGAAGATCAGTTTTCACCAAATGAACCGAATCGTCATCAATCGAAACGAATCCATCTTTTTCAAGTCGTGACAGGTCATGATAAAGCTGAAATGAAAACGGCCCGTACTTGTAGGGCACAAAATAGTAGAGCGGCATCCTCTTGGAAACAAGGAACATGAGCTTGACAAGGCGGAGCTTGGATATTTCGCATTTATTATTGTTTAAAAGAAAGAGAATGCCTTTTTCTCCGCTTGTCAACATAACAGGTCGCCCCTCAGTTAGATATAATCGAACCTTTGAATATAAGTCCTTTTGCCGCGTCCGGGGCGAAAGTAATTCGATGTCGCTTGTAGGCCCTAAGTCGATCCAGCCGCTTGGGGCCGAGCGGTCCTTCGCCGCCTTCCCCGTCTCGCTTCGCATCCGCCCAGCGCCGCCGGTCGAGCGCGGGGCCACGCCGGGGCCGCCTGCCCGCTCGCGCGCATGCGCCCTCCCGCGCACGTGGGCACGTGGGCGGGCTTGGTGTTCTCAGATGGACCGATGCCTATCGGGCCGGGGGCTCGATAGTCCAGAATCGGGGCAGCTTTTCAAGCTGGCAGGCGGTCAGAAAATCCCATGCATTCATCCCCCTGCCCAAGGAAGGTTCAACATTGCTTTTTTCCTGTTTTTGGAGGTGGCAATTTAGGCAGATTTTTATTCTTTGACATCATACATTTAACCGTGAGAATGGAATCGGTGACTCGACAATGAAAATAATTGACATCTTGAGAAGACGTGATCGAGAAATAAAAGAACGATTCCATGTCAAGAAAATCGGCTTATTCGGCTCCTTCGCTCGCGGAGATGAGAAAGAAAGCAGCGATGTAGACATAATGGTGGAATTTGAAGAGCCAACCTTTAACAATTTCATGAATCTAGCCTTCTTTCTTGAAGACCTCTTTGGCAGGAGGGTGGAATTAGTCACACCCGACTCCTTGAGCCCATATATTGCATCATATGTTAAGAAAGAGGTGGTGTGGGCTGATCAAGGATGATTCAGTCTTCTTGAGGCATATTCTTGATGAAATTGACTTTCTCGAAGAGAGTGGGGAAGGTGTTGGATTTGGAGACCTGATAAAAAATAAGGAAAAGCAAAGAGCTTGGCTGAGAAGCCTTGAAGTCATAGGAGAGGCCACAAAAAATCTGTCAATTGGATTTCGTGAGAAGCATCCCGAGATCGAATGGCGAAAGGTGGCTGGATTTCGAGATAAGCTAATCCATCATTATTTTGGTGTGAAGTGGGAAATCGTTTGGGACGCCGTGAAGAACGAGATGCCGGAAATTAGGCTTAAGATTGAAGTAATGCTCCAGGAGTTCGATTTAAAAGACTAGATCTGATTTTGGATCTTGCACTTCTTATGAATCTTGTTTACTCAAAAAATCACACCATCGTAGCTCTCCCCGTCTCGCCTCGCATCCGCCCAGCGCCGCCGATCGAGCGTGCGGGGACGCGCCGGGGCCGCCTGCCCGCTCGCACCGAATGCGCCCTCCCGCGCACGTGGGCACGCGAGGCGGGCCGGGGCGCATGGGTGGGCCAGATCCATCGGTCGAGAGGCTTGGTTAGCCCGGATTAGGGCAGCATTTCGAACTTGCAGTCTGTCAGTGACTCGGCAAAACATATCCAAACAAAATCTATTTAGCGAACGAAGGGAAGGTATATGCAATGGCGAGCGCGGATAGGCGAGTTAAGAATGTGGTCTTCTTGGAGGCCCCAAAAGAAGACGACCTGGTTGAAGGAATACTAACGGGCATTGAAGACTACAAAGCCGGAAGAGTAAGTAGATTTCAAGAGCAAAGAAGAGCTGTTGAATCACCTCAAGAGCCTTTAGTTCAAGCCGCATTTTCCATTCAGTAACATGACGTTCTCATTCACCACAACTCGCTAATTTGACAAGAGATTTCACAAACTAACCAAAAAGAATCAGGCATTGAAGGAACAAGTACTCGGGAAGATCTCAGAGATCATCGATAATCCTGAGATCGGAGTCCCGAAGAGGCATGAGTTGAAGGGCTTGCGTGGTGCACATGTTGATCCTTTCGTCATAATTTACACAATTATCGCTGATCGAATTGTCTTCCTGCATTTCGATCATCACAATAAAGTTAGGACTTACGCAGTTGAAGCATCTGATAATGAATAATTAGGATGTTTTATAAATTCGCGTATTGCTTCACGAATAATTCTTCGCTTAGATTCGAACCAGCTTATTCCTGTCCTAATCCTTTCAGCTTCTAATCGGAGAAATGCTCTGAGCGAGAACATTATGTGTGCTCTTTGGGACTGACTTTTTCTCTTTTGGCAGTTTTCGACTCCGCAGAATTGCTTTATGCCCCTGTGATATTCTTCAATCTTCCTGGAATATCCGCCCATTTTTTCTCTTTTGGCCTCGTTCATCTCTAGCACGTCTGTCGCCCAGTATCCTATGTCACCGTCATTAGAGACTATCTTGAATACTTTTATAAAACCATATGCTTTTAAATGCACTTCCCTGCCTTGCGGCGGTATCTCGATCTCCTGGATTTGGATATTTTTTGTGTTATCTGGATTCACGAGCCTATTTTTCTTTAACCGGGTCAGCCAGTGCCATCCAGACTTCCTTATGGTTTTGAGGTTATCTATACTGGCGTACCAGCTATCGAAGAGAATAATGCGAGGCTGAAAACCTCGTTCCAATGCTTTGCGAAGCATATCTCTAAAGTGATCATTTTTCGTTTTGCCGTCGGCATCTATGTGGTAGATTCGGAAATCAACAGGAATTATAGCATTTCCATCTGTCCAGAGCAACGTACAAATATTGATTCCATTCACCAAACGATGTTGTTTTCCGCTCCATTGATGATAGACTAAATCCATTTTTTTGCATATGGTTTATCTAACGTCGTATCGTCAATAACCAAGTAACCCTCTTGTAGCCGAATAATATCTTTTACCTCATCCCACAACGCATCCGTATCGGGAGGCTGTCTTTGTAGAAGACGGGTAAATGCATCATGCGACGGATTATCTTCTCTGATGGGCTGACACCTTGCGGCCTCGGTACAGGTAAAAACATCTACTGATGCGATCAGAAAGTGAATATAATCAAGATCATCGCACTTGGCAGGATTCAAGCTCAGCCCGGTTCCTTTTATTTGTTGGACTTAATATAGACTATGCAATATAAGAATGTTATGCCAAGTGCGTAAGTCTGTGTAGTCCTGAATGTTTGGACTTTATATACTTCAGATAAGTTATTATATTCGTTATTAATAATTTAAATCAGTCTCCATCCGATTCAGGAACATTCCTAATTTGCACCCCTCTGGTAGCCTTGACCAGAATGCGATATCTGGCGTTTGTAAATACCATTTTGTATCTAGCGACTCATGAAATCTGATCGTATTATACCAATTCACGAAATTGTCAAAATTTTCAAACTTAAACCTGTTAGTTTCATAGGTATCGTTCCATTTTTCCAATTTCCCATTGGTTTGAGGGTGGTTGACACGAGACTTGATATGTCTTATTTTATTTTCCTCAAGAAAGTTTTCAAATCTGCTATCTGCATTGCCATTCTTATCTCGCTTGTTGGCATAGAATTGTGTCCCTCGATCGGTCAAAACCTGCTCAATACTTGCCAGGCAACCAAATCTATCCATAGCTTCTCTGAGGAGCAGTAGACTGTTATCTGTAGTTTCGGCATCGAACTCGCCACCTGCAAGAATGCGCCGCGAGCTATCATCGAGAACCACGCAGACGTAAACCTTTTTCCCATCGTGATCGCTGGTATGCCAATCCAGATGCACCAAGGATAGGCTGTGCTTGCGTTCGTATCTAATCCAGGGTTTTCTGCGCTTCGATTTATTACGGTTCACTTTGGCCAAGCCATGACGCAGTAGCACCTCATGAATGGCGTTGTGAGGGATATGCTTTCCGTGCTGGAATTCTATAATCTTTTCCAGCCTTCTTGCGCCCAAATTTTGCTCTTTGTTGACTTCAAGTATTAGCTTTTCGGATTCTTCGTCCAATGTCTTTTTCTTTCTACCAAATTTCTTAATGTTTAGCAGCATCTTGGTTTTCGTCCAGTGCATCCAGACACGTTTCACAGAGGATTGACTCAATTTCATATCCGCCGCGATTCTTTTGGTGCTCTCGCCTCTCTTTTTGGCTCGAATGATATATCTGATCTTCTTATCTGTTAGCTTTACAACTTTATTCTTCTTTCCCATGCCACTTTGAAGGGTATATAAAGTCAAAGGTTTCGGGACTACACACGGTTGCGCACAACTGAAAAAGTTTATAAGCGCGAATACTTGGAGGACATGCCTGTTACAATCGACGGACCGATTGAAATGCAGATTTATAAATGTTTAGATTCAGTGCAAAATTATTTAAAAGATGCTTCGTATATTGAAGGAACAAAAACTGTTAAGCTTCAATATCCGGCGGATGCTTTGAAAGAGATATTAGTAAATGCGGTCATTCATCGAGATTATAGTTTGAATGATGATATCCATGTTAGGATTTTTGATAATCGTATTGAGGTTAAAAGCCCTGGAAAATTGCCGGGATACATTACGGTTAAAAATATATTGGATGAACGATTTTCACGAAATTCAAATATAGTTCGACTGCTTAACAAATTGCCTAATCCAGTTAATCACGATATTGGAGAAGGTCTAAACACGGCATTTAACGAAATGAGGAAGGCAGGTTTGGTTGAGCCAATAATTGAAGAACTAGAAAATGCTGTGCTAGTTACCATAAAGCATCAAAGATTAGCATCTCTCGAAGATATTATTATGGAATACTTAGTGGATCACGATTCTATTACCAACAAGATTGTTCGAGAATTGAGTGGTGAAGAATCAGAAAATGCGGTCAAACATGCGTTTCAGAGATTAAGAAAACAAGGAAAAATAGAACCTATCAATCCTGATGCCAGAGCATTTGATTTCAAATATAGAATACCATGAATCTCATTATAGAAAAAGATGTCCGAATTGCCAAGACCTTGGCAGTCTATTCTCATTTCTGAAACAGGAGAGCACTATTCCGTCCCGCAGCTCTCCCCCTCGTGGCCTTCCTCTTCCACCTTCGCCTCTTCCGGCTTGATCTTCCCGATCTTCACCCAATAGTTCTTGATGGCCGCGTGCAGCGCATCCGCCCCCAGGTTGGAGCAGTGCATCTTCTGCGGCGGCAGGCCGTCCAGCTCGTCGGCCACATTCTTGCGCGTGATCAACATCGCCTCATCCAGCGTCTTTCCCCTGGACATCTCCGTGACCATGCTGGAGACCGCTATCGCCGAGCCGCAGCCGAAGGTGCGGAACTTGATGTCCTCGATCCTGTCGTCCTTGACCGTTATGAATATCTCCATGAGGTCGCCGCAGACCGGATTGCCCACTTTGCCGTAGCCGTCCGGGTTCTCGATCACACCCACGTTCCTGGGGTTCATGAAGTGTTCCATGACTTTCTTGGAATAACCAATCTGTGCCATCTTAAATCACCGATAGATAATCATAATAATCGACATATGCACTGGTTGCTTCTTGCGGCAGTGTTCGCAATAGCTTTCGCAGTATCACGGCAGTATCTCACGACATTACCTCACAGCGGAGAAAATGCCCTCAACCTCTCCACAGTCTTCTTTGTCGCTTCCACAATCGCCGGAACCTGATCCGGTCGGTTGTCCCTTCCCAGGGTTATTATCATCGATCCGTGCGCCTCTTCATGCTTCAGGCCGATGGCGAGCAGGACATGCGACGGTTCAAGGGTGCGAGAGGAGCAGGCTGAGCCTGTGGAAACCTGAATGCCGAACATTGCATCCATCGTCAAAAGGATGCTCTCGCCTTCGATCCGGGAGAAGCGGAAGCTGGCGTGGCCGGGCAGCCTCCTGGTCGGGTGGCCGGTGAGATATGCCTCCTTGATCTGCAGGATCTCCCGGATCAGGCTGTCCCGTATGGCCTGCTGCCGGGCGCTTTCTCCGGCCATCTCCAGGCCTGCCAGCCGGGCCGCTTCGCCGAATCCCGCATGGGCGAAGAGGTTCTCGGTGCCGGGCAGAAGCCCGCGCTCCTGGCCGCCGCCAAACGAGACGGGCTGGATGCGAATGCCGGGCTTCACATAAAGCGCCCCTGCCCCCTGCGGGCCGTAAAGATCGTTGGATGAAATGGTCAGGAGATCGATGCCGTCCTTTTGCACATCCACCGGGATCTTTCCGCAAGCAGCCGTGCCGTCGACGTGCAGGTACAAGCCCTTCCGGCGGACAAGCTCGCTCACCTCTTTGATGGGCTGGATGGTTCCGATCTCGCTGTTGGCGTACATCACCGAGGTCAGGATCGTGTCTTTGAAAAGCGCATTTTCCAGCGCCGCAAGATCAATGAGGCCAGTCTTGCCGACAGGAATTAGCGACAGCTCAAAGCCGCTCTTTTTCAAGTCCTTCAACGGATTGAGGACGGAGATGTGCTCTATGCTGCTTGCCAGAAGCTTCTTGCCCTTGGCGGCATTCCTGGCGGCCAGGCCCCGGATGGCGAGATTGTTGGCCTCGGTCGCGCTTCCTGTGAAGATGATGGTCTCGGGACCCTCAGCTCCGATCAGCTCCGCCACTTTTGCACGCGCTTCCTCCAGCGCGGTTTTTGCCGCCAGACCGCGGGAATGCAGTGCGGAAGGATTGCCGAAATCCGCGGTCAGGAACTTCTCTGCAAAGGCTCTCACTCTGTCGTCCACCGGATGGGCCGACTGGTGGTCCAGATAAATTCCGCTCATAGTTATTTCACGCCTCACTTTGCCGCAATCGCGCTATTGAAACGCCGCCATCGCTTAAAAGGCTTCAGAATGTGACAGTTGCATCTGCATCAAGCGCCAGATCATTGAGCGTTCCCGCTCCTGCGATCTTGGCCTCGTGAATGAAATCGCCTCTGGCAAGCCCCAAGAGCTGAGTGCTCTGCTCGCAGATGTACATCTTTACGCCTGCCGCCAGCGCCTGATCCATGACTTCCTTGAGGCTTGGGAAGCTTCCAATCTTCACTTTCTCGGCCTCACCCTTCTTGACGACGGTTACGCCTTTGATCATGAAGAAGATCGATGCCTCAACGTCCATCGCCCTTGCCGTAGCGCCGAGAATAAAGGGCGCATAAAGCCTCTCCGGCGTATCCAGGCCGCTGGTCTGAATGTAGAGTATTTTGCTCATATTGTCACCATCTTTGCGAGCATTTTTTATTTTTTTTTATTTTTTAATTTTTTTAGTTTTCCTTTTTAAATCGCTTTTTTGCGTCTCAACTACTTTTTTTTAATCATTTTTTTCTTCTGATCCAGAAGGTGATTATGTTTCCCGACCTCTCCAACTTCAGAACCTCATGGCCCACCCTCTTCGCCCAGCGAGCGATGTCCTCTTCCGCTGCCGGGTCGTCGGCTTCCACTTTCAAGACCTGGCCGATCTCGATATTCTCGATCTCCTCTTTGGTGCGGGCAATGGGCATGGGACAGAATAGACCCACGCAATCCAGCTCCGCGTTTGCGGTTAATTCGGCAGTCATCATGAACTCCTTGGATTCGTCTCGATTCTATGGGATTCCATAAATTACGGACAATTTTATGATAAGTATTATGGACTTACATCTATTTCACGGCATCTATTCCGCCTTTCTTCACCTCGTCACAAATCCGCCTAAGAGCCATCTGCCAGCCGCTTGAACCAGCATCGATCCGAATGCGATCTTGATCATCCGAATTTTTAAATTCCACTCGGACGATTGGAGGATTTGATTGGAGGATTTGATTGGAGGATTAAATTCAGATACTAAAAGCAGCGTAGTTTTATGCCATCCCGCAAATTTGATGGATGCTCGGGCGCAAATGGAAAAAAGGAGCGCAGCAAATGAAGGTAGCGATCAAGAATCTGGGTGCTGTCCGCGAGGCCGAGATCGAGCTTAAGCCGCTTACGGTCTTTGTGGGGCCGAATAACACGGGCAAGACATGGACTGCCTATACCATCGCCGCCATTTTAGGATATTACGGATGGTTCGAATACAAAAAAGCCTACAAAACGGGAACCATTTCTCACGCCTACCCTGCGCTTGACGCTGCCATCAATCAACTCCTTGAGGAAGGAAATGCGAAGATTAACCTAATCCAGTTCTTTGATGAAAATTTTAATAATTATGTCAATAATGTATCTAAATTATCATCTCAGTGGATGAGAAAATTTATGGATGCAGGCCATGCGGCATTTGACGACATGGAAGTGCAAATGGACCTGCATGATGTCCAACAGGATATTCTGAATGAAATTCGACTAATACCACTGGAAGAGAAATTATCTGTAGATGAAAAAGGAGAGGCGCTGCTCAATGCCGTCAAAGAGAAGAATGAGCCCGATATTTACTTTTACACAACAGGAAGCATCAAAGACAAGCTGCCGCTTCGCACCATAAGAAATTTCGTTGCGGGCTATGTTTTTATGTTTTTCCATATCGCGTTGTATCATTTTGCGTATTATTTTCCGCCGGAACGCACCGCCATTACTTGGTTGGTAATGGCTCCGGGAATAAAAGAAGATGTCTATCCAATCGGCATGGAAAGAAGAGAATCGATTGTATCCATGCCATATCCAATTGAGAATTTAATTGATATTTTTGATAAAACTCGGAATGAAGGCAGCCATAGAGATCGCCTAAGCCAAGCGAAAGAAAATGAAACCATCTCGCGCTATCTCGAACTGGCAGAACTCCTCCAGCTAAAAATACTGGGCGGTAGCCTTGATTTCTCTAAACCCGAGCCGGATCTGGCGCGGGAGCTTGTCTTCAGGCCGTTGACCGGGACCGGAGAGAAAAAGATAGACCTGGACGTGCCGCTGGTCTCGTCGATGGTCCGGGAACTCTCGCCTCTTGTGCTTTATTTGCGCTACATCGCAGTTTACAGTGATCTTTTGGTTATAGACGAGCCGGAAATGAATCTGCACCCCGAGGCTCAGGCAAAGCTCATCGAATTTATTTCCATGCTCGTAAATGCAGGCTTGAATATCATTATCACTACTCACAGCCCGTACCTGGTCGATCATCTCATCAACCTGATGAAAGCCGCCGAGCAAGGAGATCCCGAAAGCATATCGGACAAATTTTTCCTTAAGACGGCAGACGCATTTATTTCAAAGAATGATGTCTCAGTTTATCTCTTCGAAAAGGGCACAGCCAAAGATATCATGAACGAAGACGGATTCATCGACTGGGAGACCTTTGGCGAGGTATCCGACCGGATCATGCAGCTTCGGCTGGAGCTTTGAAGGGCGTTAAAAAATGCTGCTGGATATCCTCAGTCCTTGTCGGATTTCAAAAACTACATTTACCGATAGCGGCATCACGGTTAACGTGAGGCCGAAAGAGGGTGAATCGGTCAAGTTCTTCGTAATAGATGAAAAATCTAATCCGAATAGCAATTTGCGCGAGACGTTGAGCATTCAGGGTCGAATCTGTGATCTGATTGTCTACTACGTCAAAGAAGAAGATCCCAGTGCCGCGTTCTGCTTCGTAGAGCTGAAGGGAAAGAGAATTGATGACGCCCTGGAGCAGGTAGTTGAAACCTTTGAGACAATAAAAGGATGCACCAAGAACGCCGGGCAGATAAAATGGAAGGCATACATTTTGATCGGGATCGCGTCTCCCATCAAGATCGATCCCACAACCAAACGAATTCTAAAAGCAAAATTCGGAGACAAAGATATCGACTGGAGAATTACCAAGAAGAACGACAGAGACGATCTTGGTGCATTTCTGCGCGGCGATTAAGGGCTTTTTTGATAATGGAGATGATGATTCTGTGACATATGGATGAGAGTACTTTGACTCAAATGATGTATTAATAAATGGTGTATTAATTTTGCTGCTTCTGCGAAATAAAAATAGCATAATCCAAAATCAAAAAACGTGGTATTAGGTGCCGGGGGCGGGATTAGAATAACCTTTTACGCGTAAATGCTTATATAGTAGGAAGACAATCTGCTATCAGGTGAGCCCGTGGTAAAACCTGATCGATCCCGTTATGTTCATGTCTATATGCCGTCTGATGCCGATAAGGCCCGATGGGCAGCCCTGGCAGAGAAGGCAAAGACGCCCCTGTCCAAGTGGGTTATCGAGATTGTTGAAAGCACCCTGGCCGAAAATGAGGAGTTTAGGCCGCGCCGCGAGATGGTCAAAGAGGTAGAAGGCTTGAGGAATGAGATAAAGAGCCTTCAGGACGATCTCCGACAGAAGGAGATAGTCCTGGACCGCTACGAAGGAGAGCTAAAGAGATACCGCGCTCAGCCATTTCTGGAAGGGGATTACAAAGGCTTTAGGCCCTATTCCGAAGAGCTGGTAAAGATCCTTAAAAAGCGGGGTTCCGTGGATAACTACAGGCTGCTTGAGGAATTGAACATTGATCCTCGCGAAAGCGATCTCGTGAAAGCTGTCTCCAGGCAATTGGAAGAGCTCGAGGGTTACAAGCTGATCAAGATGGATGGCCGGACATGGAAATGGATAGGCTAATTCAAGATTTTGTTAAGGATTGTGCCCTCCGGGGTATGTCTCCAAGATCCATCCCTCACTACGGCTATATCCCAAAGGTCTTCAAGAGCTACCTGGAGGGCAAGGGCAATAATTTCCAGGATGTCGATAAGGATCATCTTAGAGGATTCATCGAATATCTGAGGATCGAGAAAGGGGCCGCGGGAAAGACAGTTGAGAACTACTTTGCCGTTCTCTCCACATTCTACGATTACTTGACATTTGAGGGCTTGGTCCCATCAAATCCAGTGCTTGCCATCAGAAAGCGATATTTGAGGCGCTATAAAGACAATGGATCAACGCAGGAGAGGCAGCTTATCAGTGTTGAGGATATGGCCCGGCTCATCAATTCGGAGATGGATATCAGGAATAAGGCGATCATTACTTTGCTGGCCAAGACGGGCATACGGCGCAATGAGCTGATCACACTTGATGTGCAAGATGTGGATCTTGTGGAAATGAGAATCAAGCTCAAGCCCACAGCCAAGCGAACCAACAGGATAGTATTCTTCGATGCGGAGACTGCTTTTCTCATCCGGCGATGGTTGAATATCAGAGAGGGCCGGAATAGGAAGGGACTCAAAGCACTCTTCATCAATGCTGCGGGCAATAGGCTTGATCGTGGCGGTATTTTGCGTTTGGTGTGGCAGGCTGCCGAGCGCGTGGGCCTTCATAATCCCGAGTCAGAGAGGATGGAGGACCACTTCAGCCCACACTGTTGTAGACACTGGATGACCACGCACCTCAGGCGGGCGGGGATGCGGCGCGAGTTCATTCAGGAGCTGCGCGGGGATAGCAGGAGAGAGGCTATTGACATCTATGACCACATAGATTTAAAGGAGCTGAAAGAGGCATATTTGGCGTGCATTCCGCAGTTGGGGATTTGAGCATGGATTCGCGTTCTCTCAAAAAAAGGCGATTACTAATTATCTACAGGTTTGCATACCCACAATATACCGATCAGAGGGGCTTTATTTCGCTCGTTTCCCTCATCAATACTTTGGCGGATGATACCGCTTGCTTTGTTACTTGCGCCCTCAACATTTCTGCTCCTTTGACATCTTCAATAGTGCGCAGGAACTCAACTGCCGCTATGTGATCCGCAATCGCCTTTTCTATGAGAGGCATTTCAGGTATAACGTGTACTTCGCCAGTTTTCGTATTAATTGTATATCCATAAGCTCCATTTGCAAACGAATAGATGTTATCTGCACGTTGTACGATCGCGAAATTTCGTATTGCTACCATCTTAATACCATCCTATCTTTTTATTGTACTCATCTATCATTACTTGAAAAATTACTTGAAAATCATCACTGAGATTGAATATTAAGTGTAATTCAAAGACAGGATTAGCTCTTGGGCCTAATCGGTGGCTCTGGCTGGGGATTTAATTTATTGTATGCTCCTAGCATAGTTTGGAATCTTGCATTGGCCTCTAATGCAACGAATTGAGCAGCCAAAACCAAATTTTTTTGATCCAGCCGAGTCTTGCCAGTTAAAAGCTTCTCAGCGGCATGGATGTCATCAGGGCCATCCGGAATTATGGCATCCCATATTTTAGGATCATGCAAAGCAGCACTGTTGGCTATCTTATCAATGATGTGTGCTTCATATTTAATCAGATCGAAATACTGTTCGGATAACTTCGTCATTTTATCATCTCCGATCCCTCAAAAAATGAAGGCTAGTTCGTCCATTCATACCACTGTTGATTACTTAAACTACCACGAAAAATCGTTACTGATAAGATGATATAATCTTTATTGGAATCCGGCACTTATAATTGCTTTCAAGTGCAAAGCAAATTCTGCCGCACGCATCGGTTTGTCATGCACCTGTGGCGCGTGGGATGAGGCGTGAGTTCAGCGGGAAGGAAGCCATTGATATCTACGAGCACGTTGACTTGAAGGAGCTAAAAGAGGCCTATCTGGCACGCATTCCGCAGTTGGTGATCTATAATCTGCATTTTCATTCTTTATGCGGAAATCCGAATGCGTATCTATTCCACTAAAAATCGCGATTTGTGGCTCAAACTCTAGAACGTATATTTTGTCCACCAAATATCGATTTTGAATTAAGTTGATCTGATGCACGACCGGAAATCGCTGCAAATTAATATCCTATGACAATGCAGAATTTGCTTCATTGACAATCGCGAGATCGAGCAATAATCTGTGTTACAATCCATTGTGAGTTTAGGACGAACCTAAATGGACCTGCGCATCATCAGAACATTTATCCATCTTGAGTCAATGATTTTAAAAAAATTATATGGTTCTATCAGAAAACATATTGATATTAGTAAATCAGAATAGATTTTTCGTTATAATTTAATTATAACTCTGTTTACAGGGTATTTGCCAGCAATGCTCCCCTTGGCCGAAAACCAAAAGACAAACGTTTGGTTTTTTAGGCTTGCGAGCGATTGATGGCGAATTCAATTTGCAGAGATTCCTATTAACCTCTTGCGTGGGTTAAGCCTATGAATCCCCCAAAAAATTATAAGATTTTTAGGAATACTGCAATATTTGAATATATGGATAGGTGGATGGAAATATGGAAGATAATTTCAGGATCAAAGGCACAGTCTACAATAGAATGCACCAACCTGTATCGGACATTCAAGTTAGAGCTTATGATAGAAACGGCATTTTTCTGGCCGATGCACTCACTGATAACAATGGTTTCATAGACTTCGAGTGTGCATCTCGGCCAACAACTATTAAATTTATCAATAAATCGAGGATCATTGCTAGCAAAGCCGTTGCAGATACGATCGTGTCGGGCAATATTATAGACATTGGAAAATATGGTCCTATCTGCATGATTCCATTTGCCCAATGGCACATTTCTGGCGTCGTTAGAGATAAAATGAGTGGGGAACCTTTGCCTGGATTGCGGGTCGAGGTGTGGGATGAGGATAAAAGTATTTCTGGCGGACCTTTTTATGATCCATTATGGAAAGGAGCGCCTCTAATAACAGATGAATACGGCGCGTTCGAAACGTGGTTCAATGCTGCGGACTTCACAAGAGAAGCAACTTGGATAGGCGAAAAAAAGCCTGATGTTGTGATAAAAATATTCAATTCCAAAGACATTCTAATACACCAGACTCCAGTTGATCAGAATGTCTCAGGAAGCCCACATTCGTGTTTTCCCTTCTGTTTTCACAAGGGTAAGGAGTATGCGATCGACGTAGATTACTTAACTGTAGCAATTAACAAAGTGGGGCCTGTCAATGTAGCAGATATTAACGCGTCAGGTCGCGCCACAGTCTTTGCGAAAATCCCCGATCGCCCATTCGGGGGTTATGCTACAATTAGTGGACGGATATGGGGAGCAAAAATCAATAAGTGGAAGCTGTATGATGCAGCAGGATTTGTGGATTCCGAAGATGAGAGATTTAATGGTCTTAAATCTACATCGGCTACCCCTAATGGCTTCGTTCAAATCGCAGAAGGCATGAATAAAATATGGGATGGCCCGATTCACAAATGGGAGACTTCTGCGCTAGGTAAAGACGAAGTTCATACGATAATTCTAATCGTTTGGGATCAGAATGAAAACGAGTATCATAAAACTCAGTTTGTGTTTATCCACAACGCGCCAATAACTCCGCCAGTTCAGATAACGTCCCCTGCGCCAGGGAGCACGGTCAGCAAAAAAGCTGCAAAGGATGTAATAAAGATCGTCGGCATTGCTGATGATGACTTTTTCCAGTATTATCATTTGCTTTGGGCTGGGCCAACTATGACGGAACTCACAGATAAAGGCATAAACTTTCAAATTGCTGGAGGAAATCACACACCTAAGGATAATAAGTTGTTGGCCGAGTGGGATATCAAAGATCTCCCTATCGGCCCCTATGTGATCAGGCTGGAAGCTCATGACAGGACAATTGTGGACGATGGCATATTTTTCAACAACGATTGGACATGGAATACTATCAATATTGCAAATTGATCTGCAATAAAATTTATAATGGGCAGGCGTTTGCAGCCTGCTCATCTGCATTTATTCTTGATCGTTTTGGGATTTCAAGCTGAATCAAAATATTAATTCATGAACCAGTGCTTTGCAGCCTTTTCCTGCAATGATATGATGTCTCTAATTTCATTTTCGCGTTATCAATAGAAAAAGGGTAGTGATGCGATAAATGGTTGGCGTTTTTTGTGGTTACCTCTTGCTTGCGATCATGATGAATACCATGCTAGGATTACTCTCGGAGAATAGCGGCATCCCTGCATTCTCTGTTAGTGCTGCATTATCAATAAAATTCTGGTTTGCGCAAATTGGATGCATTGGCCCTTCACTGGTATTTGCTCGAGTCGCAACAATTGCTCTATTCATCACACTCACGAGCTTACGAGCCTCACGTGATTCACGTGATTCATGTAATTCACGTAATTCACGTGATTCACGTGAATTGCGACATTCACGTGATTCACGTTACTCATAATTGTCACAATACTCGTAATTATCATGATACTTGTAAATGAATCAATTAAAAAGATTAATATATGATTAAGCTCAATTGGTAATTCAATGGCCAAATGCCAAGGTGATTTGATGAGAGAACGAGCCATTATGCTGCCATTGCATCTATGCGTCCCGCGAGAGATGCGAGCACAAATCGAGGCTACTGCCGACCAGAGAAAAATGTCAATTGGGGCCGTGACCCGAGAATTTCTAGCGGCTGGCATCGAAGCGCTGGAAAAAGCAGGTGGTGTGGAATGCTAAAAGAAATAAGGTCGATTGTAAGCCAGGCGGCCAAGTTGTCCAGACCGCGCCGCCAGGCCGAGAACACACGCGCGATAGGTGGTGTTCGGTATCATTTATAGCTGCGCCGAATTTAAGCCTTTGCTCGATCCCGGCCCGCGTCGCCTGGAAGACCTTGAGGAGGTGCGTGACACCTTGCTCGCGGTTCGTGAAGCAGGAGGTCAATGCATCGCCAGGTTTGGATGCGGAGACATAGTTTTTCCTGCAGAGTTCGCGGCCCGATGGGGCGAGCTTGTGGGCTGCAGGATCGCGGTCCTCAAGGTCGACGGGCGCTACCTCGTGCGAAATCTCGATGAAGAGTCCAGGCAACGGGCGGAGGCCGAATGCAGCAGCATGACACCAGGGGCCGATCCCAGGCAATTTCTTGCGCAGAAGGTGAAGGAGGGGTGCTGAGATGGCCGGAGCCTATCTTTTTCACGCATCTCAAGCGGGCGTTTGTGGCCACATCCTGTGCCGAGACGCAGACTGCAGCTCTGCAGACACTCGCCTCCTGATCCTTGAGGCAACAAGAGCCGGAGCGGGACGCTAAATGTCCGAACTACTTCAAATGGAAGCGATCGCGGTGGACTGCGTCCATGTTTATGTCTTATGCCCTTTCTGCGGCAAAATACACAGACACGGCTCTATGAGGAATAGCTCCCTGAAAGATTACGGGAGCAGAGTGCCTCATTGCTCATGGCCCGATCCATCCCCGGAAGGCCAATACGAGATCATCACCACGCCGGCAACCATCCGAAAAGAGTATGGATTAATCACCAATCGCGATCTGAAGGCTTGGGACTGGAAGCAGAAACGCTTGCGAGAGGCCATCCTGAAGGAGAGAAAGGCCGAGGCTGAAGCCAGGTACGCAGAGGCGCTGGTAAGCGTGCTGGAGGAGTTCGCCGCAGCGAACAATCCTATTCCAATGTATGCCGCTTGTCGTGTGGCCGGGGTCCCTATGAAGTTCGCTAGGCTATGGTTATTGCTCCGAGGCGTCGGTTATGGCCATGGGAGGTGGTATCTATCCAAGCTGGTCATGGAAAATCGGCCAGATCCATATCATGCGCGACTTGCGAGGATATTCCCGGTGGTGTAAATGGCCCCACCCAGAACCGTCAAGAGCTTCGAGGCCATCCCAGCGGAGCTCAAGGCCCTGAAGCAATGGTGCAACTGGAAGCTTGAACAAGACAACAAGGGAAAGCCGACAAAAAAGCCCTACAATCCTGCAGGCTACCTGGCCTCTTCGACAGATCCCAATACCTGGTCAACGTTCGAGGAAGTTAAAGCCGCCTATGAAGATGAGAGCCGCAACTTTGCCGGAGTCGGATTCTTCTTCAACAACGATTTTACTGGTGTGGATTTCGACCATTGCATACCGGAAGGACTGAATCCTGCAGATGGATTGATGGTCTCCGGCAAGCTCACACTGGAATGCCTGTGCAAGCTGAACACCTACACGGAAATTTCGCAGTCGGGAACCGGCCTGCATTCGATCATCAAGCCACCGATGCCGGAGAATTGCCGGCATAAGAGCGGCAATTACGAGATGTATAGCCGTGGCCGATTCTTCGTCATGACGGGCAACGTGCCGCCCCGTGCGCCAACCGCAGTCCGAGTGGACAAGGAGGCACTCGATTTTGTCTATTCTGCCATCTTCGGCAAGAAGCAAGGCCCCGAGACGCCGGAGAGCAAAGCAACTCCAGAACCGGACGCAGGAAGCGAGGAGACTGATAGCGAGATCGTCGCCAGAATCTGCAGGTCGCAGCAAGCCGAGAAGTTTATGAAGCTGTTCCAGGGCGACACGAGCGACTATCCATCGGCTTCAGAAGCTGATGGTGCGCTTGCGGCCATCCTGGGGTTTTACACTAACAAGAATTTCGCCAAGACCCTCAAGATCATCTCTCAGTCGAAGCTGTGGGATGAGAAATGGGCCCGAGAGGACTATCAAAGGAGAACGATAGAGGGAGCATTCGATAAGCTCACTGAGACATACGGCAAGCAAAGAAACGCCCTCAACCGCGTGGAGTGGGCGCTGGGCTACTTCGTGGACTCTGCCGGCTACACCCGCCAAGGCGGCGTAGACGAAAAGGGCAACAAGACCTCTGAGCTGGTGAGCGAAGGCTATGCTTATCTTGATGCAATTCTTGAGGATTTTGAGCAGAATCCGCCTGAACGCTATTTTGTCATTCGGGGCAAATCCATCAGCGCAAAGGACGAATTTGAGCTAACATCCAAAATCGCGGATTTCGGAGAGGACAGGGCGGCGAAGAAGATCCTGCTCAACCAGTGGGCCGAAGACAAATTGGGCGGAATGAATATCAATGTGATCAAATCGCTGTCACCAAAACCTGTAAAGCACATTCGAATTTTGCGCCGGCCTGCGTGGGTGGGCAACGAACTGGTGGCCCCAGGGCTGTCTACAACGGAAACACGATTCGGCTATGAGAAGAAGGTGCACGTTGATTTCTCAAGTGCAGGAGATGTATCTGCGGGCCGGGAGGCGCTGAACAAGGCCCTCCTGGCCTTTGATCCCAAGAATACGGCGCTGCTATTCGCAACGGTTTTGGGTGCGCCGATCATTGCCAGGCTGTGGTCCGGCGATCGTTATTGCCTCTTCATCCAGGCCACTACTCAGATGAAGAAAACGACCGCAGCGATGCTCTTTATGAGCATGTACGGAACGAAATATTCAGACGAATCGTCCCTGGTGCGCTGGGGCGATGGTGCTACAGGAAATGCTACAGAGCACCTGGCGGCGAGAACCGGGCCTTTCCCTTTCCTGCTGGATAATTACAAGCAATACACGGACAAGGACCCTTCCGCCCTGCAGAGACTCATTCATGCCGTGGTCGAAGGCACGGAAAAGGACCGGCTGAACCGTGAATCCATGCTGAGATCCGGCATGGAATATCTATGCTCTCTGATCATCACCGGCGAGCAATTTCCCGGCCAGGATGCAGCTACCAGGGCGCGGATCGTCGAGCTGCTATGGACGAATGCAACAAATCTGGAGTATTTGTCTGAAGCCCAGGCCCATATCGAAGATATCAATGCTTTTGGAAAAGCCTGGTTGCAGTGGCTGAACTCGCCGCACGGCCTGGCAGTGATGAATGAGTATGCTCCTCGATTTGAAGCGGCTCGGCTGCACTACATCAAAGCGGCCAAGGACGCCGCCAATGTGGGGAGGCTGGCGAGCAATGCCGCAGTCGTTACCCTGGTGTGGGAGATCTTCAACCAATGGCCGGAAGGCCATGATCTGGCGAAAAAGTTCTATCCGCACCTGAAAGCTGCGATAGATGAGCATATTTTTAACACCGAGGCCGATATCAGCGAGCAGCTCGATGGCCGGAAGTTCATTGACTGGCTGAAAGCCGAGTTCATGGTGGGCCGCTACTATGTTACCGGAAGAGTAGAACCAGTGCGGATAGGTACGATCTCCGAGCATATAGGCATCTTCAATCTCGCAAATTCCAGAGATCACCGGGAAATGGACGAGGTCCTGATCGCCCCGGAGATCTTGAGCGCAAAGCTGCTACCTGCCTGGCAGAAGGCCACGAACGGAACAAGGACCGACAAGAAAGCCTTGCTTCGGCAATTGGTGAGTCTCGGATACCTTCTATATGACGAGAAGCATAAAGGTTACAGCGTAGTCCGACGAGTGGATGAGAGGAATAAACGAGTTCATGTTTTTGTGAAAATCTTCTCCTCGGATGAAGGGCAACCAGTCGGAGAGGCCTCTGCTACAAAACCATTTGTAGCGGAAAACCGGGATGCAGAGAAGCCTGTAACCGGTTCAACCAGTGCTACATGCCTTGAAGATAAGATGTGTTTTGAAGACAAAATTTCTGATAAATCTATCACGGATCTTCACGAGTCATCTGAGAATAAAGATGGAGAGAACAACAATAACATAAACACTGGTAACACTGGTTACACTGGTAGTACTGAGTCTACGTCTATTGATTTTGCCGCTACAAGACCGTCACCAGTAACACCAGTCAAGCGAGAAGAGCGGAAGCAGGATTGTGGTAGCCACCCTGTGGCCCCAAAGGGCGATCCATCAGCCAAGCAAGACGAAGAAGCCAGGGCTGCAGAGGAAGCCCAGGGCTGCAATCAGGCAGCGAAGCACTCCAAGCTGGATCCCACGACCTTGGAGACGGTCCGCATTATCAAGCCGGAAGGGTATCGAACGCAAATCCCCCATCCCGAAAATCCCAACAGGTTTGTTGATCATCTCTATTCAGCCGGCGAGATCGTGGAGATCCAGCACTGGAAAGCGAAAGATCTGATCGAACGGCACATCGCTGAACCTGTGGGAAGGGCCGAAGCATGACATTCAAGCAGTGTGTAGCAGGGGGCCCCAAATTCTTTTTCGAGAATCCCCTGGGACGCATCGCCATATGGATTAAACGCAGTGCAGCCAAGCCTGCGGAGGCCAACGTATGAAATTTTTATCTTATAAATCATATACAAAATTGATAATGGACACGACCGATCCAAGGAATGGCCGGAAGGTTTCCTTCCGTATTCAGGACTGTCATGAGAGCAGGCTGCCTCGCCTCCGGTTACTGGAGAGCATGAAGGGCTTGCAGCTATTCATTGTCTACCGCAAGTCCGAAAGCAGCAACGGTGTAATCGAGCTGGAGGGCCTGGACGAATTCGGCAAAGCTCAAACTTATGCAGCCTATCATTCGTGGCCCTTCGTGACCATGAAGAATTTCGGACTGAGGATCAATTTAGGGCATGCAGACCTGAACATCCTTGTGGACTATCTGCCAAACAAGGTACAGCTTGCGGAATTCCTCAAAACAGTGAATCTCAACCCAGACGGAAATTATTCCGGGCGGCCTATTGAGGAGCTGATAGGAGCATGAAAGAAGGGACTCGAATCGGACGAAGAGATATTCTCAGGGGAATGGCCCGCAGCCGGGTAAGAATCCGAGACCTGAAGAAAGCTGGAAGCTACTCCAAGCAGGACTATGACGGCCACAGCTCCGAGGAACTGCAGCCAAGGCCGGGGAGCTGCAGAAGCAGAGGAGTGCCGGCAGCATGACCAGCTCGAAGCTCATGGCTGAGGTCCTGCAGAAGCTGCCGAACGGCCCCACGCCCATCTTGGACCTCTGCCTGATCCTCAAGCGCACTGAAGCAAACGTCAGGCGCATTCTGGCCGACATGGAGGAGCTGGGCCTGGTCGAACGTATCGAGATTTCGATCCCAGGTCGAAAGGTCAAGTACGGCTGGAAGAAGGCAGTCAAAGGAGATGATTCCCATGCCTAGACGATGTGGACCATGCGACGATAAGCGACGAAATGAAATCGATCGCAGGCTATTGAACAAGGAGATAAGCGGCGAATCGTTTCGTCGCATATCGTCGGATTTCGGCTATTCGGAGATAGCGCTCAGGAGGCACCTGGCGAACCACCTCATTGTGGATCTCGCCACGGTCAAAGCAGCGAAAGATGAGGCGAGACGAAAAGCTGAGGCTGAAGTCCAGGCCCGCGAGACCGAGAAGGCCCTGGCAGAGGTTAAGACGGAAGTCCAGATCGGCATGGCTGAGAGGCTGGAGAATGCGGCCAATTTCTTGGATCAGCTCAAAGAGGTACGCAACAAAGCAGCCACGCTCCTGGAGCTGGCTGAAGAAGCCGAGGACCTCCGGGCAGCCGGCACGTTCCTGAGGGAGCTGCGTGAGCAGATCCGGCTCTGGGCCGAGCTCGAGAAGAAGATGGATGAAAATCCGCCGCAGATCAACTTCACTCTTAGTGCTGAGTGGATCGAGTTGCGCACCACGATCCTCTATGCCCTGGACCCCTTCCCTGAGGCCAAGCTGGCCATAGTCCGGGCCATTCGAGGGCCTGACTATGATAAATGGGACGATGGCCCGAATCCGGGCGCGGCTGAAGTGAAACCCTAAAAAAGCTTGTGATTGAAATGGAAATCGCAGAAATCGAAAGCAAGATCAGCGCCGCGAGATCACGAATCCGCGCGCTGAAGGATGAGACAAAGAGCTGCATGTGGTTCGACGGGGCCGGGGCAATGAAGATCTCGGACCCCAAGAGGCTGGAGGCCCTTAACTCCGAAATCAAGCGGCTGGAAGGGCTGATCGAGCACGACACCCCGGTCCTGGCCCGGCTCCGATCCATTGTGGGCGATCGCTCCGTCTCTGAGGTCCTGGACTCTGCAAAGATCCAGTTCGCCGAGAATAGGATCCTAGGGATCAGGGCGGAGCTGGACCATGCCCTGAAGCTGCAGGTGGCCCAGGCCATTGGCATCGATGCCGATCATATTGTCATGGGCGATCATCTGTTTTACCAGGCGGGCCGGGAGACTGTAGGGCAGGTCCTAAAGAGCGAGGAGTTCACGAAGCTGCAGGTGGCGGCGGACAAGGAGGTCAGCGAATTGAGAAAAACCATAACAGAGCGAGGCGCGCTGCGTGACCTAGTCAATGGCACGCTAACAGAATTCAAGATGGAGGCTCTATGAAGAAAGAGGTCGCATTCAACCTGGACCTGCTCACCCGCCAGCCTCCGGACCTGTCCATTGTTGGCAGCGCGGGCGGCGGGCTCGTCCAGGATGTCGAGCTCTCCAGGCAGAAACATACGGGGCTGGTGAGCGAATACGGCAATCTGGTGATTGATGGAAAGCTGATCAAGCCCTGCCACCTCTATGCAATTGAGCGGACCGAGGCGGCATTGAACGCGATCGAGGCCGGACTGCTGGTTGACCACGGGTTCGTCATTCCGAGCGGCTGGATAAGTACGCCGGATGGGCGCGTCATCAAGCGCTGAAGCTAGGCCCCTCCTTTTTTCGTTGTTGGGGGCCGATGGGGCTAGGCCCAAAGATGTCATAGAACTAAAGCGGCGCATATGAATAACCGGGCCATTCCCTCATAGTTTTGAAGCTTTAAAGGGGTTCCACTTTCCTGACTTCGAAAAAGTTCTATGACATTTCCGTGAGACTTTGAAAAGTGTCATAGAACCAAGTTCATCATATGGATTACTCAGCAATTTTGCCTTTTTCTTGAGGGCTTGCGTGGCCCCACTCCTTCATTCCTCAAAAAGTTCTATGACATTTACATGCATCTTTTAAAAGTGTCATAGAACCATGCCGATGAATACGCATAATTCGGCCATTTTGCCAGATCCTTGAAGGCTTGTGGGGTTCTGTCCCGCTTTCTCTCCAAAAGTTCTATGACATTTCGAAAGGCTTAAATAAAATGTCATAGAACTGTCATGCATGCATGCTACAAACGCCGGGGAGAAACGGAAGGGTTTGAAGAATGCCGCCATTGCTCTGGCCAGGGAGGCGGAGGCAGCGATGAATGCAGCGGAGAATTCGCCAGGGGCCGGAGAGAAGGCACGCAAATTGCAGGCTGAAGCGGATAAGCTGAAGGCAGAAGCTGAGGCATTGAAGGGAACGGCCAGGCTAGAGGATCTCACTGTTTGGAAGATGGTAAAGGAGAAGAACACCAAGAAAGGGTCCCAAGAGTATGCCTACTGGATGACCTCCTGGCGTGAGCGCGGTAAGGTGCGCAATGTCCATCTTGGGAGCTGCAGGAAGCTGTCTCGCGAGGATGCCCTGCAGAAGGCCAGGAAGATGAAGGCGGAGGCGCTAGGAATAAGCATCGACGTTCATATGTAGTAAAAAGTGGGAGTAATTCAACCATGGACGACAGATTAGAGTTTCTTCAACACACATTCGACAAATGTACGCCACTATTCCGCGACACAACGCTCCCGGAGCATATTCTCAAACGGTATAAGGTTGGATTATTCTTACGAGAACCGACATTCTGCGACGCCACATACAAATTGGGAGGCTTCGTTGCCCCTCACCGCTTCCTCATCATTTCTTCAAACGCGCGTTGCCTAGACGAAATTGCCCCATCACCTTGGGGATTGTGTGTTTGGCAAAGAGGAAGAGTTTTCAAAGTCATTGACCAGGTTGAGTGGGCTGGTCACGTGCAGACGACGCTCCTGGAAATTCCCGAGGTTCTTCTTGACCTCTTTTGCGGTACAAGCCCAAACGATCTCGAACAGAATTTTGCGATTCAATCACGGGAGACATTCGAACAATGTATTGAAATGGCACCTTTAGCTGAACTGAATACAGACGAATGGCGAGAACGCCTCACCTATCCGATCGGTATCGAAAATCAGGGGCGGTATTTTCCGATTTTCGGCGAAGAAGCTTGCCAAGACAAAAATGCGACACTCCTAATTCGACGAGTGTTGCATCACCAAGCGCAGATACATTTGTTGACGAACGATTACGATGAAGCAATGCCGCTACTTCGTCAGGCACTGGCGATAGGCAGCAAGTCTGATGCCACGGACGACGCGACTGGACGAATTCTGCTAACTTTAGCAGACCTCTACTTCGAAATTAGCGATCTCCAAAAGGCAGAAGCCACTTTAGTGGAGGCCTTTCAGGCCTTCAAGCAAATGCCTCATGAAAAAAACCGCTTGGCTGTGGCGGCAACGCATTCTCGTCTTGGACATGTATACCAAATGGGAGGTGCCTTTGCCGAAGCGGAGCAGAATTATCTCCACGCCTTAAAAATACTTCGACGGGTGGGGGACCAAAAATCACTTGCAGGAGTGCTAGTATCACTTGGGGCCCTCTACGAGAGAATTGCGAGATACGACGATGCCCAGGCTGTCCTTAACGAAGCAGTCGAGATCAAATGCGACGAGAACGGCAAATGTCACGATGCGGTCCTCTTGAATAATGTAGCGCGTCTGGCCAATGCCAAAGGTGAGCACGTGAAGGCAATCGAGTACCTTCGTAGTGCCGTCGAACTCAACCGCGAAAATTCAACTATTGACTTTCAACAGCAAGCAATGCTGCTCTACAACCTTGCGGAATCCCTTGGTGCCCTGGGTAAATCAGATGAAGCGCTCGAAACTTTCAAAGACGCGCTCGAGATCGACCGCTATCTAATCAGCGAAGTAAATTCAATGTCCTCGGATAGACAGCGTCAGGAATTCCTCATAGCAAGCCAGTTTCGAGTTCACCAATGCATTTCGTTGATTCTGCGTTACCTTTCAGAATCGCAGCATGCTCTCGAGTTCGTCGCCAAGTTGATCTTTGAAAGGAAATCGCTTGGATTGGACTTAAGCTTGCTTCATCGCAAATCCGTTCTTAACGACAATGAATCGTCGATAGCAAAGAAGGTGTTTGAAATGAGAGACCTTCAATCGCGGATCGCACTTAAAACCTTGGCGAACGCTGGCAAGAGTGGAAATGAAGATTCGCGTTCGCAAATTGAAGAGGACATAAAGCGTTGCGAGTCGCTTGAATCGGAAATCTCACGACTTGTTCCATCTATCGATGTGGAACGAAGGCTTCGATCCAGTGGGTGGCGCGAGGTTGTTGAGCATCTACCGGATAAATCCGTTCTTCTGGAGTTTTTTCGACTGAATTTCTTTGATTTCACGTCCGTGAGAGCTCGAGGAGAGGACCCGCAGAAAAATCGTAAATACATCGCCGTCATTCTAAAATGTTCGAACAACCGACCTGAGATCGTGGATCTTGGCGATGCCGAGGAAATCGACAAGAGAATCGCCCAGCTCCGAATGCGTGTAACCGGAGAAATCGATTCGAAAGCGTTTGAAGTTTTCCCCGGAAAAACCGGCTCCGATGGGAATCTGCGGTATGGCCTCTCGGACATAGAGACAATAGATGAAAACGATGAACGCTTGCGAAAGTTAATCTTCGATCCGCTTGTCGACGGCTTAGGGAAAAGTACTCGATTGATTATCTCGCCAGATGGCAACCTGTTTCGTTTGCCGTTCGAGATTCTTCCGTTGTCTAATGGAACTCGCCTGATCGACCGGTACGAGATCAGTTACCTTACGAATGGCAACGACTTTCTGAGACTGATCGATAAGTCGCGGGTCGATATAAGTGACCCATTAGTAGTTGCCGACCCAGATTTTGATTTGAGCTGTGAGTTGGGCGCAGCCGCCTCGCCGGAGGGATCTAGTTCCACGTTTGTTCGATTAGATGGCACAAAGGAAGAAGGAGAAGCCATTGCCCAGATGCTTGGAGTCGATTTGGTATCGGGAGCAGAAGCAGTTGAAGGGGTCATCAAAACAAGGAAATCTCCAGTTATTTTGCACTTAGCCACACATGGCTTTGTGCTGGAATTTAGGTCGCGATACCTATCGATCGACGAATTAAAGGTAGGCATGACGATGACATCGGATAAACCCATTATTGCTATCAGCCCTCCGGAATGGCTAAATGACGACATAACTGATGACAAGGATTCGTATTCCTTTATCGCAGTCACACCTCCTCGGATGTTTGATGCCGACAGGGAAAGCGAATTTTCAAGACTCTCGAGAAATGTAAGCAATCCGATGCTCCGGTCAGGTGTGGCCCTAGCTGGTGCAAATACGTGGCTTAGAGAACTGGAATTGCCGGATAAAGCGGGGGACGGTATTCTCACAGCAGAAGAGGTCTGCAATCTTAATTTGGCGGGCACTGAACTAGTTGTAGTATCTGCTTGCGAGACCGGACTTGGAGACATTGTGAGTGGGGAAGGCGTATTTGGCCTTCGCCGATCTTTCGTTCTCGCGGGCGCACGATCGCTTGTAATCAGCCTTTGGAAAGTCCCAGATATCCAGACCAAGGATTTAATGATTGAATTTTATACACGCTTGATCAGAGGTGAAGCACGTTCAGAGGCGTTACGCCAAGCGAAACTCTCATTAAGACAACAGCATGCAGACCCGTTTTACTGGGGTGCTTTCGTTTGCCAGGGTGATCCTTCACCTATGACGAATGTTTCTCGATTTTTGACGCGCAGTCGTACGAGCCGCTAACGATTGCCTTGGGTGGAACCCAGCCCGGACGCCTCGCTGGCGGCGATAACGCTCCGTCCGCTCGACACAGGTTAAGTTCGTAGGACTGCGAGATGCTGTATGTAGAGACATTACAGTCGAGGAGCATTCCTGATATGGGATCCGGAAAGCGCGTCTACTGATGGGCTCTTGGCATGAAGAAAAAAAGTGTTCAATGTCCATCTGGAGGACTACAGGATCTATCTCTCGACGAAATCCTGTAGACGGCTAGTGCACCATAACATTAGTTTTGCAACTTTATATAGTGCCTGTTCAGCTTTGACCTTGCATCGTTTTTTGTGAATTTCCATTTTATAGTAGCTTTTTTTATGTTACGTTCTTG
>Ga0074198_1000814_pt1 | contig 26795 bp, 22 predicted proteins | sample EPASupsiteSAE323_FD_64527 | JGI IMG/M metagenome (GOLD analysis project Ga0074198, IMG submission 64527) | Bioremediated contaminated groundwater from EPA Superfund site, New Mexico - Sample SAE3-23 | ecosystem: Environmental > Aquatic > Deep subsurface > Groundwater > Contaminated ...
CCCATTGTTCCATGTTCGTTATATGGGGAATAGTAATATATAAAAGCTCCGCCCAAATAATGACTTATCGCTAGAAAACCACCTTAAAAGCGTTCTTTATTCCCTACATGCGCGAAGTTAAGGACACTACAATTTACTGCTCAGCATAACGGTCATTGCTTTTTTCTTGGTACAGGCAGATGCCGAACCAGGGGACCCGCTCAATCCCAGCCAACTGGGCGAATCCATGTCTATGCCCTTGCCCCAAGAACTCATTCAGGATGCCAGGAAGACGGGAGTGATAACTGAATCCAATCCACTTTATCAATCAGATAGCAAACAACCCGGTTTCTCCATTGTGCCTCAGCCTGAAGCGTATGCAGATGATTCTTTAGAGAATGTGAATATAACCGGCACCTGGTCCTTTAATCTCACGGGAAGAGACCCTGAGCAGATGAAACTATATCTGATCCAGAAAGAAGACATGATCCTGGGTCAGGGAGTCATGGATAGAGGAAATGGAACGGAGAAGGCCACAGCCAACGGCTCAATATCAGGAGAGAATATGAGCTTAACCGTGATGCCAATGGGTGTTTCCAGTCTATACAAGCTCAATCTGTCACTGTCATCCCTGGCTGCAGGCACCTATGCCGCCTACATGGCAGATGGTAGCAGACGGTCCGGCAAGGTCACATTCGCGGTTTCCGCAAATATTTTCAAGTCCACTTCTACTGCCGCCGAAGAATAGCCTGGCTCATATGCGATCGCGGATTCGGCAGATTTGAGGTCCACCCGGCATTCGGGGATTAGGAGGCAAGTGGGGTGTTTGCCTTGCTTGCACCGGCTTTAATATTGCTTTTGCTGGCTAAACCTTAGGATTCACAAATCAATTAATCTTTATCGCAATGGAAGTGCTCGAACGTCTCTATCAAGCCTATTCCTTTTTGAGTCGCTCTGCGAACAAATCCTAGATTCTTCAGTAACTATCTCAATGATGTAATTCTACTATTTAATGATTAAGAATCATTTCTTTTACCAATCAGGTCAAAGGTATCATTTGTCATTGCAGCCATCTGGCGAGCATTTCCACCAGTTCTTTTTGTTGGACTGGTTTGGCAATGAAATCACTCATCCCGGCCTGAATACACTTTTCTTTATCACCTTGCATAGTAGAAGCGGTCATAGCGATGATGGGAATGCGTGGGTTGAGCATGCCCGATACATCCTTACGTATGCGGCGAGTTGCCTCGAAACCGTCCATCTCGGGCATTTGGCAGTCCATAAGCACCAGGTCGTAGAGGATGTTCTGTAGCGCATCGATGGCTTCCCGACCATTGGACGCTACATCGGCATTGAGGCCGATCTTTCTCATCATTGCTTGTGCCACTTTCTGGTTTACGGGATTGTCCTCTGCCACCAGGATGCGTATCTTGCGCTTATTGTTATCCGAAATGATAGGCTTAGAGGCGATGCGCTCTATAGTTCCCTCACCCTCAATTTTGGCAAACATCTCATCTACCGTTCCAGGTCCCGTAGGCCGCTTCTCAAACACTGCTGTGAACCAGAAAGTGGACCCTTTGCCCTCAACACTCTCCACACCTATCCTTCCGCCCATCAATTCCACCAATTGTTTGGAGATGGCAAGTCCCAAGCCTGTTCCGCCGTATTTGCGCGTGGTCGAGCCATCTACCTGAGTGAAGAGCGAGAAAAGAATGCCCTGCCTGTTTGCCGGGATGCCTATGCCTGTATCGCTCACCGAAAAGCGAAGCGTGACATTCCGTTCATCATCACGTTCAAGGCTGACGCGAATTACAATCTTACCTTGGGCTGTGAACTTCACGGCATTGCCTCCCAGATTGACAAGAACCTGACGCAGCCTTCCCGGATCTCCACGCAGGCGCGATGGGACTTCAGGGTCTACTAAGCAGACCAGCTCTAGATCTTTTTCATGAGCATCGATGGTCAGCATATCTGTCGTATCCTTAAGGGTAGCATGCAGGTCGAAGTCCAAAGTCTCCAGCTCCAGTTTGCGGGCTTCGACCTTTGAGAAGTCCAAGATATCGTTTATGAGAGCTCGAAGGGTCTCGCCACTGCTTTGAGCGATTTGAGCATATTCCCGCTGCTCAGCATCCAAGTTCGTATCCAGCAGCATCCCGGTCATACCGATTATGCCGTTCAAGGGAGTGCGAATCTCATGACTCATATTCGCCAGGAATTCGCTCTTAGCAGAATTGGCCTTTCTGGCTTGCTCGGCTAATTCATTGGACTTTTCGATGGCAATTTTCAGATCTTGATTTATTTTTTGCAACTCTTGCTCAGACCGCTTGCGCTCAGTGATATCCGTATACGTTCCAAGCACGCCAATTATCTCCCCATCAGAATTGCATAGAGGTATCTTGCTTGTAAGAAGAACGATGGTGTTCCCATCAGGAGTCGTCTGGGGTTCTTCGATGAATAATTTTGGGCGGCCACTCTCGATGACTTGGAGATCGTCTGCGCGATATAATTCCGCCTGATCATGCCACACCATCTGGTAATCGTCTCTGCCAACTACGTCTCTTGAATCGGCGAAGCCTGCATCGTGCGCAAATATGGCGTTACAGCCCAGGAAGACGAGATCTTTATTCTTCCAGAATACCCTTACAGGTATCGTGTTGATAATCCCATCGAGGATTTGATGTGATTCACGCAGCGTCTCTTCCGCTTGCTTGCGTTCTGTGATGTCTATGTGTTGGATCACAGCATTCACAATCTTCCCGCGCGAATCCCTGATGGGAAATACCGTGATCTCAATAATCACAGAGACGAAATGGATCAAATGGAGATATTTGAGCTGCGAGCTGTCATATTTGATTTCGAAGCGCACCGTCTCGCCTGCTTCAAATACACGCCTCACCAGTGGCATGAATCCCTGTTCTTCAACAATACTGTCCGTGAGAATGTTGTATTTGCCAATGACCTCATCTTCTGATATATGCATCAGGTCCTGGCAGGCCTTATTGATCCTGATGAGCGTGCCCCTGTCATCAGAGATCCACATGGGGAGTGGACTCTGATCAATTATGCTGTTGAGAAAAGATTCCGATGTTCGCAGCGCTTCCTCTGACTGCTTGCGCTCAGTGATATCGCTGAAGATGGTGGCAAATCCATTCCGACCCCAGGGAGATACTGAAATCTCAAAATGCTTTTTCAAAGGCAAAAAAAATGTTTCGAAATGAAGCGGAATGCCACTTCGAACTACTGAAGAATATTCGGACAAGTAGGGAGGAAAGGATGTGCCATAAGCCTCGGTCGATAGTTTGTTGACAATCACATCTCTCGCCATGTCGAGGATGGACTCAAACATAGGATTCACGTCCACAATTCTGTATTCAACTGCTTGTCCCATTTCGTCACAAACAAGCTCATGTAAGGCCACACCTTCCTGCATATTATTATAAAGAGTGCGGTATTTCTCTTCGCTCGCTCTTAGCGCCTCTTCCGCTAGCTTGCGATCAGTGATTTCACTTGTGGTTCCAAATCCGATGATTCGGCCATCTGGTTGAAGATATGCTGAACCCCTGGAACGGACCCAAAGCGTCGTACCATCTGCCTTTCGAAGACGGTATTCTGCGGTTAAGTCTTTCGCAAAAGTCCTTACCCCTTCAGAAAGCAGTTCCTGCATAGCTGGCAAATCGTCAGGATGAATATACGAGAAATATTTATCGAAACTATTTCCGATAGTGCCATCCGGCAAGCCCAGCATTCTATCAGCAACAGGAGATATGTAGGAGCCAAAATGTTCTCCTCTGCCATCGACCTCGTAGCGCCAGACGATATCGGATATCATTGCAACTACTTGCTCATACTGGGCTTTGCTATCTTCAATAGCCTGCATGGCTTCTCGCAAAGCATCCTCTGTAGGCATGCGGTCTACGATATCATTGCCCATGATTATCGTTATAATTAGTTCTAATTGATACATCTATTGGAAAGATTTATCACAGCTATAAACTTTCACTCGGCGTGCCTCCTGCCTGGCCAGTTCCTCCGGCTTGCGGGAGACGGCAGTGCGCTCGTAGAGCATGCCCTGGATCTTCTTTCTCAAGGTTCGCACTCTCCAGCGCTCCACCCTGCCATCTCGGCGTAGAACTGGCGCTGCAGAGTATCCTTCAGATAGATGATTGAGATGAAATGGAACCCTGATAATCCTCAGCGAAGCGTATCATTTTTAACAGGTTGCTGAGGCCAAATCCGCTTCCATACTCGGATTTGAGCGAATCTCTGAGGGTCTCTACCACTCTCTTACCATAGTCGGCACGATCCTCGGTTATGATCTCTTCCCGGATGCGCCTACCTATTCGCCAGTATAGCAGGACCAGCTCGGAGTTCACAGACTGAGCCAGGCGGAGACGTGACCTTTCGACCTGGGAGCGAACGTCGTGGAGGAGCTTGGGGGAGGAGAGGTTCTACTTTTTAGACGCTGTAGTTCCAGGTTATAATCAGATCTCAATCACTTTCGCCCCGCACCCACCCAGCCCTCATATCCCCAAAGCCACCTATTCTCCTTCATGGAAATTGAACTCCATCCCGCCGTCTCCCTGCTCGAAGAGACCTTCAACGTCCTCATCGCTCCCCCGGAGCTGCTGACCAGCGCCCTCAACAGCCACCAGAACTTGCAGCGCTACAAGATCCTCTACATCTGCGGCAACTACTCCCGCATCCTCAGCCGCCTGGACCGCAACATCACGTCGCTGGAGATCCGCCGCGCCTTTACCTCCTTCCAGCTCATGACCATCCTGGAGGAAAACCACCACAGCTTCCTGATCGTGGAGCACGACCCCATGCTCTACGAGGACGCCGAGAAGAGAATGGTGGAGTACGTGGCCCAGGCCCTGAAGCAGACCTCCAGGGAGGCGACCATCCTGCTCTACTCGCCAGCGCTGGACCCGCATCTGCAGAAGATGACCGAGCTGGCCGACCGGGTGTTCTGCATCTATGAGGAGCGGGCAGCTCCGACGAGAGGGCAAGCGAAGGCTGAGGCAAGGATGCCGGGGGCGCAGGCCACGCTGGAGGCGTACTCATGAGGTGGCCGTGGAGGCAAGATGCCAAGCCGATCGAGCCCAGGATGGCAGCAGACCTCAAGGTCCTGGAGCTGCAAACTGCCAAGGAGATCCTGGCGGAGGTCTTCGATGCCCGGCCGGGCGAGGTGGAGGAGATGATACAGAGGAGGCTGGAGGAGAGGGACGGGCTGGAAGAGAAGGAAAATTGGCAGGAGGAGAGCGGTGAGAAGCTGTGGCCTGCAACTTTCTGTCTGGGTGAATGATCATGGGCCGAAGTTTCGAGAGCGTGAGGATGGGCGTGAAGGATGTTTCGGCCAGTTGGCCCGACCCTGCGATCCACTCTCACCAGAATCCCGCAAGCAATCCGCCGCCCAAAGCCGCATCTTCCAGCCCCCGGGGGCAGCCCCAAACTAAGTAATCGCATCTACGTGGTTCTGCAGAAAATATTGGGTGTGAAATATATTATCCGAAATCACCGACAGCTTTTTTGCACTGAATACCCTTGACTGGACAAAGTTTTTCATAACCGTGATATATAAGCCAGTCCAATAGCTGCCAGGTAAGCCAGAGGATACAGCCAGATCGCGACCCTATCCAGGCGTTCCACAAGAGCAGTTTTATCTTTGGACTGTAGCCATCTTAGGTACATATTGTAGGCGAAGACCAATGATGCTATCGCAAAGGAGATAGCTATAACCATATCCATGAATGTAAGATAGCCAAGTCTTGGCAGATCGCTGGCTATTGTAAAGTTGAATGCTATGAACAGCAGCAGATTGGCACCCGCCATATCTGAGCGTTTCTCGTAATCCTTCAAGGAAAAGGTCAGCCAGGACATAAATATGATGATCAGAATCGGCAGGAAAATGCGCATTACGTAGTAATAGAGATGGCGCTGCATAAGGAAATAGAATGATATGCGTGAGGTACTATCCAGAATGCCCTGTCTGGTATTGCCAATCTCGGTGCCGAACGTAATGGGAGACCACTCCTCCTCTCCCAATTGAGGACCGACGCCGGTCATCTCCGGCCAATCAACAAAGACATAGGAATCTTGAGGATATAATGAGTCAATTTTTACGTGGAACTTTTGCTGATCAAGAGGATACTTGGTGAAATCGAAGTCCGGAGCCTGAAGTGTGACCCAGAATCTTTCGAAGTATAACGCTTCTCCATCAGGATATATGACTATTATTTGATTTTGAGTGTTGCGCTTTCCCTGCTGGTTGTAGATTGTAAATTCGGGCCACAGCCTCTTTTCTTTCTCGACAAACTGGTTAATGCTGTGGTAGACCTTATAGCCGCACTGGCAAATCTCCGGATTGAATGCAAGATCTGGGTCATTCCAACTCAGCCAGAGGCTGGCGACTATGGCGAAGTTCTCGCTCTTCTGGTTTACTTCGGTAATCTGATCAAGCATAAGGCCGGAACGAACCATGATGGGTTCAAGAAGAACCTGATCTCCTCTGCTCTTGGTGGAGTTTATGAGTGCCTCAGGGTCATTCAGGCCCACAAGCAGTCGGTAGCTGCCTGTGCTGAGGCCGCCGTCATTTCGGCTACTATTGATCATATTGATCGTAAGGCGATCATTCTGGCTGTAATTCTGAAAGGTATACTGCATTGTGGCGCTTCCGGCAGCGCCAGTGCCGGTCCAGTTGCTGACGCAAATGGTTTTGTATCCGTAGTCCTCGAGAGCAATGATCGGAGACAGATTGCCGGATGCAGTCTCGACGGAGGCGTAAAGGGTATCGCCTGGCCTCATCTTCCTTAACCAGAATGAATCCGAGGCATCTTTGGCGGTGATATTTCCCCTCAATTCCTGGACACCCATGTTATTCGAGGATTCGGAGGTATTGAGAAAAGCCAAGGTCTGCCCGGTCGGCTCAGACTGCCCATTCAGAACCTGCGGGGCATCTATCCCCAGAATCAGCGTATAATCGCCAAAGGTCTCCTTTGCAGGGCTGCTGGCGACTATGAGCTGGTAGCTGCCGCTGGACGGAATACTGTATTTAAACGCAGATGTGTATCCCTCTCCCATGTCGTCATTCCATATTAAAAAAAGACTGTTTGCGACTTTCCGGGCGGCTCCCAGCGGGTCCATCCCCTCAGCGATTTGCCGATTTGATCTCTCCAGGAATTCGACATTTAGGCCACGGGCATTAAGTTTAGCGTCTGCCAGGGCAGTAAATGGATCTAGATCTCCTGAAGTTCCTGCGGCATATACATAGAGCGTCTGGCCCTGCATGATGCTTGGAAGCGTATAGACGGCAATTTCGCCTGGATCGAGATGTCCTGTTAGTACTTGAACAGATCCTTCCGTCTGTGATGATCCAGGAACTGCAATCAAATTCAATAATATAAATAGAGATAAGATCAATAATGCGATAATTTTATCTTTGCGCCCAATATCTGTATCGCTGTATCCACTGAACGCTGAATCCATATCATTTCTCTTTTATGGATAATGTGATTGAAAAACCTTTCTATTGAAGCTTGGCTTTGCTATGAAAATAATTCAATTATCGCTAGCCGAAATAGGCCCTGGCATAGGTGAGTGGGTATATGTTTGCAGCGTCCTCAAGGCGAGAGCAGTGCCGACCAGAATGGTCACCCTTTCATCTTCTTCCGGGAGATGGAGATGGGCGGCCTATGGAGAAGTCCTCTTCCATCCTAGCGAACTGCGTAATTTGCACCCAAAGATCTCTGTTACGAATACTTAGTTCAGATGGACATTTTTAAATATGTAAAGCGTTAACATAGATAATTAATATATACAGATTGGCGAGAATATAATTGGTCGGGAGGGATTAATATGAAGATATTTTTATTTGGAATATTGATTTTTAACTGCAATACTAGGCATAGCAGTTGCAGAGAGCGATGGATCGAAGACCATATCGGCAGATAACAATATCATTAAGATTTCCTCAAATATCAGCCAGCTCGATACCAGTAAACCTGTTGCCACCTTTGAGGGAGGAAAGCTTTACATGGCTGGAAACTTGAAGGTCGTTGATCTCCACGGGAGCTACAGGGAGATGGGCAGGCAGTATGGCGCCCTCATGAAGAATGATTTAAACGAGATGTACGATAACATAAGTGCCGATTTCGGGAAGAAACCCGGCGCCAACTATGACGGATTCCTGAAGGTCGGCAGGGCATACTACAACTCCTATCCTCAGAGGTACAGGGAAGTGCTCAACGGAATAGGCGAGACCTCAGGCCTCGGGCTGGATAAGGAGCTTATAATCAACTCTATAGAGCTTAATTACTTAAAATCGAGAGGCGCATGCTCAGGGATCGCTGCCTGGGGCAACTATACCTCTGGAGAGCCTCTTGTCTTTGGCCGAAACTTCGACTGGATTAACCTGAACAATCACTTCTCAGTAGCTGTCTATAATCCCGATGACGGCAACATACCAGTTGCATGCGTGGGCTATACTGGCTGTGTGTACGTATGTACCGGTATGAATAAGAATGGGGTCTTCCTGGAGCTGAACAACGGCATGTTTGTTGAAGCTATCGATTTCGGGAATAGAGTTCTTGCCATGGCTTCGCTGTTTTCCTTCCTGGAAGATTCTCAAAACCTGGACCAGCTCGACATTCAGTTCCATACAGCCCGTCCAACTCAAACCACCATAATAAATGTGGCTAACCAGACAGGAGCTTACTCCTACGAGTGGGCAACCTTCGATGTCAAACGCAGAGGGCCAGATAAGGATGGACTGCTCGTCGGCACCAACCAGTTCGTCGACCCCTCGTGGGGAATTAACCTGGCAGGAGATACCTTCATAGCAGGACAGAACTTTGATATGGCCAAAACAAATGAGCGCCGTCAGAACCTCCTTGCCCTCGGTGAGAAGTATAAAGGCAATATTACTCCTGAGACCATGATGGAGATCATCAGCCTCCCCATAGAGGATGGAGGAGCATCCTTCATACCCAGTCACCACACCAGCTACCAGGTAGTTGCCGTGCCGGAAAACCTGACGATGTGGGTTAGGATTCCCTATTATCAGGATTGGGTAGAGGTAGATCTAAAGCCTCTCTTCAGCTGAGGGGTAATTTTCCATCTTTTTATAATGGAGGAAAAATGCCCGAAGTTATTGCTAACAGATTTGGTGTTTACGATGAGTGGGGGCCTTTAAAGGAGATCTTCGTCGGCAGAGCTGATACCCTAAGGTTACCCGAATGGGATCCCGTCTACAGCGTAGCCAGCCCTCTGGCACAGAGGATGATTCAAGAGAACCCTGGCAAGTTGGTCAGGGACGTCTGGCCGGAGTTTGGGGAGAAGTTCCAGTCTCAGCTCGATTCCCTGGCCAGGGTCTTCCAGGAGAACGGCGTAGTTGTTCACAGGCCAAGGCCTTTTACTGATGAGGAGTTCGCCTCCGATGCCCACCCTGCGGCCAGGGGGGTACAGCAGGCATCTTCTGCGGATTGCGTCTGGGTGGTGGGCCGGAACTACATAGAGATGGCCCAGAAGACTCTCGTGTGCCGTAAGAACTTCCTGTGGGCTCGGGATGCCTTTCTGCCCCATATCGAGAGAAACTCCGATGCCCGGTGGCTGTCCTGTCCTGCATCCCAGCCCTCCAAGGTGATAAGCGCAGGTCCTGGCCCCTATCTAGAAGGCGGCGATATAATACTGGTGGGCAACGGGCGTGATGTCCTCTGCGGTGTAGACGATTACAGCACCGATGAGAGAGGATTTCAGTGGCTTAAGCAAGCCCTTGCATCAGATGGCTATAGATTATGGCCCATGACCTTCAATATGATGGAGATCCACCTCCTGGCTCACCTGAATCTCGTGCGTCCGGGCCTTGGGATCATATGCAGAGAGGCCTTTGAAGGACATGGGCCTTTGCCGGATCCCATCCGTGACTGGGAGTTCATAGAGATCACTCCAGAAGAGGTCCATCATGGAGGGGCCGACGTGGTCATGATCCATCCAAATAAAGCGGTTGTGTCTGCTGATCAGCCCAGGCTTGCCCGAGATCTGGAGGAAAGGGGGATAGAGGTCCAGATGGTCGATGTAAGCAGTGCGTCTCAGATCAGCGCTGGAGTTCGCTGCTGCACCATTATCATTCACAGGGAGAAGGCACGGTTGCCTCAGAGATAGACCTAAAGCCCCTCTTCAGTTGAGGGGCAGAATTTCCCATCTTTTTATTGACTCATCTCTAAATTTGAATTCGCTATAGAGGTAATACGATGGACAAAGATAGGATCAGTGATGGAATCGAAGACCTGTTGGCGCTGGAAAAGAAGCCCGATATATGGGTGGGCAACGAGTGGGGAGAGCTGAAGGAACTGGTCATTGGCCGGCCCGATCAGCATGAGTTCCCGCAAATCAACGATATGGCATTGAACAATTTCATGAAGGTCATGCCAGCCTCTGATAATGAATCCGAAAATGATAATTTCCTAAAACTCGAAGGAAAGCTATTCAAGGATGCCATTCCCGACAGGTTCAAAACTATGGTTGATGAGGTTGAAGCCTTCGTCAAGCTTCTGGAAGGGCGAGGCATAAAAGTTCACAGGTCCAGATTGCTCAATGCCGATGAGCTCAAGTATAACGCCTTCTGGTGGGAAGGCTGTTTTAGCCTCTTCCTTAAGGATCCCATCATCGTCGTCGGCAACCTGGTTATCGAGGGAGGAAACCGCAGTGCGATACGGCACAAGGACATGTACTCCTATCGAGAACTCTTCTTCGAACGCGTTCTTGGGAGCAACGCCAAATGGATCTGCATGCCAAGGCCGGCTCCAAACACCACAGATCCCACAGGCGGATACGGCCCATATCTTACCGGCGGAGATGTCTTCCCCATGGGTAACAGGAATGTGCTTCTTGGATTCAACGACTCGGATTCCAATATCTGGGGTCTGCGGTGGATTGCAGATCTCCTGAGAAAGGAGGGCTGGAAGGTCCACGGCGTCAGGTACAGGAATGATTGCATGCACCTGGACACTGCCATGTCCTGCCCCGCCGAAGGCGTCGCCTTGGCCTGTAAGGAGTTCTTCACCGACGGCTTGCCCGACCTTCTGGATGGCTGGGAGATTGTGGACGTGGCTACTAAAGATGCCAGGGCTGATGCCTGCAACGGCCTGCCGCTCGGACGTGGTTATTACGTTATGTCCACCGAGTGGAAGAAGTACGGAGAGAAACTCAGGGACCATGGCATAAAGCCTCTTTACACGCCATTTGAGGAGAATAATCACGTTACAGGCGGAGGCCCGCGCTGTTCCCACGGCCCACTTGTAAGGATGGATTAGAGTCCCTCTTTTTTTGTTGACACTTCTCTGAATTTGAATTCGCTATGGAGGTAATACGATGGACAAAGATAGAATCAGTGGCGGAATCGAAGACTTGCTGGAGCTGGAAAAGAAGCCCGATATATGGGTGGGCAACGAGTGGGGTGAATTGAAGGAAGTGGTCATTGGCAGGCCCGATCAGCATCAGTTCCCGGTCTTAAACGACATGGTCAGGGAGCGATTGAAGGTTATTCACAGCTCCGAGAGAGATACTATCATCAAGTTCGAAGGAAAGCTTTACAGGGATGCCATAACCGATCGGTTCAAGATTATGCTCGATGAGGTTGAGACCTTCGTCCATCTCCTGGAGGAGCGGGGCTTAAAAGTTCACAGGCCCAGATTGCTCAATGCCGACGAGCTCAAGTACAACGCCTTCTGGCTCAATGGTAATATGAGCCTCTTCCTGAAGGACCCCATCATCGTTGTGGGCAATCTTGTAATAGAGGGTGGAAACCGCACCCCCTATAGGCATAAGGACATGTACGCCTATAGGGAGCTCTTCTTACAGCGCGTTCTTGGGAGCAACGCCAAGTGGATCTGCATGCCAAGGCCTGCTCCTAACAGCACTGATCCCACAGGCGGATACGGCCCATATCTCACGGGAGGGGACGTCTTCCCCATGGGCAACAGGAATGTGCTCCTGGGGTTCAACGATGTCGATTCCAATATCTGGGGTCTGAGGTGGATTGCCGACCTCCTGAGAAAGGAGGGCTGGAAGGTCCACGGCGTCAGGTACAGGGACGACTGCATGCACCTGGACACCGCCATGTCCTGCCCCGCAGAAGGCGTGGCCCTGGTATGTAAGGAGTTCTTCATAGACGGCCTGCCCGACCTTCTGAAGGGCTGGGAGATCGTGGATGTGGCCCCGGAGGACGCCAGAGCCGATGCCTGCAACAGCCTGCCCCTCGGCCGCGGTTACTACGTGATGTCCACTGAGTGGAAGAAGTACGGAGAGAAGCTTGTGGATCACGGCATAAAGCCTCTTTACACGCCCTTTGAGGAGACCAATCACGTTACAGGCGGAGGCCCGCGCTGCTCTCACGGCCCTCTTGTAAGAGAAGATTAGAGCGGGCGAAAGACGATACTAACCGAACTAAGGAGGGATAACATGCAGACCATAAACGAGAAAGCCTACAGGCAACGCTGGACTGCCCTGGCTTTCATATGCCTCGCGCTACTGGCTGTAAGCTTCAACGAGACCACTATAAACGTAGCCCTTCCATCGATAGCTAAAGATATGCAGGCGAGTTCAAGCGACCTGATGTGGGTGGTAAATGCGTATATTATCGTATTTGCTTCCCTGCTGCTGCCCATGGGATCTTCTGGAGATCGCTATGGACGCAAGCTATTTCTGGTAATTGGGCTTGCTTTGTTAAGTATAACATCCGCCCTGGCCTGCTACAGTGGATCGATTGAAGCCCTCATCGCCATGAGGGGCCTGATGGGAATAGCAAGCGCCATGATAATGCCTTCTACGCTCTCCATACTTTCTGCCACCTTTACAGATAAAAAAGAGCGCTCTCAGGCGATAGCTATCTGGGCTGCAACATTAGGTCTGGGAGCTGTAGGGACAGTGCTTGGGGGCTGGGTTCTGGAGAATTTTTCATCGACCTCTGTATTCTTTGTAAATGTACCCTTGGCCATCATCGCCATCATCGGCGGCTATTTCTTCATATCCAATTCAAAGGATGAGCATGCTCCCTCAATAGATCTGCCGGGTGTCGCGCTATCCATAATAGGCATGGTCGCCCTTGCATTTGGAATCATCAACGCAGGGGAGATAGGATGGAGCGATCCAGTCGTTATAAAGAGCCTGGGTTCGGCAATTGTCTTCCTGGCGGCCTTTTGCTACTGGGAGAGCAGGACTAAAAACCCTATGCTGCCTTTGTCTCTCTTCAAGAACAGGTCTTTCTCTCTATCCACTATGGCAATTGTAATTGACGTGTTCACTCTAGCAGGCGTTAGCTTCTTCTTCCCCCAGTTTATCCAGACAGTTCTCGGCTACAGTGCGTTTCAATCTGGCCTGGCTATCCTGCCGCTCTCAGCCGTGGTTGTGATATGCTCAACCCTGTCAGCCAAGCTGGTGGGACGGTGGGGGGTCAAGAAGGTTATCGTATGTGCCCTCATGTCTTCTACAATTGGCCTCTTGTTCATGATTGCGACCTTTGGAGTGGATACATCCTATCTGGTGCTTTTGATATCATTGATCTTCATGGGAATGGGGAGCGGAATTCTCACAGCACCTGCCACGGATTCAGCGATGAGCACAGTTCCAATCTCTAAAGCGGGAGTCGGATCTGCTACTAACAATGCGGTTATAAGTCTTGGTGGCGCCCTGGGTGTGGCAGTCCTGGGATCGGTGATGAACAGCAATTACATCTCCGAGCTCCATAAATATGCAGATCTACATCTTCTGCCTTTAGATGTTTACAACACCATAAAGAGCGGAGTCGTTGGGGCCCATCAGTTTGCGGCCTACATAACCCATCCCCAGCTCCAGTCGCAGTTCATAATCTACGTGAATCAGGCCTTTGTATCTGGCATGAAGAGCGCTCTGCTTGTGGATGCAGCCTTGGTATTCTTGACCGCTATAGCTATTTACCGACTCCTGCCGGATATGAGTCAGATGGCAAAAAAAGATGGAGAAGACTCCATTCGTCGTGAAGTGGTGACCCCTCAACAGTCAGGTACTCAATAGGAGGAAATTTCTATGGAAAAAGTCTCGTATGCAGCATCAGACGGCGGCATTGATCTAATCCCTGAATACAGGCACAAGCTTACTCAGACGTCCGTTGGCGAATGGAACCTCTGGGGACGCTTAAGAGAGGTGGTGGTGGGCACTCCTGAGGGACTCATCATCCCCAACTTCGAGGTGGTTAACGAGAAGGTCGTTGCGCCTGAGCTCGTGGAGCTGACGAGAAAATACGGAGGCAGGCTCCTCAAGGACATCCTTCCTGATTATTATTCAGCGTTGGAAAGGGAGACCAACGAGCTAGTGAAGATCTACGAGTCCCACGGCGTCAAGGTCAACAGGCCGCGTCTCATCAAGCCTGAGGAGACCGCCTATTCTTTCGGTTATGGCTGCACAAACGTATATTCTTGTGATGCCTTCTGGTGTGTGGGACGGAACATCATAGAGAGTAGCTGGCGGAAGATGGTTGGCCGACCTCAAAAGTGGGCTGTGAGGGAGACCTATCAGCCCAAGGTGGATGCTGACCCTTCAGTCCAGCTCCACGCCTGCCCCATGCCCTCTCATGGAAACGGCCCGGGCACGGGAGACTATTATTTCGAGGTCGGCGATATGCTGGTCGTTGGCGATGGAAACGTAATTCTGGCCTACGATGAAGCAGGGACCTCCAGCAACCCCCGAGGGTGCGAGTGGGCCAGGCGCGTCCTGGAGGCGGACGGCTTTAAGGCCACCATCATAAAGCTGCCTGACACGGGCATACTGCACCTCTTTGCGGTCATCTGCATCATTGGTCCTGGCACGGCCATAGCTTATGAGGGCGCCTTTCCAGGAAGGAAGCTGCCAGAGCCCCTGGAGGGATGGAATGTGGTATGGTGCGACCTGGAAGAGGCAAAAGCTACAGCCCCCTGTGCCGTGAACATCGATAGGCAGACGGTTGTCCTGCCGAGCGAAGCACCCAAGACCTGCAAAGCGGTATCCAATCTGGGCTTCGATGTTGTGGACCTCGAGTTCTCAGCTCACGCTATGGTAGCCGGAGGCATTCGGTGTGCCACCGGCGTGATCTACAGGGAGATCGATTAGGTTTGCAGGGAGATTAACTGAGCCTTCTCCCATCTTTTTTTGGCGAATAACTGGCATCCACGATCCGTAATGATTCGCTCAATCTTCATCATATCCTGGTATTCTTCAGAGCACATCACATAGAAAAAATTTGTATTGTTATCTGACTTACGTGGGCATGTATGGAGCCCCTAAACGAGAAAGCCTACGGCCAACGATGGATTGCACTGACATTCATATGTGTATCTCTGCTGGCTGCAAGCTTCAACGACACAACCATTAACGTAGCCCTTCCATCGATAGCCAAAGATCTACATGCGAGTGCAAGCGATCTGATGTGGGTGGTCAACGCTTATATTCTCATATTTGCTGCCCTGCTGCTGCCAATGGGAACGGCTGGAAACAGCTATGGACGCAAGTTATCTCTATTAGTGGACTTGCTCTGTTAGGCATTACATCGATCTTGGCTTGCTATAGAGGATCGATTGAAGTCCTCATCGCTATGAGGGGCATAATGGGAATAGCAGGCGCTATGATTATGCCTTCTACGCTCTCAATACTTTCTGCTACATTTACAGATAAAAAAGAGCGCTCTCAAGCGATAGCCATTTGGGCTGCAACATTTGGCCTGGGATCTGCAGGAACTGCGCTCGGAGGCTGGCTCCTGGAGAATTATTCATCGAGTACCGTATTCTTTGCAAATGTACCTCTGGCCATCATTGCCATCATCGGCGGCTACTTCTTCATATCCAACTCAAAGGAAGAGCATGCTCCACCAATAGATTTGCCAGGGATTGTGCTATCCATAATCGGCATGGGTCCACGACCCCGACCTGATCCTCTGCCCCCATGCCGATACCTGGATTCCTCTCATGGTCAAGAAGGCCAGGAGATACAGCCTGGAGCCCTACATTCAGCCGCACCGGCTTCTTCAAGCCGATGGCCTCCAAATCCTACTGGAGCTACGGCAAGGTCAACCACAAGGACGGCGCTCTCATCCCCGAAGGCCGGGGTGCTCATCGACACCGCCAAGAGCTTCGTCTATGCCGAGAGCGGCCTGAAGGGCGTCCTCATGGCCTCCCGGCTCTCCGGCCTCTCCCCGAATCTCACCTCCCGCTTCACGCCCGGCACGCTCATCTCCAGCTACGAGGTCTTCGAGGCTTTGCGCCGGGGAGTGGCCGTGCCCTTCAGGAAGCGGGATGCGGAAGACCTCAGGAACATCTCCGAGCTGAGGGCCTGCGACAAGGGCGGCATGATGTTCCAGCCGGAGCCCGGAGTTTACGAGAAAGTCCACCAGATCGATTTCACATCCCTGTACCCCTCGATCATCGTGAAATACAACCTCTCCCCCAAGACCATTCGAGATCCCGAGCTGAATGGTTTCTTGAGCACCGTGCTCTCCTCGCTGCTCAACCTGCGCATCGAGACCAAGCGGTTGAAGAAGACCAACCCGGACTATGCGGGCATAGACTCTGTCCTGAAGTGGATGCTCGTTACCTGCTTCGGCTACACCGGCTACCGGAACGCCAAGTTCGGCCAGATCCAGGTGCATGAGAGGATCACGGCGATCTCCAGGGAGCTGCTCATGCAGATCAAGGAGCTGGCCGAGAGCATGGACTTCGAGGTGCTGCACGGCATCGTGGACTGTCTATGGGTGATAGGTGAGCCCATAGCGAGCTTCAAGCAGGCCGTGGAGAGGGAGACGGGCATTCTGACAGAGGTGGACTCCTACGACTGGATCGCCTTCCTGCCGATGGCCGACGGCTCCGGGGCCTATAACCGCTACTTCGGGCGGCTGGACACAGGCAAGATAAAGATCCGGGGCGTGATGGCCCGCAAGGGTGACACGCCGGAGTATGTGCGCCGGATGCAGAAGGAGCTGTTCGAGGTCCTGGGCGAGGCGAGGAGCCGGGCGGAGTTGCGGAGGATCGAGCCCAAGGCGCGAGGAGTTGCCAGGCGGTACATGGAGGAGCTGGGGGAGGCGGACGTGCGGGAGCTGGCCATTCACCGCAGGGTGAGCAGAATGAACTATTCGCGAAGGTGTGCAGAGGCTTCGGCGGTGCAGGCTTATATGAAGCAGGGGATTCCCCTGGCTCCGGGGATGGAGATCGGCTATGTGGTGAAGGATGCCAAAAAGTGGGAGGTGGAGACAGAGATGGCGGCGGCGGGGTTTGATGCCGGGTATTACGGGAAGCTGCTGGAGAAGGCGTGGGAGGAGGCGGGGTTTGTGTTTGGGCAGAACAATTCATGAGGCTGCAAATCCAGGCGCATGGTCAATCCGAAGGTCATAGAGCTACAGACTGAAGGAGATATAGGCAGAGATTTCCATGCTCAGCCAGCGGATATATGAGTGGATTGCTAGAGGAGATGTGAAGATATGACGGCTAACTCAAAGGGGGTTTGCAATTAAAAATAGGATATTAGAGCTGAATCTACTATTTTGGTCAGCTCTTTCTTATAATTGGCAAGTAGAGTCTCTTCTCTTTCGAGCTCTCGGGAGAGATCGTAGATAATGTACCCAAATGTGGATTGCAAGCTCGGAACTGCTATCGCCATCTCAACATAAAATGCCCTTGACTACGGATTCGTGCTATTTCTCTATCTCTTTTTGCCAATATTGATAATGCATCATTCCTGGTTAAACCTCGTTCCGCAAGCTTCTCATCAATAACTGGTGGATGGCTGTAAAAGTCATGTTTATCATAACATCTTATTTTTAAATAAAACTGCGCGCGGCCATCCCGCCCTAAGGACGGGGTATGCTTCGGGCCGCGCGCCCAGTTAATCGAAATTCGGAAGTATTTGAGTCTTTGTTGCCCAGATCACAGGATCAGAATGATCGGAATTCTTCAATCGACAACCAGAGAGGCCCCGTTAGTCAATTCAATAAAGCATGAAAACCGGGCGAGGGTTCACTTCATCTCCGACCTGAAGGTCGGGGTATTCGTGACCCTCCGCACACCCAATGTAATAAATTGGCTATAGTTGTACTGTTGTATCATGTGGTGGCACGACATTTTGAGTGATCGTTTGATGCTGGCTTTACCAGGCCACCACCACAAGATTCAACATACCCGCCTAAATATCTATTCACCAACACTATTACGGGCAGAACATGGAATCAAATTCTACCCTACCTGCCCTCAAGCAAGCTTTGGATAGATATATGCTCCTTGGTAAGGTAATCCCTGGTATTTTTCCAGATATTCCTTGAGAACTGCATCCGGATCCAGGTCCTTAAACTTGTCTGGATACAGGATTTTGGCCAAGTAGCAAACGCCTGCTGGATATTTTCCACCCTCTCCAATAATCGTATAACTTAGTGCATAGACATCATCGTTCTTCACTGCCGTGATATTAGCTAATTCTAGTCTATTCAGAACCTCTTTTCTCGAATTCTCCAATGAGATCGCATTAGTTAAATTATAGCCATTTATGGCGGTATTCTTTACGATTACATCAGGATTTCTCTTAATCACTGCTTCCGGATCTACTTCACTAAATGGTGGGAAATCTGCAAATATGTTGATTCCTCCAGCCATAGATATCAATTCATGGTAACCTGATGTTGAACCACCACTTGAGAAATATTTCTTCCCAGATTCGTAGTAAACAGATTTCTTTTCCTCCTGCTTTAAATCCTTGAGCCGATCTTTTATTAGATCGTAGTTTGACTTGAGAAACGTGATATAATCATCCGCCTCCTTCTCTTTGTCCAACAAATATCCTAAGGTTTTCACTTCTTTAATATGAGTCGGTGGTATGTAGAAATCCATCCCAACTACAGGAATGTCAGCAGATTCTAAATTTTTTTGCATCTCATTAGGAGAAACCTTACCAAAAGACGCGAGATTGATTACGATATCAGGATCAAGTTTTATTATTTGTTCATAATTGGGTCCTGAAACGGTAGGTTTGAGATACAGATCAGGATAGTATTCTGGATATTGGGCTGCATAATTGCCAACACCGACAATTTTATCCTTTGCGCCAATGGCGCGGACTACCTCGGCAGCGTAAAAATCTGATACAGTTATTTTTTCCACCGGCTTTTTCACACTCACAATTCGTTTTGAGGAATCAACAATCGTAAGCTCCTTATTTTCTCTGTGAATAATCTTATCAATCTGATCTTCATCCTGAATATCGATCTTGCCGTCGTAATTGGCGTCACTCAGATTCGTAGCAGCATTTGTCCCTTTGATTACTCCCTCAACATATGCTATATCCTTCTCATCTATGGTATCATCCATATTGGCGTTACCAAAGATATCCAAAGTAAAATTCTCTCCATATAAATCTTCAGATATCGCACCCCACGCATTGTGAGATGTGGCCAAGGCAATCAGTATCGTTAAGATGGTTATCCAAGACCTATTCATAATATATCCTCCTATTGCGTGCATAATCATACTCTTAAGGCATATCATATGATTTTATATGTGACTACTTTTTGTGCTTATAACTTTTTCGAGTGGAAACATATAAAAATTCATACGAATATACAACAATTGGCGAAGGGGAATCTCGGTTAGATCTATGGAAAATGGGGCGTCCATCCAAGTCAGCCAGATTCTCCCACCCTCGCCTGGGCAGTGGGTGAGATGGTCGAGTTATGCGTAATTGTGCATCGGTTGCCATCTTAAGGAGAAGGAAGCCTGCCGGTCTTTAAAGAGCTGAAAAAATGGTTCTGTCAAGTTGTTGGTAGCTGGACTATTATATCGAAACGTCCAGTCAACATTGTTTCATTAGATGCCATAGACTTGACAGAACCTCAAACAGCATATGCTTTTTCAGAGAAATCGCCTCAAGAAGTCGGCCAAAATACGGAAATAAAGCCCGCTGTAGGGCCGCCGGAAGCTCTCCAGAGACATTCTTTCCCTCAGGCGCAGCTCTTCATCTTCAGGAACGAGCTGAAAGCTATGATCTGCGCCAGGAATTATAGCGAGATGCGGACTTGGGTTCCCACTGGCCCTCAATTCCTTCTCGATCTGAAAAGCATCCGACACAGGCACATTCAGATCGCATGCACCTTGAATCACTAATACCGGCTTTCGGATGTATCGAAACTGCCGGGATGGTGCATATTCCTCCTGGTAGCAGGTTGGGTCATGATGCAGCGTCCATTTTCTGCCATTGTAGCCGATCTCCTGCTCTGCCTCGCCGCTCTTGGCCTTCTTTGCCATCTCTGCAAGATTGTGACCAATAGCCAGACTTATCAGATCATTTTCTTCAACCCACTTCAGGCACTCCTTGCTCCGGGAAGCATACTCCACTACTCTTCTATAGTTGAAGGCCATCATATTCTCATAATTGCTGAAGAGTCCTCCTTGCAACACATAGGCTTTGGGCCTGGAATCCTCCTTGGCCATAAGACAAGCTGTGTAGACACCAGCACTTTGGCCCAATACCGCTATGCGATCAGGATTGATTATGTCATCTTGCAGCGAAAGATCCTGCAATGCCGCCAGGGCATCTCGCACATCATCCAGATAGCTGCCTGCCCTATTCGGCTTTTCGCTATCACCAAAACCTCTCCGATCCCAAGAAAAGGTAGCAATGCCCTTCGAGCAGAGTCTCTTGGAGATCTCCAGGAAAAAATTCTTTTTGAAAGCAGGCGTTCCATCTCTCTTTCGTAGAAAGTTGCCATCTTTATCCTGCTCCAGCGAGCCGTGCACCAGCAGAACGGCAGGAGCTTCCGTTTCAAGCCTGTCTGGGTATCTCAGAATTCCTGCTAAACTCAGGCATTCGCTCTTAAATATAGTTCTTCGCTCATTCATCATGGTCTTCTCTTTCCAAACTATAGCGATCAACTCCAGTTCGTATCTCTGGTCATCATTAGATAGAGGAACATGGGAACCCCCACAAACGAGATCACAATACCGATGGGCAAGATGATTGGATCCATGACAGTCCGACCCACGATATCTGCTCCTACTACCAGTATCGAGCCTACAATGCAGGAGGCGGGCAGTAGAAATCGATGATCCTCTCCAATGGCCATTCTGGCCACGTGAGGGCCTACTAACCCTACAAAGCCGATTATACCTGTAAAACAGATGATGCCTGCGGCGATGAAGGATGATATGAGCAAAACCAATGTCCTCACGCGAGATGTATCGATTCCCAAGGATTTGGCAGTCTCATCGCCTCCGGAGAATATGGCATTGAGGTCCCAGGAGAGACGGATGAGAATAGGCAAGCTGATGGCCAGTATGGCAGTAACGATCACAATGCGGTTCCAATCCGCCCCAGAAAGAGTGCCAAAGGTCCAATTAACCATGGCATTCAATTGCTGCTCATTGGCGAAGAACTGCAGTATGGCCGTCAGGCTTCCAAAGAAGTAGGTTAGAGCAATTCCTGCCAGGACAAGCGTCTCTGCTGAGGTCTTCTTCAATCGAGTCAGCCCGAAGACCAGGAGAGCGCACCCCAGAGCTCCCACAAATGCGGAAAGGATTATGATATATGTCCCATAGCCAGCGTAGCCTACGCCAAACATAATGGCCGTAGAGGCTCCGAAAGCAGCGGCTGAGGAGATGCCTACCGTGAAAGGGCTTACCAGAGGGTTCCTGGTCACACCCTGCATAGCAGCTCCAGCGGCAGCCAGTCCCGCTCCGGCTGCAATTCCCATGAGGATGCGCGGCAGCCGCAGATGCCAGACCACGCCATCCACGAAAGGATTACACTCCACGAACGGAAAGAACCTGCCTGCGATGGAATTGAAGACCTCCAGAGGCCCTTTTGTGGTTCCGCCTATGGAGGCTGAGATCAAGACCAAGAGAAATAAAACTGTCAGGCTGCCAGTCAAGAAAAGCATCTTGCGGGCTATGAAATTCAAATAGGCCTGCTTTGCGCTTCGACCTCCATCCCGCACAGTATTCTTACATATCGGACTCATCTGGCCTCAGAGAATTTGAATCCTGTAAAGAGCGGGCAAAGATTCTGGCCGGATGATCTTGACAAAGTTCACTCATCTTGAAAGGCGTCCCATCCGCATGGGCCTTCTCCAGACGCTGCTGAAGAGTCTCCAAATATTCCAGAAATCCTTTGTCGTCCAAATCATCTTTGACCCCCTTGAAGATCAATATGAAGGCAGGCTCAAAGAAAGGTACTTCGTAGCCAGTAGGCGTACCAGCTTTAAACCAGAAGAGCGATCCGGGCTGCATGAGATGTCTTCTGCCGGAGCTACAGAGCACCCATATTCCCTTGACTGTGAAGATCAGGCTTTCTGTAGCGTGAGAATGCTCCTCGCAGTAGAGATCCGGCGGCATCTCGATAAAATGCGCCTGAGAGCCGTCACCCTTCAGCAGCGGACCGATCCGTCCTTCCAATGTCTGTACACATGGATTGGATCTCTCGTCCAAGACATCATTTACAATACGGATTCCAGACCAAGAGACTACCCTTGGAATATTATCATGCTTCTCCATTAAATATCCCGCCCATTTCCCGCCTCGGACACAGATATCTCACTTCCAACTCTTTATCCGGTCAAGGAATTCTCCCGCAGATTTCCAGGCGGGCGGAGGTGCATGGATTATCAATGCTCTGACGATCCGATCACTCTTATTAGACCACCCCATTTCATCCGGGTGAGCCATGATAAATGTGCCAGGATTTGCAGAGATCTTCTCTTTTCCGGCAATTACCTCCAGATTCCCTTCCATAATACAAAGGATGACTTCAAAGTAAGGAAGACCATCATGCTTATGAGGAACGACCTCTTCGCCGGGGGAGATCTCTAAGGCAGATAATGAAACGTTAGATGTGGCTATAAGCGGCTTGATCAATCCTTCCGAAGTGGCTACTCCTTCGGACGTGTTCCAATCAGCGAATATACTGGGAGTGTTCATAATTATCACCTAATGATATATTAAATCAAATAGGATTAAAGAGTGGGATAGAAGAAAAACCCACTCAAATTTGATCCTTGGTACTTCTGGAAGTAATCCCGATAGAATGAAAGAGGATCTTGATCCTTGAACAATTCCGGATAGAGCGCCTTGGCAAGGAAATTGACGCCGAACTTCTTGCCCTCATCACCCACAAGATCGTAGCTGATGATGTAAACCTGTCCATTCTTCACAGCATTGGTCTTGGCCAGCTCCGGTCGCTTCAAGATCTGCTCACGGAGAGTTTTGAACTCGGTATCGTTTGTAGCTCCCCATCCAACTTTTAGGAGTTTAAAGATGATATCCGGATTTCTCTTGGCCACGTCTTCGGGATTAACTTCGAAATACTGCTCATCCCGCTCTGGATAAAGGTCCGCTCCTCCGGCAGCTTTGATCATTCCGGGAACGCCGCAGCCAAATCCGGCTCCGCCATATGTAAAGTAATCCTTCACACCCTCGAAGTAGACCTTCTTTTTCTCATTCTGTGAGAAGGAAGACGTACGATTGGTTATTAAATCGAGATTTTCTTGGAAGTGCTTGATGTACGCCTCGGCTTCGGCTTCTCTTCCCAGCATCGTTCCCAGCGTTTGGATCTCAGACGACCAGACGTCCATGCGGTAGAAGTCAAGTCCGACGACTTTAATGTCGAATGGAGATAGTTTCTCTTGAATCTCATTGGGCTCGGGCGGCCATCCGGCGGAGAACGAAATGACTACATCCGGCTTCAAAGCAGCGATTTTCTCGTAATTGGGACTATCCCAGCTTCCAATTATCGGGCAACTCTTAAGCTCCTGAAGCAGACCTTTTTCTACTTTTTTTTCTGTATCCATATCGATTCCGATGATGCTCTCGGCTGCACCAAGGCCACAAACTTCCATCGGCGCACAATAATTGAGAATAACCATGGATTTAACCGGATAAGGTATCTCTACTGACCTATTGGCGGAGTCTGTGATGGTAATAGTAGATATCGACGAGGAGTTGCCATCAACTGCTGAAGCTGCAACTGAGCATGCAATAAGCGAGAGCAAGACTGATGCCACAAGATACCGACTTATGCTGGTTGTTAACATTTTGATCTTTATCTCCTTTTATTTTGCCGCAAAAGGAAACTTAGGGATAAAAGTAAATCCCTTTATATTTTAATCCCTGGAACGTCTCCAGATACTCCCGGTAAAACGCCAGTGGGTCAAGGGTTGGAAACTTCTCGGGATAGAGCGCCTTGGCCAGGAACACAGGCCCGAACTTCTTGCTCGCTCCTCCAACTACGTCGAAGCTGATCACATACACCTGGCCGTTCTTGACCGCATTGGTAGATGCAAGCTCAGTCCGGTTCAGGATCTCGTCTCGGAGGCTCTTAAACTCGGTGTCATTCTCCGCCTTCCAGCCCAAAGATGTACCCTTGAAGATCACATCAGGGTTCCTCTTGGCCACATCCTCCGGGTTCACTTCAAAGGCCAGCTCTTCCCTCTCCGGGTAGAGGTCTTTGCCGCCAGATGCACGGATCATATTGGGGATACCGCTGCCGTAGCCTGCTCCTCCGTAGGTCTGATATTTCTTGGCTCCCTCGAAGTAAACGCTCTTCTTTTCTGCATCTGGAATAGTGGCAAGCACGCCATTGATTTGATCGTAGTAGCTATGGAAGAAGTCGGCGTATTCGGAGGCCTCTTTCTCCTTATCAAGCATCTTGCCCAGCTTCTCTATCTCATTAAAGCAGACTTCTGTTCTGTAGAAGTCCAGGCCCACAACCTTTATGCCAAAGGGTTGCAGCTTGGCCTGGATCGCGTCTGGTTCGGGTGGATAGCCTGCGGAGAGACAGATGACCACATCTGGCTTCAGTTCAGCGATCTTCTCATAATTGGGCTCCTCTTGTGTGCCAACCACCGGAACCTTGGCAAGTTCCGGGAGAGTGCCTTTATCAACTTCATCCTTGGTGGACTGATCCATGCCCACAATCCGATCTACGGCTCCGATGGCACGCATTTCTTTAGCAGTGTTGCTCCATAAGACGACGACTCGCTCGACAGGATAAGGAACTTCAATCGTCCTGTTTGCAGAGTCTACTATGGTAATATTTTTTGATGCGCTGTTCGTGTCTGAGGCCAGTGCACATGTACTGACTGCTACCATTAGCAGTCCTAACATGATCGTGATAGCCATTAAATCTTTCACTTTTGATAAATAGTTCATTCTTACACCAACAGAGATTATTCTTAAATCATGTCAATATCTTATTAGAATGTATAAAGATTTCGACCTGCGTTGCCTATCTTTATATTTGTCTGGCACAGGGGGTTCTGTTGAATCTTGTGGTGGTTGCCTGGTGAAACCAACATCAATCAACTGTACCAATGCGAAAATACCACAGGGAGTAGCTGGTTGAGCTCTTCGGGCGAATGCAAAATCCTCCTAAAGCTTGCTGGTTTCCAGCTCTCTTCGATCCTGCTCTTCCAGCCCAAAGCCCATCAAAACAAAGCTCAACACCGCCAAGGAAATGCATATTCCGGGTGGCATGTACCACCACCAGTATCCGTTGATGAACCCACCTCGGGAGAAGGCATAGTTGAGCATCATTCCCCAGCTCTTCTGCAGTGGATCGCCCAGGCCGAGAAAGCTCAAAGAGGCCTCGGTGAGCATAGCGCCCGCTACGGCCAGGATGAACTTGGCTGATATTACCTGCAGGGTGTTGGGCAGAATGTGCCGAAAGACGATGTAAGCATCGCCTGCACCCAAGCCCCTGGCCGCTTCCACAAAGGGCATTTCGCGCAGTTGCAGCACACGAGAGCGGACAACGCGCGCTGTGGAGGTCCACCAGAGGGCTCCGATTACGATTATGATGTTCCAGATATTGGGGCTGGTGTGTGCGGCAAGGATGATCATGAGCGGCAGAGCCGGTATGATGAGGATGATGTCGGTCAGGCCCATAAGCACTTCGTCGGCTGCACCACGCAGGTAGCCGGAGAAGAGCCCCACCAGAGTCCCGATGGCCACGGAGACGAAGGCGGCGAAAAAGCCCACGAAGAGTGAAATGCGCGTGCCATACACAAGTTCGCTTAAAATGTCCTGCCCGATGTCATTGGTGCCCAAAGGATGCTCAGCACTCGGAAGCAGGAAAGGGCGGCCAGGTTCCCAAGGGTCGAAAGGAGCGATGAAGGGCGCGAATACCGCGAGTAAGAAGAAGAGCGAGAGAAGAGTCAGGCCGATGAGCACCGGCCAGCTAGCCTTTCTTGCACTACGCCTGGCCAGCTCGAAGTTTGCCCTAAACCGGTCATCAAACTCGCTCATGCCGCATTGCCTCCCCGTATCCTCGGATCAAGCACAGCATACAGCACATCGGCCAGGAAGTTCGCCGCCAGCACGCAGCATGCGATCACAAGGAAGCTGCCGTGCAGCAGCGGATAGTCACGGGCCAGCACCGCATCGTAAACCAGAGTTCCCATTCCGCCCCAGGAGAAGACTATCTCCACCAGCAGGGCCCCCGAGACCATGAAGCCGAAGTCAAGAGCAATCACCGTGACCAGCGGCAGCAGTGCATTGCGCAGCACATGTCGAAATAAAATCTCTCTCTCCGCAAGGCCCTTGGCCCGCGCCGTGAGCACGAAACCCTCTCCGGATACCTGTACCACTGAGCTTCTCATGATGAAGAAGTTGTAGGTTGCGCCAAACAGCGTTAGCACAAAAACAGGCAGTGCCATGTGCCAGAGAACATCTCGCAGCTTCTGCACGCCCTCCAGGCCGCCTGCAGTAATGCCGCTTAATGGAAAAAGCCCCAGGTAGAAGGCGAAGATGAGCACAAAGAGCATGGCCAGCCAATAGTGGGGCATGGAG
>Ga0074198_1000815_pt1 | contig 26750 bp, 33 predicted proteins | sample EPASupsiteSAE323_FD_64527 | JGI IMG/M metagenome (GOLD analysis project Ga0074198, IMG submission 64527) | Bioremediated contaminated groundwater from EPA Superfund site, New Mexico - Sample SAE3-23 | ecosystem: Environmental > Aquatic > Deep subsurface > Groundwater > Contaminated ...
GTTGATAGCTTCATTCGGACCCCTTCAATCCCTTTCGATATCAGAAAGCCCTACTGAGATAAAAATGTTTCAGATAAGAGGTTTTACCTGCGGGATGTGGGCTAAAATCGACAAGAATAAATTATAATCGCAAGAATTTTAGCAAAATTAGCACTGCAGTTATATAATCGTTACCTAATTAAGTCTCTCATCCCTAAAATGGATGCACATCCATTATCATGAGATGGACCAAGTCAATTAAGAATCAAAGAATTGCTATCAATAAACTGTTAGGAGTGCGGGGAAAGGGATTCGAACCCTTGAACTCCTGCGAGAATAGATCTTGAGTATAATTACTCCATATTAGTTGTCTATTCTGCTCCAATCCAGTCTATTAAGCGCGATTTTATGATTGGCCTCAATTTGCTTGTCCATTTATTAGTTGAGTCAAGTATTTAAGCTTTTGGGCTGATTATATACTTTATAGTTGGTTTAAAGCTTGATTAATGCAAAATATATGTCCAAGACCGCCTAAACTGATGCTCATTTCTCAATTCTTTTTTTTATAAAGTCACGGATGTCTTCTCTGAAGATAGCGGATATAAGAGCTATGATAGAAAACACTCCCCCGAAAAAGGCAACTAATAGTCCTATCCAATTATTTACTAGATAATTTTTAATCCAATAACCACGATCGACCCGAACTATAACTTCCCTTCGTAGAACCGGATAATCCTGTAGCTCTTCTCCATCGCCAGGTATTTTCGCTCTAATTGATACAAGCAATTCTAGTACTTGGCTGCCTTCGCTTCTAGGAATTACCCGCCATTCCCAAGTGGCAAACCCATTATTTGGTATTTGTTGCTCAGCGTGATTAAGAGAATCAATATCAAAATCTTTTCCGGACAACGCAGCAGTCATATATTTGCTTAATAATATGTCTTCTCCATTACTAATATTGTCTTTAGTGAGCTTTAGTGTGACATAGTCTACTTTATCAACGGTCATATATTTCGAATAGTTGAAGAGAATTTTTCCTTTCTCTACATTAGTTATAAAATTGCTCGCAGGTGAGACGTTACCCAATCCACTTGCGACTCTATCTGCGGGAAGCAAGATAATAAAAAAAGCTATTAATACTATCGCTAGGAAATAGATATTGTCTTTCATATAGCTTCATTGCATCTTAGTTATTCGATTACTTTAATCTTTTGCAATTTCCTTATGGGCAGGATGACCAATAGTAATATTGCCATGTCTACCTGAATTGGTCATCCCCAACCTTCCCCCTTTGAATTCGCTATCCTAAGCAATAGCTGTTCGCGATTTATTCATTATCATCTCATATACTTCCTCGCGAAGGTTGCGATAAAGGCCGCCCACATGAAGGTCCCAAATATGGCTTCTAGTCCAGCTACTAATTTAAATTCGGTTATTGGTTTATAACCAGCATATCCAGGGGTAACAGCAGTAGCAATGCTGAACCATATATAATCTATTATTGTCGCGTTATTAATCAATTGGGACGCGCGCGCGTCTATTCCGTGCCCGAGCCAATAAATGATTGCGAAAATGCCTACGAATCCAAACCAAAAAGCCCAAAGCCGAAAAGGATGGACGCCATAGCCGAATACCAATTGAACGAAGAAGAACTCCGGGTATTGGATATACCAAGGCTTTTGTTTCCTTTTAGCTTCCATCTCTCGATAGAAGTGATAACCCTCTTCTTCTCTGTTACCAGCCTTTGCTAACACATTCTTCGCTCTTCTGCAAGCATCTTCCTGGGAGCCATGATTCTTAAACTTCGAATACTTGAATGTCAATGTATCGCCCGTGAATCGACATTCTTCGAAGTAGGCAATTCTATTAAACTGGGATTCATAAAATACAGCGCTTCTATCAAATTGAGATTTGCTGAAGTCAACATCACCATCAAATTGAGTTCTTCCGAAAAATGCTGCACTGTTGAAATGAGAATCAATAAAATCGACGGAATGGCTAAACCGAGATTTGCTAAAGTCGGCTTCGTCCCTAAATTCCGAGTTCGCAAAATCAACTGATCTATTAAATTGAGATTCAACAAAATAAGATCCTTCGCAAAAATTACATCCAAAAAAATCAACTTCTCCTATAAAAATACACGCCCGGAAATAAGCTTCTTCATTGAAGTCAGAACTCCAGAAATAGGCATCTTTGTTAAATCTACAATCATCAAAATAAGCAAGCATCTTGAACATGGATTCGTGGAAGTCGGCAGATTCATTGAACTTCGAACCTTTAAAAGAAACAGATACATTATACTTAGACTTTCGGAAATCAGAAGATATTTTAAATTCGCAATCATTAAAATATACAGCTGAATTAAATTGATTATCCCGAAAAAAGACATCTTTCGCGAATAGGATTTTTTCAAAACTAACCAACTGCTCAAAAATGATATTATCAAATGCAACGAAGCCTTCAAATCGGGATTCTGCAATTTTTATAGGAACAGATACTAAGAATTTTCCAGTTTTTTCCGATAGTGCAAGCTTGCTAGCGTCTAGATCGCCAAAAATTTTCACGTGATCATATTCTACCGGCTTGCCTTCCTTGATCTTAGCAAGTATTTCGCTGGCAGGAACCTCTCTCAAGCTTCCTGCTTCTTGCGGTTCATCTACCATATCGCCTTATTTCCTCCAAAAGCTGATAACCGTGGACGCACACGAATTCTTTTCTATAATCTATCCTAAACAACCTTGCATAGATTACTTTCGCTCCGCACTGCTCCAATTTAAATAGAACATAATCATAAATAGAGGTCGATGCCAAGAAAAGAAATTCACGTGGTTAAAAATCCAAAGGATGGATGGGATGGCAAGAGGCAACATTCTGAACGAGCATCCTGTCATGCAGACACAAAAAAAGAGGCTGTTGACCGCGCACGAGAAATCGCCAAAAATGACAAGGCTGAGCTTATTATTCACGGCGAGAACGGAAAGATCCAAAATTCCAATAGCCATGGAAAAGATCCATGCCCGCCGAAAGATAAGAAAAGATAACTATTATTTTTTGGGTGATAATCTGTCAGACGATATCGATGATCGCATTCAAAATATACCTTCAATTAAGGATAAAATGAAGCAGTGCGAGGATCTCTTAGCATTTATAAAAGCACACAAAGCAGACCCACATTTCAAGAACATTGGAATTGACATAAGTCAAATTGAAAATCAATACCACTTAATGAAAGAACTAGTAGCGGCAATTGACAAATTTGACGATCTATTTTCTGGGATTGGATGGATTGCATATGAGAAAATGAATACAGAGATTATTAGAGAAGCTGTTGCGAAGGGCGAATCTGGCGATATCGAAGGTGCTCAAGCTGATTTAGCCCGACACTATGATCCGGAAAGAGTCAAGTTTGAGTTGAAAAGGATGGCCAAAATAAAATCCTTTAATGCTAGAATGCCTTTAGCAAGAAAGGCACTTATTGATTATAAAGAAGAACGTTATTATGCGTGCGTTCCAGTAGTTTTGGCATTACTTGATGGAATGATCAATGAAGTCTATCAGAAAAAGCTTAAGAAAAGGTGCGGCTTTTTTGCAGAGAATGCAAACCTGTTAGCATGGGATTCAGTAGCTGCTCATAGCAAAGGTCTCAATGAATTGGCAAAAACCTTCCGTTCTGGCCGTTACACAACTACAACTAATAAAATTGATGTCCCTTATCGCAACGGTATATTGCATGGAATGGACTTGGGCTACGATAACAAGATTGTTGCAGCAAAAACTTGGGCGGCCCTATTTGCAGCGAGTGAGTGGGTCATAAAAGCAGAGAATGACTCGCTGGCGCCTCCGAAACCCGAAAAAGAAAAGACGCAGCTCGAAATCTTAATCGAAGCTGCACAGAAATACGAGCAAACTCAGAGAGAACTGGCACGAATAGCCGAGTGGAAACCAAGATCCATAAAGATTGGCCAAGATATTCCATCAACTGGCAATCCAGAAGAATATGAAAAAGGAACACCTGAAAGAAAATTTGTAGAGTTCTTGGTCTATTGGAAAGCAAAAAACTACGGTTACATGGCTCAATGTGTTTCAAAAAAACCCATCAATAACACTAAGGTATCAGCTGGCGATATAAAAAAGAGATACGATCAAGCCAATTTGCAGGAATTTGAAATAGAAGGAGTCTGTGATACTGCTTCAGCGAGATCTGTGATAAAGGCAAAGCTCGTTTATGAATGGTTTGGCCAAACAATAGAAAAATCATTTGACTTTATTCTTATAAACTATGACGATTCGTGGAATCCAGCCGTAAGTGGGACACCAGGGAGCAATTGGTACGTCTATAATTGGGATCGGTACATTTAGATAAAATTGATTGCAGCTGCAACATTTATATACTTAGTCACAATATCAATTATTTATGAAACGAGCATTAGTGCCAATTGTTGTCGCGATTCTAATTATTGGGGCTGCCCAAGGAAGCATGTTGAAGAACGTGAATCCTGGAAAGGTGAACGTCGATTTAGGGGATGGATATAAAGTCTCATTCACTCTGCCCAATACGGTGAGTGCGTATGACGTGGAAACCGATTCCGGCTACTCTGATATTCTAAAATTTCATAGCTATGATGTCTATGTTAATGCAGCCGGTAGCAAAGATAGCTTCTTGATGATAAGACTTCAGGTAGAATCACAGCCTACTCCTTACTTTATACCTAAAGCCGGAAGGAATGTGGACCTAAAAATTGCAGGTATTGGTCCTTCTGTGAATATCCCTCAATCAATAGATGGGTTCGATGGATATGCATACTACGGTTATCCTGAAGGAAATCCCGCCACCAATACCAATGAAGCAAATGGTGCCGCATTCCATTATTATCCTAGAGCTACGGCCCCAACAGCTACCACCGAAGGCAACAATGTAAAGGGCATATATGAAGTCAAAGCCGATACATACGGTTCAGAAGACCCGAGAACGATTTCTGTATTTCAATCAATTCTTAAAAGCATCCATGTCTCTGGTATGTGACTAACATAAAATATTTTTTAAAGTATCCTAACTGTCCTTCTGTTTAGCCCTAAATTATAAATCGTGGACTATGACATTCCAACAAATCCACTTTTGTTAATTAGGCTATTACGAAGACTATTGTAATATGCCATTCTCATATAAGACTCAAATGCTTCGATTATTGGCAATAATTAGGTCGTCAGCATATTAAGGTTGCCAATAACTAAAGAATTGCCTGGTGTTGCCCTTCAGCTTCAACTCCCGAATACGTATAAATGCCTTCATAGAACGTCTTTCTGTCCAAGATCCTTTTTACCTGCATTGCATGAAACGGCTTACCTTCTTTGGTTGTGGAACCCTCGGCATTTAGAATATCTGCTATCTTCTTCAGTGAAGCATTGGGCTTTGCTTCTCGCAGCTCAAAGACTCTCTTAACTGTGCTGGCCTTCTCTTCGTCTAGGGTAAGGGCTTTGTCGCCTCTTTCTGCCCTGTAACCGATCGGTGCTTTGCCTCCTGCATAGCCACCCTGGCGGGCTTTTGTCTTCCGACCGCTGGACAACCTAGACGTGATCAAGGACTTCTCGAATTCAGCGAAAGCAGCTACCATAGTCAGCAAAAGCTTTTGGGTCGGGTCTTCCCAACGTCCCGGCTCAGCAATGCTTACTAGCTCTGCACCCAATTTCTTGATCTCTTTCATTAGCCAAAGCGATAGCATGGTATCTCTTGCAAGTCTATCCAGCCTGGTTACAATAACCTGCTTGATATCTCCGGCCTTCAAAGTCTCAAGTAAAGCATGCAGGCCGGGCCTCTCCAAAGGTTGCAACGATCCAGAAAGCGCAGGGTCCTCAAAAGCTTGCACTAACTCTAGCCCATTTACACTGCAATACTTCGTGATTGCATCTCTCTGGGTTTCGAGCCCAAAGCTATCACAGCCATTCTGGTTTTCAGTGCTCACCCGGACATAGCCAACTGCTCTCATAACAGTAATCAATTAGTGTTATAAGTATATAAGCATAACTGTAATTGTAATTACAGTTATGATTTCAACAAAGATTGTTTACGTGTTTTCAAGAGTCGGCATCTTTAGATTCCCGATCCCCCGACAATCGAAGGATAAGTTAAAGTCACATGACTGCATCAGAGCCTTCTTGAAGTCGTCATTATAAAGGAGGGATTGCAGTCACAATCGGCAAAATGGAAAGGGTTCCGCTTCGCGAGGTCTGGGATCATGAAGAGCAGGATTTTACACCTTGGCTTCAAAAAAATATCGATGTGTTAAACGAAGTTCTTAAAGATGGGGAGACGAATCTATATTTATCGGACCCTGAAAGAGAACAAGATACAGAGAACTTTTATATGGATATAGTCGCTGAAGACGAACGAGGAAATATTGTAATTATTGAAAACCAGCTCGAAAAAAGCAACCACGATCACCTCGGCAAACTCATAACCTACTTAGCAGCTACCGAAGCCAAGGCTGCAATTTGGATTGTATCCGAGCCCAGACAGGAACATGTAGATGCAATATCATGGCTAAATAAGTCTCAATTAGCCGACTTTTACCTAATCAAGTTAGAAGCATATAAGATAGAGAATTCTTTGCCAGCTCCTTTATTGACGCTTATTGCTAAACCAGGTCCACGCATTCTAAATAATGATGATCCGCGGTTCCTATTCTGGACAGCTTTACTGGAGCGGATGAAAAAGAAGTCAGATCTCTTTGCCAATATTGCGCCGCAATCTTCAATTTGGATTTCTACAGGTGCAGGAAAAGCTGGTCTCTCTTACCAATTCGTCATTCACAAGCATGATGTTCAAGCTTTATTTGGAATAAATAGGGCCAAAGAAGAGACTAAAGAGATCTTTAATAAATTATCTGAGTTTAAAGAAGAAATTAATTTAAAATTTACAGGAGAACTCAATTGGGAACCGCGTCCAGAATTGAAGTCAAGTCAAATTGTGAATTATATCTCCATTGGGGGCTATCTTGATGAAGGGAAATGGCAGCAAATACAAGATGCTATGATCAATGCCATGATCAACTTAGAAGAGGCATTAAGACCGCATATCGATGAGCTGAAGATATAACGTGCTTGATATCAATGAGGTGATCATGGAAGGAGCTAACTCGGAAAAATTTAAGGCAGGAAAAGCATTGCCTTCAATAGTTGCCCTTGCATGTGGGAAGTACGAAAATGGTACGATAAAAGCAATTGGGACAGGATTTGGCGTTGGACCTAGCATTATAGATGAGAATACAACTCTACTTGCCACTTGTACACATGTAGCAGAAGAAATATTTAGAGTAAGCAATATAAAAGAGTATGAAGGAAAATCAGAAGGATTAATTGATAATCGCATTAGGGCAGCTCTTTTTGAAGATGGCAAGTATTTATGGAAAGAGATAAGTGTAGATCAAATCGATGCAAAAGAAAGTGCAGATGATTTAGGCTTTTCGGAAATACACGATGCTTGTATACTTAGAGTTTCTGGAATAAAAATTCCAAGCCTTCATTTTTTTAAGGGCAGCCTTAATCTAGGCGATGATCACATCAGTTACGAAATGGGCAGTGAAGTCATGATTGTAGGCTATCCTATTTTTAATGAATTCCCCACGAATTTTATTATGCCTTATATTTTAAAAACGATCATTAGTAGTTCAATGGCTTATTTTTTTAATAGGAGCGGAAAAAAATATCCATCACCGAGATTAGCATTGGGGTGTATAGTTGGAGGTGGATTCAGTGGTAGCCCCGTAATCTCAATAGAAGATGGATCTGTCGTAGGGATGATTGATTATACCCCCTTCGAAACTAGTGAGATTGATATAAAATTCAATAAACCTAGCCCCATAGAGGGCAACGTGCGCCTGGAGTATCCCGCAGGTATTACCTTTGCAATTCCATCAATGATTATAAAGCGAAGTTTGGATTTCACATTAGACTGGGAGAGAAATTCTAAATCGTCCAAATGATCTTCTCTTAGTGCATTTAGTCTTGGATACAATCCCCCATTCATTTTGAAAAGGAGACAGTCCATTCTATGCTCAACGCCAATTACTCCAATCGCCCATTATTTGCGCATAGTCCGGCCTGTCAGCAGCTCGTCCAAGAAGGCTTCTAAACGATATGATCGCCTAAACCTTGCAGGAGTAACTTTATCAAGTCTAGCCAAATCTTCCGCTGCCTCTGAAAGATCCTCTTTCTTTCTCAACAAGTCAAGCTCGACTTCTAACTGGGCAAGGCGAACCTTAAGCCTCATCAGCCGCCTAATATCGCCAGTTTCCAAGAACCTGCGCATCCTCTTCTCAATGTCCTTGATCTCGCGATCAATATCCTCAAGCTTCGGCATCTCCCGGCACTCCAAGCCCACTTTCATCATAGCGGTGCTCCTTGGGCATTTTCAAAGGCTTGCCGCGCCTCTCTGGTCGCATTGGCTGCCTGACCCTCAATTCCTCTTCAATCTTATCAGCAATGGCCAACGTTTGCTGATACGATTCAATGCCCATCATTTCGGAAATTTCAGCCTGCGCGAAACCAGCTTTAAGCAGGCTAAAATATTCATCAAGAAGACCAAGTTCTGTGTCGGTCAAGGTCTCCATTACCAAAATCAATGGATCGATGCCGCCCATGTTTTGCGGTCGTTCAAGCACAGATACACGTCTCTCCATACCGGTAAGATTCATTGTAATAGCTCCTTATTTTGTTCAAGTGCCTCAATGCGTGCCTCAAGGTCGCTCGCCTTCTCCAGCTCCCAGGCTTTCAGCCACACTCCAAGCATATGGGAGATTGTGCCAGCCTGCGGTATAGTCTTCTTGTTCTCTAATATGTCCTCGATAATCTGAATAATCAGATCGCGGACTTCTCTAGGTTCTTTAACTTTTATCATAATATTATTCCATAAATTTTATAATTAAAAAGGGTATAGGGGTCACTATGCTCGCAAACACTCGCTTTGCAAAATCCCCACTAAAATCAGCCTGTTTTCCTATGGTTTTAGCCCCTACAATCAATTATCTCCCGGGTCTGGGTATATTTATGTAGGGGACAAATTTACTCGGCTTTTCAGCCTTTTAATGCATGATTTCCCAGTGCCTTGCCGATCAGGATCTTATCATCCTCGGTAAGATCGATTATGCCTTGTTGTGCAGTCAATAGCAAAGCAACAGCCTCAAGCAACCTCAGTTTATCTGGAATCATGCCTCAGCACCTACCGTCTCAATGCCGGTAATCCTGGCTATGCTAATCATGCGATGCGTACCGCTTTTTCTCTCAACCAATATCCAGTAAGGCTTGACATCAAGAAGGCGACCATAAAGTGGTACGGCATACCCTTCCGTGTCGATTCTCAGTACTTTTCCAATAAGATTTTTCAGTTCATTATCGTTCTCGATCATAATTTTATTTTCCATATAATTTTGTTATTCTCTTTCGCATTCGATCGGGCTTGACACCCTACGGGTGCCCCCCTCCCAAGTGAGGGGCACCCTCCGGGATGTCTTCGCCCTTCCTTCCCATGCGTCATTTGCGAAAAAAAATAGTGAAAAGGTTCGATCAAGTGCGCCTAATCATAATTTGGACATAAATTTTTTCGGGCTGCTGCCATCTTCAGCAAGGTGCTGAGAGCAACGACTGGATAGGTCAGCATCAAACCATATCCAGCTTCTTCGAACTTGTCATGGTTTCGCATGTTGTTCAGGAATGAGGCTCCAAATTCTTCACAGCCATCGAAAGTAACCTGCCCAAATTCAATTCCATCTAATGTTTTAAGGAACGTCATGTACTCTTGATTTTGCTCGTTTACACAAACAACTAATCTGCTGTGATCACTTGTGACTTCTGCATCGCACATGCGAATTTGTTCATCCATTATATCTTGTGTCATGTCGATGGGCCATCAATGTGGAGTATTTATACTTTTCCCCACTATACATAAAATCGTTATCTAGAAGCTAAATACTATACAAACTATACTAGAAACTATGCCAATAATCAATATGCTGTAATAGAATACTATAGAACTATACATTTTTGCACTCTAATTACTTTATGATTTTCGACATTTCTAATTTCTATTATAACTTGATTTTCGACATTTCTAATTTCTATTATAACTAGTATAGTAAGTATAGTTCTATAGTAATACGTTTATAGATAACATTTTCTACTACTATACTTTTACTATACCTACTATAGATTCTCAGCTTTATTGATGTTAAGTTTTGTGTTCGGCCAGATACTTACGCTACGTCCATCGACTTTTCTAGAATCATGAGAATTGGCATCTTTTAGCCAGGTTGCATGCTTTTTGATCTCTGACCCAAATTTTGTTATTCCTAACGGAGCAGCACTGTGCATCTCGCAGAACTTCATATATTCCTGATACATTACGGCCTTCACAACATAGCTTCCTGGCACTTCTTCGACGTATCTCTCCACAAATTCTTCGACCGGATTTGATGCCGCCTTATACCTTTCTGCGGTAACAGCACGATCTGTCTCGTTTGTAAACTTATGACGTTCGAGCAACCCCTTCAGAAACGGCATGACCTTATTAAACAGGCCGGATAGTTCTTCAGGAGATGTTAGCTTGCCCAGCTTTTCTTCATCATATTCTTCTGTCGTGAATACATGCTCAAATGGAATGATCTCGATGCGCCTAAACCAGCCCGATGTCTCATCATAAGACCTGGGCAGCTTGTTCATCGAAAAAATCAACTTGGCATAGTTGATGAAGTTGAAAGCGGGTTTGCCTTTCTCTTGCGCTCGTATTTGGTCCTTGTTGCTCGTAAGCCTTTTGAAGATATCCGTATCTTTTAAGGGCGTTGCAGGCAAATCGCCGCAGATATTCACCATCTTTCCATGCAGGTCTGATGATGCGAATCTATCCTTTTGTAGATCCTGCAAAGACACAGATGATGCATTGTCTTGGCCAACTAATCCTAGAACAACGTCCAAGAAATAGCTCTTGCCAGTACCTCCAGGCCCCAGTAAGAAAAAGCTCTTCTGAAGATCATACGTCCTATACAACACATATCCCATGAACTCATAGATCTTAGGTAGGTCCTCTGCCTTTATCATAACCGAAAATATCTCATCGATGACAGGGCATTTTGCGCCCGTATCATATATCACAGGTATTTGTATAAGGCTCAAATACGTTGGATCATGCGACTTAAATTCTCCAGTTCGAATATTATAAAGGCCATTTGCCATGTTGATTATATCTAGATTATTATCAAAGTTGCTCAAATGAGTATATGTTTTGGCCTTTATTCGGTCAACAATCTCTTTTTTCGTAGAACTTACATTGTAGATCTCCCTCAAGTCAGCCGTCTTCATGCCACTAAATTGATCTACTTGAATGCGATTGATGAACTTTTCGCCATATTTATGATATGTGCCTTTATAATAATATAAGATATCGTCTGTTTCGAGTACTGTTTTTATGTGCATGTCGCTAATTAATAAATTGGCCGCCGCATTAACATCAATCCGTATTGGATAGCCAGTATTTTTATCATAGATGATGCATGCTTTTTTGTAGTCACTAATTTTTATTCCTTCAAGCGGAGCTGGAAGTTGGGACTCGGCCATTTAGACCGCCCCAGGCTGATGCTTGACCCGACCTGTTCCAACTAACCCGATATATTCTAGGATTTTCCTAGAAACCATCCAGCGCTGTTTATCTCTGCTCTCAAGCCAAACTTCATCGCCATTAATAGCAATTAATTTAGCATGATACTTTCTACCGCTATGGCAAACCTGTACAATTTTTCCGATATAATCGAAAATAGGATCATAATTCCTTATCGGATTCTCATCTGTATATTCATGTTTTATTTTTTCTTTCATATAATATTCTCCAAATATCATTCAAGTTCAAGTTCTAATAAAAAATTTATTAGAACCTTACATCTCAATACGTTTAGTTTAAATAGGTTTTGGTCGGCTTATTAATCAAATAGCCAAGGTGCAAACCTTCTTAAAAATTCTTCATCATATTCGGATTTGGGCTTTTCAATTTCAATTCCGTCGATGCATATTGGTTCATCAAAAATTGACCAAAAAGTATTTATACTAGAATTGTTTTTACTCATATATTATATCTCCAAAATTTAAGTGCGGCAACGTTGGCGCGTGTGCCGCACAATCTTATTATTTTTATAGGATAAGCTCCTTTTCAAGTTCGCGCATTTTCATGTTGCGCCTATGGATCTCATCAAGACCTACACCGAGAACATACCGGGTGTAGGCACTCAGGCTCATCCGTTTGCTGTCTGCGACGCCCTGCAAGAAATCTTTAAGTTCGCCTTCGACTTTGATAACAAGTGCTTCTTTTGTCATTTAATTACCACCAAAAAGTATTACGATTATCTTGAAAATTTTTACCACAGAAATTCTTTCAGGATGATCTCAAGAGTTTCGATATTGTCTGCGATCTTTGAATATTCCTTGCGCAATTCGGCGCATCTCGTATCGAGTTCTTGCTTTGCCTGTATGACCTTCGGATTCTTGTCGGCCAAGGTCACATCGCCTAGTTCAGTTGCAGCTTGTCGGTATTTTAGGGTGCGATCACCATATCGGATGCCCTCATGCTCGATCTGCTCACTAACGAACCGAAGCTTCTCTTTTAATAACTGAAAACAGAACCTATCCGTCATGCCCTGCGCTGCGCATTCCTTTTCTAAGCGGTCCAATGTTTTTTCGTTGGACGCAATCTTGGCTTCTAATTTTGTGATTTGAGCCTGAAGAGACTTATCGAAAACTACGTCATGCCTGAGTTTTTCAAGATGGGCTTTATCTGATTCTAGGCGGCCAAAAGGCCGCACAAGATCGTCGTTAGCTAGAAATTTATCGGAGGCCCAGCTGTTAAGCAAAGACGCACGCTTAAGGACATCACGGGCGTATTGGCTTAGGAGTTTCATCTCCTCACCCTTTTAGCAACTCGCTGGGTCCTTCTCAGCTTGGCTTTTGCTTCTGATCTTGAGCTTGCAGGTGCCGAATTCATCTTGATCTCATTTAGCTCTTCGGCGGCCTCATCTATTGGCAGTTCATCACCGTGGCGCAGCCTGGAATTCTGTTTTTGCGTTGCCTGTAAGTTTTTTCTTGCACGGCCAACATCAGCCAGCTCAAATTCGCTACCGTTTAGTTTTAAACTATCTGGTAGATCAACATATGCAAATTTATATTTTGTCATCATTATTAACTCCTCATAGGTACAATTACCAGTTTATCGCCATCGAAAAGCATCTCTAAGGCATCATAATTTGCATCAGACCAAGCCTGCGAGATCGGCCTGGGAATACTGAGCAGTGCGGCCTTGTTGCCTTCCGATCGATTGCATAATTTTCGCATAAATTTTATATTCATCTTAAAATCTCCATCGATAATACTGGGCGCAGAAAGACTGATAATGAGATGCATAGGTTGGGGGGTGACTGCGCCCGACTGATAAAAGGATTAGTAAAAATAATTTTACTAGTCAAACTAAGCAGTAGATTTTCGGTGTTTTACGGCTTGACTACGAACTGGTGGAGGACCTAAGGCCTCTTGTGGTGAAAGTTGAATTGGCCCAGCAGATCTAGTTTTCTTAATAATCTAAATTGATGTGTTGCCAATCAACATTTCATTAGAACAGATATAGATTATTCCGTCTGAATTAGGTTCAGTTCTTTCATACCATACATTACTCACTTCACCTTCTTTTAGAGAATTATCCTCAAAATTCACTTTTATCATACCACCCAAATTTTCCAAACTCATAAAAAATTTATTTGGACTATGCGGATGAAATACGTTTACCTTAAGTCTCACATCCACTTGTTCATGAGGATCAAGTATTACTCTTTTATCAGTTATAATTGATTCTATAGGAGACATTATAATTTCTGTTAATGTATTGTTTACATTTTGCATGGATCCATTTAAGGTATTGTTAAAAATGTATTTTATATTATTTGATGATATATATACGTCTTGTCCAAAAATAATCGGAATCGTTTCATAATGAAAGCACATGCAAAGTTTTATATGACCTCCCATATGAAATAATATAGAATTTAATATTATATTCTCATTTCTTCTATTTATTATAGAAAAATTTAGTAAGAATTCTGTATAATTTGTGTAATTATTTGCCTTTTCATCACGAATAATGATCAACGGATCTTGAGAATTATTAAGATGATTATTATAAAATATTATTATACCATTGATTATAGCGAAAACCGCTGCTAAGGCTATGATTACTTCTAAGACTAATTTGATATTTTCTGCAGTATCTTTAGTTTTTCCTAATTTCATATTTTATACCTATACAATCCTCTTTTTAACTTATTTAAATGATATGGAATTCTATTTGAAGAGGAATCTTTCACGTATCCTAGGCATCAAGCGTTATAAAAACCATAACACTCGACCTGATTACTTAGCTATAAAGATTTCGTTTGGCATTGAGTGATTGCAGAGTTCTAAAATCCTTGATATGGATAGCTGTATAACGCTTATAGCTATTGATTTCAGAAAAATTGGGCAAAAGTTGGATACAACTTTTCAGCCTTTTTAAACAGGCAACTAATAACGATTTCAGAAAAGTTGGCTCATTTATTGCGCGATGTCTATATCCTTGGTCTGAGGGGTAGTGCCTGCATTGATTTAACCGATTATTATTGGAATGCAGGAAGCCTTTGACCTTGCGGGGTCGGGATGATGCCACATATTATAATCAAGCTCCGCCTTCTTGCTATATACCCCTACGATTATACTAGAGCGCGAATAAGACATTATCTTAGTACCAACGTAAGTTTGTTACAGAAAATATTTTGACGTGAGATTTAGTAGGATAAAGGCTTGATATCCGATCCGCTGCAACTCGGACAGCCATCTCCAAATGAAGCCTTCTCTGCTGCCTGAACAGAATAAAACTTTTGCCCGCATTCCAGACACACGAATTCTGCCATCTTTTCAGATTTGGTGTTAGGCGTTATATTATTCTGGCTTTCGACCACAAGTGACTCTAGCAGACCTTTGAATCCGGCTTTATCACATGAAAGGACTATATCACTTGATTCTTTGTGGTCGCCATCCTGAAAAAGAAGCGAAATGCTTGCTTTGCCGGAACTATGGACCGAGCAATTGCTACAAAGCAAGCCCTTGCCTGGAAACCATGCGCCTATGCTCTTTGTCGTCAACCTTTGGCCGCACTGAAGGCATACTGCCACTTAAATTGCCTCCACGCTATCTAAAAGCATATTTACTCCCACTTCAATTCACCAAATAATATAGTCATTTGATAGTAAATTAACTTATTGGTGTTTTGAAATATCTGTATTCATCTTTGAATTAGCATATATTATATTAATATGCCAAAATGCTGAAAAATAGAGAGATCAAAAAGGATGTATGAACGGCGAAACGCCAATTCTCAACCGCTAATTTTGATGCTATCACAATATTAGATATTGCTCATAGGATGATCGCTTAGTCTTATCTGAAACATGGGCATATCTCAAGGTCGTCCTAATATCTTTATGGCGCAGCAGCTCCTTTACAATTCGAATATCGCAGCCCTTTGCTATCATCATAGTGGCTGTCGTATGCCTGCTAAACACATGAACGCCTCCCGGTTTTGTTATGCCTGCTTTCTTCTTGTAATATGTGAACATTCGATGGACATCGTTATTTACCCAGACATTCCCAGCATCTGTATAGAATAGCGGGGTTCGGTCTCCTATCTGTAGTTCAGGCCTTATCTTAAGATAGATTCGTAGTGTCTCTGCGCATTCATCGTTCATGTAGGCTATGCCGTCGCTGCCATTTTTTGTCTCTCTGAGACGCATTGATTTTGTTCTGAAGTCCAAATCCTCATCGTCTAGCTTGCACATCTCAGAGGAGCGCAAGCAACCAAAGAAAAGGACTTGGAGCATAGCAAGGTGCTTTATATTGCTGCATACACTAAAGATGGCCTGCACATCTCGATCATCGAAATAATACGGGATGCCTTCATTTGGCTTCAAAAATGGGAATTCCCAGGTCTGCTTATCCATTTCATAAAATTTTCTTATCCCAAAGCATGTATTGTTTATATGACCCTTTGATAAGCCCTGATCAACGAGAATGGATCTGTATTTATTGGCTGTCTCGAAGCCTGGGTCTTCGCATTTGGCATATTCCAAGAAGCCTCCGACCGTGCAAAGATACAGTTTTATGGTTTCGTCTTTTAATCCTATGCCCTTCAAGTACCTTCTAAAACGATCTAACACAATATCTTTTTTGAATATGTCAGCTGGTCTAGTATGCCAGTCAACCTTTGCTTTGCCCATCTTGCTACCACCCCGAATATACTACGATATATTTCGTATGGGCAAACTAAAGCCAAAGGATAATGCATAAAATCGCTATACAAAAACTGTTAGGAGTGCGGGGAAAGGGATTCGAACCCTTGAACTCCTGCGAGAATAGATCTTGAGTCTATCACCGTTGGCCTGGCTTGGTTATCCCCGCACGGGCTCTAGTCGCAATGTCGCTTCTAGTATATAGACTCTTTCGAAGTCATGCCGGAATAATGCAAAGAAACCGGCGATCAATGCATCCATCAATCAGGAATGCATAAATAATAATTTTGATAAAAATAATTTTTACCGAATTCCAATTCAATCGCTGAAGCTGTGCAGACCAACGCTATTACCTTCGCTATCCAGAATCATCGCAATCCAGCCCGCTTCACCTATCTTGGTTTTCGGCATAACGATCTTTCCGCCCGCCTTCTCCACTCTTGCGATAACCTCATCAAGGACACCTTCGCAACTGAAATAAACGCGAGTGCCGCTGGCACAGGGCTTGTTGCCCATGCCGGGAGGAACGATATCCCCACCAACTCCTTCCCGTCCATCCATCGGAAAGAAGCCGAGCTTCTGCCCCATGAATGAATCCACTCGAACCTCTTTTCCAAGAATCTCGGAATAAAACTTCACGGCACGATCAAAATCTTCAGTGGGAATGTCGAACCAGGAAACTACGTTTTTCATATTTAATACACGATTTAAAACGATTTAAACATTTTCTAATTCAAATATTTCATCAGAACCATATGATTGAAGAGTGAGACTGCGGACCAAACTGCTAGACCAAAACAATTCGCATATCGAGAATGAAAAAGAGATCCGCTGTTTCGGCCTCAGGAAGCGGCAATGATTATCCGCCCTCCTCCAGGACTCTGCATCCCCTCATTAAGGAAATGTGCCTTTCCGCCCTCGCTTGCCCATGCGTCCGCCCGCCCGCGCACATGCCCCCGCGCGCGCCAGCCGCCCGCAAGCCTCCTCACGCATCACGCATCCACGTGGTTCACGCAAATCCAGTGATAGTAACCGTGAATCCCCGTGCCCGTGACCTCGTCGAACTCTTCCAGCTCGCATCCGCAGATCTGGCAGATCTCCCCATCGGGAACCTCGATCTCGGCATCGTTACAGAGAACTATAACCATTCCCCCGACTTTTGGCGGTCAAGAGCCATTAAGCTTTCCAAACGACCGTCCATGACGGTGACGTTTCATAACTTTTGTGAAGGCAGATTTTTTTCAGCGGAATCGATAAATTCATAATGCTCCTCGAATGGATAAGCATAATTGCAGAGGTGTACCTAAATTGAAGATAATCGGTCTTGCCGATTCAGAAGTTGAATCAAATCTGCGCGGCGCGGGCATTGGAATGTCCGTCACGGAAGCGCGCTCCATTGCTGAGGTGCTGGGCCGAGACCCAAGCATCACCGAATTGTTCTGCTATGATGCCATGTGGTCCGAGCACTGCTCCTACAAGAGCAGCCGCGCCACACTCAAGGAGTTCATGCCCACCGACGGACCCAACGTGGTTATGGGCCCGGTGGAGGACTCCGGAATCGTCGCCATCGACGACAAGTGGTGCGTCGTCATCTCCCACGAGAGCCACAACCACCCCAGCCAAATCCTGCCCAACGAAGGGGCGGCAACCGGCATCGGCGGCATCGTCCGCGACGTGAACTGCATGGGTGCGACCGTGGTCGCCACCGCCGACCCGCTGCGCTTCGGCGATCCGTATGGACCGAAGGCCAACAAGGTGCGCTGGGTCGCGGAAGGCGTGGTGGACGGAATCTGGCAGTACGGCAACGCTCTCGGCGTGCCCAACATGGCCGGAGATATCGTATTCAACGAGAGCTTCGACGACAACTGCCTGGTGAACGTCGTGTCGCTGGGCATCGTCCGCCGCGACCAGATCATCCGCTCGCGCGCACCCCCCGCCGCAGGCGAGGGTGGCTACGACGTGATCCTCATCGGCAAACCGACAGACTCCAGCGGCCTTGGCGGCGTTACCTTCGCTTCCGAAGCCCTGCGAGAGGAGGACGAGGAGACCAACCGCGGCGCGGTGCAAATCCCCGATCCCTTCCTGAAAAACGTGCTCTTCAAGGCCAACGACGACCTCTTCCGGCTCGTCCGCGAAGAAGGAATCGAGATCGGCTTCAAGGACCTGGGCGGCGGAGGCTTCACCTGCGCCACATCCGAGATGGGAGCCGCGGGCGGCTTTGGCATGGAGATCAACCTGGATGACCTGCACAAAGCTGCAGACTTCCCGCCCGAGGTCCTCAGCATCGCCGAGACCCAGGAGCGCTTCCTGATCGTCTCGCCTCCGGAGCTGCGCGAAAGAATTCTGAAAATCTACAACGAGGACTGGGACCTTCCCAACGTCTACGAGGGTGCAAGAGCCAGCGTCGTGGGCAAGATCAATACCGGCGACCGATTCACTGTCAGCCACAAGGGCGAGATCGTCTGCGATGTGCCCATCCAGCACCTCACCGGCGGCATCAGATACCAGCGTGAGGAGAAGGCCCGCGTCATCGAGCTGACCGAGCCCGAGTTCGCAGAGCCCGCGGACTACAGCGAGGTCCTGCAAAAGATCCTCAAGTCGCCCAACATCGCTTCCCGCGAGCATGTCTACAGATACTACGACACGGAAGTCATGGGAAATACCGTCATCCGACCAGGCGAGGCCGATGCCGGTCTGATTGCTCCCGTGCGCGGCGAGAAATTCGGCGTGGCGCTGGCCGTGGACTCCAATCCATTCTACGGCAGAATCAGCCCCTACTGGGGAGGAGCCACAGCCGTCGCCGAGGCCATGCGCAACGTCGCCGCCATCGGCGCTGTGCCTTCCACCGTCACCGATTGCCTGAACTACGGAAACCCTGAGAAGCCCGAGGCATTCTGGGAGTTCCGGGAAGGCGTCAAGGGCCTTTCCCAGGCCTGCAAAGACCTGTGGCTGAAGGGCCACATGGGCCAGCCAGTCCCCATCGTCTCCGGAAATGTGAGCTTCTACAACGAATCGCCGCAGGGATCGGTGGACCCATCCCCGGTCATCGCCTGCGTCGGCATCATCAAGGACATCGGCAAAGCCGTCACCCAGGAGCTGAAGGCCGCAGGAGACAGGCTCTTCCTCATCGGCCCGAGGTTCGATGAACTGGGCGGCTCGGAGTACTACAAGACCATTTTCAACGTCACCGGAGCAAACGTGCCCATCGTCCGCTTCGACCTGGAGCGGAACATGATCTATGCGGTCATCGATGCCATAGATGAAGGTCTCCTGGCGGCGGCCCACGACATCTCCAACGGCGGCCTGGCGGCCACCGTATCCGAGATGGCTTTAACCAGGCCCGCCAAGCTCGGCTTTGAAATCGACCTCGACAAAGCCCTGAGCGCAGATGCGGCAGCAAGCATGAGAACGGACAAGATCATGTTCTCCGAGTCCTCCGGCTTCGTGCTGGAGGCAAAGCCCGGAAAGGAGGAGCGGCTGCTTGAGATCTTGAGAGGCTACAGTCTTGAGCCGATGGAGATAGGAATCGTAACAAAGAAACGAAGGATTGTCATGAAGAGAGCGAGCGAGACCGTTGCCGACATCGACCTGGATGAGGCGAGGGCTGCTTGGACCGGCGGCCTTGCGGAGGCGATGAGATGAAGATAGCAGTTATGCAGTTCCCCGGAACGAACTGCGAGCATGAGACCCTTGTGGCGGTAAAGGCTGTGGGAATGGATGGAGAGATCTTCCGCTGGAACCGATCGGAAGGAGAGCTATCCGGCTTCGACGGGTTCTTTATTCCCGGTGGCTTCTCCTACCAGGACCGCATCCGCGCCGGAGTCATCGCTTCCAAGGAGCCTGTCATGCAGGCTCTGCTGGAGGAAGCTGCCAAGGGCAAGCCCATCGTCGGCATCTGCAACGGCTTCCAGATCCTGGTCGAGTCCGGCCTCCTGCCGGGCACGGGCAAGATCGATATGGCCCTGGCCCAGAACGTGATGGTCTCCAAGGGAAAGATCGTGCGCCGCGGTTACTACTGCGACTGGGTCAATCTGCGCCACGATGCGCCCTCCAAAAGGTGCAGCGGCTCATTCATCATGGAGCAGGGCAGCCTTCTCAAGATCCCCATCGCCCACGGCGAGGGAAATCTGGTTACGGCAACGCCAAAGCTAATCGAACGGCTCAACGACCAGGATCAGGTTGTCTTCCGCTACTGCGACAAGAACGGGCGCGTCATAAACGAGTTCCCGGTGAACGTGAACGGCAGCACCCAGAGCATCGCCGCCATCTGCAACCCGGAAGGAAACGTCCTCGGCATGATGCCCCATCCGGAGCGGTCGTTCTTCGCCTGGCAGCTTCCTTCTTTCGATCCGCGCAAGCAGCGGCCTGATGCGGCGGGGCCGGGAAGGCGCATCTTTGAGTCTGTCAAGCGCTACATCGAGGTGAGTGCATGAGCCAAAAGATCAATCTGCGCGTCTGGCTGAAGATCCCGGACGCTGAAGCTGCCACCGTGAAGAATACCCTGGCTCGCAGGCTCGGCTATGCCGATGTGCTAAACGACGTCAAGAAGGAGCGACTCTTCAGCATCGAGGTCGATTCCGGAGATGCCGAGGAAATGGCCAAGAGCTTCGCTAAGGAACTCGTAAACGAGAACAAGGAGAGCTGCAAGGTTCTTATCGATGTGTTGAATTTTGAAGAGGGCTATGTTCCCGTAAAGGTCTCCCTGAAGATCGAGGACGGCGAGGCTATCTCCACACGGGAACGGCTGAGAAGCCGCCTTGGCTTCACCAATGTTGTGGATGTCAAGAAGGCCACCATCTGGAAGCTGTACCTGGGCGGCATGGACCCGGAGCTGCGGGCCAAGAAGATCGCCGAGGAGCTGCTCATCAACCCGCACAAGGATACCTACGAGGTAATTAGCAGAATGGTATAAGGCAATATAGCGTTCCAAAAACGGCGGGAGGATTTCGCAAGCCTTCTGCCGCTTATTGCTTTTATTCTCGCTATTCTTGCTTTTTTCTTATCCAATTTTGGCTCATTTTCGTTCTCAGTCCTTGGTGTATAATCCTTATATTCGCATTCTGTCGCTTATGGATTTATCGCAATATCGAGCGACAATCAGCAATAATCAAGCCATAAACCGCAATCGGTCGGTCTTTAGAACTCATGATTCTGCAGGATATTTAAATTATGATGTGGAGATTACTTATAAAAATATGCTAAGAGGTTTGAGATGATGATTGGCGTATGTCCAGGCTGCGGGAAGCCTTTCCGAATCGAGCAGGCGAAAGGCGGCGAAGGATGGGTTTATTGCGAGGATGTATGCATCAGCCCGGCTGATATGCCCACCGGAGAACGGATGATGGCTGACCAGGCCACGAAGTTATACGTTGACGGAAATATGAGGGAGATGAAACGCGAGGATTATATAAAAGCGCATGGATTCGACCCGGAACCGGTTATGCAGGCCGTCAACAAGTGGCGAGTGGAGCAGATTATGAAATGGGCGGCAATGCAAGGAAAGAGCGGCAAGGAAGTCGATGAATGGATTAAGAGGCTGACAACGAAAACGCCCTGAACCACAACTTGGGGCTGAGGAATGCAATCGAATAATCCTATGAAGAAAGGAGGGGCCGGGTCGGGCCGGCTCCCCGGTACTGACATGCGTTTTTAACTTTTAAGTTGTGATCTTGCTCCTGGCGATGTACTTGATAAGCTCCGGGCCGAGCCGGGCTCTCTTCTGAACCTGATTGGCCACATCGTCCATAGTCGCACCGCCGGCGGCGAGATTTTGAATCTCTTCCATGGTGGCATCATCCACGGTGAAGTACTCGTCAAGGTCTTTTCTGTGGCCCCAAACGTCGCCTTCCAAAAGCTCGATGCCCTGCATGTCCAGGAAGACCTGAATGGCATTGGACATGGTCTTGCGGTAGGAGGGAGGTACCTGAATCATTCTGAGCCTTGGGCATCTTTGCATCAGATTGAGGAAATCAACATTGCTGGCCCGGAAGGCCAGGTGGATCAATTTCTCATTGGGGTTCAGGTTCGGGATTTCGGTTCTTGCGCTGACAACTCTAAGTCTCATTCAAACACACCAATGATTGAAATGCCTCCGTATTATTAATAGACACTTGCACTGCACACTTTCGTATAAATCGATTACAATAGCGCAAATATAGGGCAAGAAATTAGTTTGTGAGTTGCAGGTTGGAATATAAAAAATCCTTCTTTTCGGAGAGCATGCCGCAGCCAAGAGGGCATCTTACAGCAGACTCCAACTCTTGATAAAACGGAAATTACATCAAGGCCGATCGTATCCTCAAGCAGCCGCAGCAATATGAAGATCATGCGATGAGTTTGATCCTAAATAATCTCTTCTCAATCTCTCCTCAACATCTCCTCAGCTTCTCCTCAGCTTCTCCTCAACATCAACCTCAACATCTCCTCACTCCCATCAACAAATAGGATGAAGCATGGTTGCGGTTCTCGGCCTTCCGGACCAAAGGGCTGCATAATAAAGTGGCGCTGGCAGCAGCGAATTTTTTGATAGATAATTTATTGATAGATATATTGAGATACCATTATTGAGATACTATTCCATTAACGGGTTTGCATCAGCTTCGCGAATTTGCCGCCTGATGGGATGCTTTTAATTGGATTATAGTGCGATCGCTTTTTAATTTGGATTGCAGGGCTACAGCGAGAGGATGGAAAACGGCAATTTCCTTTAGATAAGCCGTTGTAGCTAATTTTATGATTACATATGAACTTGTTTTCAAAAACAAAAAATAATTTGCGACAGATCGTTTTAAAATTATATCCTAAAATCTGAATCATCAAACGAAATACAAATTAACGTAAAAATTTGAAAATACAGGGAATAGAAAATTATTCTTAAAAATTTAAAAATTTTGTTTCATATTAGCCCATCAGCTTTATATAACTCGTCCAAGGTTGTGCTGGAGAATCAAGATCGCTTTGACGATCCCCCGAGTTCGATTGGTACTGCAATCATGCGCTGCCCTGGCATGGAACCTGGGCGGGAAAGAGCAGGAATCGATGATAGATGAACGTGATAATTTCCGCATTCCAATTTGAAGGGCGAAGGGGTTTTAAATAAGAGGGACCGTATAGGAGAAGATCTTCATGGGCAGGGTAAAGCTAACTGACACGGTTTTTAGGGATGCTCACCAATCTCTTCTGGCTACCAGGATGAGGACCAGGGACATGCTACCCATCGCAGAGAAGATGGATCAGGTCGGATTCTTCTCTCTGGAGATGTGGGGCGGAGCGACGTTCGATACCTGCATTCGGTACCTGAACGAAGATCCCTGGGAGAGGCTGCGGGCGCTGAAGAAGGCAATGCCGAACACCCCCATGCAGATGCTGCTGCGCGGGCAGAATCTGGTTGGGTACAGGCATTATGCCGATGATGTGGTGGACAAATTCGTGGAGAAGGCGGCCACAAACGGTGTCGATATCTTCAGGATCTTCGATGCCGTGAACGACATTCGCAACATGGAGCGATCCATCAAGGCCGCCAAGAAGATGGAAAAGCATGTGCAGGGAGGAATCAGCTACACCATCAGCCCAGTTCATTCCAACCAGCAGTTTGCACAATTTGCCGTCAAGCTGGCTGAGCTGGGATGCGACTCCATCTGCATCAAGGACATGGCCGGATTGATCACACCCCAGAATGCTTACGATCTGATTCGAGAGATCAAGAAAGAGGTCGGCTTGCCGGTGAATTTGCACACTCACTGCACCAGCGGCATGGCTCAGATGAGCTACTTCAATGCCTGCCAGGCGGGAGTGGATATCCTGGATACTGCCATGTCGCCCCTCTCCGGCGGCAGCTCCCAGCCGGCCACGGAAAGCCTGGTGGCATCGCTGCAGGGCACATCCTACGATACCGGACTTGACCTGGAGCTTCTGACCGAGATCAAGAGGTACTTCGAGAAGATCATGGAGATCTATGCCCCCGTCTTCAATCCCATCACGGCTCGCGTGGACACCAACGTCCTGATCTACCAGGTTCCGGGCGGTATGCTCTCCAACCTCGTCTCCCAGCTCATCGAGCAGAAGGCTATGGATAAATGGGAGGATGTCCTGGCCGAGGTGCCGAAGGTGAGAAAGGACCTCGGATATCCGCCCCTGGTCACGCCCACCAGCCAGATCGTCGGCACTCAGGCAGTCCTGAATGTCATCACCGGCGACCGCTACAAGATGGTCCCGAAAGAGGTCAAGGACTACGTCAAGGGCCTCTACGGAAAGTCTCCAGCCATGATCGACCCCAAGGTGAGGCTCAAGGTGCTCTGCGATGAGGAGCCCATCACCGTGCGGCCTGCGGATCTGCTGGCGCCGGAGTACGACAACGCCAAGAAGGCGGTCGATGCCCTGGGAATCGCCATGCAGGAAGAAGACTATCTCACTTACGCTCTCTACCCGCAGGTGGCTCTCAAGTTCCTGCAGGGCACAGCCGTGGAGGAGCCGCTCGTCAAGAAGCAGGCGGCTGCGCAGGCATCCGTCTCCATGAAAGCGGAGCCGATAGCCCTGAATGTAGAGATCGACGGCGAATCCTATCTGGTCAAGGTCGCTCCTGCTGGAATGACCATCCAGGAGGCCCAGCCCAAAGCACCCACCGACGGAGTCACAGTGCCCATGCAGGGCGTGGTCATCCGCTACATAGTAAAGAAAGGAGCCAAGGTCGCCAAGGGTGACGCTGTGGCGGTTCTGGAGGCCATGAAGATGGAGCAGAATATCTTCGCCAACAAGGATGGGGCAATCAAAGAGATCTACATCAAAGAGGGCACCACCGTCGCACCGGGCGACGTACTGATGGCCATCGAGTAAGAGGCCGGTCTTTTTCCCGCCCTCTTCATTTTCTTCTCTTTGATTTGATTCTTCAACTTCAATGTTCAACTTCAATGTTCAACTTCAATGTTCAACTTCAATCTTCAGCATCATTCTTTAATTTTATTCATGAATTTTATTCCTCAATTTTATTCGTGAATTTCATTTCAGCATCTATCTATGATTAAATTTTTATAATATTCAGAGATCCAAGCTCAACAAAACAGATAAAAACATGATGCACATCAAGCACTCTCGAAGAGGAATGAGAAGTGACAGTTAAAAGAGAACAGGTGCTTATCGAGGCTCTGCCTTACATTCGCGAGTTCTATGATTCCATCATGGTCTTCAAGATCGGCGGCTCGATCATGTCCGACCGCACCGTGCTGGAGGACTTCATTCAGGATGTAGTGCTCCTGCGCTACATCGGCATTCACCCCATCATCGTGCATGGCGGCGGCCCGGAGATCTCGCAGGCAATGGAGAAGTTCGGCAAGAAGGCCGAGTTCGTGGGCGGCCTGCGCGTGACCGACCGCGAGACGCTGGGCATTGCCCGCATGGTTCTGCTCGGCAACATCAACGCGGAGCTGGTCAACCTCGTAGGCAAATACGGCGGCAAGGGCATCGGCCTCTCCGGCCAGGACGGCATGTTCCTGAAGGCTCGCAAGAAGGCTCCCGTGAAGGTGCAGGGCAAGGACCCGGTGGACCTCGGATTTGTCGGCGATGTGGAAAAGGTTGATCCGGAAATCCTAATGATCATGGCCGGCAAGGGCTACATCCCCGTCATCTCACCCATCGCTGCGGATAATGAGGGCAACAATCTGAACGTCAATGCCGATACCGTGGCCGGAGCCGTGGCTGTGGCCATGCGGGCCAAGAAGCTCTTCTCCATAACCGATGTGGAGGGCGTGCGCATGAACCCGGACGATCCGGCCAGTGTCATCTCCGAGTTTCCGGCATCCGACTTCGACCGGCTGGTAGCGGAGGGCATCATCGAGGGCGGCATGATTCCGAAAGTTGAAGCGTGCGTTCGCGTGGTGAAGGATGGAGTGGACAAGGCGCACATCATCGACGGGCGGAAGCATCACGCCATTCTGCTGGAGCTGCTCACCACGGAAGGCGTGGGGACGATGATCAGCAGGAGCTGAAGGCGAAATTAAAATTTGCATTTCTATTTTTTTTGCCTTCTCTAAACTGGAACCACTTCGCCCAGGATTCGCTGACCGATGCGGGGCTTCAGAGTTTTTTTCATGACCAGATCGACCTTTATGCCCAACCGTTCGCTCAGGTCGTCCTCCATGCGAATGAGCTTCAGCAGTGATGGAGCTTGGTCGAACTCCACAAGAATATCCAGATCGCTGGACTTCTTCGCCTCTCCTCGCACGTATGAACCAAAAACGCCCATAGATTTTACTTTATAGCGAACTGTGATCTCAGGCATATTTTGCTTGAGGATCTGCAGGATCTCATCCAGCGATCTGGGCTGCCAATTGGGTTTGGCTTGACTTGCCATAACATCTCCCGCATAGTATCTGAGACACTGCGCGCCGTTTCACAATCATTTTGGTGCGCTTGATTATCTAGTGTCTCGTCATTTTT
>Ga0074198_1000817_pt1 | contig 26698 bp, 34 predicted proteins | sample EPASupsiteSAE323_FD_64527 | JGI IMG/M metagenome (GOLD analysis project Ga0074198, IMG submission 64527) | Bioremediated contaminated groundwater from EPA Superfund site, New Mexico - Sample SAE3-23 | ecosystem: Environmental > Aquatic > Deep subsurface > Groundwater > Contaminated ...
AATTTATTTTATTATCTCGACGAACTTCCATTTGATAGAGATTGGAAAGAGCATTAACACAAGCTGCACCAACTCCATGTAAACCTCAGGAAACTTTATAGGCAGATCCTTCAAACTTACCTCCAGAATGAAGAGTTGTCATAATAACTTCAATGGCGGGTTTTTTGTATTTAGGCATGATATCGATAGGAATACCTCGACCATCATCGGCAATTGTGGCTGAATTATCAGGATGAATGATTACCCAAACATTATTGGCATAACCTGCTAAGGCTTCGTCAATAGCATTGTCGATAATTTCGGTTAAACAGTGATGTAAACCACGAACATCGGTTGATCCGATATACATGGCGGGGCGTTTTCTAACTGGTTCAAGACCTTCCAATACGACTATTTGTTGACCGGTGTAGTTATCTGATGATGCCATTATTTTTTCCTTAAATTAGTTTAAAAATGTTTATTTAATAAAACAGATTCATTCTAACAGAGGTAAAATAGCTTTACAATAAGCAAATTTATTGGAAAGATAGGCCAAATAATATAAGAAAAAAGTGATAAAAATGACAAAAAATACTGATTTTTTTTGGCCTATTTTTGGGGCATTTTTGAGATGATGTTGTAACTGATTATTGAGGTAGCAACTAGAACATTTAGAGAAACATTGATGCCATACATGGGAATCTCTACAATTTGGTCAGTTTTTTGAAGAACCTCATGAGAAACACCATAACTTTCACTGCCAGCAATAATGGCAACTGGAAATTTGTATTTGGCTTTTTGATAGTTCACACTTTTTTTATCTTGTTCACAGGCAACTACTTGATAACCGTTTTTTTTTAGTTGATTTATACAATCAATAGTATTTTCAAAGTGTTCCCAAGGAATCCATTTCCAAGTGCCAATTGATGATCGGTGAATTTTTATATTTGGAGGAGTAACTACTGGTCCACAAAGATAAATTTTTTCGGCAGCAATAGCGTCAGCAAGACGAAAAAACGAACCAATATTGTAAGTATCTAAAACATTATCAAGAACTAAGACAATTGGGTTACGTTTAATGTCTTTTTGAAGTTTTTGAGACTCCCCTATTTTAGATTTACGAATTTGATGTGAATTTAATTTCATAATTTTTGACCTATAAATCTGATTAGATTTTTATTATCATCTTTGTAAGTTTCTCCTTTTTCATCTAATATGTATATTTTATATTTATTTTCGATTAATTTATTAAAATAATCTATTGAAAAAAATCTTTTTTTTATACCAACAGGACTAAGAAAATATTCATCTTCAATTTTTATTGATTTTAAAACTTCTGGATCATTAATGGTATTTACTAAAGTAGCGAAGATACCGTCTTTTTTTAGAATTCTATGTATTTCGTCAAAAAGTTGTTGAGTTTGTTGTTGGTCAAAATAGTGCAATGCCATATGAGAATAAACAATATCAAATGAAAGATTAGTAAATGGTAGTTTTTTTGATAAATCTACAATTTGAAAATCTATATTTAAATCAGAATTTCTTTTTTTAGAAATATCTAAAGCATTTTGACAAAAATCAGTACTGATAACTTTAAAATTATTTTGGGAAAAATATTGACTGTCTTGACCTTGGCCTGCACCTAAATCAATTATTTTTCCATTTTTTGGTAGAAAATTAATTATTTGTTGGGCAAAAATAGTTGGTTTTATAATCCATTCTTTGGTGGTATATTTTTGATGTTGTTCTTGCCAATATTTGTTTGGATTCATGGTTGTATTTTATCAACAAAAACCCTCTCCGACGAGATATCGGAGAGGGGAAAATTAATTAAGTATTTATTTAGTTACAACTACCTGAATTAGCAGCGGCAGTGTTAGTGCCAGTATTAGCAGTAGCTTCTTTTATTTCAGTTTTACATTCTTTTGGAGCTTTTTTGAAAGATGCACAAATAGCTTCCTTAATAGCATCAGATGATCTGAAATTAGCTTGCTTAATAACTTTATTACCAATCTTTAAAGTACCATCTCCGGCTTCAGTATAAGCTGACTCTGGTGGAAAACTAATACCGTTAACCATAAGGGTTGGAGAACCAGTTACTTTATACTGAGTAGTAAGAGCAATCTCTTTTTCAATTAAGTCAGCTGCTTGAGTATTGAAACACTCAGTAATTTTGTTGGTATCAAAACCAGCCTTCTTAGCTTGTTCTTCCCAACAAGTGTCGGCATTTTCTGAAGTACAATTGGTATTAACGTTGGTAACAAAGTTCCACCAATTAGTTTTATCTTCATTCATATTAAAGGCACAAATTTCTCGAACATTTTGATTGGCTTCAATTCTACCGTGAAGAGATGAATAAAAAGCATTACCAATTTTTAGATAATTTTTTTCATCTAAACAAGATTTGTTGTATTCATTAACTGTTTTTTGACATTCTGATTCGGTGGTAAAATAGCCAGATTTTACATAAGCGGCACATTGAGTAACATCGCCACTGGTTTGTTTACAATAAGAGGGAAGATCAGCTACTTTTTCAAAAATATAACGAGGGTGAATGTCAGCTTTGTCTTTAATTAAATCAAATATTGGTTTAATAACAGTTTCTATTTGATTACCATATGGACAAAAACTCATAACAAAGAAATTAAATTCTGGTTTATTATTTTTGACTGCCACAAATGTATTTTTTGCAGCGGTATTGTTATTGCTTGTGTCACCTTTTAATTTAATCCAAGAAAGGCCAGCAAAAAAAGAAGAAACAGCCAATAAAAGACAAAAGAAAATAACACCAATTAAAGGTATTTGAACATTTTTTGAAGTGTCGACTTGAGGTAAATTTATTTTTGGAAGTTTAGCTGTTATTTTTTTAGTTTTTTTCATTGAAAATTTAATTAATAATTATTCTTCTACTATAGAGATAGCTCCGACTGGACAAGAATCAATAGCCGTTTGAGTGGCTGGAGTGATTTCTGTTGGCTGAGCTTTTACTTTGGCTTTATAAATAGAGGTGTCCATCTCAAAAACATCTGGGTTTAAAAGTGGACAAGTATTGCATCCAATACATTTGTTTTGATCGAGAATTACTTTTTTTGCCATGAATATATATTACCCGATTTGATGTTTATGTCAACGGTGGTTATTAATTTTTATTAATTTTGATGTTGGAAAATACAAAACATCTTCTATTTGAGTAGAGTTGTTAAAAAGCATAGCTAGTCGATCAATTCCTAATCCAATACCAGCACACTCAGGCATTTTCTCAACAGCTTTGACAAATTCTTTATCATAAGGATGAAGAGGTAAATTATTTTGTTTTCTATTTTCTGTTTCTTCAATAAAATTCTTTTCTAATTCTTTTGCATCGGTCAGCTCAGTATAAGCATTGCCTATTTCCATACCTCCAATATAAAATTCAAATCTCTGACTAAATCCTGGAGTATTGGGACATTTTTTGCAAAGTGGAGAAAGAGATGTGGGATAATCAAAAATTATAACAGGCTTATCTTGGGGTAATTTTGATTCAATTTCATTAATAAATATTTGAGTGTATAGTGGTTCCCAAGTGGTGACACCATCAACGTTGTAGCCTTTAGATTTGGCAGTATTAATAATACTGTCGGCGTCTAAATTTTTTGATAAATCAATGTTGGCATATTTTTTAAAAAGTTCTGCTAATGTAAATTCATACCAAGGAGAGGAAAGATCGATATTCTGATTTTGGTATTTAAGAATATTGGTTATGGTTTTATTTTGTTTTTTTAAAATATGGTGATAACAACTCAAAACAAGTTTTTGAGTGGTTATGGCTATATCGTGATGAGTTTTGCCGATTTCATACCATTCAAGCATGGAAAATTCGAGATTATGAGTTGGTCCAATATCTTCTAAGTCACGAAAAACTTTGGCAATTGTAAAACAATTCCCTACTCCTTTAGCAATAATTTTTTTGAGTGAACTTTCTGGAGAGGTTGGTAAATAAAAATCAATTTTTTTCTCTTGCCAAATTGTTTTTAAAGGATATAAATTTGGTTCGATAGGAATAAAAGGTAAAAGTGTTGGGGTTTCGATTTCATGGAATCCCCTATCAATAAAAAATTGTCGAATAAATTGAAGAGTATATTCTTTGACAAAATGGGTATCAAAATTAAAATTCATGGTATTTAGTTATAATTTAGTAGTTTGTTATTGTATAATGAAAAATCTTTATGATCAATGAATCTTTGGAAAATATTTATATATCTCCTTTGGAAAGCTGTAATTTGAATTGTCAATATTGTTATACTAAAAAAACTAAAAACAGATTGTCAAACGAAGAAATATTATCTTTTATTGAAAAATATAAAAATTATCTTAAATCTATTAGTAGTGATTTAAAATCGATTTTGTTTTGTGGTGGAGAAGTATTTATATTGTCTGATTTTGTTGAATTAATTAACCATGTAACTGATCAAAATATTTTTGTTGCCATAATTACTAATGGGACAATTGATAAATTGGAAGAAATTAAAACTCCAAATAATTGTCAATTATTAGTTTCTTTGGATGGGCCAAAAGAAATACATGATAAGAATCGAGGTTTGGGCAATTTTGATAAAACGATTGATTTTATAAAACATGGGTTAAAACTTGGTTGTTATGTAGAAATAATGTTTTTAGTAACTCCAGATTCTTTTGAATTTATTGATACTTTCCCAACTTATATAGAAAATTTAATTGGTAAAAAAATTGATATTAATTATATTACTCAAAAATCCATATCTTTTACAAAAGATCATCCATTAAGTAATCAAAAGGAATTAAGATCTTTAAGTAAAGGACGGATTGTAAAAATTAAACGTGAGTATAGATCGATCCCATCAAAAAGTTTTGGTTGTTCTCAGATTGCCTTACAATCAAATGGTTTGATTTATGGTTGCTGTGAATCCCCTACTCCAATTGCGAAGATAACAAATGAACCAAAAATAATCGTTGATAATTTTTTGAAAACATTGACAAAATGTAATAATTGTTTGAGTAAAGATGTCTTATGTGGTGGTTGTTCTGACCCTGATTTTTTGTGTGGGTATAAAACGGAATTGAATCTAAATTCTTGTATTGAGGTGGTTAAAAAATTTAAACAGTTTTCGAATTTTGATCTAAAAACTCGCCGGCTTGAATAACAGCTTTTAATAGTAAACCAATTCGATCTTCAGCTTCTTGCTTGGTTAGATTTTTGTAATTTCCGGGGAAATAATGAAAAATTTCATTACGACCAAATTTCCAAGCATCCCATAGAGTTTCAGCTAATTCTTCTCCTTTTTCATGGGAATCGGCTAATTTTTGGAATACAGAAAAACGTTTATACCGCAGCGATGGGTTTAAGGTTTTTCCGACTCGAAAACGGTCGCTATCATATTCTGTCTCTGAAATAATACCAATTTTAAGAAAGAAATCTTTTAAAAAACCTTCATAAAGTTTAGCAACTGGAGAAACTAAAAATGAATAGTCACTAATTCCATCACGTAATTCAAGTCGTTTAAAAATTGTTTGGGTATCTTTTAATAATTCCTGTTGATGTGAGGATAAATATTTGCCGGCTTGTTTAAAAATTTCTGGGGAGGAAAAAAGCATATTTTATATTTTGGACCGAATTAGAATAAAAGTAAATAAAAGTGTGAAAGATATAAAAACAGCAATATATCTTTTTAAAAAAATAAGAGGAAGTTGTTTTGGTTCACGAGCAAACAACCATTTTTGAACGGTTTTAGGATCAACTCGATAACCAATTATTTCATCAATAATAAGATGTAAATTAAGTCCAAGAGTTAGAGCTGAAGTAAAAGTATTTTTAGTGGATGTAAAAATAAACAAAGAAAATAAAGTTAAAATAACTTGAAAAAAATAATGATGAAAAATAAGATTGTAGTGGGTTTGATGGGAATTTTGAATTATTTTAATAACTGATTTGAATTCTTTGTTTTCAATAGCTAACTTAATTAATCTGCTTTCTTCATTGTTTGGTTTGATATAGAACCAAAAAATCAAATAATCAATATCAAGTAAAAATATACCAATAATTAAACCAAGAAATAAATAAAATATTTGTAAATTGTTAACACTAGAGATAACCCAAAAAGAAGATATGACTATAAATAGAATAATTGTAGGAACTAGATAGTTGAGAAATTTGTGTTTCACTAATCAATGATAACAAACTATTCATAACGTAGTGCTTCAATTGGAGAAAGTTTAGAGGCTTTACGAGCTGGGGCAACTCCAAAAACTATGCCAACAATTGAAGAAACTCCAAAAGCTAAAATGACTGAAGAAATAGTTACTTGAGCTGGAAAAAATGGTTTAATGGCTAAGGTTCCTAAATATCCAAAGAGAATTCCTACTCCTCCACCAATACAAGATAAAATTACTGCTTCGATTAAAAATTGAATTAAAATAGCCCTAGGGTAAGCACCAACAGCTTTTCGTAGACCAATCTCTCGAGTACGTTCAGTGACAGAAACTAACATAATATTCATAATTCCGATTCCACCGACAACTAATGAAATAGCAGCAATTCCAGTAAGGCCAATAGTAAGCATACTAATAATGGAATTGATTGAACTAAGAAGTTGTGAACTGTCAAAAACAGAAAAAGCATCTTTATCATCATATCGGTCAAGCATGATGTCGGTAATTTCTTTTTTAGTAGTTTCAATTAAATCTTTGTTTTTAACTTTAACAATAATACTTTGAATATCAGTTTTGCCAGATAAGTCGTAAGCGACTTCAATTGGAATGTAGGCCTGTTTATCAAGACTTGGACCACCAAAAGAAGAACCTTTTTTATCACTAACACCAATAACTTTTAAAGTTTTTCCTTTGACAATAACTTTCTTACCGACGGCACTTGATTTTGGGAATAAATCTTGAGCTATTTGATAACCTAAAATAATGACAGGAGTTTTTTTATTATTTTCTTCTTCAGTAAACCATCGGCCATTACCAGCAGATGGTTCAATATTATTGATAACTCCAAAATTTTCAGTTGATCCGTCTATCTCAATATTTTTTTGAGTACTAAAAGAAGAACTTATATTAGCAAAAACTGCACTGGCGGGGATAATTTCAGCATTTTTTATTTTTCTTTTTAAAAAGGAATAATCTTTTTGGGTAAAACTAGTAGTCATCATGGATGACACACCACCTTGGGCAAAACCACCGTTGTCGTTAAAAACTTTTCCAGGAGAAACATAAATTGAGTTGGCTCCAAGAGAATCAAATTGATCGGTAATATATTTTTTAAGACCATTACCAATAGAAGTTAATAAAATTACTGAGGTAACACCGATAATAATCCCTAATGAAGTTAATACAGTTCGGCTTTTATTTTTTAAAATCGAACGAAAACTAGATTTTAATAAATCGTTAAAACTAGGTTTAAGCATATTTTTCCTCCGAAATTTTGCCATCTTTAATAACAATAGTTCGATTGGCTTGTTTGGCTAAATCCATATCATGGGTGACAAAAACAATAGTTCTACCCTCTTTTTCGTTTAATTGGTGAAAAAACTTCATTATTTCTTCACCAGATTTACTATCTAAATTTCCAGTGGGTTCGTCGGCTAAAATAATTTTGGGATTATTTACTAAAGCTCTGGCAATAGCGACTCGTTGTTGTTGTCCTCCAGAAAGTTGAGCTGGAGTGTTATTAAATTTGTCTTCTAAACCAACTTTTATAAGGAGATTTATACCGATTTTTTGACGATCTTTTTTGGGAACGTCTGAATAAAGTAATGGTAATAAAACATTTTCTAAAGAAGATGTTTTTGGTAGAAGATTGAATTGTTGAAATACAAACCCTAGAGTTATATTTCTGATTTGGGCTAATTGATGTTCTTTTAATTTAGCGATATCACGGCCTTCTAATAAAACCTCACCAGAAGTTGGATTATCAAGTAATCCAATAATATGCATTAGGGTTGATTTACCAGAACCAGATGGTCCAGTAATCGAGACAAATTCTCCTTGATGAATTTTTAGACTAGCATTATCTAATGCATTAAATTGGCTAGCCCCAGTAATATAGGTTTTGGTGACACTTTTTAACTCTAAAATTACTTTAGAATTATTTAGAGATGACGACTTGGTCATTTTCGGAAAGTCCTTCTAAAATTTCAACAGTGGTATCAGTTTCAATTCCAATTTTTACATTTTTTTTGGTCAACACTTCACTATCACCAGATTTAACAAGGACATAAGGCTCGTTTTTATCTTGACGGACAGCATCACTTGGAAGAGTAAGAGTATTATCTACTTGACGTAGAGAAATAATAGCGTCTCCATCCATCCCTAAGCGATAGTTAATATTTTGATTATCATTGCCTGTTAACTTAAATCTAATTTCATAAACAGTTGAAGTTTGTCCGGAAATTGGGGTAAAAGAAATATAAGTAACTTCTGAAGTAAATTCTTTATCGGGAAAGCTATCTAAAATGATAGTAGTCTTGTCACCAACTTTAACTCGAGTAACATCTTCTTGATCAATTTGAGCTTTAAAATAAATACTGGTTGGATCAATAATTGAAAAAGTAGCAGAAGCTGGAGTGATATTGACGCCACTGTTTGGTTGTTCGATATCGGTAACTATGCCATTAATAGGGCTGGTTAAAGTGGCATATTTAACAGCTAAATCTTGGAGTTCGTAGTTGATTACAGAATTATCTAAAGTATTTTGGGATCGGACTAAAATACGTTTCATGTCATCAGTTAAAGTTAAGTTATCTTTTTCGTTTTTATAGTCGTCTTGGGTATCGTCAAAAGTAGCTAAAGCGGAACGATAAGTGTTAAAGTCTGCTTGAAGTTGCTTTTTTAACACTTCTTTATTAAGACTAGCAATGGCTTGATATTTTTTGACTTTATCCCCTACTTTGATTCCAACCCAAGCAAGTTGGCCACTAGTTTGAAATTGAAGATTGGCTTTTGTGGCGGCATCGACAGAACCAGTGAGAGTAATTTCTTCTTTTATAGTTTCTCTTTTTGGGGAAACTATAGTTTCTTTTTTTTCATTAAATTTAGTGATGTCTGTAGTCTTAGTATTGGCATTGGCCTTGTAAATACTAAAACCCGAAATAACCAAAATAATAGAGATAATAATTATTTTTTTTAAGTGTTTTTTAAAAAAGTTCATAAACTCTTTATTATACTATTTTTGTTCTAGTTTGAGCTGCTTTAATTTCCACATAAAAAGCTTAAATGGGGTTTTGATACTGCCTGGATTTTGGTCTTTTACAAAATAACGGGCTTTTTCTAAAATTTTTCTATCGGTATTTTTGGCAAGACGAATATAGAGAGAACGATTTTTCCAATCATCTAATTCTTGGGCAAGTTCAAGACCATAGGCTTGAAAATCGTTTTTGACATATTTTTGTCTTTTGGCCAATGTTACTTTAAATTTTTCTAATTGGTCAGCAATAAGTGATGGCTGATTTTTAATCATTTATGGGTTTTATATATATAACATAAGCTTGACCATCAGTAAGAAAACTATTACCACTCCCCTTTTTAGTTCCATAAAGTAAACCAGTTAAATCTAACTTTTCTGATTTTTTAATAAGTCCATTTTTCTCTAATTCGTTTTTTATATTTTCTCTTTGATTGTCAACTTTGGTTTCGGTGGTATGAAATGGCATAACTAATCCGAATTTCTTTTTTATTTGTTCATCAAAATGAGCAGTTCCTACCCAAATATTTTGTTTGTTTTCAGTGATAAAATCAGTTTCCCAAAAATGAATATGTTCTCGAGAACTGATAGATTCTGGTGTGGTTGGTTTACCATAAGCGAATTGACTAGGAAAAGTATCCCAAAATACGGGTAAACCCGGTGTATTTGGGTAAGCTTGATGATTTAATAAAGAAGTTATTATTTTAGTATAGGATATTAAACTAGGTCCGTCTAAAAGATACCAACCGGATTTAACAAAAGCATTATTAATATCTTCTTTTGTTCCTACAAATATCATATTTATAGGTTCGGCAGCTATCCCGTTTATTGATTCACTAATTTTTGGAAGTTTTTCAAACAGTTGAGTGGTAATATCTTTGGTTTTAATAGTTGTTTTTATAGTAATATTTTCAGTTTTTTTAAATAAAGGATGAGTGAAATAAAAACTAAAAACAAAAATTATCCAAATTGAAATTAATAAAAGACTGGAGGTAATGAGAGTAATTTTTTTAAAGTTAGTGGTTGGTTTGGAAACTGGAATAAATTTATTTTTTATTTTTAAGAAAGTGATGATAATACTTAACCAAGCTGCGCCGGAAACGAAACTAGCCAAAACATCAGATGGCCAGTGGGCACCTAAATAGATTCGAGATAGTCCAACTAAGATAATTAAAATACTACCAATAATAAAACTAATAATTTTTAAAAATTTATTTCTTTCTGATTGAACAATAAAGTAAACTAAAAGTCCGTAAAAGGCGATGGCCACAAAAGTATGTCCGGATGGGAAACTAAAAGTAGTTTCATTGACTAAGGCATTTACTAATGGTGGTCTGGGTCGATCGATTATATTTTTTATAATCCAAACAAATAGTTCTCCACCCAAGACAGAAATTAATAATGCTTTTAGAAAACGCCATTTTTTAATTAAGATCAATATCAAGCTGATAGTAATAATTCCAACTGCAATAACTTCACCTTTGGCTAGATAAGTTACAAATAAAGCTTGATGATTTAATTGTTCGTATCTTAAAGTACTGAATAAATTTAAAACTCGAAGATCAAATTGAACTAATTTTTCATGGCCAATATAATCTTGGAGAATGCCAAAAAAAAGATAAATAAAAAAAAGAGTAATGATAATCCCGATAGTTAGATAAAGACCATATTTATGTTCTTTGGTCAAACGTTTTTTTAAAAATTTATAAATTTTTGGGTATTTATTTTTGATACGAGTAATTTCTGGGTCGTGTTTAATACTGTGAGTAACTGATTTTGTAATAGATTTAATTATTTTAATCATGGTTTTGTTTGTGGTGGACCCAGGCGGACTTGAACCGCCGACGACTCAGTGCGACTGAGATGTTTTACCACTAGACTATGGGCCCTAAATTTTTGATATTTCTTCAAATAGTTTTGGGGTAATAGAGTTTATAATATCCGATTCTTCTTTTGAAAAAAATTGAAGAACATAGTCCTCTATGGGAATATTATTTTGAGGTTTACCAATACCAATTCTAATACGATTAAATTGTTGAGTACCTAGTTGCTCAATAATAGATTTAATACCATTGTGACCTGCAGGTCCTCGGTCAAATTGAATTCGATAATCCCCTACTTCCAAATCAAGATCATCATGGAGAATATAAATATCATTAGAATCGATTTTGAAAAATTGAGTTAATTTTTGAACACTAATGCCAGAATTATTCATGTATTCAGTAGGAATGGCAAAAATGGTGGGGCGAGCACAAGACTCGCCCTTACATTCAATAATCATGGCAGAAAGTTTTGTTTTTTTTGTTAGAGACGTTTTGCAAAACGTCTCTACATATTTTTTAACGATGGTTGAACCTAAATTATGACGGGTATTTTGGTATTTTTTTTCTGGATTACCCAGACCAATTATAAGTTTCATAATGAATTTTCTTTGATAAATTTTTTAAATGAACGATTATAAGTTTTTTCAGCTTCAGAACTAAAACAACAAGCTGGTAGTTCTTTTCTTTTTAAATGGTATTGTAAACACTCACAACAATGGCCTTTAGTTTCACACTCATAGGTACAAGGACAATTTTTAGCATTAGCTTTCTTTTGACATTCCATGATTTATTCTAACATCGAGTTGATGATATATATAATACTATATATATAGTATAAAGATATCTATTGTCTTATATATCTATACTTTGATACCTATTTATACCCTAAGGATAGGAAAAATATTTTTTTAGCTTTAGATTAGCAGTCTTAATTGCTGTCTGCTAAATGATTAAAATCATTTTCGGAAATTATTTTTGTACCGAACTTTTTGGCATTTTTAAACTTACTAGAATCAGAATCTATTTCGTTAGTAATAAGATATGAAGTATTTGAAGTAACACTATTAGAAATAGTTCCACCAAGAGAAATAATTTTATCTTCAATATTTTTTCGGGGTCGAGAAAGACTTCCAGTAATGGCAAAAGATAGACCTGATAGAGCTTGTTTATTGTTTGGTAGAGATGTTGCGCGCAACGTCTCTACATTATCTAAAATTGATTGGATAAAATCTTTTCGATCTTGAATACCTTGATAAATTTTTTGAGCTAAAGTAATTTGAATACCAGGTAAATTTTCCAATTTTTCTGTAGTAATATTTAAAAGCTTTTCTGGGGTATCAAACCCAGCATTAATAAGTTGAATGATTCGCTGAGAACTAAAATTAGGAATAATAGCGGCGTCAAAAATTTGTTTGAGAGTTAGATTTTTTTTAGCCTGAATTTCTTTGACAATATTTGTCCCCGATTTATTACCAAGGCCAGGAATATTTTCAAAATCAGATACTCTTAAATTGTAAAAATCACCAGGAAGGTGAAGTAGATTTTCTTTGTAGAGTTTTTCAATGGTTTTATCAGAAATCCCTTTAATCTCTAGAGTGTCACAGAAAAGTTTTAGAGAGCCAATAATTTGGGTTGGACAATTTTTAAGATTTGGGCAACGAATAAATTTATTATCAATAATTAAAGGAGTGTGACAGGATGGACAATTGGTTGGAGCAATAATATGACCAGGATTCATTTTGTTAATGACGTTTTCAATATGGGGAATAACATCTCCCCTTCTTTGAATTTCAACAATGTCATTAATATTGATATTTTTTTCTTTAATTAAATCGTAATTAGCTAATGAAGCATAAGTAATGACGGCGCCAGAGATTTCAATTGGGTCAACTTGGGCAACAGGTGTAATAGTCCCCATTGGTCCGACTTGCCATTCGACTTTGACTATTCGAGTTTGACTGGAACGGGCGGGAAATTTGTAGGCAACTTGTCCTTTGGGACGATTATTTTTGATACCTAATTGAGTTTGAATATCTAAATCTTCTATCTTTATTACCAATCCATCAATTTCAAATGGATAATTTTCTCTGTTTTTAATTAAAAATTTTTGATAGATATTTTCTATTTGATTAAAGTTTTGGCAATGAAAAGTATCAACACCAACAAAACCACTTTTATTAAGGAAATTTATTTTTTCAGACTCTTTTTTTATTGACTGATTTGAAAAAATTAAATCAGTAGCGTAGAGACTACAATATTGGGAGTATTGGCCATCAAGACGTTGAGAAATACCAGAAACAGCATTACGAGAGTTAGAATATTTTTCGACAGAAATTTGGTTTAATTTTTTAAAGTCTTTATTTAACATAACAATTTCGCAACGAATAGAACCTGAGAAATCATCAGGCATTTTGACAACAAAATTTTTCATTTTGACAACATTTTGAGTAATTACATCTCCAATATGGCCGTCTCCCCTAGTGATAGCATCAATCAATTGACCATTTTTATATTCGATTTCTAGAGAAATACCGTCACATTTTGGTTGAACAACAAAATCAATATCTTTGGAAATTTTTTTTAATTCAAAATAATGAATAAGATCGTCTATTTTATTGACTTTATTTTGTGAACCCATAGAAACTTGATGTTTCTTTTTTTCAAAACCAGTGACAAATTTAGAAGTACCAGCTTTAGAAAATATGCGATGGTGAGGATTAGTTTTGCGAAGAATATCTTCAAGAACGTCGAAAGTATGATCGTCCATGATTGGTTTCTCTGTGGTGTAATAAGTTTTTTTAGCTTCAATTAAAAGTTCACCAAGTTTTTCTGGAGAAATATTTTTAAGTTCAGGAGAGTCGAGAGTGATCATAAGCAAATTATAGCTTAGACGTTGGTGAGACAATAGTAGGCGCCTTTGGTGGAACCACGTTTTTCGATAACCTTATCATCGATTAATTTTTTTAAGTCACGCCAAATAGTGTCATCAGAAACCATGGGTAAAAGTTGTTGAGCGTCGGGCATACGAAGACCACCAAATTGTTGCATATATTCAACTAATTTAATTTGTCGTTCACTTAGGTGAACTTGTTTGCCACCAAGTTTTTGTTTGAGTTTAATATCACGAGAAAGACTTTGAACTTTTTCTTTGACACGAGAAAGTTCAATAGCTAAAGCTTGGGTAAAATATTCAATCCAATCAGTCATGTCTCTTTTAAAAATATCAGAAGATTTTTGATGAATTGACTGAAGTGTATTGTAATAATCTTCAGCATTACGATCAAAATATTCTTCTAGTGAAAAAAGTCGACGAATATCGTAACCTTCGGAATAAAGTGGTAGCATAGCAAAAGCTCGACTGACTCGCCCATTACCTTCAATAAAAGGATGAATAGCAACTAAAATATATTGAGTAATAGCAGCCCGAATAGCTGGATGAATTTCTCTGGAATCTGGATAATTAATCCAATCAATAAAATCAGCAATAAGATATGGGACTTCGATAGCAGCAGGAGGTCTGTGGGCAATTTCACCAGTTTTAGTGTTTTTTAAAACTACTTGTTGATGGCGATATTTACCTACTTCACTATCGGGAATAATTTTATTGGTAGTTAGACTATGAATTTTTTTTATAATAGTTTCACTATAGAAAAAAGGTCGATTTTTTTCGCTATTGTCAATTGATTTTTCTTCTGGAAGAGGAAGACCAGCATCATACAAAGACCAAAGTTCTTCTAAATAACTCATGACATTTCGATAATTAATGACTTCTTGAATATCTCTTTCACCAGCAGTTATTTTTTGACCCTCAACAAGCTTGGCAACTTCTTGAAAAGTTAAATCATTTCCTTCGATTCTAGTACCGTAATGGACGGTTCTAACAACAGCATCTTGTTGAAATTGTTTTTCGTAAGCCGGAATAAGTGGGGCTTCATCAATAATGGCTTTGGCACCTTCAATAGTGGCGATATTTTTCAAGACTTTATTATTGATTGAAAACATCGGAGAAAACATACTAAGGTTATTATAGCACTTTTTTGTGTTTGTTTAAGGGGAAAATGCGGAAATAAAAAACCCACCCCCTCGATAAACTCGGGACCTCCCTTAAAAAAGGAGGCTTAAATAGTTGCCCTTTTTAAGGGAAATGTCACGAAGTGACAAAGGGTTTAATTTAGAAAAATAAAGTCGAGGGCGGAGCGGGGGTCGACATTAGATTCAATCATATTAATAGATTTAATTATTTTTTGGATAATTCGGCTTTTTTGAAGATTTGGTTTATCAATTGTGTCTTGTTGAAACAAATATAACTGTTCTTTTAATAAAGGTAATATTTGGTCTTTATTTTTGTAAAATTTTTCTAAGGCCAATGTGTCTTTGGTAAAGTCGCCTGTTATTTCAATTTTTTTATTTAAAAAAGTATTTTTTGAAAAATTATTTATTCTAATAGTGTGACATCTGGAAGTAATAGTGTTTAATAATTTTGAAGGTCGATTGGTAGTTAAAAAAATATAATTATTATCCCCTGGTTCTTCTAAAGTTTTTAACAAAGCGTTTTGAGATTCAATATTAAGATTATGAGCTTCTGAAATTATAATAACTTTGTTTTGATGATTAAATGGTTTTTGAGAGATAAAATTTTTGAGGGATCGAACAAGTTCTATTGTCCACCCAGTTTCTTGATTGATGAAGAATATATCAGGATTATTATTTAATGATTTATGACCTAATGATTGGCATAAATCATTAATCTCATGATCTGCATCAGTGATTTGTTGATAGACAATTATGTTGGACGGAAATAATTTCATTTTGGTACTATTATTATATATACAATTATGGATGATGCTGCCCAAAAAATATATAAGAACTTAACAGAAGCTTTACTTGACTTGGAGTTGATCAATAATGATCAATCTAAGGAGGTAAATTTGCGCCAATTAAAAACTGGAGAAACAGAAGAAGAAGTAATAAAAGCATTAAGACTAGTATCTGATGATGATTTTATTAAAGCTAAAGCAGCTTTTTTAAGAGTCCCATTTGTTGATTTAGATACAATTGGTTTTTCTCCAGAAGCTTTGAATTTAGTGCCAGAAAGTGTGGCTCAAAAGTATAATATAGTTCCCTATCGTTTCGATCCTAAAGAAAAAACCTTATTTGTAACAATGGCCAATCCATTGGATTTAGAAACGATTGAGTTTTTGGAAAAAAGAACTAGTTTAAAAATAAGTGTGTCGATGTCGACCGAAAAACAAATTTCGGCCTTTGTAAGAGAAAAATATATACGAGAGAGAAATATAACTTCTGAAGTAAGTAAAGCTTTAAGTGAGAGAAAAGATGAGGAGCAAGAGATGAAAAAAGCTCAAGAAAAAGTAGCAGTTGAAGCTCCAGTGGCAAAAATTGTGTCAACAATTTTGGAATATGCAGTTAAATCAAGAGCATCCGATGTACATATTGAGCCACAAGAAGAAAATGTTCGAGTCAGATATCGAATAGATGGTATTTTGCAAGAAAAATATTTATTACCAAGAAATGTTCACGATGCAGTGGTTTCGAGAATAAAAATTTTGTCTAATTTAAAGATTGATGAAAAAAGAGTACCTCAAGACGGACGATTCTTTTTTTCAGCAGATGGTAATGATGTTGATTTACGTATTTCTACTTTACCAACAACTTATGGTGAAAAAGTAGTAATGCGTTTACTTAAAAAATCACAAAAAGTACCAACATTACCAGAATTAGGTTTGCGGGGATTGGCTTTGAAAAATTTAATGAACGCAATTCAGCGACCTCATGGAATTATCATTGTTTGCGGACCAACAGGGTCTGGTAAAACAACAACTCTTTATTCCGTTTTGGATATAGTGGCAACATCAAAAGTTAATGTAGTGACAATTGAAGATCCAGTGGAGTATCAAATGAAAGGAGTTAATCAGGTTCAGGTAAATGTTCAAGCAGGTTTAACATTTGCATCAGCACTAAGATCATTTTTGCGTCAGGATCCTAATGTAATAATGGTGGGAGAAATTCGTGATGCAGAGACAGCTGATTTGGCAGTTAATGCAGCATTAACAGGGCATTTGGTATTTTCAACTTTGCATACAAATGATGCGGCAGGTGTACCGCCACGATTATTAGATATGGGAGCTGAGCCATTTTTATTAGTATCGTCTTTAAATTGTGTGGTTGGTCAAAGAGTTTTAAGAAAAGTTTGTAAAGATTGTGTTGGTGAAATGGATATATCTCCAGAAGTCGAAGAAGACATGAAAAAAACCCTGGGTCCAATTTATAACTTATTAGAAGATAAGTTTAAAAAAGAAGGTAAAAAAATGACTATGCCAAAGATTGTTGGATGTGAAAAATGTAATAACACTGGTTATATGGGAAGAGTGGCCATTTATGAAGTAATGCCAATATCGGAAAAAATTAGTAAATTAATTATTGAAAAAGCGGCTGCCTCAGAGATTCAAAAACAAGCTATGGTAGATGGAATGTTGACAATGAAACAAGATGGTTATGTCAAAGTATTGGAAGGAGTAACAACTATAGATGAAGTTATAAGAGTAGCACAATACTGATATGCATACTAAATTAAAAGAATTATTGAAATTGGCGGTGGCCAACAAGGTTTCTGATATTCATTTAATGAAAGGAGTGGCTCCTAAATTTAGACTTAATGGTGAACTAATTAATGCTCCTAATGTGACCCAAATTGATGATGGTTTAGTAGATGAAATGATTAGTTCTTTGTTGGATGATAAAAAGAAAAGTGAATTGATTCAATTAAGAGAAATAGATTTTTCTTTTGAGACTGAAGAGTCACGGTTTAGAGCTAATATATATTATCAAAATGATAGTTTAGCCTGTTCTCTGAGATTAATTGCTTCTAGTATACCGTCTTTTGAAGAATTAAATATGCCAGATATTTTAAAAAGCTTTGTTAATTTAAAACAAGGATTCGTTTTGGTTACAGGTCCGACTGGACATGGTAAATCAACCACTGTAGCAGCTATTTTAAATGAAATTAATCGGACAAGAAGTAGCCATATCGTGACAATTGAAGACCCGGTTGAATATATCATTAAACCGGACAAATCAATTATTTCTCAAAGAGAGTTAGGTGGAGATGCAAATGATTTCAATCGAGCTTTAAGATCTTGTTTGAGGCAAGATCCAAACGTGGTTTTTGTAGGAGAAATGAGAGACTTAGAATCAATCCAATCAGCTTTAACTATTGCTGAAACAGGACATTTAGTATTTTCTGTCTTACATACTAATTCAGCAGCTCAAACTATTGATAGAATTATTGACGTTTTTCCAGCAAGCACAAAAGAACAAATAAAAATTCAATTATCATCGGTGATAACAGCAATTGTATCCCAAAGATTGATTCCAGCTTTAGGTGGTGGAATGATACCAGCGTTTGAAGTATTAATAAGTAATTCGGCAGTCAAAAATATTATTCGTGAAGGAAAAACATTTATGATTGACAATGTAATTCAGACTAGTGCCGATATTGGTATGGTTGGTTTGGATAATTATTTAGTTAAATTAGTGTTGGAAAAGAAAATTTCTCAAGATGTGGCTGTTAATTTTTCTTCTAGTCCATTGGATTTTAATAACAGGTTAAGAAATAAAAAAATGTTATGACCAGATTTGTTTATCGAGCCAAAGATTGGAATGGTAAATTGGTAAAAGGAATAGTTGATTTGCCCGATAAAAAGGCGGTAGTTGAATCAATAAGGGGTGGTGGTTTAGTTCCCCTGTCGATAAATGAAGAAAGTCAAACTTTGGTTGGAGAAATATCTAGAAATTTATTTTCTAAAATAGGAATTAAACAAGTTTCAAACTTGACCAGACAATTGTCGACAATGATGAATTCTGGTTTAGCATTAACTGATGCTTTGGGATTATTAAAAAATCAAACAGCAAAAAATAGTTTAATGTTTGAAATTTTAGATCATGTACTAACATCGGTTCAGGGAGGACAATCATTAGCAGATGGTTTGGATAAATATAGAAAAGTTTTTGGTGAGGCATATATAGCATCAATTGATGCTGGTGAGGAAGGTGGAGTTTTGGAAGAAGTATTAACAAAATTGGCTGATAATTTAGAGAAACAAAATGAGTTTACTAGTAAAGTTAAAGGAGCCATGATTTATCCAGTAATTGTGGTTATAGGTATGATAGCTGTGGTAGTTATTATGATGGTGTTTGTGATTCCAAAATTGCTTGGTTTATATGGTGATTTTGGAGCAGATATGCCAGCAGCTACAAAAATTATGATGTCAATGTCAAATTTTATGACTAAGTTTTGGTTTTTTATTCCAATTTTGATTGGTGGATTTTTTTTCTTATTTAAAGTTGGTGGAAAAAATGAAAAAGTTAGATTGAAATTGGATGATTTTAAATTAAAAATGCCAATTGCGGGTTTATTAAACCAAAGAAATATTTTGTCTAATACTATTAGGACAATGTCGATGTTGCTTTCGGCAGGAATTCCTTTGGTTGATGCTTTAAGAATTGTGGCAAATGTGGCCGGAAATGAAATTTTTAATAAAGCTTATTTACAAATTGCTGAAAGAGTTCAAAAAGGTTTTTCGATTGCTAATTCATTTGAAGAAACCGGAATTTTTCCGATAGTAGTTAACCAGATGGTAGCAACAGGAGAAGCAACAGGAAAATTAGATGAAGTTTTATTGAGGGTGGCTGATTATTTTGCATCAGAAGCGGAACAATCGGTTAAATCTTTAACATCGGCAATTGAACCATTAATTATGATTGTCCTTGGTTTAGGAGTAGCATTTTTGATGGTGGCAGTTGTGATGCCGATCTATAACTTGACATCACAATTTTAGTGGTAAATAATGAATGTTAGATATTAAAAATTTTATTGAAAAAATGAAAATAAAGAAAAATGGTTTTACGCTAGTGGAATTGTTAATCGTTATCGCTTTGATTGCTATTTTATCGGTGGCAGTATTGGCAACTATTAACCCAATTGAACAATCAAATAAAGCTCGTGATGCTAAATTTAAAAATGATGCGGCTGAAGTGTTGGCTGCTTACGAAAGATACTATACATCTTTGGCAGCGTATCCATGGATGAATGTGGCGACTAATCCAGATGCTTCAATTGATACTAATATTGTTTATGCAAGTGATAATGCTCATTTTGGAGTTGTTCCAGATGCTGCTAGTGGTGATACTAATGGTTTATTAATAGCAAGTTCTGAACTCAAAAGCTCGTTTATGGGAAAAGAACCTTTTACTGGAACTGTAACTGAAGAAAATAGAATGTATGTTTACCATAATGGAACAACGAATGATAATTATGTGTGTTTCCATCCAAAAGCAGCAGCTAATAGAGTTTTGGTTGGAGGTACTTCGACTAGTTTAAAATGTATTGATCCTGATACAGCCACAATTAATAATTATGGTGATAATAATTGTGCTATACCAGCTTCTGGTTGGGATTCAACTGGAGTGTCAGCAACTAATGCTAATTTACTCTGTGTACCTGAAGGAGTAATTCAATAAGAGTATTTTTGATTTGAATTTAACCCCCTCCTGATTGGAGGGGTTTTTAGTGGAAGAAAGTATATTTGTTTGAAAAGTGATATGAAAAGAATTATAGTTTTAATTTTATTTTTATTTCCTTTTCTTTAATTGGTCCGATTATTGATAAAAATCTTTTGTCTGTCTTAAAATATTTATTAGCAACTCTAATTATGTCTTTTTTAGTAATTTCACTTATTATTTTTTGTTTATCTTCAATAGTTAGTATTTGATTGGTGTCACAAATGGCTTGATATCCTATCCAACTAGCTATATTGTCAGTGGTATCATTTTGGATTATAAGTTGACCTACGTAGTATCCCTTTGCTCTTTTTAATTGAGAGTCAGTAATTTTGCCTTTTTTAAGAATGTTAATTTGTTGGTCAATTTTTTTTAAAATTAGGCTTAAATTATCCTTTTTAGAAGTAAAATTTATTGATAGATACCCCGTGCTAGAAAGATGTTTGGTAGAACTATAAATAGAATAAGTCAGGCCTTGATTAGCAACATTTTGATATAAACAGCTACCTTGTCCCATACCTAAAATATAGCTTATTAAATCCAATATGTGACTATCCTTATTAAATCTATCTATGGTTAAAAATCCATATATTACTGTTAGATTGTCTGTGTTTTGATAAATTATTTTGATGTGTTTTTTTTGAGGTTCTATTAATAGTGTTTTAGGCTTTAATTGTCTAGAATAGTTATTTATTTTTTTATCAAATAGTTGTTTGACATCTTTTATTTCAACATCACCACTGACAACAAAAATAGTATTTTCTATTGTGTAATAATTTTTAAAAAACTCTAAAATATCTTTTTGGGTTAAATTTTTTATTTCTTCTTTTTCACCTGTATATATACGACCAAGTGAATTATTTCCAAAAATAGTCTGTGACCATAATTCCCATATCAATAAATTTGGGTTTGATTTAATTAAAGATAATTCTTCTTGAATTATCTTTTTTTCATAATCTATATCTTTTTTTTTAAAAAGAGAATTTTGAATCTGTTGAGTTAATATATCAATGGCTATATCTAAATTATCTTTAGGAATTTTTATCCAATAGGCATTGTTTTCATGATAAGAAAATCCTTCTGATGTAGCACCATATTTTTCTAAGCTATTTGACAAAACTTCATTATCTGGATACTTTGTGTTTCCTTTAAACAAGAGATGTTCGATAAAATGAGATATTCCTGACTTATTAGGTGGGTCAAAAGCGGGACCACAACGAGTTATTACCATTAGGGTAATCGATAATGATTCGGGAATTTTGGCTACTATCAATTTTGAACCATTATTTAGAGTTATTATTCCTATCTTCATATTTTTGACCTACTGCAATTATATAAATTGCTTTTTCGCATGAGTCAGCGAAATCTAATAACTCATTTATCTTATCATCTATAAATCCACCCATAGTACAACAATTTAGATTAAGAGATTCAGAAATTAGATAACAATTTTGGGCTATTTTCTCTTATTTTTAAATCTTCTATTTTCTCGACTGAGAACTCTATAGCATCAGACAATTTTGGTTCGGCTGTCTTTGATTCAATATTCATTTTTTGAAATGAATTAATTAATAATTAAGTTGATAATATCATTATTCATAAAAAATGATAGATTTTGAATTATTTGAACTTAAATCAGTAATTTGTTTATATATTTATATTTTTTGGTTTTAATTTTATTTTGTTAAGTAAAGGGTCTATTATTAAAATAGTTTATGAGTTGTTTTATATTAATAATGATTTTTGTGTTGGGATTATGTTTGGGAAGTTTTGTAAATATGTTGGTATATAGGATGGCAGTGAAATATAAATTGGTCAAATTAGGGCGCGATAAATCGCGCCACTACAATAAAAATCGATCTTTTTGCGATTATTGTGGAAAACAATTACATTGGTATGAGAATATTCCGATAGTTTCTTGGCTAATTTTGAGAGGAAGGTCTAAATGTTGTCAAAAAAAATTATCTAGATTTTATCCTATTATTGAATTGGTTACTGGGATAATATTGGTATTGATTACTTATAGATTTAATCTTTTTTCTGGTCGTTTTTCTTTGCCTATTGAGATGATGCAATTGTTTTGGTTACTAATAATAGTGACTTTGTTGCTGTTTTTAACAGTATTTGATTTAAAATATTTAATTTTGCCGGATTTTGCAGTAATAACTCTTATTATTATTTCATTTTTAGGTGTTATTTTTGATGAACCGAATATTATCCCCTATTTAGTTTCGGCGTCGGTTGGTAGTGGATTTTTATTGATTTTGTATTTAATTACCAAAAAAAGAGGGATTGGTTTTGGTGATGTAAAATTGGCTGTTTTTATGGGTTTATTTTTGGGTTGGCCAAAAATAATAATCGCTTTATATATTGCTTTCATTGTTGGAGCGATAGTGGGAGTAGTGGGAATATTTTTCAAAAAAATAACCAAAAAAAGTAAAATCGCTTTTGGTCCTTTTTTAATTTTAGGAACTATTGTGACTTGGATTTGGGGAAACCAAATTCTTGATTTATCAGTTTTTCAGTTTATCAGATAGAATTTAAATAGAAGATGAAAAAAAATGGATTTACCTTTGTAGAATTGTTGATTGCTCTAGCAATATTAATAATATTAATTATTATTTTGATTGGAATCATTAATCCTACTGCTTTAGTTGGTAAAGCTAATGATTCTCAAAGGAAAAGAGATTTAGATCGGATTCGAAAATCTTTTGAGGAATATTTTAATGATAAAGGTCACTATCCTTTGGATGTGGTTGAATGGAATATAAAAAGTAATTGTAAAACTCCTATTTTTAATCCTTATTTAAATCCATGGCCTTGTGATCCTAATGGTGAACCTTATTTTATTTTTGTAGATACTAATGGAAAAACATTTAGAATTTTAACTAATTTGGAAAATAAAACAGACAAGGCTATTCCAGTTGGTTGGTATGATCAAGGAAATACTTATCAAGTTGATGGTTACACCACTGATCAAGTTAATTATGGTGTTTCTAGTTACAATATCTCTTGGAATACTTTTACTTTAAGTGCAAACTGTACTCTTGAGTGTTATCAATTGTCGGCAGCTGGTAAGTGTAATAGTGCTCTTGCTGGTTGTAATGATGCTGGTGGAATAGTTAGTTGTTATCGAAATCCTAGTTGTGAATCTTCTTGTAAAGTCAGTTGTTGTGGTGCCGGCTGTAATTAGGGTAATAATGTATTATCATTAGTTAATGAAGAAATTAGAAATTGTTATTGTATTTTTGGTAGTTGGTATTTTAGGATGGATTACTTGGAGTCAATTTGATTTAGCAGCCAAAAAGTCTAGAGATGTAGAAAGAAAATCAAGTTTACATGAATTATCTAAAGTGATTAGACTTTATTATGCTGATTATGGTAAGTTGCCAGATGAAAGTTTAATAAATAGTCTTTGGGGTAAAGAGTGGAAAGATGGTGATTATACTTATATGAAGACAGTGCCTAAAGAAAATTATATTGACGACGAAGAATATTGTTATAAACAATATGACAAACAAACCTTTGCTTTGTTAACTAATTTAGAGAATAAAAAAGATGTTGATTGTTTTGGAAAATCTATAGATTGTGGTGGAAAGAAATATTGTTATGAAAATATTATGCCGGCAGTAATTAGTAATTAATAATTAATAAAAAAATTATGATTAAAGATTTAAGATTTAAGAATAAAACAAAAGGATTTACGTTGGTGGAATTGTTGGTGGTAATTTCTATTATTGGAGTATTAACAACTTTATTGATGGTAAATTTTGTAGGTACTCGAGAAAGAGCCAGTGATTCACAAAAGATTCAAAATTTGAACTCACTAAAAAATGCTTTAAGAATGTATTACAATGATAATCAGGCTTATCCGGTTGATAAATTCGTAATTTTAGGAACTGGTTTTACTGGATATATGTCTAATTTGGGAGATACTGGTTTTAACTATTTTCAAACAAATAATGGTGATGGATTTTTATTGCAAATTTCTTTGAACAATGGAGCTAATGTCGACACAGGGGCATCTCAATTAAAATGTGGTATAGCTGTTGGTTCAACTCAAGCTGGAGTTTATACAATTTGTGCTAATTAACAATCTCCCTAAATCCCTCTTTGACAAGAGGGACTTAAAAAAATGAAAAAACAAATAAAAACAAATAAAAAAAATAATGGATTTACTTTGGTGGAATTGTTGATAGTGATTTCAATAATGGGAATTTTGACCGTAATTGGGATGGCTTCTTTTAAAACTATTCAACTAAAATCTAGAGATGCTAGAAGAAAAAATGATTTGAATTCGATTTCTAAGGCATTAAATATGTATTATAACGATGCAGGAATTTTTCCCCATGGATCGCCCAATATAAACACAATGATTAAAACGGTTGGAATAGGTTTTTCGGCAAATATTAATGGTATTACAACTACTTATATGGTGGAAATGCCCCGAGAAACTACTATAGGGATTAAGGATTATAGTTATACATATACTACTGGTAGATCATTTAAATTATTAGCTAATTTGGAAAATGAAAATGACAATAGTTGTCTACAAGATGGAAGTGGAAATGTATTAAAAACTTTTGATGGTTATACTGTAAGTATTGGTTGTATTTATGGAATTAGTAGTTCCAATATAAAAATTGAGGATAATTTATTATGATCCACCCACAGCTAAAACAGTTATTGCGGACAAGAGGGTTTACTCTAATAGAGTTATTGGTTTCAATTTCTATAATCGCGATTTTAATAGTGGTAATATCAGTAAGTTTTACTAAGGCTCAAAAAAGTGGTCGGGATCAAAGAAGAATGGATGATTTAAAATCGATACAATCAGCTGCAGAACAATATTATTTTTTGGGTGGTGGCTATCCCCCAGCTATTGGTTATTATCGTCCAACAGCAAGTGCCTGGACAGTTAATGGTCAAATTGTCTTAAATAAATTTCCTAATGATCCAAAGAGCATTAACGGTGTTGGAATTACTTATGCTGTAACTAACATAACAACAAATAGTTATTGTATATGTGCAACTGTGGAAAATACGGCTAATGCCAACTCTGCTGATGCTTGTGATTTTGTTAATCCAAGTAATAAATTTTGTATTAAAAATCAACAATAAATTATGAAAAATAAAAATAGTATCCGCTTTCGCAAATGCTTCGGCGAGACAAGGGGTTTTACACTTTTTGAATTGTTAGTAACAATTTCAATTATTGCGATATTAACGGCGGTGGCAGTGGTTAGTTTTGGGGGAATGACTAAAAAAGCGAGAGATTCTAGAAGAATAGCGGATTTAGAAAAAATTAGAATTGTATTGGAGGCAGTTAGACAAGTTGGTACTACTTATCCTACTTCTTTGACGACTTTGGTTACTAATGGTTTTTTGCAACAGTTACCAACTGATCCAAAATCATCTGGTGCTTATACTTATACTAGACTTACTGAATATACTTATCGTATTTGTACTTTTGTTGAAGAAGGTAGTTCTATTAGTAGTGATGTTAGTGGATGTTCTGGTATGCCGAGCGGAGTGGGATTTACTGGTTATTATAAAGTAATAAATCCGTAGTGAAAAAAATAAAAAATATTTTTGGTTTTACTTTGGTAGAGTTGATGGTGGTAATAGCCATAATGATAGTTTTGACTGGGATTGGAGCGGCTTCTTTAAATCAAATAAATAATACTCAAGAATTAGACGGTCTAAAAAATGAATTAATTGGAAATTTGAATTTAGCTAGAAGTATGGCAATAACGAATCAATTACCTAGTGGAGTAAATGATTCGTTGCAATATGTTTTGGTGGCAATGACCGTTGGAACAAGTATAAGAGCGGATGCAATAACTACAGGTGTCGGTGGTCAATCGTATTTTATTAAAAGTAATAAATCAATTACTACCAATAGTTCGTTTGGATTTTCGGTAGAAAATGGAAGATTGACGGACCAAAATGGAAATTTGACTAATACCCCACTCTGTTTAACTTTATATTTAGCTTCTGATTTGAATACTAAAAAATATGTTTATGTAGATACTACAGGAGTAATTTATGAAAAAACTAGTTGCAATTAAAGGTAAAATCTCCCTAAATCCCTCTTTAACAAGAGGGACTTATTATAAAAAAC
>Ga0074198_1000818_pt1 | contig 26688 bp, 15 predicted proteins | sample EPASupsiteSAE323_FD_64527 | JGI IMG/M metagenome (GOLD analysis project Ga0074198, IMG submission 64527) | Bioremediated contaminated groundwater from EPA Superfund site, New Mexico - Sample SAE3-23 | ecosystem: Environmental > Aquatic > Deep subsurface > Groundwater > Contaminated ...
ATTGAAACATCTAGTTATAGTACTGCATATAATAGCTCTCATGTCGCACCCTTCGTGGGTGCGTGGATTGAAACTCAAATTGAATCAGAATGTAATACACAAGAAATAGTCGCACCCTTCGTGGGTGCGTGGATTGAAACATATCAAAAATAATACTGTTTATGTAATACATGGTCGCACCCTTCGTGGGTGCGTGGATTGAAACTGCTACTTGGGAATCTACATATCAATCATCAATGTCGCACCCTTCGTGGGTGCGTGGATTGAAACAAAAATATACTGATTATTATTAAAAAAACCAACGTCGCACCCTTCGTGGGTGCGTGGATTGAAACAGGATAAGTATAAAAGGGGTGCAGTTCATTATCAGTCGCACCCTTCGTGGGTGCGTGGATTGAAACCATACATCAAATCCATATACTATTCACAATATTGTCGCACCCTTCGTGGGTGCGTGGATTGAAACCTATATCAAAATATATATTGCTAATTTTTAAAGGTCGCACCCTTCGTGGGTGCGTGGATTGAAACAAATCCTATGTGGTATAAAGATGGCGACAATAAAGTCGCACCCTTCGTGGGTGCGTGGATTGAAACAATATTTAACTGCACCGAAAGGGAGTTTACTTATACGTCGCACCCTTCGTGGGTGCGTGGATTGAAACTCTTTTACCTAATTCGTAAGCACTTATAGCTTGCGTCGCACCCTTCGTGGGTGCGTGGATTGAAACAATTATAAACGTGTCTTTGAACGTTGGAACAGTAGTCGCACCCTTCGTGGGTGCGTGGATTGAAACAATTAATGACACAAATAAGAGCATTCTTATTGAGTCGCACCCTTCGTGGGTGCGTGGATTGAAACTTCTGATTGCCGCAATAAATGCTTATTTTGAAAGTCGCACCCTTCGTGGGTGCGTGGATTGAAACATTTTTGAAGATTCCTTATCACGGTAAAAAGGAAGTCGCACCCTTCGTGGGTGCGTGGATTGAAACACATATACCTGGATACGCATCTGGTTTGCCTTGGTCGCACCCTTCGTGGGTGCGTGGATTGAAACCCGATTTAAAGCAGTATTTATTACATGTAAAAAAGTCGCACCCTTCGTGGGTGCGTGGATTGAAACCTAAAGCTCAAAAAACTGTTGTGGACATACTTCAGTCGCACCCTTCGTGGGTGCGTGGATTGAAACAGTGTTAATTATAGATGAAGCAGGAGGAATGTTTGTCGCACCCTTCGTGGGTGCGTGGATTGAAACACAATATACCAAATGAAGAAATGGCACCTTTTAAGTCGCACCCTTCGTGGGTGCGTGGATTGAAACCATCATTATGAAAAACTATGAAGTCGGCTGAGTCGCACCCTTCGTGGGTGCGTGGATTGAAACAAGAGGGGTTAGTGCAATAAAAAAAAATAATAAAGTCGCACCCTTCGTGGGTGCGTGGATTGAAACAGAATCTGACCTTTTTTCAAAACAACCCTCTTTGTCGCACCCTTCGTGGGTGCGTGGATTGAAACTCTTATCCCCTTTCATTTTTATTTTGTTATTCCAGGTCGCACCCTTCGTGGGTGCGTGGATTGAAACCATTTTTTTATATTAAACCTTCTTATTTTTATGTCGCACCCTTCGTGGGTGCGTGGATTGAAACCTTGGTACTGCAAGAGTAAATTTGCAGCAGCATGTGTCGCACCCTTCGTGGGTGCGTGGATTGAAACATAATCTACAAAGGGGTTTCAACTGGTGGGACAGGTCGCACCCTTCGTGGGTGCGTGGATTGAAACGGTTATCAATTGTTGTCGATTAGCACTTGTATAAGTCGCACCCTTCGTGGGTGCGTGGATTGAAACAGAAGTGTATTAGTATAATATATATAATACGGAAGTCGCACCCTTCGTGGGTGCGTGGATTGAAACAGGAATTGCCTATTATTGAAAATGCTTGGCACGCCGGTCGCACCCTTCGTGGGTGCGTGGATTGAAACTACGTATGCTTCTGGATTCTTAATCAAAAAGCTTGTGTCGCACCCTTCGTGGGTGCGTGGATTGAAACTTAGATGTTGACGGTATTGTGTATTTTGGGTCGCAGTCGCACCCTTCGTGGGTGCGTGGATTGAAACATAGAGGTTTAGCTATATTGGGGGCATTACTATTGTCGCACCCTTCGTGGGTGCGTGGATTGAAACTCTTTAGCGGATAGTACAAGAACAGAAGATTTAATGTCGCACCCTTCGTGGGTGCGTGGATTGAAACAGGTTACCCTTTTGAAGAAGGTTCTTTAATTTATGTCGCACCCTTCGTGGGTGCGTGGATTGAAACAGCAAATACTTGGACATACAAGCCTTGAAATGGTGTCGCACCCTTCGTGGGTGCGTGGATTGAAACAAATATAACCTCTTCGATAAATTCCGAGCCATCGTCGCACCCTTCGTGGGTGCGTGGATTGAAACCATTCTCGTCTTTATACAACATTGCAAATGGTATAAGTCGCACCCTTCGTGGGTGCGTGGATTGAAACAAATTCTTTGCAGTTTTAATAATTAACCTTCCAGGTCGCACCCTTCTTGGGTGCGTGGATTGAAACGCATTCAATGGTCATTATGATCCTCCTTTTTAAAGTCGCACCCTTCGTGGGTGCGTGGATTGAAACCCACCAGTATTTGACGAACCCTTCAAATGTTATGGTCGCACCCTTCGTGGGTGCGTGATTGAAACGTATAAGCTCGTATCTTTAACAGGCATTAATATTTGTTCAGGTACTTTTTGCTCAATATTAGGAATATTGATATTTTTAGCAGGATTGAATATAATATTATTAGAGATAAACTCTTGCGGTAGTGTTTGTAACGGCTTAACGTCGTAGGGCACGTGTGGAGAGTCTATCTTTAATTTATCAAGTGAATGGTAATAATATCTATTACCAACCTTATCAACTTCAACATCAATTTTGATTTTGTAGGGCTGATTATTTACCGAAGAAAGTCGCACCCTGCGTGATTATAGCATATCAGAGTGCGTTTCGGAGATATAACAATATATGTTTGCTTGTTTTTTCAGCAGAATTGCGTATAATAATATTAGAGCCAATGTTGGTGTTCGCCTTGGGCAATTGGTGCCCTCTGGAAAGAAGCCACGGTTGGCTCTTTTCATTATCAGCATATAATAATCTATTACCTTTGAATTCTCTTCCTGAAAAAATTTTGTATATGCTTATAATTTTATTTACTTCTTTAAAATCCATATTTTAAAGCAAAGTGTACTGCTGTTATAATTGGCCTATTTTGTTTATCAAGCTCTGTTAATGCTACTATGCCATTAGGTTTTGTTTTTGATTGCAATATTAATAATGGCTTTTCTAATTCATTTGGAATTTTCTTTATTGTTTCAATATTTAAGCCATGTCCTCCTGTTGTTTTATCTGATAAAGCCTTTTTTACTACACTTTGTTTTATTACAAGAGGACTATTTTTTATTATAGCATATCGGAGTGCGTTTTGGAGCTACAACCTCCCTATAGTCTTTGCTTTAAAATACTAAATAAAAGAGGTATAATATAGCTGTGGTTATAGATTGCTAGGAGGACATAATTTTATGCATGTTATTATTTGCGGGCTGGGAAATTTGGCAATTAAAGTTTTAGAAGAACTTATAAAACTAAAAGAAGAAGTTGTGGTAATTACCACGGAGATAAAAAAACAAAATGAAAAATTTATTGAGGCAAATAATATTAAAGTAATATTAGGGGATGCCCGTTCTGATGAGGTTTTGATAAATGCAGGAGTAGCATCTGCCAAGGCAATGATTGTTGTTATAAAAGATGAGGTTATGAGTGTAGAAATTTCACTGAAGGCTAAAGAAATTAATCCAGATATATTTATAACAATAAGAATGTTTGATGAATTTTTAGCTGGCAGGATAACTACTGGATTTGGTATTGACAAGGCTTTGTGTACTCCGGCGTTGGTATCACTGGGATTTGTAGCTGCTGTTTTAAGTGATAAAGTTTGTGAATATGTAAAGTTTGATAAAAAAAATTTATTTTTCTTTAAAAGTACTATAAATAAAAAATCCTTACTCCTTCACAAAACAGTAAGGGATTGTAAGAATGAGCTAAATATTGAACCAGTTTACATAGAAAGTGAAGATAAAAGAATCTCAATCCTATCAGATAATAATTACAGGTTTAATTTGGGGGATAGGGTTCTTTCTTTTTCTACAAATATAAACATTCTAAAGGAAAAAATAGAGGATGTACCTCCTATAGAAAGAAAGAGTCCATTAATAAAATCATTTCTGGGCAATTTGCAGGATTTTTTATTAAAGGGTGCACATGCAATCAAAAAATTTCCCAAAGGTATAAAATTACTTATAGCAATATTCAGTTTGTTTCTATTAATATCTGTATGGGTTTTTCATAGAACTCAGAATTGGTCTATAATAGATTCATTATATTTTGTAATTGCTACGAGTGCAACGGTAGGCTATGGAGATTTGAACCTCAAGGATGCCGCGCCATGGGTTAAATTTTTTGACTGCATGGTAATACTCAGCGGTGCAGCTTTGATTGGTTGCTTCTTTAGTTTGCTTGCTGAAATGGTTATAGGCAATAAAATCGAGCAGTATTTTGGTTTTAATAAAACAAAACTGAGCAATCATATTATTGTTGCTGGTATGGGAAGGCTGGGGTACAGAATAGCGGATTCGTTGAATACGATTGGTGAAAAGGTTATTGTCATAGAAAAAAAGACTGATCCAGAAAACCTTGCAATAATGAAGGGTAAAATGCCAGTTATCATTGGAGATGCAAGAGACATTAAAATTTTAAAAAGAGTTGGAATAGAACGGGCAAAAGCTCTGGTTGCGGCAACAGATGACGATTTGGTTAACCTTGGAGTTGCCTTGCATGCCAAGGAAATTAACAGTTCAATACGAACCGTAATTAGAATAGTTGATACCGATTTTGGAAGGAGAATTAAAAATAATTATCGTGTGGACAGGGTGCTATGTGCATCACAGTTAGCTGCTTCAACCTTTACGGTAGGTTTGATTGATATTGATGTAATAAAGAGCTTTTGGTGGCAGGGTATGCATATGGTGATTTTGAAGAAACGGATTAAAAGACAATCCGCTTTAAGGATGCTAACAAAAAAAGAAGTTATTGAAAAATACAAAATTATTCCATTGATTTTGAAGAACAAAAGTGGATACAGGCATATAGATAACGAGCATGAATTTACTGACGGAGAGGTGGTTATTTTAATAAGCGAATATAACACTATTAAGGAATTAAGGGATAGAGAATTTGAACCTCTAGCAACAGAGAAATAGCGGTTTATTGTTGCGTTAGCAATAATATCGAACCTAAAATAATAAACTCATATATTTAAACTTGCTTTTGATTATGAAACTATTATTGTCAAAGCTCCAAAAATCAAGAAAAACCATGCTAAAACTTTACTGACACTTCTTGCCGGATTTTTATTTATAATTTGTTCATTCCTTTCAATATATAATTTTTTAATAATTAGCTTCAAATATTGACATATAATATAAAGCCCACTTTTTTAACTCATAGCTGCATTATTTAGACACATTCTTACATAATATTGGGAGCAATTTTCTTCTTAATCTGGTATCTGTAATACAGGTTAACCATCAAAAAAAATATATATCTATTAGGGTCTTTAAAAAAGTTTTTATTAAACAATGTCCTTTTGAAAATATGCTTGTAGGTGTAGACTTTATCATAGATCTCCCAATACATATCTGTAAGCTCCGAGGCTGTCATGTTTGGATGCGTAATTACAGCTTTTGAAGGAGTAAATTTAAGAACATCTTCCTCTACAAGCCTATTTGTTTGCAGCATTTCTTTATAAAGGTCTGTCCCGGGTATAGGGGTCATTATATAGAATTTTGGAGCTATAATACCTGCATTCAAAACAAAATCCACAGTTTTACGCAGGGATTCTTTTGTATCTGTATCAACCCCGACAATCATTTCGCTTGCTACTTCAATACCTGCATCAACAACTTTATTAATGATTCCAAGATACTCATCTGGATTGCACCAATCCTTATTGATTTTTAGCAAGCTCTCTTTGCTGATACTTTCCAGCCCAAAACTTAGGGTGAAGCATCCGCTGTCAGCAACGATTTTTAATAATTCTTCGTTTTTTACAATATCAATGGCACATTGAGACATCCACTTCATATTAAGCTTTTTTATTTCTTTGCAAAGATTTTTCATATACTCTGGGTCTGCAACAATATTATCATCAATCAAAAGAAACTTTTTGAATCCCAATTCTTTTATATATTTAATATCCCTGATGACTTCTTCGATATCTCTTTTAAAATATTTATTTCTATAAATGCAGTAAATAGAACAGAATTTACAACTGTTTGGGCATCCTCTACCAGCCTGTACCGGTAAGAAGTCACCAATTTTCTTATTTAATATCAAATCATATCTGGGAAGAGGGGTGGACAATTTTGTTATATCTTCTTTGTAAAATGGTTGTAGCTTATCATCTTCAATATCTTTGATTACCTTGTGCCAAACATTTTCTGCGTCTCCAATAACGACACTGTCGAAGTACTTTTTTGCAAGGTCTGGGGCAAGACTTGCCATAGGACCACCCATTATAACTATCTTTCCCCTTCTTTTAAACTCCAAGGCAATATCTTTGCTTCTATTTGCTGCATGTCCCATTCCGCCTATACCTATAACAGAGGCATCGGTATCAAAAGGTATGTTTTCAATCGTTTCAAGGCAAATTTCTGATTCCCAATCATTAGGGAGCATTGCGGCAAGAAGAGGGTAGGCAAGTCCTACAAAATATAGCTTATTCTTTTTGACCAATTTACCTTTGTCATCGTAAATAGTGGGTTGAATGAATAGAACCTTTTTTTTCATAAAAATACCCCGTGTTAGTTTTTGATTATAAGTTTGAGATACTGCCATGTGATATATAGGGAACCTTTAAAAGTCCGCCAATATATCTTTAATCCATATCTTTTTATAATATAGATATGTGCTTTCAAGCCTAGCGCTGTCATGTAATATGTCCTTAGAATATTATAATAGAATTTTCCTCGGCTCATTTTGCTGGGTTCGATTAATAAGTGAGCCATATCCCATAACTCGTATTTTTCTCTGGGCACAACTATTTGGTTTTGGTATTTATTATATGTCGGAGTACCTGGCATAGGAGAGATTGGCTGAATATTCAGCATGGGCATTTCAAATATATTTAAAAATTTAATAAGATTATCAAAGTCTCTTTTTTCCCAATCAATACCCACAATAATTCCGCTGTAGCATTCCAGACCTAATTTTTCCAATATCCGAACCGCTCTGACATTCATATCAACAGTTGTTCTTTTGTTAAAATTATTTAAATCTTCTTCTTTAAAAGACTCTATTCCCACAAATATGGCTTTAAGTCCATGTGCCTTAAGTAATTCTATAACTTCTTCATTATTAACAATGAAATCTGCTCTGCCGAACATTATAAAATTCTTAGATATCTTATTTTCATCCAACAGACTGCAAAATTCTTTTATCCTATTAACACTTACCAAAAAATTATCATCAACTATGAATACGTTCTTCTCTTTTATTGTCTTTATTTCTTCAATAACGTTTTTAATATCTCTCTCGAAGTATTTACTTTGGGTTATTTGAACACAAAAGCAAAATTCGCACTTGTAAGGACAGCCGAAAGAAGTTTTAATTGTGGCACATTTTTCGTGATATATATAATTATATTTATTCCTATATTGGGCTGTCTTTTCCCTATCAGGGAAAGGATACTTGAATTCAGTATCTATAGTATAAACTTTATCAAGGTTCCTCCAGACGCCGGCAATTTCTTCTTTTTCGTTTTTTCGTTGGATGCTATCAATAATTTCTTTAAAGGTTTTTAATCCATTTGCTTTTATAATGTAATCTATATTACTATCCTCAAAATCCTGGGGAACTACCTCTGCATGGATACCTCCGACAATGGTACATATTGTAGAGTCAACTTCTTTAACTGATTTAGAATAATCTTTTATAATCTGAACGTGAGGAAGGTAGGCTGTAAACCCTACAATATCAGGACGGTGTTTTTGAATAAAAGAAGATAAGGGCTTTTTCTCAAGCAGCATGTCAATTATTTCAACATTATGCCCAAAGCTTTCAATATAAGAAGAGATGTATTCCAACTCCAAAGGTTCACAAATCATGAAACTCTGAAGGTTGATGGAATCTTTATGGGGTTTAGGTCTAACTAATAAAATATTCATTGGATACCTCATAATATTTACCACAAATGATTATTTAAAGACGTGAAATTTGCTATCATCCAATGGTTTGTATTGCAAATATTTTGCGATTTTATCTGCACCAAAGTTCATTATTGGATTTGAGTGGTTGAGTAGGGCGTATAAATACTCATATTTGCAACCAAGTTTTAATTTTGCGTCATCAGCTGTCTGCCCAAAATCAACAACCTCAAATTTATTCTCAATTCCGTACTCGACTATCTTTAGCAGTAAGTTCATATAGAGGTCGTATTCATGGTTCAATTTATGGTCAAATCCGACAAATTCAAAAATTAGTTCTTTGCCATTCTCAATTAATTGTATAAACCCCAGTGGGATGTTATCTTTCTCAAAGACAAATATCTTAAAAAAATCACCTTTAAAAAATTCCCTAGAGAGCTTTTCTATTTTATATGGCGAATTTTTATATACTTGTTCATATAAATTATACAATCTATCATCAAACTGCTTGTTGTCCTGTAACATGTAGTATTTTAAGCCGACGGCTTTTTTTATTGCTTTATTGTATCGATATCTGTAATTGCTTCTTAAATTAGCCATGTATTCATCAAAAGTATTCCATTTTATTTTTAACAAGCATCTGGGACAAGTTAGACCTTGTACAAAACCCTGTAGTTTCAAATCCTTTGGGAGATTCAAAAGGAGCTTATAACCCTTTATCTTTCTTAGAAAATCAGCGACTTCTTCTTTGGTTTCTTCACCCCAAATTATCCCTGGTCTTGTTACTGACAAAGGTACATAAATAAAAGTCATTTTAAGACTTATCTTAATGGGAGTGAACATGGTTAAATTATAGTTATTCCTTATATATACCATAAGGATAGTATCTATTGCGCCAGTCTTTTTCCTGAATATGTAATACTTTTGCTGGCACTTATCTACTTCTTCTATATAACTTAAGAAGGCTCTTTTTAGATAAAAATTTTCGCCTGTTAGTGCATCCCATTCAAGTGGCAGGTCTCTTGCAGATTCATAAGCTTCCATTTTGTTGTTCCTTTATTGTATTTCTTTAATATATACACAATAGTGCCTATCGTCTCTATCGTTGATTGCTAGGTTTAAAAGTCTGGACCTTGTATTGTTGTCCCATACGAAATTTGTTTCTCCATATAAGAATTGTTTCCGGGAATATTTGTACACTTCGTTAATCAGCCCCATTGCGGTTCCGGTTTTCTGATATTTGGGAATTACTCCAATTGCATTTACTTTCAATGTTTTAATCTTATTTTTATTTAAATAATAATCTATACCGATTTTTAACATGGAGTTTCTTTTTCCTCCACGTAATATTTCATTATAATCCGGGTGCCAGAAAACAAATCCGATTTCTTTTTCATCCTTCATTGCAAATATCAAATTTTCTGGTTTCAAGAAGGGTTTCATGTCATTAATCAATTCATATAGGCATAAGGGATCTCTGTTAAAATACAAATATGTATCATGGAGACATGTATTACAAAGAGTGCCGAACAATATCATTTCGTCTTTAAATCTTTTCATGTCCATAGTTCTAAATGAAATTCTTTTATAAATTTTATCGATGCATTTTAATTTATCTGGGATATTACACATATCGAAGTAGTAGGTGGATAATGACTGTTTTTCGAACTTGTATTTCTCAAAATAATCTTTGTAATAGCTCTTGTTATATAGGCTGTCAAACGAAATCTTTTTATCAAAACTATCGATAAGAATGCCCACGCCATAGCTGACGTGACCATTCAGACCAATGACCATCTTGTATAAGCCTAAATTTTTTGCTTGGATAGCAGCTTCGGTTAAAAGCATGTCTACTGCTTTTTCCTGATTAGGCAGAGCTTCGAAGAAACCAATTTGAAAATATGGCAAGTCTTTATGGTAAATATACATGCATTGAGCCAAAATTTTGTCGTCATCAACTATAGCCATAGGTTCTACACCGCATTCTTTTATAAACGAATCCGATTTATCTAAAAATGTATTTACAATGAATAATGACGTATCTACGAAGTTGCTATCATTCTCGTATAGAGAATAAATGAAATCTATATATGCTTTCCTTAATTGCTTGCTATTGATTTTTATTGATAACATTTAAACCTCTTTGGTTAATTATTTTGAAAATTAGGAATATCATTTGTTAGCATTTTGACTTTCTTATCGATTATGAAACTATTTTATCATAAAAACGTATGAATTTTATCGTAGAGAAAAGTTAATTTTGTACTTTCAAAATGATAAACCCATATATTTCAGCCACTTCTCATAAATATATTTTTGAGGTGGGTTAAAACATTAGCAAAGGTAAAATCAAAATACAGAACACCAACACCTATCGGTTTTTTTAAAATAGTATATAAGGACACCTGAGGAGAAGGATTTGGAGGAAGGTAAATGGGAGTAAATGTGCCACGTGGTGTTGATAGAGAGAAATAGCATTATCTAGGATTTTTTTAATTATTTTACAGGATTTTTTAGTTTTATGTAGAAATATACTATAATATTAACAATTCATATCTTATACACCATTAAATTACTAATTTAATCAAGAAAAGGAGGACTTATTCATGAGAAATAAACTGTCAATAATAATGCTGCTGACAGTGGTTTTGTTTGTGTTTTTCCAGTTTGCATTGATGGAAGCAATTTATGCAGATCCAGCCCCTGAACCGATTGCGGTAATGGTGGAAACAACCGAATTTAACGACACAAATGTAGGTGGCGATGACGCAAACACACTGTTGTGGAAACGCGGTGATGCGCTTACAACGGGTGGCGTTTTAAGGGTTACGCCGCAAACTGGGGGAGGAACAGCGGTAAAAAGAAATCAGGTTCAATTAACTGATGGCTTCAGTACTTATTTCCAAATACAGCTCCATGATCACATTGTTACTGCTGGAGATGGACTGGCCTTTGTTCTTTATAAAGCTGACGAACCGCAGCTTGGAGAATATGGCGGAGGATTAGGGTATCAAGGAATTGATGATTCAATTGTCGTAGAATTTGATACTTATAATAATGCAGGTGGCGACATTAATGATGCCGGTGCAAATCATGCGGCAATAATGGTAAATGGAAGCAACAATCATGCTGGTCAACCTGCGGGCTCAAAAACCACATATCCTGCAATTCAAACCAATGTAATCAATGCATGGGTAGATTATAATGCCGGAATTGTAACGTCTACCTTTGGAACAGGTGCAACAAGAACAGACGGTGCCAATGTGACTATCACAAGAGATGTTACAAGTGACGTATATCTTGCCGGTGAAAATGTATTTGCCGGGTTTTCTGCATCAACCGGGGCGGCAAAGTCAAACAACGATGTACTGAAATGGTATTTTAAAGATACATATGTAGAAGGAGGGCTTGACCCGGATGATGGAACCTACTCCCAGGCAGCATCTTCCATAGGACTTACACTTGACCAGGATGAAAATCCAACTTCAGTCACAATGGCTGCATATGATGCAGTAGGAGACATTATGACAGATGAGAATCTTAATGTCTATATAGATGATGATTTTATTGAAACAGTAAATACTGGTGATACAGGCAGATATGATTATGAAATAAGTGGTTTGGAACCTGGTGAATATCGTATACGGGCAGTTGCTGATGGAGGAGCATCAAACTACAAAAGTTTTACTATAGTAATTCCTGCGCCCGAAGCACCGGTTTTGGAATTGTCAGATGTGGGGAACAATTATGTAGATATAGAATGGAACGGAGTTGATGATGCAACAGGCTACAAAGTCTATATGTCAACCGTATCAGGTTCGTATGGTTCACCTTATGAAACTGTAAGCAGCGCGGTATACAGCTGCGATATAACCGGACTTACTAACGGTACAAGATATTATTTTGTAGTTAAGGCGACTAACTTGGGCGGTGATAGTGAGTATTCAAATGAATTAAGTGCAGTGCCGCATTCATCTTCTTCAGGTGGTGGAGGTGATCCCGTTATAACAACTACAACTACACCTATAGGTGGAATAGTCCTTGTCAATGGTAAAGAAGAAAAAGCTGGGACTGTTAAAAACGGCACTGAGGGAGAACAAACCGTTACGACCATTGTCGTTGATGATGATGCTCTTCAAAAGAAGCTTGAACAGGAAGGTAATGGCGCATTGGTTACACTGCCAATCAAGACTGCTTCTGACATCGCCGAAGGAGAGTTAACGGGACAGATGATTAAGAACATGGAGAATCGAAAAGCTGTGCTGGAAATCCGAACAGATAACGTTTCTTACAAGCTACCTGCTAGAGAAATTGATATTGATACAATATCTGATAAACTTGGTAGTGATGTGGAATTGAAGGATATAAAGGTGACTGTGCGTATTTCTGATCTCAACAAAGAGGCTGTAAAATTGGTTGAGGATGTTTATAAAAAAGGTGCTTTTCAGGTAGTTATGCCTTCTTTTGACTTTAAGGTCTCATGCTCGTACAATGGAAAGACTGTGGAAGTGAACCAGTTTAACAGTTATATAGAACGTACAATAGCAATTCCTGAAGGAGTTGACCCTGCAAAGATTACAACTGGTATTATTGTAGAACCTGATGGCTCAGTAAGGCACGTTCCTACAAAAGTAACGACTGTAGACGGAAAGTACTTTGCAGTAATCAACAGTCTAACAAACAGTATCTACTCTGTTGTGTGGAATCCGGTAATCTTTGCGGATGTAGAAAACCACTGGGCGAAAGAAGCAGTAAACAATATGGGTTCCAGAATGGTAATAAAAGGTATAAAAGATGGCGTATTTGAGCCTGACCGTGACATCACCCGTGCGGAATTTGCCGCAATAATTATAAGGGCATTGGGACTAAAACCTGGCACAGGAAGCGGTTCATTTAGTGATATAAAGGTTTCCGACTGGTTTTGTGATTATGTAAAGACAGCATACAGCTATAATATAATAACAGGATACAGTGATGGAAGCTTTAAGCCTGATGGGAAAATTACCCGTGAGGAAGCAATGGCTATGATAGCACGGGCAATGAAAGTAACAAAGCTTGATTCAGGAATAAATGATGGGGAACAAGCCGATAAGGTTCTTGCAAAATTTAGTGACGGCAGCAGGGTAGCTTCATGGGCAAAAAGCTTTGCAGCAGGCTGTGTGAATACCGGAACTGTAAATGGAAGAGCCAATGGAGATGTTGCTCCAAAGGACAATATTACCAGAGCTGAAACGGCAGCGATTGTTAAAAGATTGCTGCAAAAGTCAAATCTTATCTAAAAAATAAAAAGAATAATGTGAAGAATATTTAAGATTTGATGAGAATTTTGTTTTGTATAAAAGTATAAATTTCATTTTCAGAACGCCCCCCTATAAATAAATAGGGGGGCGTACCTTTATACAAAATAGTAATATAGACGAGATGCCCCAAAACATTTCCGAATAGTTAAACTCATATATTTCAACTACTTCTCATAAATATATTTTTGAGGTGGTTGATTTGTTTTTTAGGACAAAAAAAATACAGATCTTATTTATTGTTATATTTGTGATAGCTGTTCTGTCGGTAAACCTTTCTGGTTTATTTCCGCTTACCAAGAATCATGAAACATTAGCAAAGGTAAAATCAAAATACATGATTCTTATTGATGTTGAAACTCATAGGCTCTACCTGTTTGAAAACGGAATATGCATAAAACAATACCTTGTAGCAACAGGTAAGTACAGTACGCCAACACCTATCGGATTTTTTAAAATAGTACATAAGGACACTTGGGGAGAAGGGTTTGGAGGAAGGTGGCTGGGATTCATCGTACCCTGGGGGAAATATGGCATCCACGGTACAATCTTTCCTAATTCAATTGGAGGAGCGACATCACATGGTTGTATCCGAATGTGGAATAAGGATGTAAAAGAAGTATATAAAATAGTGCCTTACGGAACGCCTGTGCTAATAATCAACGGACCATATGGTCCTTATGGTCAAGGGCTAAGGACGTTAAGTATGGGAGATTATGGAGCTGATGTAAGGGCTGTGCAGAAAAGATTGAAAGAACTTGGATTCTATAAATACAATGCGGATGGAAAATTCGGAGGAGGATTGGTATACAGCTTAAACAAATTTCAGGAAAGTAAAAAATTGCCCAAACGAAGTAAAGTAGGAAAACCAGAATATGATGCGATGGGAATAGTTGCGTGTGAATAGTTCAATCATGCTGGTTGATGCTTGTTTATATCATGGAAATAATTTATAATATTACTATAAAATAGTAAATACACAAGAGAAATGTCGGGAATTTATATTGCTCTAATCCATATTCGTTAATTTTATAAATGACAATGAGGAAAAAATTAACGAAGAAACAATAATAATTCCCGAGAAAGGTAAATATATGTCCGAACTGAATCAGAACAATATATCAAATAATACGAACGAATCTGTTCAATATTATCCGTTAACCAGTCCGCAAAAGATTTTTTGGTATACCGGAAAGCTTTATCCAAATACATCTATGGGTAATGTTGCTGCTACATTAAGGTTTAAGGGTCAAATAAATTACAAATTACTTGAAGAAGCGATTAATATTTTCATACAAAAAAATGATGGGTTAAGGTTGAGAATCACTGAAATAGACCATGAACCCAAACAGTACATTTCAGATTTTGCATATCATGAGCTGGACTTATTTGATTTTTCCGGCAAGGACATTGACGAACTATACAAATGGGATGAAAGTCTTACAAAGGTTCCCTTCCAAATAATAGACTCGGATTTATTCTACTTTGCGTTGGTAAAAGTAAATGAACAAGATGGTGGAATCTATGTTAAAACTAACCATCTTATTTCTGATGCTTGGACAATGAGTCTTTTGGGAAATGGAATCGTAAAATACTACGGGATGTTGAAAAACTTAGAAGAAATACCGGAAGAAAAAAAGTTGTCTTATGTTGAATATATACAAGCTGAGAAAGACTATATGAATTCAGATAGATTTGAAAAAGACAAAAAATATTGGATAAGCAAATATGAATACTCGCCGGAGCAAACGTCTATAAAAGCTACTGATTTAAAAAATATAGATAGAAAAGCAAGAAGAAAGACATTACTGATTCCTAAAAGACTTACTGACGCAATTAATAATTATTGTAAAGAAAACAAAGCTTCTGTGTATACCTTGTTCATTTCAGCATTGTCAATGTATATAAATCGTGTAACCGGAAATGAGCATATAATATTAGGCACAACAACTTTAAATAGGGCAAATAGCAGAGAAAAACAAATTGTTGGTGTCTTTTCCAATATAACATCAATACAGATTGATATCAATGATGATATGGATTTTCACACTTTGGTTGCAAATGCTTCCAAAGAAAGCTTGTCCATGTTAAGACATCAAAAATATCCGTACAATATGTTTTTAAAGGAGTTACGTGAAAAACTTGGAATTACACATGATATGTTTGATGTCATACTAAATTATCAAAACTCTAAATTCAATAAAGATAGTTGTTCTCAAGAATATAAAACAAGATGGCATTTTAATGGTTATCAAAACAATAATCTTATTATTCATATAAATGACCGAGAGGACGAGGGGTACCTAATTGTAGACTATGACTACCTAATAGATTTATTTCATGCTAAAGAAGTGGAATTTATTCATCAGCATGTTGTTAATTTCTTATGGCATGCCCTTGATAATCCAACAAAAAAGATATCCAAATTAGACATGTTATCCGAACGGGAAAAGAACAAGATTCTTTACGAGTTTAATAGTCCCCAAATAATATCCGAAAAAGATGATACATTAAGAAGTTTGTTTGAAGGGCAAGCAATTAAGCATTACATATTGGATAGAAACCTTAACTTAATGCCTATCGGAATAGAAGGGGAGCTTTACATATCAATATCGAAAGATAATACTACACCAAAATTGGTAAAAGATAATGAACCTATTGAAAACCCGTTTGAACAAGAAGGGGAGATATATAAAACCGGATATGTTGCAAGGTGGTATCCCGAAGGAGATATTAAGCAATTAGAAAAAAAAGAAAACAAAAAGAAAATTGAAGAAATCCAAGTTAGAGTGACTGCAACTTTTACAGCTGAACTCATCGGGAAATACATGGAATGGTGGTGCAAAAACTTTGGATACGAATTAAAGATAAAATTTGCAGGATACAATCAAGTGTTTCAGGAATTGTTGGACTCAAATAGTTTGCTTGCCAAAAATAAAAACGGAATAAATATATTGTTGGTAAGATTTGAAGATTTTATAAGAAGTGATAATGGAACCGAAGAAGCCCAAATAATTAAGCTAAAACAAGTATTTCAAGAATTAAGTGAAGCAGTAGATGAATTTGGGAATACAGCACCTTTAATTGTAGCAATATTTCCTGTTTCAACCCATTTAAACCTTAGCCGTTCTCTGCAATCCCAAATAAATAAGTTGAATGCAGACTATAAAGAAATGCTTTTAAGGTATAATAACATCTATTTAGTAGATTTGAATGACACTCAGGAACTATTTGGCATAGAAGAAGTGTTTGACAATATCAAAGACAAAGAAGGGCATATGCCTTTCAGTGAAGAGTACTACGCGGCAATCGGAACAGAGCTCGCGAGGAAAATATGTGCAATAAAAAAACAGCATTTCAAGGTGATAGTTCTAGACTGCGACAATACGCTATGGCAAGGAATATGCGGAGAACGGGGGGCGTTAGGAGTAAAAGTTGAAGGCTCATACCGAGAATTGCAGAATTTTATGCTTCAAAAGCATAGTGAAGGCTTTTTGCTTGCAATATGTAGTAAGAATAATGAAGAGGATGTATTCGAGGTATTTGAAACCAACCCAGGGATGGTTTTGAAAAAAGAGCACATAGCAAATTGGAAAATAAACTGGAATGAAAAGAGTCAAAATATAAAGGAAATTGCAAGTGAACTTAATTTAGGTTTGGATAGCTTCATTTATATTGATGATAGCTCATTAGAATGTTCAAAAATGGTAGAAAGGTTCCCTGAAGTGCTAACGCTTCAACTTCCATCAGATAGAGAGTTAATACCATTATTTTTAAAGCATGTCTGGGCATTTGACAAGGTTAAGGTAACAAAAGAAGATACCATAAGAACCAGGATGTATATTGCAGAAAAGAAAAGAAAAGAGATAAAAGATGTAGAAAAATCTTTAGATGATTTTATAAAAAACCTTGAACTAAAGGTCAGCATGCGGACCATAAAAGACCATGAAATTTCCAGAGCAGTTCAACTAACACAGAGAACCAACCAGTTTAATTTAAGTACCATAAGAAGAACAGAAGAAGAAATTAAAAAGCTTACTATGGATAGTAAAACCAAATGCTTTGTCATTGAAGCATCAGACAAGTTCGGAGACTATGGAATAGTTGGGCTGGTAATACTCAAAAATGAAGGTGGAAAGCTATTTATCGATACATTCCTTTTGAGTTGTAGAATACTTGGAAGAAAAGTAGAAGATGTTATATTGTCAGGAGTAAGAAAATATGCATTAGAGCAAGGAATTGAGAAAATAGAAACGGTTTTTGTTCCTACTGAAAAGAACAAACTTATACTGGACTTTATAGAACGTTTGCAATGGAACATAATTGAACAAGAGAATAGCTGGATAAGGTACAACGCTGATGTCAGTACTTTGCCAGAAGAATTGGACTATGTTGATTTCTATTATAATGAAATGTATGAAAAGAAGCATGAGATAATAGAAATATCACAGTCTAAAGAGGCATATATACTAGATCATGTTGCAATAGCGGTAAGAAATATAAAGGAATCTGAGAACTATTATCAAATGTTTGGTTACAGTATTACTAAATCGGTATATGACCCATTGCAAAATTCAATTTTGAGCATGTGTAATAGCAATGAATTTTTGCCTGTCGAATTGGTTGCACCTGTTGATGAAAAATCACCATCATATAATTTAGTGGAGGTCCATGGTGAAATTCCTTATCACTTATGCTATAGAGTGCCCAATATTAAAAAATTCTTAGAAAAGATAGTAGATATAGGTTATGAATTAATTAGTAAAGAAAAGCCTGCAGTATTATTTAATAATCAAAAAGTAGCCTTTATAATGTTAAAAAAGGTTGGACTTATTGAACTTGTCGAAACGGGAGCTGAGCAAAGTAATAAAAATGATAGCAATAAATTTAATAATAACATTATAAGAATAATTGTAAATGATTTTGAAAAAGCTCTAAATCTTTACAAAGTATTAGGATATACATTTGAAAAAAACATAAAAGATGAAAAGAATAATTTATTAGTGGCAATGTTAATAGGGGTACAAGGAGAAAAGATAGAATTGGTACTGCCATTAAATGAAGAATCGGCTGAATATATGTTTTTGAAAAAAAAAGGTGCAGGAATATATCAAATACGTTTTGAAGTTGATAAAAAAACTTATATTCGGATGAATGAAAATAATATTAAAATTCAAGGAAATAGAGATTATAACGTATTTTATGTGAAGGAAAAAAAGAAGTTAATAAAATCGATTGATTATGTATTGTGTGATACGAAATCACTAGAAGGATTAAGATATAAAGAATATGCACTGCCTCTAATAAATTTCTTAGGCAAAAAATTACTCCAATTACCGATTTATGAAGGTGTAAATTATACTACAAGTAAATATGAGGCACCGAGAAATGGAGTAGAAGAAATACTTGCTGAAGCTTGGAAGCAAACACTTAAGGTTGAGGGATTTGGGATTAATGATAGTTTCTTTGAACTGGGAGGGGATTCTCTTGGAGTCTTGCAGATTATATCAATCTTGTATAAGCATAACATTCAGATAAGGATTCAGGATGTATATAAGTATTCTACGATTGGAGAGCTGGGAAGAATTATAGAACTTAACAATCAAAGCAATGAAAAAGGTTTAACCGAAAAAACAGAGGGAAAAGTTCATGATTGTATGAGCCTTGAACATATAGAATATACAAAAATACAATTTCAGCCTTTGGCTAACCTTGTTAAATCGGGCGAGTTGCCGCCTGTAGATGGTGTAGCGTTACTTTACGACACTGATAATGTTATTGTTCCATTTATTGAAAAAAATCAACAAATGTTTCAGACAAATCTTGGTGACGCACCATTTCCTTATAATTTTGTTAATATGGGATTTGGAACCATATTAGTAATATTTTTGCCGATATTAGCTAAGGAGTTATATAGTGAAAAGAATAGGCTGATTTCTTTATGTAAAGAAGGAATAAAACTGGCTGAAAAGTTGGGGGCTAAAACTGTATCATTAGCAGGATTGATACCTTCAGCAACTGAATATGGGATAGATGTAATAAAAAGCTTTGAAAATGATATGCCTGGTGTGAAAATTACCATAGGACATGCAACAATTTCGGCAGGAGTGGTATTAGCAATAGAGCGGTTATTAGATGAAAGCAAACGTATTTTAGCAGAAGAAAAACTATGTGTTATAGGCTTGGATTTTACCGGTAAGTTGATATTGAAGCTATTTCTTTCGGTCTTGCCACACCCAGCATCTATAACCCTATGTGATGTGTATGGAAAAAATGAGAATCTTTCTAAGTTAAAAAAAGAACTAAAAGAAGAGCTTGGATTTAAAAATGAAATTAATACTGTTGTTTCAAAAGGGTTGAATCTTCCTGACGAAATATATGATTCCTCTTTAATTATAGGAGCTATTAATATTCCAGATATAATAGATGTTAATAAATTGCAAGCGGGAACGTTAATAATTGATGATGTATGGACGAATTGTTATTCCAAGGATAAGGCTATCGATAGATTTAAAAACGATGGAGATATTTTATTTAATGACGGAAGGTTCTTAGAATCACCTAATAATATACATAGAACAATTTATTTGCCAGAATTTATGGGTACAGACATTGTTGAAGAATATAAGCAGCATTTTTTAGCTAAGAATGAAATAGTAGGCTGTATGCTTTCGAGCTTAATGTGTGCCAAATTTGATGAACTTAAGCCTTTAATAGGCAATATAGATTTTAAAGAAGCTGTTATGCATTATAAGAGACTTAAGAAATTAGGTTTTAAAGGAGCATATATACATTGTAATGATTTCATTGCATCTGAGAGCGATATTGAAAATTTCAATAGATTTTTCGGGAACAAGAAATTGCTAAAATAAGGAGATAATCAGGTATGGTAAAATTCGATTTTCCTTTTGCACTGTTGCATGTATCAACGGTGTTAGTACTGTTATTATTTATGTTTATTATGAGGATGAAAAATAAAGCACAGATCCATTTTGCATTATTAAGTGCAATGGGGCTTATGTTAATTTGGAGTATAGGGCAAATACTTGGAGGATATGCAGCAATATTATATGGGCTCACAGTAATGCCTTTTGTGTATTTACATTACTTTGGGACATGTTTTATTCCAGTTTCATTATTGTTCATTGGTATAATATTTGTACATACAAAATTGAAGTTTTCGTGGAAATATTTGTTGTTGTTTATTCCGCCAGTGGTCTCATATGTGCTTGTAATTACCAGTCAATATCATACTTTTTTCTTTGTGAAATTTTCTTATATTAATAATGAGACGATTTATGGAAGCTATTTTAAATTTCATACTATGTTTTCATACATATATTTATTAGCTGGTCTGTATTTCTTGTTATATTTTTCTGTGAAGAATTCCGGTTTCTTTTCAAGGCAATCTATTCTAATATTTATAGGTTCTGTGATACCATTTATTATTAATATTTTGTTCATATTAAATATAGTGGTTCTTCCAATATATTCTACACCTATTGCTTTTTCGTTTTCAATTATTTGTTTTGCATTTGCTATCCTTAAATTTCAATTTCTTAATATAGTTCCTGTGGCTTTGCAAAATGTGGTAGATCAGATTTCTGACAGCTATATGATAATAAATAAAGAATTAGAAGTTATTGACTATAATAAAACCTTCATGGACACTTTTTCGAGAGTATTTTTAGTAAAAAGAAAAGAAAAACTGGCAAGAATATTGAAGCCTGAAGGTAGTTTAAATAATGTTGATACAGACAATTTGATAGAAACTCTTGAAAAAGCTGTAAGTGAAAAAAGAACTCATTCTTTTGAAACTCAAATTATTGCAGGTTCATTTGATAGGTATTTTACAATAGAAATTACTCCAATAATAAAAAATGATAATCACTTAGGTACAATTATTCTTCTGAAGGACATAACGCAGCATATAAAAGATATGGACCTTATCAAGCAAACACAAAGTCAGCTTATGCAAAGAGATCGCCTTGCATCTTTGGGCGAGCTTGCAGGTGGAGTTGCACATGATATAAACAGTCCCTTGTCAGCAATACAAGGGAGTCTATACATTATAACCACTATTACGCAAATGGGACAGGACTTGGATGACATAGATAAACTCAAAAAAGCTCTTCTTGATATACAAGAAAATGCAAAAAATGCAACAAGTACAAGCGGCAGAATTGCCAAAATAATAAATAGCGTCAGAGACCATACAAGAAATTTGACCGGAGAAAATATTCAAATCTTTAATCTTTTCAATGAGGTGGAAGGAATAAAAGTATTGCTTAATCATCAGTTAAAACAATCGGGATGTGAGCTTGTTATAAATCAAAAGGAGCAGGTGCTGCTAAAGGGTGATCCAGGAAAGCTCGGACAAGTATTTACAAATCTCATCGTAAATGCTATTCAAGCGTATGGAGCGAATCCTGGGAAGATTGAGATTGATTTTGAAAAGAAAGGTACTGAGCTATTAATAAAAGTCAAGGATTACTGTGGAGGAATGCCGAAAGAATTGCAAGCAGGAATATTCAAGAATATTCTAACAACAAAAGGGACAGAGGGAACTGGACTGGGTCTATATTTGTGCTATTCAATAATTACCGGACATTTTTGCGGAAATATGAGCTTTGAATCACAGCTGGGAGAAGGAACAACCTTTTACATTCAAATTCCAATTGAAGAAAAATAATTATGGAGGCGATACCATGCTGAATAATGACAATATATTGAATAAAAAAGAGTATATTATTTTGTTGGTAGATGATGATATTGATATTATTAATACCAATTCCAAGCTGCTTGAGATGAAGGGTTATAATGTTATTAGCACACCAAGTGGAAATCAAGCTATTGATATTATTAAGAATCAAAACATAGATCTTGTTATTTTAGATTATTTTATGCCGGAAATTACAGGAGAACAAGTGGTAAAAGAGGTCAGAAGCTTCAATAAAGAAGTTGTAATATTGCTGCAGACTGGATATGCAGGCGAAAGACCACCATTGAAAATGCTTGAAGAGCTAGATATACAGGGATATCATGACAAAACCGAAGGGATTGAAAATCTCCTTCTATGGATTGCAGCATGTACACGTTCTTGTGCTCAAATTCGAGAAATAAAAAAACTTTTTGAAGAAATAACACTTGCCTATCAAACCATAAAATCTATCAAGGAAAGTCAAGAAAAATTAATTGAACAGGAAAGACTTGCATCATTGGGTGAAATGTTGGGGAGCATAGCAGAACATATGGCAAATAGAATGGTTTGTATCTCAAATACTCAAAGTATATTGAGTAAACTTACCCAGAATTTATCACAAGCTATCAACCAAACCGATGTTAACGATGATGCTTGCAAAGGAATGATACATACAATAACTACTCAGGTAGAAGAGCTAAAAGGTTTTTGTGATGGAATGGGTAGGACTTTGAATTCTGTAGGCAAACAGGCACTAGAAATAAAGCAAGAATCACAAGAACAAAAATTTACGCTGGATATACTTTTGAGAAGCATAAGGATGACTACGGAAGAAGAATTGATTAGAAAAGGTTGTACTATGAAAACAGATACTAATGTAGATTTATTAACAGAAATAGAGGGAAAATACAGTGACCTTGTATATGTAATCACAAGCATTATAAGAAATTCTATAGATGCATATGAAGGAAACAAAGGGCAAATAGAGCTTCTTATTCAAGAAGATAATAATAATAATATAAAATTCAGCATAAAAGATTACGGAAAAGGCATTTCTGACAAGGTAAAAAAAGATATTTTTAAAGGGATAGCTACGACAAAAGGTGTGGAAGCAACAGGTATGGGACTTTATGTGGCAAATTCCATAATTAAAGGTAGGTTCGGGGGTAGAATCTGGTTCGAATCAGAAGAAGGAGAAGGGACAACGTTTTTTGTTGCAGTGCCAAAGATTTAAGTTAAATAGCGCATATATTAATATTCTTTAAATCTGCAAAATTTGCTAGTTGAATATGCTTGGCGAATAAGAGAGCTGGAAAATTAAAATAAATAATTTATCAGCTTTTGTTTTGTGTGTATGTATTAAATATTATAAAACATTATTCTTTAAAAACATTATTGCTTAGTGTGGTTTGCTGATTGATGAAAGCCGCAAAAAACTGTATAATATTGTTATAAATCTGAATACAAAAGATTAAACGTTGGAATTATCCTACGGAAAGGAATATATATGAACGAATCTGTTGAATATTATCCATTTACCCATCCACAAAAAGCAATTTGGTATACAGAAAAGGTATATCCTGGGACTTCCATTGGCAATATTGCGTATACAATCAAATTTAAAGGTGAAATAGATTATAAGCTTTTAGAAAAATCGCTTAATATTTTTATAGAGAATAATGATGCAATGAGACTTCGGGTGATCGAACATAATGGCGAGCCTAAGCAATATCTGGCTCAACATCAATACCATAAATTCGACTTTTTTGATTTCAGTGGTATGGATATTGAGGAAATATACAAATGGGAGGAACAACAAAGCCAAACACCGTTTAACTCAAAAGACGCGGATTTATTTTATTGTGCGCTGATAAAGATTGATGACAATACAGGAGGAATCTTTGGAAGAAACCATCATTTGATTGCTGATGCGTGGACCATGACAGTTATGTCAGATCAGGTGGTAGAAAATTATATAAAATTAAAAAATAATATTGAAATTTCAAAAGATAAGAAACCATCCTATATAGATTATATTGCATCTGAAGAAGAATACAAAAAATCTGAAAGATTTGAGAAAGATAAAGAATACTGGAATAACAAATTTGAAACCATCCCTGTACTAATTTCTTTAAAAGAACGTGGTTCTAAAGTTATGAGTACAAAGGCAAGAAGAAAGACTCTGTTAGTGCCAAAGAAGCTAACAACAAAAATACAGCAGTATTGTAAAAAAAATAGATCTTCGGCGTATACGCTATTTATAGCAGCATTATCAATGTATTTAAACCGTATAACGGTAAATGATGATATAATTTTAGGAACAACGATTTTAAATAGATCAAATATAAAAGAAAAGAATATGGTTGGGATGTTTTCTAATGTAGTACCCATTCGTATTAAAGTAGATGATGATATTGATTTTGATACATTTGTTGAAGTGGTTTCAAAAGAAAGCCTATCGTTATTAAGACATCAGAAGTATCCATATCATTTATTTTTAAGAGATATAAGAGAAAGACAAAAAACGGTACATGACTTGTTTGAGATTGTATTAAATTATCAAAATTCAAAATTCAATAAAGATAGACATTCAGAAGAATATCTGACAAGATGGCATTTTAATGGACATCAAAATAATATGTTGATTATAAATATAAATGATAGAGAAGAAGAAGGACACCTTATTATTGACTATGATTATCTGACCGATTTATTTCATGTCAAGGAAGTGGAATTCATTCATCAGCACATTGTAAATTTATTGTGGCATGCGCTTGATAATACATCAAAAAAAATATCCGAGTTAGAAATGCTTTCAGAAAAGGAAAAGCATAAGATTTTATATGAATTCAAAAATAAGAAGGATATTTATCCGATGTCTACCACCGCTAATGCCCACACTTCTTCAGGTGGCGGGATAAGTGGTGCTACAACTGTTTATCCAAAAGATGAAGTAATTGACTCTATTTCTGAAGAACTAGCTAATGGAAATAAAGGCTATATCCTTGATAAAAATCTTAATCTAATGCCTATCGGAATTGCAGGCGAGCTTTATATATCAATATCAGATAATAACTTAATAACAGAAAAAGAAATCTTGGAAAATCCATATGAACTAGGCGAAAAAATGTATAAGACTGGATGCATTGCGAGGTGGTATCCTGATGGAGATATTGAATATCTGCGTGAAAAAGAAAGTATTAACAAGCAAGAACAAGAAACACAAGTGAAAATTGCGGCGACCTTTACATCAGAACCAATAGGAAGTTATATACAGTGGTGGGGGAAAAACTTCGGGCACAACTTGAAAGTAGAATTTTCCGGGTATAATCAGGTGTTTCAAGAGCTTTTGAAACCGGATAGTATGCTGTCAAAAAACAAAGACGGTATTAACATACTAATGATTAGGTTTGAAGATTTCATAAGAGATAATAATCAAAATGAAGAAGAAAAAATAATTAAGCTTGAGCAAATATTTAAAGAATTAGAAGAAGCAATCAATAGGTTTAGTAATAAGGCTCCTATTATTATGCCAATATTTCCCGTATCTACACATTTAGGACTGAGCTATGCTGTGAAAAATAAAATAAATAAATTGAATAAAAGCTTTGAAGAGATTGTTTTAAAGCATAAAAATATTTATAAAGTAAAGCTAAACAACACACAAGATTTATATTGTATTGAAGAAGTATTTGACGAAATAAAAGATAGAGAAGGGCATATGCCTTTTACAGAAGAATACTATGCTGCAATGGGAACAGAGCTCGCTAGAATTATATGTGCAATAAAAAATCAGCACTTCAAGGTAATAATTTTAGATTGCGATGGCACTTTGTGGGACGGTATTTGTGGCGAGCAAGGGGCTCTGGGAGTTAAAATAGAGGGAGCTTATAGAAAATTACAAAAATTCATGCTTCAAAAGCACAATGAAGGTATGCTGTTAGCTATATGCAGCAAAAATAATCAAAAAGATGTGCAGGAAGTCTTTGATAAAAACCCACAAATGATATTAAATAAAAAACATATTGTTAGCTGGAAAGTAAACTGGAAGGAAAAGAGCGATAATTTAAAAGATATTGCATATGAATTAAATTTAGGCTTGGATAGCTTTATTTATGTTGACGACAGCTTATTGGAATGCGAAAAAATTGTTGATGCATGTCCAGAGGTACTAACTCTTGGATTACCATCTGAAGAAGAGTATATACCACTGTTTTTAAGGCATGTTTGGGCGTTTGACAGAGTGAAGGTAACCAAAGAAGATACTTTAAGAAATAGTATGTATGTAGCAGAACAGAAGAGAAAAGAGATAAAAGGCGCAGATGCACTTTTGGATGAATTTATAAAGAGCTTAGAATTAAGAGTAAGTATGAGGTTAATTAAAGAGGATGAAATAGATAGGGCTTCACAATTAACTCAAAGAA
>Ga0074198_1000819_pt1 | contig 26624 bp, 28 predicted proteins | sample EPASupsiteSAE323_FD_64527 | JGI IMG/M metagenome (GOLD analysis project Ga0074198, IMG submission 64527) | Bioremediated contaminated groundwater from EPA Superfund site, New Mexico - Sample SAE3-23 | ecosystem: Environmental > Aquatic > Deep subsurface > Groundwater > Contaminated ...
GTATTGTTATCGCTGTATTTATTGACAATATCCCTAATGCTGTTATTACAAATTATGATTACTATACTGTTGGTAATCATACTAAAAACTTTTCTGTCACTGTTCCTAATACGGATATTAATCAAAAACGTATTTCTGTTCGTATTGGTGGGGATGGTTCTAGTGCTACCCTTAACATAAATTATCCAAACCTTTTTGGTGGCTCTGTTAAATCATCGATTAACGTAATGGAGTTTATTAATGTTTGAAATTCTTAATGTTCGTAAAACTTTATCAGGTTATATGATAAATGGAATTCATGAGGTTGATTTTAATAACCTTCAGATTGTCGAATGGCTCTCAGAAGGAAAAGAAGTTCTTCCCCTGCTCACCGATGAGGAAATTAATAAAATTCAGATTCAAATTCTAATTTCTGAAAAACTTGATTTTCTATCCCGAACCGATCACAAAGAACTTCCTCACTATGAGCCATCCCTTGACGAGAATATTTTAGAGATCATTCAGCAACGTATAGATGCTCGAAGATTTATTAGGGAGCATAAGCAATGGATGTAAATGCTTCTATTGATATGGCTAATCGTGTTTCTTCTTTGAATACTACTGCCATTTTGTTGATTATACTTGCTGTTCTCGCTTGGTTCATCTATCGTGAAAATGAGGATAGAAAAAATAAGGATTCCGTTCAGATGAAACTTGCTGACGGTTTTGATCGCATGGCTACTGCTTTGGAACATCAAAATAAACTCTATGATTTTCTTATAAATGATATCGAGCATCATAGAGTCGACCATGCTCAGATTCAGAAGATAGGCAACGATGTTTCTGAGGTTAAATTATTTCTATTAAAAAAATCTCAATAAGGATAATATATGACACAATGTGAAGAAGCGGCGGCTCATCAAAGAGATATTAAAAGATTGCTTCAAGCTCTTTGTTCTGCTCTTGGTGTTGATCTTGATTCTCTTGGTTTGGAACTTAAATTATAATGTTTCCTTTTTTGTGTTGTTGTGATTGTTTTGATTCTTCGTTTACTGGTACTTTTACCTCTTCTTTTCAGCGTGAAGTTATATCAATTCAGTCCACTAAAATTTTAATATATGATGTTCATTTTCATGCTCATAATATTGTTTTGAATGTTGGTTCTAATACATTCTCATTGCCTGATCAATTTGGAATTTATCGGGTCGATTATTCTGCAACTCCTTGGGGTGCTCCATCAGGTAATTTGACTTGGCTTTCTGATTTTACGTCTTTGAAAAATTTTAATGACTCTTTTGATTCTTTGCATCCTACTTCAAATTTTTCTTTGATTGGTAATTTATTGTCTTTTAAGTGTGTTAATGAGGGTTATTCTTCGGTTATTGGTTCTCCTGCTTTTGATCTTAATTGTTTAGGACTTCCTCATGCCTGAAGCCCGTATACAACTTAAACAAAATTTCTGCATACATTGTTGTTTATTTTCTCTTTAAGTTTCTTACGTTTGCTTTTTATATTAGTTTTATTTCTAAATTGACTTTTAAGCTAATTACTCATAACATTTCAATACTTCAATTTTTCCTTACGGAAACCTTATACCCTCCTGAATAACTCAATATATATTATATTTAAAAAGTTCGCTATACGGCAAACCGTATATCTTATTGTTTTATCTAATATTTCTATGGTCCTATTAATGTATTTTTTCAAAAATCTAATATTAGAAAAAAAAATAACCGAAAAATCACCTGACGGAGTTACGATTTTATTTGTACACCACTTTTATATCGAATTTGTATTCGGTATAAGATCAAAGGATTAACATGAATAATCTTTCCATTAAAGCAAAATTGCTAATCATCCCTCTTCTGCTCGTTTGTGTGTTTATCGCAACGTATTTATCATACAGCAACTCTAATACTTCAGCCCAAAATGCACTAAATCGTGCCAGCGAAGCAAAAGTCGTTGTAAGCGATTTTTTGAAAACCAGGATATCGATTTATCAGTTTCTAAGAAAACCGGATAATACAACATTGGATAAGGTCCACACCAATCTCGAAGATAATAAAAAGAAAATCACAGCGCTAAAATCTCTGCTCACTCTGGAAGCAAACCGTATCAAATGCGACGAAGCTATCGCTTTGGCTGAAAAATACGGTAAGGATTTTGACAAGATTGCACCGCAAATGATTAAGGCGGATGTCACTGAACGCAATAATGTCGATTTAAGCTCACTGGTTGCGACAAGCGGAGAATTCCAAACAAAGCTAGAAGATATTGCCGATAGCGCTTCCACACTGAGTAAAAGCAAGTTCGAATCGGTCGGAACCAATCTGGCGGTAAGTTTTATAGTTGCGCTTATCGTTGTCATCTTGATCAGCTACATTGTGTTGGTTCAAATACAAGATTCGATCAAACTACTGGATAGCAATATCAAAAATTTCGTCGATACAAAAGATTTGACCATCCGATTGACATACAACAAAAAAGACGAAATCAAAGTGATTATCAACAACTTCAATGCACTTCTGGAAACATTGGAATATACGATCAAAGAGGCAAAATATGCGGCCGATGAAAATGCTACGGTTTCAAGCGAACTGAGCAGTACAAGTTTGCAAATCGGCAAAAACGCGGAAAGCAGCATGTCTATTGTCGATAATACGATTCATGAAATAAATGATATTAAAGATTTTATTCAATCAACGGTAGCTTTATCCGAATCAACCAAAGAGAGTATTCAAGCAGCCGGCGGCAGATTAAATCATATGCTTAACGATATTCAGCAGCTAAAACAAGATGTCAGTTCGGCCAGTGAATCGGAAACTGCAATGGCGCTAAAACTGGAAGCAATGAGCACCGAAGCCGCTCAAATCAAAATGATTTTGGTCGTCATCAGCGATATAGCCGACCAAACCAATCTATTGGCACTCAACGCAGCTATCGAGGCGGCACGAGCCGGTGATCATGGACGTGGTTTTGCTGTCGTTGCCGACGAAGTACGCAAACTTGCAGAGCGGACTCAAAAAAGTTTGACAGAAATCAATGCTACGATCAACGTTATCGTACAGTCGATTAACGATTCCTCTGAGCAAATGGGAATAAATGCCAAAAACATCGAACGGCTTGTGAAAATATCCGAGTCAGTAGAAACAGTAGTTGTTGAAACGGTAGATGTAATGAAACAATCCATTACTAATGTGGCCGAAAATGCTGATAATTCATTACAAATTGCCAGTGATTCAGAAAAAATCGTGAAATCAGTTTCCAGAATCAATGATTTAACAACACAGAATGCCAGAAGTGTTGAAGAAATTGCAGGTGCTGCCGAACATTTGTCCGGATTAACCTATAACTTAAAAACAAAGCTGGATCAGTTTAAATCATAAAACGCAATCTGCTTCCGCACCTAAAGATGCATAGTAAATTAAAATGAACTGTCCCCATGAGACGAGGAGAGCAAATGAGCAGTGTAAAAACACCTGCAACAAATTTATAAAACAAAATGAATGTGTTATAGCACGTGCAATCGAGAAGGGAATGGTAGCAACATGATAATTTTTACAGAACAGCATAATATTGCCTATGCATGTATGAATTCCATCGGAAACTCACTGATCCTAGAAGATATGCTGAGCGAAGTTATTTCAACATTCGTTTCCCATACCGAGGCATTGGGCGGAAAATACATTTTATCCCATCCTCTCAAAAAGAGTGTCGTAAGTATAGAAAGTGATTTCAATATACCCGATAATTTGTGTCATGAAAGCGAAAAATATACGATTTATCCTGTAGAGCCCAATCGATCCGTTCTTGATATTCCGATTGGTAACGAACATTTTCTTTTTGCTTTTGAAAAAGGTATCGATGTCGATACATACGGAACGATATTCGTATCTTTTAAGACCAAACTTGCCACTGCTATTGAAGCATGCCGAAGTGTTGCACGCTTACATGAAATTAACAGTACTTCTAATCGTCAAATACTTGAGGCAGGAAGCAAACAAGAAGCAACCGAAGAAATGCTGATAACCCAATCAAAAATGGAGATTATGGATGAAATGATCGGAATGCTTGCCCACCAATGGCGTCAACCCATTACCGTGATCGGAATGATCGCGAATAATATTATCCTCACACTGATCTATGATGAGAAGATCGATCAGCAGGAACTCTTGTACGATTTAAATGTAATCGACCAGCAAGTACATCACCTCTCTTCCATTATAAGTGATTTTCATAATTTTTTTCGCCCGACCAAATTTCCACAAACCGTTGCCTTACATGAAATATCAAGTGATTTACTCACAATGCTCGAAAGTTCCTACAAAAACATCGGAATACATTTATCCGTTGAGAGTGATGATGACACCTCTTTTATCACCTATAAAAATGAGTTAATGGAAGTTTTTTTAAATATTTTGTCCAATGCCAAAGAAACTTTAGAAGAGCGTCACATTTCAAATCCGTTTATACGCTTCAAATCTTTTCATAAAAATGGGATAATCGGCTTTACTATCCAGGACAATGCCGGAGGGATTGATAAAGATATTATCGATAAAATTTTTGATCCCTACTTTTCGACTAAAAAGGGAAAAAACGGTGCAGGTCTCGGATTATACATATCTGCCGTTGTTATTGAAAAACATTTTAACGGTTCCATCCGTGCCAACTGCGATGAAAACGGAACCATTTTTTCCATTTCAATTCCGAAAAACTACAATCCAGATATAACCTATGTCTAATAAAAATTATCAATTGATGGGCTTAAATTGGTTAAACCGATGCAATATAATTTTGCAACGATTTTATAAGATTAAACCGCTATTATTCGTCACATAATATTGCGGTGATTATTTACTGCATACTTTTTAGATTTAGTGATAATATATGACATATTCCAGCGACCCTAAGACCGACAAAACGTACGAAACTTTGCTTGATGAAGTTATTGATAAAGCACGGCGCAAAGGTGCAAAAATCAGTTCATGGTCACAATCCCCCAATAAAAAAATTGTTATTCATGTTCCGGGCAAGCTACCGATTTATTATTTAAGCATGGATGCTGCCGCAGACAGCCTTATCCATCAATATAAGTTAATATCTGATTATCGGCATCTCTATAAAAATGTAGTAGATAAGGGGAATACATCATTCAATACAAATGAATTTCACAATGATCAAAAAGATATTTTTCTTACGCAAGCTATTTATGCGTGCGATGCTGTTGTGCAAAATATGGATAACGAACTCAGCGGATCAACAAAAAGAAAACTGCATGATACGATCGACAAAATCATTTCCGAACAAAATCTTGATCATGCTGAATTTTTTCTTCTTCAAACTGCTTTGCTGGAACATTATCGAGACAAAGTCAATAAATCATCTTCGACACAAAAAGCGAAGCAGCTTCAATTATTTACCCGATTTTTAGAAGAAGTAAGTCACTCGGATATGTGATTACTCGAGCATCTCTTCGGATTCGCCGATCTGTATAACACCCTGATCCGCCAGGGACTGAACGGCATCGACGATTTTACGCTGCGCGGCTTCGACCTCTTTCATCTTAACGGCACCCAGGAACTGGAGTTCCTCGATAAAAGCGTCTTTCGCACGTTGGGACATATTGGCGTAAAACTTCTCTTTGAGCTCTTCGGCGGCATTTTTAAGGGCCAGCATAAGATCGTTTTTATCCACCGCTTTAAGAATCTCTCGGATGCTGTTATTATCCAAATCAACCATATCTTCGAACGTAAACATCATCTCTTTGATCGATGCGGCCAGTTCCTGATCGAGTTGTTCGATTTGTGTGAGGGTCGCTTTGGACGCTTTCGCCCCCAAACGGTTGAAGACATCCGCCACGGCGCGAGGTCCGCCCACTTCGACTTTGTAGCTTGCAAGGGATTCGAGTTTCGATTCCAGGACGGCACTGACCCGTTTAATGATAGAAGGAGAGATATCCCCGAGTTTTGCCATACGCATCGCCACTTCGGCCCGTAAATCATCCGGGAAGATATAAAGGGTCTCCGCAGCGGCAGAAGGGTCCATGTGGGCCAAAATCAACGCAATCGTCTGCGGATGTTCATTCATAATAAAGTCGGCAAGCTGCTGCGGTTTGATTTTAGAGAGATAGGCAAAGTTCTGAGTCCCCTGCATCGTCTTGCTCAGACGTTCCAGTACTTTTCGGGCTTCCTCCGGCCCTAACGCTTTGTAAAGGATTTCACGCGCGTAATCCAAACCTCCGGTATTGAGGTATTGGTTTGACTGGATAATGGCATAAAACTCTTCCAAAACCGCGGCACCGATATTTTTCTCGATAGAACGGTTGGACGCAATGTATTTGGAGATTTCGGTAATCGAGTCAACATTCATCCGCGAAAAAATGGTGGCGGTGACGTCTTCACCCAGCTGCACGAGCAAGATAGCTACTTTTTGTGACATACTCATTTCATCAAAATTAACTTGCTGTGACTGTGTTAACGTCATTTAGCCCTCCTATCGCTTATGCGGACTATCGGCAGGTATCGATTCTTCATCGATCAAAGCTTGAATCAATGAAGCAATCTCTTCCGGGTGGTCTTCCGCAATTTCACGCACTTTTTCCAATAGAACATCGTATTTAAGCTCATCCTCATTGAAGTTTTCACCCAATCCGAGCTGATTTTCCACTTTTTTGCGCATCAACTGTACTTTTTCTGCCAAATCCTCATCCTCATCATCGGCAATTTCCAAATTCGGCTTTTCAAACTCTTCTTCTTCTCGACTAAATTCTAGCATACGTTCGGCAAAAGGGATAATAATTTTCTTATACGCTATAAATAAAATAATTGCAACTAAGATATATTTGAACACCGGAGTGAACGGAGCGATATACGTCGAAATGAAAAGCGATGTTTTGGATACGGCATCTTTCGATCTCATCCCGTCTTTGGACATTTGGAATTCAAAGTTTCGGACCGTTACCTGATCGCCGCGCTGTTCATCGGCGCCGATCGATTGTTTAACCAATGCATCGATAGCCTGAATCTGCGTTTCATCCAATGCAATGTACTCAATTTCATCCATCGGCTGCCCGGAAGCATCTTTTTTCGGTTCGTATTTTCCGTCTACGACAACCGCTGCCGTCATCCGCTTGATACGGGCAAACTCCATCTTCGTCGTTGAAACGGTTTTGGATACCTCGTAATTCGTCGTTCCGGTGGTTTTTTCAAATTTTTCACCGCCGCCGCCTGCAAGCCCTTCTACCGGACCGATATTACTCACGGCTCCCGGAACGCCGCCGACTTGCTGAGGCGCCGCGCCTTCGCGTTTCTCTTCAGATGACTGTTCGCTGCGCACTACGTTTTCAGGATCGAATTTTTCCGATGTCGAACTTTGCTCTGAAAAATCGTACTCTATCGTCACTTTGGCGACGACGCGATCTTTCCCTCCGATAAACGGGGCAAGAACATTGATAATTTTCTCTTCCTGCTTTTTCTCTTCTTTGGTTTTATACTGCTGCTGGATTGCTGAGAGTTCGCCCATAGCGCTGGCATCGTCATTATCGCCCAGCGTTTCGCCCTCTGCGTTGATCAGGGCTACATTCTCGGGGGTAAGTTTCGGAACCGCGGCAGCCACAAGCTTTTTAATACCGCGGATTTGTTTAGGAGTGAGTTTTCGATCGGGATAAAGCTGAACCATAACCGAAGCGGATGGAGGCACGGCTTCTTCTACAAACAGGGTCTCTTTGGGAAGGGCCAGGGAAACGCTCGATTTTTCGACCGGAGAAAGAGAATCGATTGAGCGGGCCAATTCGCCCTCTAGCGCACGTCGGAATTTAACCTCTTGGTCGAAATTGGTCGCACCGAATTCCTGCTTGTCAAAAAGTTCAAATCCGACATGTCCTTCTTTCGGAATTCCCAGCGAAGCGATCGCAATACGCTCTTTATACACGACCTCTTTAGGAACTTCGATTACGTTTTCGCGAGGAATACGGTAAGGGATTTTATCTTTTTCAAGCTGCTCAATCACTTTTGAGGCGTCTTCGCCGCTTAATTGTTCAAATAAGACTTGATACCCGTCATTATCCCCCTTCTTTCCTTCGGAAGTATACACAACCAAAAAGACCAAAAAGGCAATAATTCCCGCAACCGCTGTACCGATAATAATCTTTTGTGCTTGGGTAAGCTTTCCGTAAAAAACAACGAGTTGCGAAAAGAGGGTCTTAAAATCCATTGTTACCTATTTTTATACTAAAGAATCAGTGAGCTCAAAAAATCGATCATTTTGCACCCGCGTTCCGATTGTAACACGAATGGCGTTCAATCCGTAACTGCTTAAATCACGTACAATCATACCCTTTTTTAAGAGTTCTTGCGCAATTTTCGATGAATTTTTTTCTTCAGGAAGCAATAAAGTGACGAAATTGGTATAACTTTCAATCACAGTGATCCCCTTTGCGTGTGCAAATTCTTTGTAACGCTCCATTTGGCTAAAGTTGTCCGCGATACACTCTTGGACAAACGATTCGTCTTCCAACGCTACCGATGCCGCTTCTAGTGAAAGGGTCGTAATATTAAACGGAGGACGGACTTTATACAACGCTTCGATGATAGGTACACACGCGATACCGTATCCTACGCGCATCCCCCCTAACCCGTACGCTTTTGAAAACGTCCCCAAAAAGAGGACATTATTAAAGCGCTTAACTAAATCGCTTGGTTCAACCGCGTACAAAGGGTCTTTGAAGCGGGCATACTCCATATACGCTCCATCAACGATCACCAGAGTATCGCTGTCGATTTTTTCGATGAATGAAACCAGTTCACTTGCAAGAAGCCCGTCACCGGTCGGATTATTAGGAGTACAAAGGAAAATAATCGAAGGTTTATGTGCTTGATAGAGTGCATAAAACTCATCCATTTTGTGTTCGCGCGACGCAGTGCGGATGATTTGCGCCCCTACTTGTTTGGCGTAGATCTCGTACATCGCAAACGTAACGCTGTTCATCAGTACTTTGCTGCCGCTATGAGCTTTAGCATGACTCGCAAATTCGATAACCTGATCGCTCCCCGCACCGATAATTAGTTCGTTGCTTTCAATACCGTATTTATTCGACAAAGCGGATTTGAGTTTAACCATTGAATCATCGGGATAGAGTGCCATATTATCGATTATAGCGCGCACCGCGTCTTTCACTTTCGGCGAACACCCGAACGGATTTTCATTACTCGCCAATTTGACGATTTGGTCTTTATCGATACCGTATTCACGGACTACAAGCTCGATCGGTTTACCCGCTTCATACGTTTTAATGCTCTCTAATGCAGTATTAAATTTCATAATTCTCCCTTAACGTAGCTTCCCAGCCATGTCACTTCATCGGCATGTTTCTGGATTAATGATTGAATTTTCGGCTCATCGATATGGCCGAAGAAATCGATAAAGAACCAATATCCGAAACCGTCATTGTCTCGGGACGGACGGCTTTCGATTTTACTGAGGTTAATATCCGCATTGTTGAAATCTTCGAGAAAGTGGACCAACGCCCCCGCTTTTTGGGCATCTTTCAAACGAACCAGAATCGATGTTTTATCTTCGCCGCTGATACCGTTTTTAAAATCGCTGAGGATGAAAAACCGGGTGGCATTGTTATGGGTGTCTTCGATATTTTCAAACAAGGTCGGTACACCGTACAGTTTAGCTGCGATGTGCGAACATATAGCTGCCGCTTCAGGATCTTTTGCCGCCAAAATAGCCGCTTTGGCTGTCGATTCCACCGGAATATGCTCAACCACATCCAAACCGTGTTCCGCCAAAAATTCACGACACTGGCCGAACCCTTTGTCTTTGGAATAGATCCGTTTGATATGATGTATTTTTTCCGCTTTGGTCGCAAACGCCATATGAATCGGCATATACAGCTCGGCAACGATTCTAACGCTGCTCTTGCCCAGCAGATCCAGAGTTTCACCGACTACGCCGTCACGGCTATTTTCGATCGGAACCACCCCGAATTTGGCACGGCTCGCCTCCAGCGTTTTAAATACCGCTTCGATAGAACCGAGTGAGAGATAATCGCTCATCGCTCCGAAACGCGATTCCGCCGCCTGATGGGTAAAACTCCCCTCAGGTCCGAGATAGGCTATGCGTTCCGGAAGTTCGAGGTTGCGGGCAACGGCAAAAATTTCCAAAAAGACCGCTTCAATTGCCTGGGAGTTAAGCAATCCTCCGGATGATTCGCTAATCTTCGTTAAACGGTCTATTATCGCTTTTTCCCGTTCCGGACGATAAATAGCCGAATTGCTCTCATGTTTGATTTCACCGACACGCCGTACCACTTCCATCCGACGATTTAAAAGGTCTACGACCTCGTTGTCAATTTCATCAATCCGTGCTCTGCACTCTTCTAATGTATTCATAAACTCTCCAATATCCCTTGCATATCAGGGTAGATTGCCGCAGGGTGTTCATCTTCTCTCAAAGATGGGATAATTTCATCGGCATTTCTGATTTTTCCGCTCAAAACAAATACCCCTCTCATCCCAAGCTTTTGGGCACCGATAAGATCGCCTTTGAGATCATCGCTAATGATTGTGACATCACCGAAACAGGCACCCTCTTTTTGTTTTGCGAGACGCAAAAGCGCTTCTTCGAAAAAAGGGATACTCGGTTTTCCGACAACCGTATACGGTGTCGATGTCGCAAACTCAAGCATTTTCAAAATCGCCCCTACCCCGGGATAGCGCTTATGATTTTTTACGTACAGCGTCGTTTCATGCATCCCTACCAATTCGGCGCCGGAGAGCAGAAACTCTATCATCTGTGCGTATTCATCGCTCATAAAATTCTCTTTGATCGCCACTAAAACGACTTCCGGAGAGAGATAATCAAGTCGGTATCCCATCGAACGGACGACATCCAAAAACGGTTCAGATCCGTAGGCGGCTATTTTTTTGCTTTTGTCGATATGCCCTTCAAGCATCATCAACGGATCGAGATAATGCTCACGGGGGATATTCAATCCGATGGAATTCAAATATCCCAAAAACTCGTCACTCGGGTTTTTGGTGCTGTTAGTGATGACCATATAGGGGATATGATGCGTATTTAGGTAATCGATAAAAGCGACCGCACCACGAGTAGGGAGTTTGGTATTGTCTTCAATCAACGTCCCCTGCACATCAATAAAATACATCATCAATCCTACAGATATTCGCGTTCTAATGCGATCACGTCTTCGAAATTTTCACGTCGGCGGATCAGTCGCACATTCGCTCCTTCGACCGCTATTTCGGCTGAACGTCCGCGCGTGTTATAGTTGCTTCCCATTCCGAAACCGTAAGCACCGGCACTGTGGATAACGAGTAAATCGTTGTGTTCCATCGGAGGAAGAGGATAGTTTTTAGCCAAAAAGTCGCCGCTTTCACATACCGGTCCCACGACATCGGCGATACTCTCTTCGCCGCTTTTGTCCAATGCTTCAATACGGTGGTACGCTTTGTACAGACTCGGACGGATAAGATCGTTCATCGCACCGTCCACCATGACGAAACGCTTTGCCCCGTTGTTTTTCTCATACAGTACTTTGGTCAGAAAATAGCCCGCATTTGCCGTCAAAAAACGCCCCGGTTCACAGATGATCGTCACATCGATCCCTTTAAGGGCTGAGAGGATCGCCTGCGCATAATCGTACGGTTCAATCGTCGTTTCGTTATCGTATCGTACCCCTAAACCGCCTCCGATATCGAAGAATTTTAGCTCAATATCGATTGCCTGAAGGGATCGAAGCAAATCGGCGACAATGACCGCCGCTTCGTAAATAGGCTCAAGTTCGGTCAGCTGGCTTCCGATATGAAAATGGATTCCTACCGGATCAAGATGATCGGAATTTTTCGCTTGGATATACATCCGTTTGGCCGCAACGATCTCAACCCCGAATTTATTATCGTGCAATCCGGTCGAAATATACGGATGGGTTTTCGGATCGATATTCGGGTTCACACGGATACTGATACGCGCTTTTGCGCCCAATTCGCGTGCGATCATCTCAACCCGTCCGAGTTCCGCTTCGCTCTCTACATTGATATAGAGAATATCGCTTTCAATCGCTTCTCGAATCTCATCGTCACGTTTACCCACACCGCTGAAAAGGATACGGTATTTCGGTACACCGGCCATCAAAGCACGGCGCACTTCTCCGATAGAGACACAGTCCGCACCTGAGCCGAGCTGTGCAAAGTGTTTGACGACACTTAAGTTGGAATTGGCTTTGACGGCATAGGCTAAAATCGATTTACGTCCCCGAAACGCCTCTTTTAACGATTCGAACTGCGTTTTCATCTTATCAAAATCATACACATACAAAGGGGTCCCGTATGTTTGTGCTAAAGCTTTAAAATCGATCACCTTAATCCTCTATTGATTAGTTTTGTCGCGATTTTACCCTAACTCTCCTTAGGGGATTTCCAAGTCGCCACACCATCACGGCAAAGAGCAATCCGATCGGAAGAATAATGCCGATTTCAGGGGAAATCGTTTTATTATTAGAGAGTTCGCCGAACATAAATAAAATCCCCCAAACCATCAAGGTCGCCAAAATGGCACCGAAGCTAAACAGGGAAAGATTTAAAAAGCGGCTGCTGACCGGTGTATAGGTAAAAAAGATGACCATCAGTAAGGGGGCAAACCACGGAGTGATGAACATCCGGTACATACCGCTCAAAATTTTTGCCACATCGACATTTTGATTTTTTAATAGGGTCAACGCTTCCAATCCGTCCGTAATCGTAAAATTGACTTTTCCTTCATACACCTGATCTAAAATTTTCGGCTTAAAATCACGGAGTACTTTTAGGTTCTCTTTGTCTTCCGTTACAATCCCCAACCCTTTGAGATCAAAATCTTCCGGCGGACGCAGCATATGGGCCTTTTCAATGTTCCAAAATCCATTACGGTACACCGCTTCGCTGGCACTTAGAGCCTCTTTTAACTGCCCCTTTTCAAACGTAAAAATCCGGATATCCTCAGCTCGTTTACTGAGCGGATAGAGATTGCCGAAATAAATGTAGTTTCCCTCATGGGTAAAAAAGAGATTGCTCGTAGGACGGATAAATTCGGAGGAATCGCGAAGGTTGTCGGCAAATTCGTTGGCACGGGCAAAATTGGTTGCGTGCAGTCCGATATAAATACTGATCAGCAGCGTCGTCATGGTCAGAAATGGGGCCAAAATACGGGCTTTGGAATATCCGATCGAAAAATAGGCGACTAGTGCATTGGAACGTACCAATTCGACCAATGAGGCTATCATCGCGAATGTCAGAGAAATCGGAAGCATCATATCGACGGCGTAAAAATATTTGTACATGATATAAATCAATACAAGGTTCGCCGAACGCGGCAGCTCCGATGCATTCTCCATCAGGTCAAATCCGACCATAAAACTGCTCAAAGCGATCAAAACAATCGAAAAATAGCGTAAATAAAGAGACGATAATGTAGTAAATGCGAGCATAGGTGCCTAAACTAAAAAATTAGCGCTTATTGTACCCAATAAATCCTGCAAAATTTTACAAACTCTTTTGTGAATATTTTGCGGCGACATCGCTGCATTGCTGGGTAAAGAGCATTTCTACGGCATCTGCCGCGCGTCCTATCCATTGGGGAAGATGATCTTGTTCACCGGCACTAAAAGGGTGCAATACGTAATCGGCCACTTGGGATTTATGTTCCGGTTTGCCGATACCCATCCGAACACGGGTATAATCGGCTCCGATAGCGGCATCGGCCGATTTCAATCCGTTATGACCGCCGTGTCCTCCGCCGTTTTTAAACCGCAAAGCGCCGAAGGGCAAATCCAAATCATCATGGATAACAATAACATCATCGATTTTATAAAAATTTTTAACGGCAAGGATAGAACGACCGGAGAGATTCATATAGGTCGTCGGTTTGAGGAGGAAGTGCGACCCCATTTTAAACAACTCCCCTTCAAAGGAGCTCTTTGAAATGTTCTGGACACTGTGACGGCGGCAAAGCTCGTCGATGACCATAAACCCGATATTATGACGGGTAGATACATACGCCGAGCCTGGGTTTCCCAGTCCGACGATAAGCATCCTTATTTCGCTTTAATGATACTAAGAACCGATACACGGTCAGAATCAGTAAACGTTACGTTTTCTACACGCGGAAGATCACGAACCAATACTGAATCACCCAAGTCAAGCGGAGCAACATCGACTGTGATGCTTGTCGGCAAGTTTTCGATCGCCGCTTTTACGCGAAGACGTTTTTTAGCAACAAACAACATACCTTTGTTTTTCAAACCGACCGGTGTACCTACTGTTTTAACCGGAACATGGTAATGCGTGACAACATTCGGTTGTGCAACCATTAAATCAACGTGCAACAAATTGCCAGATACCGGATGAGACTCATACCCTTGAACAACAAGGTTCATCTCTTTTCCGCCTACTTTTACTGCAAATGCTACGGTTTCTTTATTGCGCACAGTACGGATAAAATCGTTCATTTTGAACGCGGCGTGAACGTTTTCAAGCCCTTTTCCGTAGATGTTGGCGATAAGATAACCATCACGGCGGTATGCTTTTGTAGCAGCTTTGCCAATACTCTCTCTTACGATGCCTTCTAACATAATCATGTCCTTCAAATAAAATGAGGCGAATTATACTTAAACATAGCTTAAAATATCCTAAACTACATTTACCCTTTGAGCCCGAAATACTCATCCTCTTTAAATACCTTCGGCCCTTCATCAACCCCGATTTTTGATTTATCGATCGTTGCGCCCAAGCCTTCCATTTTCAGCTTCAGATCGGATGCCGACGTTGCATAGGCAAACGCATCCTCCCGAGTGATTTGCCCTGCCAGATACAGATCCAATATCCCCTGATCGAATGTCTGAGATTTGTAGAGTTCTTTCCCTTCCGCAATCGTGTCGGGGATTTCAACGTCACGGTTTTCGGCAATAAGCTGCTCGATCCGCGCCGTTCGAACCAAAATTTCCAATGCCGCAACCCGTTTCCCGTCCACCGTCGGAATCAAACGCTGGGAAATGACCCCTTTTAATACGGAAGAGAGTGTCATGCGCACCCGATTTTGTTCTGCAGGGGGAAACACGGAGATAATACGGTTAACCGTCTCTTTCGCATCCAACGTGTGGAGTGTCGAAAAAACGAGGTGTCCCGTATCCGCCGCATGAAGGGCGATCTCGATCGTCTCCATATCCCGCATCTCCCCGACAAGGATAATATCGGGGTCTTCACGCAGCGCAGCGCGCAGCGCATTCCCGAAGCTGATGGTATCTTGTCCGACACTGCGTTGATTAATAATACACTTGCGGTCTTTATGGACAAATTCGATCGGATCTTCGATCGTAATAATATGTTTGCGACGCTTCCAGTTTATCTCGTCGATCAATGCGGCCAATGTAGTTGACTTACCGCTCCCCGTTACCCCCGTAACCAATACGAGTCCCCGTTCCATTTCAGAAAACGTATGGACGACCTCGGGAAGCTTGAGCTCATCGATCGATAAAATTTTGACCGGGATCAGACGGAAAACCGCCGATATCCCTTCCATTTGAAAAAAGATATTGATACGGAAACGGGTGTTCTCATCAAACGGATAGACCAGATCCAGTTCTTTTTTCTCTACCAATTCCGGGAAACGGGTACGAAGAAGCTCTTTTGCAAAAGTAAGGGCATCTTCTTTGGAAAGTATCTCTCCCGAGAGAGGGACGATATCTCCGTTAATACGGGCACGGACGACACTGTTGGCTTTTACGTGCAGGTCGCTTCCCCCCGCTTCTACCATTCGGCGCAGGTAACTCCGTACTTTTTTTAATACATCGAAATTAAGCTCGCTGACATTCACATGGTGTTGAGACGGTTCGCTCATATTCGTTACTCCAATGCGTTTAAAATTTCGCCAAAAGCAACTTTAAATGCTTCCAGACCTTCGTCTATTTGTGTTTTGATCACCTGATCCATATTAACACCGGCATGACGCACAGCCTCGGCATGTTCATCGATAAGCTGTTGTGAAAGAGGAAGTTTGATCACTCTGTCCCCCCCCTTTACAAAGGCATCAATAGTTCCGATCGGAGCCGTATTGACACTGTTCGGAGCCAAAAGTTCATCGATATAGTACGAAGCGCGGTATTCATCCCCTTTAACCCCCGTACTGGCAAAAAGGACGCGGCATTTCGGGACATTCAGCGCTTCGACCCGATTATAAATATCGGCGGCATTTACAATCCCCATCCATCCGGTTTTTATCCCTTTTTCACGTAGCGTTTCGTCAATCGCTCTGTCAATCCGGCTGACAAAAACACTGATGACCGTATCAACGCTCGCTTTGTGCGATGCACGTTCAAATGCTTCCGCACATTTCAGCGCCTGTTCGACCGAAAAGATCAACGTGGCATTAACCGGAATCCCCTGAGATGCAAGGGCTTCCATGGCCATGTATCCCGCCGTTGTTGCAGGTACTTTGATCATGACGTTAGGACGCTCTATCGTTGCGTGAAGCCGAATTCCTTCCGCAATCGTAGCGTTTGCGTCATCACACAAAAACGGATCGACTTCGATACTCACATATCCGTCATCTCCGGCATCATAGAGCGGGCGTAAAATATCAGCCGCGCTTTGGATATCGTAAATAGCGACGGCTTCGTATTTTTCTTTGGAGGAAAGATGCGCCAATGATGAGAGTTGCTCTTTATACGCCGGTGAGGTAAGAATGGCATTTTTAAAAATAGCGGGGTTGGAGGTTGCTCCGTTAACGATCCCTTTGGAAATAAGATCCCTAAACTCCTCTTCCAAAAATGTCCGCTCAATAAAATCGGCCCATAGGGCGAAGCGTGCTTCCGCAATATACATATAAACTCCAAACATAAATTAGGCCTATTATGCCAAAAAATAATTAAAAATAGAGGTTTGCCCCGAGTTTAACCCTATCCTCTCTGTGCAGCTGATACGATGCTTCATAAGAAAATGTCACTGCCGAGGAACGATTCCACTGCCATAGATGAGAGAGAGCAATGCGGCTGCGATCCGCTCCGTCGAGATAAAAAATATGCCCGCTTTCCACATAACTTTTCATCCGATTTCCCCAATTAATCCCCCCTCCGGCACTAAAACCGAGCCCGATATCAGGGTTAAACCCGAGTCTCACTTCCGGTTCGCTCAAAAAGTATCCGAACAACCGTTCGTCTCCGATTGCGGCTCCGCCCCCCACGCGTGTCACAAAGCTAAGACGCTCATCTCCGTACTCTCGATCCCATCCGCTTTTCATCCGCCAGGAAAACGGTTTAAAAAAATGACTCACAGGGGCAATCGAAGCGAGCGATAGAACGGTTAGTTTTTCCAGACTCACTTTATCTCGATCCAACCCTATCACGGTATCCAAAAATTCTATCTGCGCTCCCAAGAGATGCCCCGTATCGTCTTCGCTTAAATCATGAAAAGCGGGGCGCCATCCGATCAATAAAGGGGAACGTTTTTCATACCACCCTTGTGCAATCTCTATACGGGCGGCATGATGCGCCGTATCGGGATTGGATTTATCAGGGATTGGAAGCGTTTTTCCCTCACCCAATGCGGCACGCTTTGATAGAAGCGCATGATACCGCTGAGCATAAAGTTCTTTGGATAGCTTCCCTTCTATAAAATTGTATTCGACGAGTTCAGCCGCCGCTTCGAGGGCATAACGGCGGTCTTGCACATCCGAAAGTGCAGGATTCACATCTGTTTTGCCCTCACCAAGCGATCGAACGGCGTGCATCCCCTGAGGGCTCAACGCCCTTTCATATGCCAACAGTTTTGTCCGCTTGGACGGGCGGAAATGTTTAGTCGTTACCAATCCCTCTTCTTCAAAAGCCCGAACCGTTTCGGGAGGGATAACGTGATAGAAAAAATGGTCTCGCAAACGGATGCTCGGACGGGCGATTTCGGCGAGCCACAGCATATGGTACGAACAGTTCTCGTCGAAAAAATAGTACCATGAATTCATACGCTGCAGTTCCCAGATATGACGCACCATCGCCATCACCTCATCACGGGTCAGGTTAAGATCGTACTCCCAGACATCTCGAGATTCGCTGTCACGGTACTCTTTGAGTTTTTCATAATACGGCAGCATGGAGTAATAGCCGTAATAGCCGCCGAAAAGCCCCTTATAGGCAAATAACAATCCGTTGGTATCATCCGTATGGGCCGCATAATTGATCGCATACGACATCAGTTTGGACTCCATCGACGAATCGATCCGTAAAAAAGTGTGTCCGAACATCGAAGCAGGGGAGTTGATATGGGCACTGGGGAAAACGAGAGTGACTTTTTGGGGATCCATTTTTGTCACAAGCGCTTCGTATTCGCTGCATTCACCCTCGCCGAACGAGATGTTGAGTTCCTTTTCAATCCATGCCCGACGTGCCGGAAAACGGCAAAAAACCGACTCATTGCTGCGATTGGTATCGTCATTGAAACGGCGGATGGTTGCATCGAGTTCGGAAGAGAGATTTTCTTTTCCCACCGGGGAGAGAAAAAAAGCGGGATCATCCACTTCACTGATCTGATGGGGAGTGTGCATCAGCAGATGCCAGTATCGTGTTTCGGAGAGTTTTTTGGCATGTGCCTGTGCAATCAGTTCATCGCTCATCGTAGCATACAGCGATAAACTCAGTGCGCATAATAAAAGAAGGAACGGCAAAAAAAACCTTAGACTATTTCAGAACGCATACAAAGCGCTCTGAAAATTTGATTAACCTGCGATAATAGAGACGTTATCAAGAACCGTTGACATATCCGCTTTTTCACTGGTGTAAATTGCGTTATAGTTAGCTTGTAGCGCGTGAGCAAATTCCGCTTTATCCTGAACGTTCAAAAGCTCTGCCAACGTTGAAACGCTCTCACCTTGGCCGATAGCAATTTCACGAGAAAGCTGATCCATATTCGATGCAACAAATTCCGCCGCACGCTCGTTCATCACAAATCTCGCTTTTCTGCATCCTGACGTCCCTGAGGTAACACCGAATGTTTGGTTCCCCAATGTACTGTTTGTCGTCGCCTGAAGCGCCAACATAACGGCAGAACTGTCATCATGGATGATTTGAGAACCGAGTCCGCATCCGGTTTGGTTGTTAACGGTTGCAAAACCTGCTGTACTTAACGCCGCGAGTGCCGCAATACTGATCAATACTTTTTTCATCGAAACCCCTTTTCTATACAATAAGAATTAGCAAAGAGTATAGGAGAATGAACCTTAAAAATTTATCTCTTTCACTGTTTTTCTCCGGTTTTTTGCTCAGATGCCAAACGAAGCCGCTCTAAAAAAGCCGCCTTTGATATCTCTTTGGCCCCTAAACTTTTCAAATGGGCGGTAGGAACCTGACAATCGATGAAATCGTATCCCCATTCACGTAATTGTTCTACCCAAACAGCCAATGCCGCTTTAGATGCATCAGAGACTTTGGCAAACATCGATTCACCGCAAAATACCTTTCCGACACTCACCCCGTACAATCCGCCGACAAGTATGCCGTTTTGATACGCTTCTATACTGTGCGCATGTCCGAGTGCATGCAGTGTTTCATACGCTTCGATCATCTCCGGCACGATCCAGCTCCCTTTCTGTCCCGGACGGGGTGCCGCAGAACATTCACGGATCACCTCGGCAAAAGCGGTATCGAAACGGATCTCGAATTGAGGGATTTTTTTGCGTAAAGATCGGCTGAGCTTAAATTCATCCAATTCCAATATCAACCTCGGGTCAGGCGACCACCAGAGAATGGGATCATTGGCACTGTACCAGGGAAATATCCCGAAACGATAAGCCAGCATAAGACGTGATGGTGAGAGATCGCCGCCGTACGCGACAATCCCCTCCTCAGAAGCATGAGACGGATTGGGGAAAGAAAGATGATGGGTGAGTTTTGGAATCATACCGCATAGTCAAAAATCAGTTTATCGGTATAATCAACCGATACTTTACCGCCCTGTACCAAACGCCCGAACAGCATCTCATCCACAAGCGGATCTTTGATTTTATCGGAAATCACTCTACCCAAAGGTCGGGCACCCATCGCTTTATCGTATCCGATTTTCGCCACATACCCTTTGGCTTTATCGGTGAGGCTGACCGTTACTTTTTTCGCTTTCAACTGGACGTTGAGTTCACGGATAAATTTATCGACAATCCCCTCAACCACACTCATCGGCAATGCCCCAAACTCAATCACCCCGTCAAGCCGGTTGCGAAATTCGGGGGTAAAAAACGATTTGAGCGCTTCGTGTCTTGAAATTGAACTGTCCGCATTGAATCCCATGACCGTCCGCTCACCGGCTCCGATGTTCGACGTCATAATCAGTACTACATTGGCGAAATTGGCTTTGAATCCCGTGTTGTCGGTTAACGTCGCACTGTCCATAACCTGTAATAGCACATTGATCAAATCGGGATGGGCTTTTTCGATTTCATCAAGTAAAAGCACCATATACGGATGTTTTCGTACCGTTTCGACCAAAAGTCCCCCCTGCTCAAATCCGACGTATCCCGGAGGCGCTCCGATAAGACGGCTGAGGGCATGTTTTTCCATATATTCGGACATATCGAACCGCTCAAAATAAATCCCCAATTCACTCGCCAGCGATTTGGCCAATTCGGTTTTTCCCACCCCGGTCGGACCGGAAAATAAAAACGAGGCGATCGGTTTATGCGAAGCGCTCAATCCGGCGTAAGAACGTTTGATCGCTTTAACTACCTGAGCGACCGCCTGATCCTGCCCGATCACAAGAGTTTTAAGATCCGTTTCGAGGGAAGAGAGTTTTTCACGGCTATCCACTCCGATTTTTGATGTCGGAATTCCCGTCATTTTCGTAATAACCGCTTCAATATCATGAGGCGTTACCGTAGAGCGTTTGTGGGTTTTAAGATGAAAGGCCGCACCCGCTTCATCGATCAGATCAATGGCCACATCGGGTAAAAAACGGTCCGTAATATATTTTTTGGACAGCTCAATGCTCGAACGTAACGCTTTATCGGTATATTTAACACCATGGTGCTGCTCATACCGGGCCCGAAGTCCCTTGAGGATCAAAAAGCTCTCCTCTTCGCTCGGTTCACCCACTTCAATCCGGGCAAAACGGCGGCTGAGCGCGCGGTCTTTTTCAAATACACTTCTATATTCGGCATGGGTTGTCGCCCCCATACATTTAAGTGTTCCCGATGCAAGGGCGGGTTTGAGTTGATTGGAAGCATCCATACTTCCCCCTCCGACTGCTCCGGCTCCGACTATCGTATGGATTTCATCTATAAAGAGGATCGCATTGGGATGCTCCGAAGCCTCGTCCATCACCGCTTTGAGACGCTTTTCAAAATCGCCACGATACTTCGTTCCTGCCAGCATCGCACCCAAATCGAGGGCAAAAATCTCGGCATCTTCCAAGAGCTTAGGGACATCACCGGATAAAATTCGCAATGCCAGTCCCTCGGCAATCGCCGTTTTTCCGACTCCCGGTTCACCGATCAACAGGGGATTGTTTTTCTTGCGGCGGCACAGCGTTTGAATAGCACGCTCGATTTCATTGACACGCCCGATCACCGGATCGATTTTTCCTTTTCTAGCCTGTTCTATGAGGTTGATCGCATATTTTTGAAGCGCCCCTTCACCGCGTGACTCCTCCTGCGCCGCTTCCAAATCGCGATGGGATATCGCTTCAAGGACATCGACGCGGCTGATCCCGTACTCTTCGAGAAGCATGCAGGCATAGGTATGGCGTTCTTCATACACCGCAGCGATCAGATCTCCCACATCGGCAGCCTCTTTTTGCGCACTTCGTACATGGTGCATCATTCCGTCAATCATCCGGGCCAACGCCACCGTTTCAAACGGCTCCTGTTCCACATCATCCGGCAGCGGTTCCATCGTCTGTATCAGATAAGCACCCAATGATTCTCGGATAAGCTCGACATCCGCACCGCAGGAACGGATGATAGCATCTCCGTCAGGTGAATTGAGCAAAGAGAGCATCACATGTTCAATCGTTAAATATTCGTGACGCTGATGTCGTGCAAACGCAATCGCTTTTTGGAAAATTGCATTGAGTTCTGTACTTACCATGATTATGCCTCCTCCATTATTGCTTTAAGGGGAAATCCGTTTTCTCGGGCCAAGATTGAAACTTGATGCACTTTCGTCTCCGCTACTTCATACGGATACACTCCGCATAAGCCGCGACCGTTTTGATGCACTTCGATCATTATTCGATGGGCATCATGAAAGTTCTTACGAAACAGTTTCATCAATATATCTACTACAAAATCCATTGACGTGTAGTCGTCATTAAGTAAAAAAACGTTGTACTGATTAGGATGCTCTAGGATATTTTCTAACTGTGTTGAATGTTCATGTTGTGTCGCCATAATTGAACTATACCGAATCTTTTTAAATATTTGCCGCGTTACTGAAATCATCGATGATCGCTTCAGCACTTTCCAAGCCAATCGAAATTCTGACCAGACCCGGGGTGATCCCTAAAAATTCTTTGGTTTGATCATTAAAATCACGGTAAATCGTTGAAGCCATGTGCAGTCCCAACGTACGGTTATCTCCGATATTAGCGGTAATCGTAACTAATTTTGAACGATTGAGAAACTCGAACGCGCGTTCTTTGCTTCCCAAATCAATCGTAAGAATCGTACCGCATCCGTTGGAAAATTGGCTCATATACCGTTCGTGGTGCGGATGATGCGGCAAACACGGATGATTGACAGTGAAACCTCTCGCAGACAGCCCTTTGGCAACCGTTTCGACCGTGGTGACGATCCGGTCCATTCTAAGCGGCAAGGTCTCCAATCCCAACATCGTCAGGTAACTCCCAAATCCGTTTGCCGACATTCCGAAATCGCGCAAAGCCCGTTTTTTGGCGTTGGCTATCAGTGCCATTGAACCCATTTTATTAATGAAGGGGTGGATATCGCGGTAGCGGTCCCCTTTAAATTTGTCATCACCTTCGTTGATAGAGCGGAAAATAACCGCACCCCCGAGCGCCGATGCATTCCCCGTAATAATTTTGGTCGTCGAATAGACAACGATGTCCGCTCCGAGTGTTATCGGTGCGACACTCAGCGGTGTAATCGTGTTATCCACCATCAGCACTACTCCGTGAGTTTTAGCGATAGCGGCAATTTTGGCAATATCGGGAAGCCGCATGTTGGGGTTTCCGACACTCTCCAAAAAGAGTATCTTCGTTGCAGTATTGATCGCTTCTTCGATCGCATCCAACTCATCCACATCGAAAAAATGGGTGGTAATTCCAAAGCGTACCAGCGTTTCGCTAAAATATGAATAGGTTCCGCCGAACAGCCCGCCGATACTGATAATTTCATCTCCGGCTTTTAAAAGACTAAGCGTCGCCATCGCTATAGCCCCCATTCCGGAAGAGGCTGCAACCGCACCGATTCCGCCGTCCATTTGAGCTAAAAGCTGTTCAAGCTGTGCCGATGTCGGGTTCCCTACACGGGCATACAGCGGTTTTTTCACCGAACCCTCAAATATCCCCTCACCGCTCTCGCTGCTGCCGTAACCGAACGACGCGGAGTTGACTATTACCGGGCTGATCGGCCCCTCTTTTTTCCCGACATGTTGAACAATGCGGGTTGTAAACTCTTCAAAGCGATTCATCATCAAACCTGTATTAAAATTAGACAATTATAACCTAAAAGGCTCTTACCTTGTCTAAACGAATTTTCGTGAGTGCGACCAACACTAATATCGGCAAGACCTATACCTCGAAACTGCTGATACAAGGGCTCTCACGCTTAGGTTACCGTGTCGGTGTTTACAAACCGATTGAAACGGGTGTGGCCTCACTTCCCTATGACGGAGATGAGCTTTATCAATGTGCCTTATCGTTTAATCCGGGTCTTTCGGTATTATCGTTGGACGATATCGTTACCCTTCAATTCCCGCTTCCCGCAGCCCCGTTTGTCGCCAATGAAGGCAGAGCGATCGATTTGGCATCGTTTGACACAGCGCTGGCCAAAATCGAAAGCCTATGCGATATCGTTATTATCGAAGGGGCCGGCGGGCTAATGGTTCCGATCGATGAGCAGACCATGATGATCGATCTTCCCCGGTACTTCAATGCCGTAACGTTTCTGGTCACACACTGCAATCTCGGATGTATCAACGATACTCTTCTCAGTCTCAAAGCCCTCGAAGATGCTAAACTTCCTCATCTTTGGGGATTAAACTGCCGAAGCAAAGACGAGGGGATCGAAAAGACCTCCCTCCCCTACCTGAATCATCGGTTCGGCTCCGTCTACCGAATCGATAAAGATATCGATACCATTGCCAAAGCACTTTTGGATACAATTTCACTACTAAACGAGGAGAAAGCATGAAACACCTGATTCGCACGGATGATTTTACAATTGAACAAATTCTTCAGGTTTTACACGATGCGGAACATTATCTCCAAGGGCAATTTGATCCCATACTCAAAGAGAAAATTATCATTACCCTCTTTTTCGAAAACTCGACCCGTACCAAAAGCTCTTTTGAAATTGCAGCCAAACGTCTCGGAGCCGAGGTCGTCCATCTGGATGTTCAAAAAAGCTCGACCCAAAAAGGGGAGAGCCTTGTCGATACCGCGGCCAACCTCGATGCGATGGGACCGCATGCGATGATCGTCCGTCATGCCCATGCGGGTGTTCCCAATATCCTTGCCGAACATACCCATGCTTCCATCATCAATGCCGGTGACGGAGCACACGCCCATCCCACTCAGGCACTTCTCGATCTCTTTACCCTCCGCCGTCATTTCGGTGATGTTAAGGGGAAAAAAATCGCAATAGTAGGGGATATCAAAAATTCCCGTGTGGCTAACAGCAATATCGAGTTATTGACCCGCTTCGGAATGGATATCACTCTGGTAGCACCGCCCCATTTTCTTCCCGATTCCACTTTAAAAATGACCCATAATCTCGGTGATGTCATCGATAATGTCGATGCGATCATGAGTCTGCGTACCCAAACGGAGCGCCATTCGCACCAAACCTACGGTTCGCTTAAAGATTACGCCAGCGATTTTTGCATTACCAAAGAACTTGTCGGAGAACGAGATCTCATCCTTCTTCACCCGGGTCCCGTTCATCGTAATATCGATATCGACGACATGATGCTCAAAGATCCGCGCTGCAAAGTGTTAGAGCAGGTACGTAACGGAGTCGCAATTCGTATGGCCGTCCTTAAAGCGCTTATTGCTTAATGACCCGATACTTCAGTGAACTCGTATCATCAGGAGTTCCCTGCCTATTTTATACCGATTTTACCGGAGAGCGGTTTCATTGTTACAAAATAGAGGAACTCGCTTTACACGATATCGAGTTTTCGTTTAACAGTGCCCCGCATCCGAGCAATGCTCCCCACAAGCCGTTTATCTCCCCGATACCTTTTGAAGAGTACCGTCAAAAATTTGACACCGTTCAAGAGCATATCCGCAGCGGCAATACCTATCTGCTTAATCTGACACAACCGACACCGATCGAATCCCCCTACAATCTCAAAGATATCTATACGATGGCAAATGCCCGCTACAAACTCCGTGTCAAAGATCAATTTGTCTGTTTCTCACCTGAGCCGTTTATCACCATGGAGGGCAATACGATCCATACCTATCCTATGAAAGGGACGATTGATGCATCGGTACCGAATGCTATCGACACCATACTCAAAGATCCGAAAGAGTTTGCGGAACATACGATGATCGTCGATCTGTTACGCAATGATTTAGGAATGATTGCCCATGATATACGTGTCGAACAGTTCCGCTATATTACTACTATCGATACGGGTGAAAAAAAGCTACATCAGGTAAGTTCTCATATCTGCGGAACGTTAGGGGAAGATTGGCGTACTAACGCCGGAGAGCTTATCACTAAACTTCTCCCTGCAGGAAGTATCAGCGGTACGCCTAAACACAAAACGGTTGAGATCATAAATGAGGTGGAAGGGTATGATCGCGGCTATTTTACCGGTGTATTCGGCTACTTTGACGGGACAAATTTACACAGTGCTGTTGCCATCCGATTTATCGAAAATTCTCAAGACAGATTGGTTTATAAGAGCGGCGGGGGCATTACAAGCGATAGTAAACCACACAGCGAATATCAAGAACTGATTGATAAAATCTATATCCCTTAATGAATACTCACATGAGGCTTTAATTTGATCAGCGTCCTAGGACCGATCCCTTTTACGTTAACCAGCTCATCAACCGTATTAAAATGCCCGTGCGCTTTACGATATTTCAATATCTCCTGCGCTTTTGCAGGACCGACTCCGTTAAGCGTCTGAAGTTGAGCCGAATTGGCTCTGTTAATATTAACCGAACTGAAAAGAAGTGATACGAAGAGAAGAAGGGCTGTGAGTATTTTAACCATTTCTAACCTCAAAAAATAAAGTATTAGATTTTAGCGCGTAGAAGTAAGTTTGTCAATTATGGTAAAAAATTTTGTAGTTTTTTAATTGATAAAATTAAGGGGGTTTATAAAAAGAAGAGTAATTCTGAGAGCCAGGCGGCGACCTACGTTTCCACACCTGAAAGATGCAGTATTATGAGCGATGAGGGTCTTAGCTTCCG